>Ga0209573_1000295_pt1 | contig 115122 bp, 89 predicted proteins | sample TNRBio252014_DNA_FD_185870 | JGI IMG/M metagenome (GOLD analysis project Ga0209573, IMG submission 185870) | Wastewater treatment Type I Accumulibacter community from EBPR Bioreactor in Madison, WI, USA - TNR Reactor_6/25/2014_ DNA (SPAdes)... | ecosystem: Engineered > Bioreactor > EBPR >...
TTGCTGCCCCCGGGCTGTTCGGGTAAGCCACAAGCCGCCGCGCGCCTGCCCCGGGAACAGCAACGCCGGCACGAGGCCGGCGTCGTCTTGCCTGCAACCCCAACGCGCAGGGCGCAGGGGTCGGTGCGGAGCCGTTCAGGCGCCTTGCTCGGCGCCCTTGCGGCGGCGGGTGCCCCAGATGCCGGCCAGCGCAAGGCCGGCGAGCGCCAGTGACGCGGGCTCGGGAACACCAGGGGCCTGGCTGGGGGTCACACGCAGGAAGTTCTGCGTCGAGTGCGGCGCCGGGTCGTAGTAGACCGTGTAGGTGAATCCGGTCACAGTGGAGAGGTTGACGCCGTTGACGCTGTTCCACGCATTGGCGTCGGTGCTCGTCAACGCGGTGATGTAGGCGTCGATCTGCTTCTCGAGGTTGTCGCGATAGCTGCTCGTGGTGCTATAGGCATTGCTGTCCGAGCCCGACGACCGCAACGCGCCGACGGTACGCCCGAGGCCGGTCGAACTCTCGCCCATGATCTCCCAGATCACGTAGCTGAACGCGGCAGCCTTCAGGCCGGAGGTGTCGTTGATGGCGTCGTTGTACGCGTGCTCGTAGAGTTCGGTCAGGTTGGCGAGCACCGTGGCGCCGGCCTGTGCGGTGTAGGCCAGCCCGCTGTAGGCGGTGGAACTCATCTGCTGCTGGTAACCCGTGGGGCTGCCGACCGTCAGGAAGTTGGACAGCGAGGACGAGGTGTAGACGTCCTGACCCCACGCCGTTCCGTTCTTCGGGTCCAGGCAGAAGGCGTAGAAGTTGCCCGTGCCGTCGCTCGGGTTGGTGCTCATCAGGTTGGCGCCGCGCCAGTAGCTCCCGTAGTAGGTGGTGCCGTTGTTGAAGTTGTTCCAGTACATGGACGTGCCCCGGTCCGGCGACTGGTCAACCAGCGCCACCGCCTGCGCCCCGACGCCGGCCAATCCCAGCGCGACCGCCGCGACGCTGGCCCTGACGACCGACATGTCAATGAACTTGTTCATTTGAGCCCCATACATGATTCGAGAACGCACGACTACCCTAACAGAACCGCCTGTGCCGACAACCCCGCACGCAGGTGGTGGGCTGCTGGCTGGGTGCGTCTGGCACTTGAAACCAACTGCAAGCAATCCGGATGCCAGAATCGCAACTCATTGAATTGAATGAAGTTTCCTGAGTCCACCCGGGTGACCTCGGTCCGCACTGTCAACTAATCCGACAGCCACTTTTCCACATCTCTTCCACCGCCGGCGCCTGCCGCCCTGGGCATCACAGGCCGACCTCGGCCTTGAGCAGACTGAGCTCGGGGCCGGGAGGCGGTGGGTTGTTCGACACCAATGCGGCCTTGAGCTCGTCCTTGGCTTCCATCTTGCGCCCCGCCTTGACCAGCGCCGACGCCAGGTGCCAGCGCACGATGCCGTTGCCGGGGTCGCGAAGACGCGCTTCGCGCAGCACACGGATGCCATCGTCCAGGCGCCCGGACTGCGCCAGCATCCAGCCGTAGGTGTCGACGATCAGCGTATCCGTCGACGCCAGCCGCGCCGCCTTTTCGGCCGTGGCAAGGGCGGCCGGGTCCTTGGCTCCGAACTGCAAACGGGCCAGGCTGGCCAGCACCGAGGCATTGTTCGGGTCGGTGGAGAGCAGCTCGGTGTAGGTCCTGCGTGCCGCGTCGTGCTTGCCGGTCAATGTCTGCAGCTCGGCCAGCGCCCGTTGCAGCACGGAGTCCCCCGGGCGCTTGCGGTTGAGCCCCTCCAGCAAGGCCAGCGCCTTGTCGGCTTCGTTGTTGGCCACATGGGCCTGCGACAGCAGCAGCGCGATCGGCGTGCCGGGTTCCTTGTCGAACGCACTCCGGTAGGCCTGGATGGCCTGCGGCAGCTGCCGGCGCGAATAGGCCACATGCCCTGCGGTCATCAGGGTCGGGACCTTGCCGCCATGCTTGGCCGTCAGCGTCTTCATGCCGGCGTCGACCTCGGCGGCGTTGCCTCGGCGGGCGGCCACCTCCACCTGCAGGATCAGTGCGCCAATGTCGTCGCTGCGGCCTTGCAGCGCCTTGTTCACCGAATGGGCGGCACCATCGACATGGCCGGTCGCCAGCTGCAACCGCCCGATGCTGACCAGCACCACCGGATCGAACCCGGCCAGGCGCGACGCTTCCTGCAAGGTCACGCGCGCACCGGCGTTGTCGCCGGCCGCCATGGCAGCGCGGGCCAGGGTCAGCTGCACCTGTATCACTTCCGGGAAGCGCCCGGCCAGCGTCTTGGCGGCGGCCAGTGCCTCGTCGTTGCGACGTTGGGCGAGTTGCATCTCGACCAGGGCCACGCCGGGCCGCGGGTCCTTCTGGGCTGCTTCGTCGGCTTTCGTGAAGTATGCGGCCGCTTCGGTGGGGCGCTTGGCCTGTCGCTCGAGAACACCCAGCTGGTAGACCGCCTCCACGTCCTTGGGGGTCTCCTTGACCCAGGCCTGCAGGCGCGCCCGGGCCTGGTCGAAGCGGCCCTCCTCGATTTCCAGCCAGGCCAGGTTGACGATGGCCTGTCGCATCTTGGGGTCGATCGCCAGCGCACGCTCGAAGGCGGCCCGCATGCCCTTGTTGTCACTCAGGCGGCCCTTGACGTTGCCGAGGAACACGATCATCGCGGTGTTCGACGGGTCCAGCTTGATCATCGCTTCGGCGACCTGCACGGCCTTTGTGGCCTGGCCCTGGCGCGCGTAGGTGGTCGCCAGCTGGATGCCGGCCCGCAAGTCGCGCGGGTTCTTCGCGTAGACCTTCTCGAGGTTGGCCAGCGCCAGCTTGTCCTGACCGAGGCCGAACTGGCTGAAGGCCAGCTCACGCAGGGCCTCGGCGTGCGTGCCCGCCTTGGCGGCGCGGTCGAACATGTCGCTGGCCTGCACGAACTGGCGGCGCGACATGTAGATCGAGCCCATCATGTACAGCACGTTGGCGTCCTCGGGCGCCGCCCGCAGCAGGCCCTCGACCAGCGGCGTCGCCTTGGCGAGCTCGCCCGACTCGAGCAGGATGTTGGCCAGCAGCATCTGGCCGGCGAAGTTGCGGGCATCGCGGGCGACCAGGGTCTCGAGGTATTCACGCGCCTTCAGCAGGTTGCCGACGGCACGGTGCGACAGCGCACCGGCCAGCAGCAAGGCGCTGCTGCCCGTGCGGATGCCGGGCGCCATCGAGTCGATCAAGCCTGCAGCCTCGTTGAACTCGGCCTGCGCGGCCTTGACGTCGCCCGCGCGCGCCGTCAGGGTGGCGCGCAGGTAGGAGGCGCGCGGTTCGACGACCTTCTCCTCCTTCAGGAAGGCCAGCACCTTGCGGGCCTCGGCCTCCTGGCCGAGCGCGAGCAGGCTGGCCGCGCGCGCCACATGGGCATCGACGAGCTTGGGCGCCAGCGCCAGCGCCTTGTCGAACGAAGCCAGCGAGCCCTTGCGGTCGCCCAGCGTTTGCTGCACCGAGCCCAGCTGGTACCAGGCCATGGCGTTGTCCGGCGCCAGCTCGGTGGCCTTCAGGGCCGTCGTGCGGGCCCGTTCGCGCTCGCCCACGCGCAACAGCACCGGCACCTCGGAGATCAGCGGCGCGGCGCTCTTCGGGTCGAGCTGGCGCGCTTCGGCATAGGCAGCAGAGGCCGAGGTCAGGTTGCCGCTCATCGCGAAGGCCGTGCCACGCAGCGTCAGGATCTCGGGCAGCAAGCCCTGCGGCAGGCCGGTCAGAGTGATGGTGTCGAGCAGCTTCTTGGGCTCACCCAGCAACAGGTAGGTCTGTCCCAGCAAGGGCGCGATCTCGACCTTGCTGACGCCCTGGCGGAGGGCCTCCTCGAACGCCGCCTCCGCTGCCTTGAGCTCGCCCATGGCCATCAGCACGCGGCCGAACAGCAGGTGGGCCGCCAGGTTCTTGCCGTCGGCCTGCAAGGCATTCTTCAGCTCGACCGCCGCGCCGGGCAGGTCGCGCTGCTCGTAGCGGCGAAGTGCCGCGTCGTAGGCCTTGGCCGACGCAGCCGGGTTGGCCGAGGCCATGGGCGGCAGGGCCAGCGCGAGCACCAGGGCCAGCGCCGCAGGCCGGAGACAGGGAGGAATGGTCATGATGGGCGGGGCCGGTCCGGGAACGACAGCGGATTTTCGAGCCCCGGGCAGGATTGCTGAGGCACACCCGGCGAGCAAAGCACGACGCGTCCCGACGGAATTCTCGTTTCGTGGGCGGCCGGTCTTTCACGAAGTGGAAACCCGACGGCGCCTCCGCGGCTCGGTAGTGCCGCTAGGTCCAGGCCCGCCCGGCAAGGCTCACAATCGGCGCCCTGCCCGACCCGGATCCCCCATGCCTTGCCGCGCCAGCCGACCCTCCGCAGGAGAGCCATCCCTCCCGCCGCCCGCAGCCGATCGAGCACGGGCAGGGCTCGCGGGCGCCACGTCGACAGCTCTCGGCAAGGCCTTGCTGATCGCGGGTCTGGCCCTCTGCCTGTCGTCGCCGTCGCTGGCAGCACCGGCAACGAACGCCGGCCTTCCGTCGCGCAATGTGGCCTGGGTCAGCGCTGGCAACGATGCCGAGATCGACCGTGCCTTCGCCCAGGCGCGTGCGCAGGACAAGCCGCTCCTGCTGTACTGGGGCGCGTCGTGGTGCCCGCCCTGCAACCAGCTCAAGGCCACGCTGTTCAACCGCCAGGACTTCGCCAGCCAGTCGAAGTCCTTCGTGGCCGTGCATGTCGACGGTGACCGGCCGGGCGCACAGAAGCTGGGCAGCCGCTTCAAGGTGAGCGGCTACCCGACCGTGGTGCTGTTCAGCGCCGACGCGCGCGAGCTCACGCGGCTGCCGGGCGAGGTCGATGCCGAGCAGGTCATGCAGCTGCTTCAGCTGGGCCTGTCCGGCGGGAGGCCGATCAAGTCGGTGCTGGCCGACGCCCTGGCGGGCAAGCCGCTGACCGAGGGCGAGTGGCGTGTGCTGGCCTTCTATTCCTGGGAGACCGGCGGCGACCAGCTGGTGCCCAAGGCCGAGCTCGGCAGCACGCTGGGCCAGTTGGCGCTGGCCGTGCCGCCCGCGCAGGCCGAGACCGCGACTCGCCTGTGGCTGAAGGCGCTGGCGGCCAGCGACGACGGCAAGGGCATCAAGGGTGATGCGCCCCTGCGCGAGCGGGTGCTGGCATTGCTGGCCAACGCGGCACGCTCACGCGCGCACGCCGACGTGCTCAGCGGCAGTGCCGCCGAGATCGTGCGCGCGCTGGCCGCCGACGCCGAAGGCGAGCGCAAGCCGGTGCTCGCGGCGTTCGAAGCCGCACTGGTCCGGTTGCAGGCCGATGGCACGCTCTCCCAGGGTGATCGGCTGGGCGCTCTGACTGCCCGCATCGGGCTGGCTCGACTGGACCTGCCGAAGTCGGCCGTCCAGGTCAGCCTGCCGGCATCGCTGACGCAGGAGGTGCGCGCGCGCACGGCGCAGCTCGACCGTGAACTGACCAACCCGTACGAGCGCCAGGCGCTGATCCCGACGGCCGCCTGGGCGCTGGGGCAGGTCGGCTTGTGGGCCGAGAGCGAGTCGCTGCTGCTGGGCAACCTGGCGCGCAGCCACTCGCCCTACTACCTGATGAGCCAGCTCGGCAGCAATGCGCGCAAGCTCGGCCGCCCCGACGAGGCGCTGCGCTGGTACCGGCAGGCCTTCGAGACCTCCAAGGGGCCGGCGACGCGCTTGCAGTGGGGCAATGGCTACCTGTCGGCGCTGGTCGACCTGGCGCCCCAGGACGCGGCGCGCATCGAAGGCCTGGCCAGGCAGCTGTTCCAGGAGGCCGCGCAGGACAGCGGCGCCTTCTTCGAGCGCAGCGGGCGTTCGCTGCAGCGGGCCGGACAGAAGCTCAAGGCCTGGAACAAGGACGGCCGTCACAAGGCCGAGCTTGCCCGCCTGCAGGCCGAGCTCGAGCGCACCTGCCGCAAGCTCTCCGGGCCGCAGAAGGCGACCTGTCGCGCCATCCTGGGCGACGCCCCGCCCTCCGCGTGATGCCGGCGCCGTCGATCCCGCGTCGCCGCGTCGGCCTGGCCTTGCTGGGCCGCCGCCTGCTGCCGCTGCTGGGCGCGTTGGCCGCGTGGGCGCCGACGGGCCTGCGGGCCGACGGGGCGGCCCCGTCGTTCGGGCGCGGCGACTGGGTGCACGCCGTGGCGGCCTATGGCGAGCCGGCGCTGCCGCGCGGCTTTTCCCACTTCCCCTACGCCGACCCGGCGGCGCCCAAGGGCGGCACCATGGTGCTGGACAACCCGGACCGGCGCTCCAGCTTCGACAAGTTCAACTACTTCACCCTGCGCGGTCAGGCCCCGGCGGGGCTGAACCTGTACATGTTCGAGACCCTGGCCACGCGTGGTGCCGACGAGCCCATGACCATGTACGGCCTGCTGGCCGAGGAGATCAGGGTCGAGCCGGACCTGTCGGCGATCACCTTCCGGCTGCACCCGAAGGCGCGCTTCTCGAACGGTGACCCGGTGCTGGCGGCCGATGTCAAGCACAGCTTCGACATGCTTTCCAGCAGCAAGGCCGGGCCCGACTGGCAGACCCGGGTGGCGGCGGCCAAGGCCGTCGTGGTGGTCGACGAGCGCACCGTGCGCTTCGAGCTTGCCGACCGCAGCCGAGGCGCCTTGTTCGAGATCGGCACCGGGCTGCCGGTGTTCTCGCGCAAATGGGGGCTCAAGCCGGACGGCAGCCGCACGCCCTTCGACGAGATCGTGACCGAACACCCGATCGCGAGCGGCCCGTACACCATCGCCGCCACCGACACCGGGCGCCGGATCGAGTTCGTGCGCAACCGGGACTACTGGGCGCGAGAGCAGGGCGTGCGCCGCGGCATGTTCAACTTCGACCGCGTGGTCTACCGCTACTACAAGGACCGCGACGTGGGCGCCGAAGCGTTCAAGGCCGGCGAATACGACATCATCCGCGTGTACGGCTTGCGGACCTTCGTTCGCGGTCACCAGGGCCCCAAGTGGGACAGCGGCCGCATCGTGCGCGAGATGATGAAGACGCAGACCGGGCAGGCGCTGCAGTCGTACCAGCTCAACCTCAGGCGCCCGATCTTCCAGGACATCCGCGTGCGCGAGGCGCTGGGACTGAGCTGGGACTTCGCGCCCAGCAACCGCTACGGCCTGTTCAAGCAGGCCGACAGCCTGTTCAACAACTCCGACTTCGCGGCCCGCGGGCTGCCCTCCCCCGGCGAGCTGGCGCTGCTGGAGCCGTTCCGTGCACAGTTGCCCAAGGAAGTGTTCGGCCCGCCCTACCAGGCGCCGCGCTCCGACAGCGCTCAGGTCGTGCGTGCGAACCTGCTCAAGGCCAGGTCCCTGCTCGAAGCCGCCGGCTGGAAGCTGGCCGCCGACGGCCGGCTGCGCAACGCCAAGGGCGAGCCGTTCGAGGTCGAGTACATGAGCACCGGCCAGAGCACGGTGCGCGAGGAGACCTGGCAACGCAACCTGGACAAGCTCGGCATCCGGCTCAACATCCGCCAGGTCGACTACGCGCTGTTCAACAACCGGCTGAACGAGTACGACTTCGACATGGTCACCATCGTCGAGGGCCGTTTCACATTGCCGGCGCCGGCGGACTACGTGCGCATGTACAGCAGCAAGTCGGCCGACGAGAAGGGCAACGACAACTACCGTGGCGTCAAGCACCCGGCGGTCGACCACATCCTCGAGGCGATGAAGCGTGCCGCCAGCATGCAGGAGCTGACCGATGCCTGCCGGGCGCTGGACCGCGTCGTCATGTGGCACCACTGGCAGGTGCCGCAGCTGTACCTGGCGGCTCTGCCGGTGTCGTACTGGAACAAGTTCGGCATGCCGCGTCAGCGGCCGAAGTACTTCACGCTGCTGCTGCCGTCGGAACTCGACCCGCAGATCCAGTGGCCCAACCTGACCTGGTGGGACAAGTCGCTTGACAAGCGGCCGGGCTCACCCGCCGGCGGCTCCACCGGCAAGGGCTGAGCATGCTGGCCTACATCCTCAAGCGCCTGCTGCTGATGGTCCCGACCCTGCTCGGGGTGCTGACCGTGACCTTCGTGGTCATCCAGTTCGTGCCCGGCGGCCCGGTCGAGCAGGTGCTGGCCGAGGCGCGCACCGCCGGCGCCGAGGCGGGCACCTACAAGGCCGGGCGCGACAGCGACGCCAAGCAGATCGAGGCCCTGAAGAAGCTCTACGGCTTCGACAAGCCGGTGCATGTGCGCTATTTCGAGATGCTGGGCAACTTCGCGCGTTTCGAGTTCGGCCGCAGCTTCATGCACAACAAGGACGTGTGGGCGCTGATCAAGGAGAAGCTGCCGGTGTCGATCAGCCTGGGCCTCTGGACCTTTCTGCTGTCGTACCTGGTCTCGGTGCCGCTGGGCATCGCCAAGGCGGTGCGCGAAGGCTCGAGCTTCGACCTCGTGACCACGCTGGCGCTGCTGGTGGGCTATGCGATACCGGGCTTCGTGCTCGGCGTGCTGCTGATCGTGCTGTTCGCCGGCGGCAGCTTCTGGGACCTGTTTCCCCTGCGCGGGCTGACCTCGGAGAACTGGGCCGAGTTGTCCTGGCCGGCGCGCGTCGCCGACTACCTCTGGCACCTGACCCTGCCGTTGACCTGCATGGTCATCGGCAGCTTCGCCACGCTGACCATGCTGACCAAGAACACCTTCATCGAGGAGCTGCGCAAGCAGTATGTGCTGGTGGCGCGTGCCAAGGGGCTGTCGTCGCAGCGTGTGCTGTGGAAGCATGTGCTGCGCAACTCGCTGGTGCCGCTGGTGGCCGGGCTGCCGGCGGCGCTGGTGGCGGCCTTCTTCTCCGGGTCCTTGCTGATCGAGACCCTGTTCTCGCTCGACGGGCTGGGCCTGCTGAGCTACGAGTCGGTGGTGCGGCGCGACTACCCGGTGGTGCTGGGCTCGCTGTTCCTGTTCACGCTGATCGGCCTGATCGTCAAGCTGCTGTCGGACCTGCTGTACACGCTGGTCGACCCGCGGGTGCAGTTCGGGGCGGCGGCGCGATGAGCCGGGGCTGGCTGCCGAGGCCCGCGCCATGAACGCGCCGATGTCCCCCGGCCAGCGCGCCTGGGCGCGCTTTCGCCGCAACCGCCTCGGCTGGGTCTCGTGCTGGATCCTCGGCGCGATGCTGCTGGTCAGCCTGGCGGCGGAGCTGGTCAGCAACGACCGCCCGCTCATCGCCGTCTGGCAGGGGCAGTGGACCTTCCCGGCGATAGACAACCCGCCCGAGCGTCGCTATGGCGGTGACTTCGACACGCCCACCGACTGGAAGGACCCCTTCATCGTCGGGCAGTTCGCTCGCGCGGACAGCTGGCGCCTGCAGGCCCTGAACCGGCATTCCGAACGCTCGACCGACTACTTCGCCCAGGTTGCGCACCCGGCGCCACCGGGTGCGGGCAACTGGCTGGGCACCGACGAGGTCGGGCGCGACATGGTGGCGCGGCTGCTCTACGGCTTTCGCGTCAGCATGCTGTTCGCGATCGCGCTGACCGTCGTCGGCACCAGCATCGGCATCGTGATGGGGGCGGTGCAGGGCTACTTCGGCGGCCGCATCGACCTCGGGCTGCAGCGTCTGATCGAGATCTGGAATGCCATCCCCGAGCTGTACCTGCTGATCATCTTCGCGTCCATCTTCCAGCCCTCGCTGCTGCTGCTGCTGGTGCTGCTGGCGCTGTTCGGCTGGATCGGCCTGTCGGACTACGTGCGTGCGGAGTTCCTGCGCAACCGCAGCCTCGAGTTCGTCAAGTCGGCGCGCGCGCTGGGCCTGAGCAGCGGCCAGATCATCTGGCGTCATGTGCTGCCCAATTCGATGACGCCGGTGATCACCTTCCTGCCCTTCCGTATGAGCGCGGCGATCCTGGCGCTGGTGTCGCTGGACTTCCTGGGCCTGGGCGTGCCACCGGGCGTGCCGTCGCTGGGCGACCTGGTGCGACAGGGCAAGGCCAACCTCGACGCCTGGTGGATCATCGTGCCGACCTTCGCACTGCTGGTGGTCACGCTGCTGCTGCTGACCTTCATCGGTGACGCCTTGCGCGACGCCTTCGACACCCGCAAGGGCTGAACCATGTCCACGCCCGCCCTGCTGTCGATCGAACACCTGAGCGTGCGCTTCGGCAGCACGACCGTGGTCGACGAGCTGTCGCTGCAGGTGGCGGCTGGCGAGAAGTTCGCGCTGGTGGGCGAGTCGGGTTCGGGCAAGTCGATCACGGCACTGTCCATCCTGCGCCTGGTCGACAGCGCCCGCACCAGCGGGGTCATACGCTTCGAGGGCGAGGACCTGCTGCAACGCAGCGAGCCGCAGATGCGTGCGCTGCGAGGCTCACGCATCGGCATGATCTTCCAGGAGCCGATGACGGCGCTGAACCCGCTCTACACGGTGGGCAACCAGATCGGCGAGGTGATCGAGCTGCACCAGGGTGCGAGCCCGCGCGAGGCGCGCGAGCGGGCGATCGCACTGCTGGACCGCACTGGCATCCCCGAGCCGGCGCGCCGCGTCGATGCCTACCCGCACCAGCTCTCGGGTGGCCAGCGGCAACGCGCGATGATCGCCATGGCGCTGGCCTGCCGGCCGCAGCTGCTGATCTGCGACGAACCCACCACCGCGCTGGACGTCACCATCCAGGCGCAGATCCTGGCCCTGCTCGACGAGTTGCAGGCCGAGATGGGCATGGCGGTGCTGTTCATCACCCATGACCTGTCGCTGGTGCGGCGCTTCACCCACCGCGTCGGGGTGATGGAGCGCGGGCGCCTGGTCGAGGTCGGGACGACGGCCGAGGTCTTTGCCGCCCCCCGGCACCCCTACACGCAACGCCTGCTGGCCAGCACGCCGGTCCGCCAGGTGCAAGCCCTGCCGGCCGATGCGCCGGTGCTGCTCGAGGGCCGGGGCGTCGCGGTGCGCTTCCCTGCCGGCGGCCCCTGGTTCAGGCGCCGCTGGTTCGACGCCGTGCGACCGGCCACGCTGGCGCTGCGGCGGGGCGAGACGCTGGGGCTGGTCGGCGAGTCGGGCTCGGGCAAGACCACGCTGGGCATGGCGCTGCTGGCGCTGCAGCCCATCGCTTCCGGCGAAGTGCGGCTCGACGGCGAGCGCCTCGACGATGCGCCGCGCGACAGGCTGCGCGCCGCACGGCGCCGCATGCAGGTGGTGTTCCAGGACCCGTTCGCCTCACTGTCCCCGCGCATGACGGTGGGGCAGATCGTCGGCGAAGGGCTGGCCCTGCACCGGCCGGACCTGCCCGCCGGCGATCGGGAGGCCCAGGTGCTGGCGATGCTCGACGAGGTCGGCCTCGGCGACCGCCACGGCGTGCAGGGCGTGCTGCAGCGCTACCCGCACGAGTTCTCGGGCGGCCAGCGCCAGCGCATTGCGATCGCGCGCGCCGTCGTCCTGAAACCCGAGGTGCTGGTGCTGGACGAGCCGACCTCGGCACTGGACGTGTCGGTGCAGCAGCAGGTGCTGGCCCTGCTGACCCAGCTGCAGCAGCGCTACGGCATGAGCTACATCTTCGTCAGCCACGACCTGGCGGTGGTGCGCGCGATGTCGCACCGCGTGCTGGTCATGCGGGATGGCGAGATCGTCGAGGAAGGCGAGGCCGAGGCCCTGTTCGCCGCACCGCGCCAGGACTACACCCGTGAGCTGATCGCCGCCGCGCACCTGGCGTGAAGCCGGGCGCGCGGTCCGGTCCGAAAGCGGCTCGCTAGAGCGTCTTCAGCAGCGCCTGGACTTCGTCCTGCTTGCCGTACTGGCGGCCCATCTGGGCCACTTTCTCGAGTTCCTGGCGGGCCAGCGCCTTCTGCTGGGACTGGATGTAGAGCTTGGCCAGGTTGACCCGCAACCCACCATCGGCCGGCGCGCGGTCCACCGCCTGCTTCTGGATCTCGACCGCGCGCGGCAGCTGCTTCTCGTAGGCCAGGGCGGTCGCCAGGGTGTCCATCAAGGCCGGCCGCCCCGGCAGCAGCTGGTTGGCCTTCTCGGCGAGCTCGACGGCACCGGGCTTCTTGAGCTCGACGGACAGCCAGGCCAGGTTGTTCATCGCCAGCGCGTTCTTCGGCTGCAGCTTGAGCACTTCGCGGTAGCGGACCTCGGCCACCGACAGGTTCCTGGCCGCCAGCGCGCGGTCGGCCAGGTAGAAGGGAAAGGCGCCGTCCTTGGGGTGGTCGGTGATCCATCGCTGCGCGAACAGCTCGGCTTCGCCGCCCTGGCCCTGGCTGTCCATCAGGGCGTGCAGCCGCATCGCGGCCTCGGTCGGCTCGGACTTTCTGATCGCGGTCTGGTAGGCGGCCTGGGCACCCTTGGGGTTCTTGCGGCTGGACTCGACGTCGCCCTCCAGCATCCAGCCCACTGCCTCGTTGGGCCGCTCCTTCTGCACCTGGCGCGCGATGTCCAGCGCGTCCTGCGGCTTCTTGTCGGCCAACGCCAGCCCGACCAGCCCACGCTGCGCGATGAGCAGCCGCGGCGCCAGCTCGACCGCTCGACGCAGGTGCCGGGCGGCCGCCGCACGGTCCTTCAAGGCCATGTTGGCGTCGGCCAGCCCGAGCAGCGGCTGCGGCGACTTGGGCTGCAAGGTCACGGCACGGTTGAAGGTGGTGATGGCCTGCTGCATGTCGTTGGCCGCCATGAAGGCGCGGCCCTGCGCCAGCAGCAGGTCCGGGTGGTCGGGCAGCGCGGCAAGACCCTCCTTGGCCGCCGCCAGTGCGGCCTTGCCGTCGTTGCGACCGAGGTGGTGGCGGATCAGCTGCAGGTGCGGGCGCGGGTCGTTGGCATTGAGCTTGGTGGCCGAACCCAGCAACTGGGTCACACGCTCGCTGCCGTCGCCTGTGCGCACCAGCAAGGCGGCCAGCGCCTGCGTGGCCTGCACATGCTTGGGGTCCCGGGCCAGCACCGCCTCCAGGCGCTTCCTGGCCTCGTCCATCCTGCCCTCTGCGGCGTCGATCGCCGCCAGCGCCGCAGTGGCCGGGAAGTAGTTGGGGTCGGCCTGGGCCGAACGTTCGAACGCCGCGCGAGCGCCGGCAGCGTCGTTCTTCATCGCCAGCACCCGACCGCGCAGCAGCGGCGCGAGGGGCTTGCCGGGCTGCTTCTTCTCGAGCGCGTCGATGGTCTTCAGCGCCTTGTCGAACTGGCGGCCGCGCAGGTGGGTCGCCACCAGTGCCAGGTCGGGCAGCGCGCCCTCGGTGGCCGCCGCCGCCGACTCGAGCTGGCTCACCGCGGCATCGGTCTTGCCCTTGCTCACGTCGCTGAGCGCCAGGGCAGTGCGGATGCGGGTGTCTTCCGGCTTGATCTTGCCAGCCCGCTGGTAGAGCTCCTCGGCGCGCTTGGCATCGCCCAAATGCAGCGAGGCCTCGGCGGCGAGTTGCAGCACGACGATGTCGGGCGTGTTGCGGTTGATCACGGGCTCGAGCACCGCCAGCGTCTTCTGCGGCTGCCCGGTGCGCAGGTACAGGTGACCCAGCACGCGCCGGGCGAGCGTCAGCTCCGGCGAGATCTGCAGCGCCTTGGCCAGGTAGGTCTCGGCCTGCTGCATGGCGCCGAGCTGGTACTCGGCCGAGCCGGCGACCAGCAAGGCCTGGGCGCTGTTCGGAAAACTCTGCACGACCTGGCGGCCGATGTCGCGCGCGGTCTTGTAGTCCTTGTGGCGGAAGGCCAGCTCGGCCTCCAGCAGGCGGGTGCGGGCATTGTTGGGAAAGTGCTTCTTCAGCTCGGCCAGCTGGGTCCCCGCAGCGCCCAGGTCGCCCTCGGCCAGCAGCAGCGAGACCGCCGCCAGGTGGGCCTGCAACAGCTTGGGCTGCACCGCGACCGCCTGCCGGTACGCCTCGAGTGCCCCCTTGCGGTCCCGGCGCAGCGCGAGCAGCAACTCGCCCTTGAGCGACCAGGCCTCGCCGCTCCTGGCGTTCGCCGCCAGGACCTGCTCGACCAGCTGCAGCGCGCCATCGATGTCCTTGTCGACGGCTTTCTGCCTGGCGCGCAGCAGCGTGGCGCCAACATGCCCCGGCACCGCGGCCAGCGCAGCGTCGATGGCGGCGTCGCCCGGGCCGCGCTGGTCCTGACCGAGCAGCGCGGTCGCCACCGAGACCTTGAGCTCGGCCTGTGCCGCTGCGTCGGCGAGCCGGGTGTCACCGAACTGCGCGACGACTTGTCGCCCCTCGCCTTGCGCCAGGAGTGCCCGCGCCAGGGCAGGGCTCACCTTCAACGGGTCGAACTTGAGGTCCTGCGCCTTGCGCAACTCGACGCTGGCCGCGACCACGTCGCCCACCTCCAGCAGTGCCTTGCCGAGCAGGTAGCGCGCCTCGGCCGACTGCGCGTCCGCCTGCAGCGCGGACTTGGCATGGATGATCGCCGCGGCATAGTCCTGGGAAGCGACGGCCGAACGGGCCAGGCCGATCAGGTCCTTGTCGGACTTGCCTCCGCAGGCGCCGAGCAGGACAGCCGAGGCGACGGCCAATGCGGCCAGGGTGGAGCGAGGTGTCATCGTGTCGAGGCAGGCAGTGGACGGCCAGGCAAGGCCCGGCGCCGGGGCGCCCGGGCAGGGGAATCCCGGAATCATGCCGCTTGCGGCGCCGCAAGGGCAGGCCCGGCCGCCGCCGCCCGCCGGCTGCAACGGCACTAGGTCACGCCGTCCGCGCGGCGCAAGGGGCCGCTCGAGCGCCAGCGGCCGCCATCGACCCGCGTCCTGCGGCGGCGGCCCGGTCGGCTGCGCACAATGAGGCATGCGACGAACAACTCTTCCCGGCAGGCCGGGCTTCCCCGGCCTCCTTGTCCGCTTCGGTCACCTGGGCCTGCCCGTCCTGCTCGGCGCGGCCGCCGCCTCGGCGGCAGCGCTGCCCCTGTCGCCATGCCGGCTGCCCGGACTCGAGCGCGAGGCCGCCTGTGGCCGGCTGCAAAGGCCTCTCGACCCGGCCCGTCCCGACGGGCCGAAGATCGACCTGCACTTCGCTGTGCTGCCGGCGGTCGCCCGCCAGAAGAAGCCCGATCCGGTGTTCTTCCTGGCCGGCGGGCCGGGCCAGAGCGCGATCGAGCTGGCCGGCCCGGTCTCGCGCCTGCTGGTGCGCCTGTCGAATCGCCGTGACCTGGTGCTGATCGACCAGCGAGGCACCGGCCGCAGTGCGCCGCTGAAGTGCGAGGAGGACAGGCCGACGCGGCCGCTGGCGGAACTGGCCTCGTTGCAGCGCCAGGCCGACAAGCTGGGCCAATGCCTGGCGGCACTGCAGAAGCTGCCGCACGGCGACTTGCGGCACTACACCACGCCGGTCGCGGTGCAGGACGCCGATGCCGTGCGGGCGGCGCTCGGTGCCGCCCAGGTGAACCTGGTCGGCGGCTCCTATGGAACGCGCGTCGCGCTGGAATACATGCGGCAGTATCCGCAGCGAGTGCGACGCATGGTGATCGACGGGGTCGCCCCGCCCGACATGGTGCTGCCGGCGTCGTTCTCGGTGGACGCGCAGGCCGCCTTCGATGCGCTGCGCCGCGACTGCGAGCGCGACCCGGAATGCCGTGCCGCCTACCCCGGCCTTTCCGAGGACTGGCAGGCCTTGCTGAAGTCGCTGCCCCGCAGGGTCACGCTGCAGCACCCGCTGACGCGGCAGGACGAGACGCTCGAGCTGACGCACGAGATGGTCACCGGGCTCGTCAGGCTGCCCCTTTACGTGCCCAGCCTGGCCTCGGCGCTGCCGCTGGCGGTCACGGAGGCCGCCCGAGGGCGCTTGCAGGCGCTCGCCGGACTGGCCAGCGCCGTTGCACCGGGGGGGCGGCGCGGTGCGCTGGCGCAGGGCATGCACTACAGCGTGGTCTGCAGCGAGGACGCGCCGCTGCTGGAGCGCGCCGCCGACGCCCCCGGGCCGGACTTCGGGCGTGCGTTCGAGCAGTTGTACCGGCGGGCTTGCGACGCCTGGCCACGCGGCAGCGTGCCGCAGGAGTTCTACCGGCTGGGCGAGGCCTCGGCGGCGTCGCTGGTGCTCTCCGGCGGCGTCGACCCGGTGACGCCGCCGCGGCATGGCGAACGCGTGAGCCGCACGCTCGGGCCGCGCGCCCGGCATGTGGTGGTCGAGCAGGCCGGGCACGGCGTGCTCGGGCTGGGTTGCATGCGCGACGTGGTGTTCCGCTTCGTGGATGCCGACGACGACACGCAGGCCCTGGCGGTGGACGCTGGCTGCGCCCGGACCCTGCCGCGCCCGACGGTGTTCAAGCCCGTGCAGGCCGGGGGCGGAAAATGATCGAAGTCAAGGGATTGAGCAAGCGCTTCGTGCAGGGGCGCGGACGCAAGGCGCGGGTCGTGCAGGCGGTCGACGGCGTCGACTTCGTTGCCCGACCCGGCTGCATCACGGGCTTGCTGGGTCCGAACGGGGCCGGAAAGACCACCACGCTGCGCATCGTGGCCGGCCTGATCACGCCGGACCAGGGGCATGTGCGGGTGGACGGCATCGATGTGGCCCGGTCGGCCACCACCGCCCTGGCCCGCATGGGCGTGCTGGGCGACGCGCGCGGCCTGTACCCGCGCCTGAGTGCGCGCGAGAACATCGTCTACTACGGCTGCCTGCAAGGCATGTCGCCGCAGGCCGCCGACCGTCGCGCCACCGAGGTGGGTGCCATGCTGGGGCTGGGCCCCTTGCTGGACCGCCGGACGGCCGGCTTCAGCCAGGGCGAGCGCATGAAGACCGCGCTGGCCAGGGCGCTGGTGCACGACCCGCCCAACCTCATCCTGGACGAGCCGACCAACGGCCTGGACGTGCTGGCCACCCGCGCGCTGCGCGACACCCTGCGCCGGCTGCGCGACGAGCAGGGCAAGTGCATCGTCTTCTCCACCCACATCATGCAGGAGGTGGAGCGGCTGTGCGACGAGGTGGTGGTCGTGGCACAGGGCAGGACGGTGGCGGCTGGCACCGTCGCCGGACTGTCGGCGCGCGCCGGCAGCCCGGACTTCGAGGAGGCCTTCGTACGACTGGCCTTTTCCTCCATCCCCGAAGGGAGCACGGAATGAGCCTTCAGCCCACCTGGGCCGACCATGGACGGCAGGCGCTGACCGTGTTCCGCAAGGAGTTGCGCGACGCCCTGCGCGACCGGCGAACGCTGGCGATGGTGCTGCTGAGCTCGGTGGCCGTCGGGCCGCTGGTGCTGGTGCTGTTGTCGGTGCTGGTCTCGACCTTCGAGAAGCGGGCCGAGGCGCGCGAGCTGGTGGTGCAGGGACTCGAACATGCGCCGACGCTGCGCAACTACTTCGAACGCCAGAACTACAGCTTCGTCGTGGCCCCGGCCGATTTCGAGCGCCAATTGCGCGACAGCAAGCTCGGCGACCCGGTGCTGGTCGTCGGCCCGGCCTTCGAGGACGAGCTCTCGCGCGGCGAAGCGCCCCTGGTCGAGCTGCTGTCGAGCGCCAACAATACGCGCGCTCAGGGCGGCTCGGCGCGTGTTCTGCGACTGCTGCGCGGCTTCAACCAGGAAAGGGCAACGCTTCAGCTGGCCGTGCGGGGCATCTCGCCCGCGACGCTGGAGGCGGTCCAGGTCGAGGAGCGCGACCTGGCGCCGCCGGGTGTGCGCTCGGCACAGCTGGCGGCCATGCTGCCCTTCTTCGTGCTGATGGCGGTGCTCTATGGTGCGCTGAACGCGGCGCTGGACACCACGGCGGGCGAGCGCGAGCGCGGCTCGCTCGAGCCCCTGCTGATGAACCCGGCGTCGCGCGGCGCCCTGGTACTGGGCAAGTGGGCCGCCGTGGCCTGCGTGGGCATGCTGATCGCGGTGCTGGCCTGCCTGAGCTTCCTGCCCGGGCAATGGCTGCTGCGCAGCGAGACGCTGTCGGCCCTGTTCCAGTTCGGCCTTGCCGAGGCCGGCCGCTTCCTGCTGCTGCTGCTGCCGCTGGCCGGCGCGCTGTCCGCCGTGCTGATGGCGATCGCCATCCGCTCGCGCAGCTTCAAGGAGGCCCAGGCCAGCGCCACCATCGTCGTCCTGGGCGTGTCCATGCTCCCGCTGGCGACCATCTTCAACCAGGAGGGAGAAGCCGCCTGGCACCTGTGGGTGCCGGCACTGGCCCAGATCACGCTGATGGGGCGTGTGCTCAAGGGCGATGCGATGGCCCCCGTGGACGTGCTGGTGCCCCTTTGCGTGAGTGCGGTCCTTGCCGTGGCCTGCATGGTCTACGTGGCGCGCACACTCCGGCGCGCGGCGATGGATGCCTGAGCGCTGCGGCGCCGGCCTGGTGCCGGCGCCGCAGCCGTCAATGCCGGACCTGCAGGGCCCGCTCCACCTCGTACTGCCAGGGCAGGGCGTGCACGATCTCGTTGAGGTAGCGGGCCGACTGCCATGCGGTCAGCACCTCGCCTTCTTCGCCGACGATGCGCAGGTTGGTGACTACCGACATCGGGTCGGCCATCGCGACCACGCCCTGCGGCAACTGGACCCAGTCCCAGGCGACACCGACCTCGCCGAGGTCCGACCGGCCCGCCCAGACGGTCTGTCCGGCGGGCGAGGAAACTGCTCCGACATGGGCGACCCGTGTCCCGATATGATGAAACTCGAGCGCCGCGGCGCCATTGGCCTGCCACAATAGTGGCGGCCAGGCGCGCAGCGCCCAGGGCATGACACTCAGGGAGAGGGGTGGTTCTGATCTGAGGGCGGCGTTCTGCATGGACCCGTATGTTTCATGACGCGGGGCATTCGAGAAAGCTGTAAGCCCTGTCAGGTCGCACCCCGGTGCGTGCGCGCAGCCCGGGGTGGTTGAAAGGTCAGCCATGCTGACGGGCGGCTACGCATCGGTGCTGGAAGCGCGGAACCGTGACGAGTTCCGCGACGAAGTGCTGCGCTTTGCCCGCGCGCGGGGTTTCGACACCTTCTCGGCCATGACGGTCGTCGACCACGGCATGGGCGACACGGAATTCATCGTTGTCGACAACACGCCCCGCGGCTACGCCGAAGCCTTCCAGGACCCCGGCAGCGGCCGGCGCGACCCCGTGATGCAGCACTGCAAGCGCTATGCAATGCCCATCGTGTGGGATCAGTCGACCTACGTCGACCGTGGCGCCGGCGACATCTGGGAACACCAGGCCCGTTTCGGGTATGCCACGGGCATCGCGACCGCGCTGCATCTCCCCGAGGGCCGGCACTTCTTCCTCGGCGTCGATCGCGACCAGCCGCTGCCGTCCGAACCGGCGGAGCTGCAGCGGGTGGTGGCCGAGCTGCAGCTGTTCGCCGTCCACGCCCAGGAAGCGGCCATGAGGTTGCTGTTGCCGGCAGAGCAGCAGCCCGAGCGCCCGGCCCTGACCCCTCGCGAACTGGAGGCCCTGCGCTGGACCATGGACGGCAAGACGGCCTGGGAGGTCGGGACCATCCTGGGCATCAGCGAGCGCACCGCGGTGCTGCACGTCAACAATGCCATGCACAAGCTCGGCTGCGTCAACAAGCATCAGGCGGTACTCAAGGCCCTGCGCCTGGGGCTGATCCACTGACCGCGGCAGCGGCGGCGCCGTGGTCCCGACGAGACACCGGCCCCCAAGGGGCATCGACCTGTAAGAGCTGACAGTGTCGGTTTCCAATCCGGGCTGCTCCAATGCTTTCGAGTGTGCAAAGTTGCACAGTTCGAGTGCCAGAGGAGAGTCAAATGCAAGCCACCCGTACCCCTTCCACCCCGGCCGCTTCTCCTGTCAAGACGCCGGTGCAGCCCGGCCGGCCGACCTTGCTGGACGCCGCGCAGCTCAAGCTGGTGAGCGGCGGCGGCCCCAAGGGCACCTGGATCGAGCAAGGCCTGAACCAGCGCAACGGCAGTTCGTTCTGACGCAGGCCAGCGGGGCCCTGCGCCCCGCACGGTGCCCGGGGCCTCGCCCGGGGCGGGCGGGCCCTGAGGTCCGGATCGGGGGCGCCCGGGCGGACTTCGTCACCCCGGGTGCGTCAGGCTCGCCGGCCCTTGCGCCGGCGGGGGCGGCTTGGCTGTGCCTTTGGGCATGAGCGAGCGGCAACTCTTCAGGCCGGAGGCCATCGAGGCCCAGCGCACCCCCTATCTGGGCCGGGTGCAGCTCGTGCGCCCCCTGGCACTGGGGCTGGTGACCGCCGCCGTCGTCGTGATGACGGCGGCCGTCGGCGTTTTCCTCTTCTCCACCGATTACACGCGCAAGACCACCATCGTCGGCACCCTGGTGCCCGACCGAGGGCTGATCCGTCTGGTTCCGCCGGAGGCTGGCACGGTGCTCGAGCGCCATGTCGACGAGGGCAAGCAGGTCGCTGCCGGGCAGGTGCTGTTCGTGCTGGCACTCGAGCGCCCGCGCCTGCTCGACGAGGCGCAGGCCCAGGTGCGTCGAAGCCTGCAGGACCGGCAGCGGCTGTTGCAGGAGTCGGCGGCTCGCCAGCAAGGCCTGGCCGCCGCGCAGCTGGCGACGCTGGACCGTCGCCTGCAGGCGCTGGCCGGCGAGCTGGCGCAGCTCGACGTCGAGGCCGGCCTGCTTCAGCAACGCCAGGCCCTGGCGCAGCAGGCGCTGACGCGGCTGGAGGCGTTGCGTGACGAGCAGTTCATCTCCGCGGCGCAGGTGCAGGCCAAGGCCGAGGAACTGCTGGGGCTGCGGGCGCAGGCGCAGGCCTTGCAGCGGCAGCGCACGACGCTGCAGCGCGAACGCGCGCAGCTCGAGGGGGAGCGCCGGGGCGTCCCGCTGCTGGCGCAGGGTGCACAGAGCGGCATCGAGAGGGAGCTGGCGGCGCTGGACCAGGAGACCGCGGAACAGCAGGCCGAGCGCCGGGTCATCGTGCGGGCGCCGCAGGCCGGGGTGGTCAGCGCCTTGCTGGCCGATGTCGGGCAGAGCGTCGGGACGTCGGCGGCGCTGGCCAGCCTGGTGCCGGCCGGGGCGACCTTGCAGGCGCACCTGTACGCTCCGTCAAGCGCAGTCGGCTTTGTGCGCCCGGGGCAGGAGGTGCGGCTGCGCTACGAAGCCTACCCCTATCAGAAGTTCGGGCACCAGGCCGGGCGTGTCAGCCAGGTGTCGCGCACGCCGCTGGGCCCGGGCGAGATGGCCGCGCTCAGCCTCGCCGCCCCCCCAGGGCGTGGCGCCGAGCCGCTGTTCCGCATCACGGTGGCGCTGGAGCAGGACGGCCGCACGGCCTGGCCCCAACCCCTGGTGGCCGGCATGCGCCTGGCGGCCGACGTGCGGCTCGAGACCCGGCGCCTGGTCGAGTGGCTGTTCGAGCCGCTGATCTCGCTCGGGGGCCGCTGGTAGGGCGCCATGAGCGGACGGCTGGACTTCGGGCTCTCGCGGCGTCGCGTGCCCATGGTGCTGCAGACCGAGGCGGCCGAGTGCGGCCTGGCCTGCCTGGCGATGGTCGCCGCGGCCCATGGCCTGCGCACGGACCTGCCGACGCTGCGCCAGCGCTTCCCGGTCTCGCTCAAGGGCACGACCCTGGCCGACATCATCCACATGGCCGACGGCCTGGGCCTGCAGGCCAGGGCCCTGCGCGCCGAACTCGACGAGATCGTGCAGCTGCAGACGCCCTGCATCCTGCACTGGGACATGAAGCACTTCGTCGTGCTGGTCTCGCTGGAGCGCGGGCTGGCGACGCTGCACGACCCCGCCCATGGGCTGCGCCGCATGTCGCTGGAGCAGCTTTCGCCGCACTTCACCGGGGTGGCGCTGGAGCTGATCCCGGCGGCCGGCTTCCGCCCGGGAACGGTGCGCCAGACGGTGCGCGTGCGCGACCTGCTCGGGCCGGTCAGCGGGCTCAAGCGCTCGCTCGCGCAGATCCTGCTGCTGGCGCTGGCGCTCGAGGTCTTCCTGCTGCTCAGCCCGTTCTACCTGCAATGGGTGGTCGACGACGTGCTGGTCAGTGCCGACCGCGACCTGCTGCTGACGCTGGGCCTGGGCTTCGCGCTGCTGGTGCTGATCCAGGGGGTGACCGCGGCGGCGCGCTCCTGGGCGGTGCTGGTGCTGTCGGCGACGCTGAACCTGCAGTGGCTGCTCAACGTGTTCGCCCATCTGATGCGGCTGCCGGTGGACTGGTTCGAGAAGCGCAACGCCGGCGACATCTGGTCGCGCTTCGGCTCGGTGCAGCACATCCAGCGCACCTTGACCACCAGCTTCGTCGAGGCGGTGCTGGACGGCCTGCTCGTGCTGGCGACGCTGGCGGTGATGCTGCTCTACAGCCCGCTGCTGACGGCGCTCGCCGGCCTGGCGGTGCTTTGCTACGGGGCCTTGCGCTGGGCCTTCCTGCGGCCCTTGCGCGATGCGAGCGAGGAAGCGCTGGTCTTCGAGGGACGCCAGGCCAGCCACTTCCTGGAATCGCTGCGCGGCGTGCAGGCGATCAAGCTCTTCAACGCCCAGGCCGACCGCCAGGCGCGTTTCGCCGGCCTGGTGGTCGACGCGATGAACGCCGACGTGGCGACCCGGCGCCTGGAGCTCTGGTTCGGTGTCGCCCACCGGCTGCTGTTCGGGCTCGAACGCGTCGCCGTGGTCTGGCTGGGCGCCACCATGGTGCTCGACCGCGAGCTGAGCATCGGCATGCTGTTCGCGTTCATCGCCTACAAGGAGCAGTTTGCCGGCCGCGTCAGCGCCCTGATCGACAAGGGTGTGGCCCTGCGCATGCTGCGTCTGCAGGGCGAGCGGCTGGCCGACATCGTGCTGACCGCGCCGGAGCCGCGGTCCGCAGGGGCTGCGACCCATGGTCGGGCCCTGGCCGCCGGCATCGAGCTGCACGAGGTGTCGTTCCGCTACGCACCCACCGAGCCTGACGTGCTTGCCGGCGTCAGCCTGCGGATCGATCCCGGTGAGTCGGTCGCCATCGTCGGGCCGTCGGGCTGCGGGAAGACCACGCTGCTCAAGGTCATGCTGGGCATCCAGCGGCCGACCGGCGGCGAGGTGCGCGTCGGCGGCGTGCCCCTGGACCGTCTGGGCCTCGAAGCCTGGCGCGACATGGTCGGCGTGGTGATGCAGGACGAGCCCCTGTTCTCCGGCTCGGTGGCCGACAACATCACCTTCTTCGACCCTGCGCCCAAGGCCGAGTGGATGCGCGAATGCGCGCGCATCGCCGCGGTGCACGACGAGGTCGAGGCCATGCCCATGGGCTACAACACGCTGATCGGCGAGCTCGGGACGACCGTCTCGGGCGGCCAGAAGCAGCGCATCCTGCTCGCCCGCGCGCTCTACAAGCGGCCCCGCATCCTGTTGCTGGACGAGGCGACCAGCTCGCTGGACCTCGAGCGCGAGCGCCAGGTCAACCAGGCGGTGCGCCAGCTGTCGCTGACTCGGGTGATCGTCGCGCACCGGCCGGAGACCATCGCCTCGGCGGCCCGGGTGATCGCGCTGGCCGACGGCCGTGTCGCGCAGGACCTGCGCGCCGTCGGCGCCTGACAGGCCGCGCCGTCAGCCGACGCCGCGCGCGCGGTCGGCGTGGAACTGCCGGCGCCAGTCGGCGAAGCGTCCCTGGTCCAGCGCCTGTCGCAGCTCGCGCATGAGGTCCACGTAGTAGTGCAGGTTGTGGATGCTGGCCAGCATGGGCCCGAGCATCTCGCCGCAGCGGTCCAGGTGGTGCAGGTAGGCGCGCGAGAAGCCGCTGGCGCAGCTGTGGCAGCCGCAGTGCGGGTCGATCGGTTCCGGGTCGGTCTTCCAGCGGGCGTTGCGGATCTTCAGGTCGCCGAACCGAGTGAACAGGTGGCCGTTGCGCGCATTGCGCGTCGGCATCACGCAGTCGAACATGTCGACCCCGCAGGCCACGCCCTCGACCAGGTCCTCCGGCGTACCCACGCCCATCAGGTAGCGCGGCTTGTGTGCCGGCAGCCGTTGCGGCGTGTGCGCCATGATGCGCCGCATGTCCTCCTTGGGCTCGCCGACGCTGACGCCACCGACCGCGTAGCCCGGCAGGTCCAGCGCCACCAGCCGGCCCAGCGACTCCTCGCGCAGCGACTCGAACATGCCGCCCTGCACGATGCCGAACAGCGCGTTGGGGTTGCCCAGGCGTTCGAACTCGGCGCGGCTGCGCACCGCCCAGCGAAGGCTCAGCTCCATCGACGCGCGCGCCTGCGCCTGGCTGGTGGCGACGCCGGCCGTCTGGTAGGGCGTGCACTCGTCGAACTGCATCACGATGTCGGAGTCCAGCACGGTCTGGATCTGCACGCTGAGCTCGGGCGTCAGCAGCAGCTTGTCGCCATTGACCGGCGAGGCGAAGCGCACGCCCTCCTCGCCGATGCGCCTCATCTCGCCCAGGCTCCAGACCTGGAAGCCGCCGCTGTCGGTGAGGATGGGACGTGACCAGCGCTCGAACCGGTGCAGGCCACCGAAGGCGCGCAGCACGTCCAGGCCCGGCCGCAGCCAGAGGTGGAAGGTGTTGCCCAGGATGATCTGCGCACCCATCTCCTCGAGCGAGCGCGGCATCACGCCCTTGACCGTGCCGCCGGTGCCGACCGGCATGAACACCGGCGTCTCGACGCTGCCGTGCCGCAGCGTCAGGCGGCCGCGGCGGGCCTGGCCCTCGGTGGCCAGCAATTGGAATTCGAGCATCGGCCGATTGTCGTCGCGGTGCGGGGCGCGCCCGGGGTCAGCGGCTGCGCTCCAGCAACATGGCGTCGCCGTAGCTGAAGAAGCGGTAACGCGTCTCGATGGCGTGCCGGTACAGCGCCCGCACATGGTCGACGCCGGCAAGCGCGCTGACCAGCATCAGCAAGGTGCTGCGCGGCAGGTGGAAATTGGTCAGCAGGCGGTCGACCACCCGGAACCGGTAGCCCGGGGTGATGAACAGATCGGTGTCGCCCTGACCGGGCTCCAGCACTCCCGAGCGCGCCGCCGACTCCAGCGCGCGCAGCGCCGTGGTGCCCACCGCGACCACACGGCCACCGCGTTGCCGCGCCGCCGCGACCGCCTGCACCGCCGCCGCGTCGACCTCGTACCACTCGCCGTGCATGCGGTGCTCGGAGAGCTGCTGCACGCGCACGGGCTGGAAGGTGCCGGCGCCGACATGCAGCGTCACGGTGCAGCGCGCCAGCCCGCGCGCATCGAGCTCGGCGAGCAAGGCGGCGTCGAAGTGCAGCGCCGCGGTGGGTGCGGCCACCGCACCGGGCCGGCGGGCGAACACGGTCTGGTAGCGGCGCTGGTCGTCGGCATCGTCGGCATGCCTGATGTAGGGCGGCAGCGGCACATGGCCGTGGGCGTCCAGCAGGGACAGCGGGTCGGCGGGCAGGCGCAGCCGGAACAGCGACCCATCGGGGCCGGCCCGACCCCGCACTTCGGCGTCGAAGGCGCCGGCCAGCCGCAGCCGGCTGCCCTCGCGCGGCGGCTTGCTGGCCCGCAGGTGGGCCAGCACCTCGTGGCCCGGCAGCAGCCGCTCGACCAGCAGCTCGACCGCACCGCCGGTCGCCTTCTCGCCGAACAGCCGCGCCTTGATGACGCGGGTGTCGTTGAAGACCAGCAGGTCCGCCGGCGACAGCAGCGAAGGCAGCTCGCGGAACGGCCGGTCCACCGGCAGCGGCCCGCGGCCGTCGAGCAAGCGCGAGCCGCTGCGTTCGGGCGTGGGATGCTGCGCGATCAGCTCCTGCGGGAGCACGAAGTCGAAGTCGTCGACGGTGTAGGAGCGATCGATCATCAGCGGGGCGCAGCGGGGTCCAGCGAGGGCGGCAGGTGGCCGGCAAGCCTCAGAATTGTTCCACCATGTCCACCGCGCACGCGCCCCAGACCGCCGACAGGCCTGTCGCGCGCAGGGCCAAGCCTTCGGCGGCGGGCCAGGCGCTGCATCGTCTGGGTCTCGTGTCCGATGTCGACCTGGCCCTGCACCTGCCCCTGCGCTACGAGGACGAGACCCGGCTGCAGCCGATCGCTGCGCTGCGCGAGGGCGAGACCGGACAGGTCGAAGGCCTGGTGCGCGAATGCCGCGTCGAGTCACGCCAGCGCCGTCAGCTGCTGGTGACCGTGGCCGATGCCAGCGGCGAGCTGCTGCTGCGTTTCCTGAACTTCGCGCCGACGTTGCAGAAGACGCTGGCCGTGGGGCGTCGCGTGCGCGCGCGCGGCGAGTTGCGGGGCGGTTTCCTGGGCCGCGAGATGGTGCACCCGGCCTGTCGCGTCGTCGAACCCGGCACGCCCCTGCCCAGCACGCTGACGCCGGTCTACCCGAGTGTCGCCCAGCTGCCCCAGGCCTACCTGCGCAAGGCGGTGGCCAGCGGCCTGGCGCGCGCCCCCTTGGCCGAGATCCTGCCTGCGGCGTCGCTGCCCGGCGGCCTGCCCACGCTGCAGGCCGCGCTCGCCTTCCTGCACCACCCGCCGGCCGGCGCATCGACGGCGACGCTGGAAGACCGCAGCCACCCGGCGTGGCGGCGGCTCAAGTACGAGGAGCTGCTGGCCCAGCAGCTGTCGCAACGCCTGGCCCAGCAGGCGCGCGCCAGGCTGGCCGCCCCGCCCTTGCCGGATCGCCCGGGCGGCCTTGCGCACCGGCTGGTGGCGGCGCTGCCCTTCCCGCTGACGGCGGCGCAGCGCCAGGTGGTCGACGAGATCGGCCAGGACCTCGAGAGGGCCCAGCCCATGCAGCGGCTGTTGCAGGGCGACGTGGGCTCGGGCAAGACGGTGGTGGCGGCGCTGGCGGCGGCACGCGCCATCGACGCCGGCTGGCAATGTGCGCTGATGGCCCCCACCGAGATCCTGGCCGAGCAGCACTTCCGCAAGCTGGTCGACTGGCTGGAGCCGCTGGGCGTGGGTGTCGCCTGGCTGACGGGCAGCCGCAAGGGCAAGGGCCGCCGCCAGATGCTCGAGCGCGTGGCCAGCGGCGAGGCTTCGCTGGTCTGCGGCACGCATGCCGTGATCCAGGACGATGTCGAGTTCCGCCGCCTGGCGCTGGCCATCGTCGACGAGCAGCACCGCTTCGGCGTGGCGCAGCGGCTGGCACTCAGGGCCAAGCTCGAGGGGCACGAGGTCGAACCCCACCTGCTGATGATGAGCGCGACGCCGATCCCGCGCACGCTGGCGATGAGCTACTACGCCGACCTCGACGTGAGCACGATCCGCGAGCTGCCGCCCGGGCGCAGCCCCATCACCACGCGGCTGTTCGTCGACGACAGGCGCCTGGAAGTGGTGCAGCGCGTGCGCGACGAGATCGGTCGCGGCCGTCAGGTCTACTGGGTCTGCCCGCTGGTCGAGGAGAGTGAACACCTGGACCTGCAGAACGCCACCGCCACCCATGCCGAGCTGTCGGCGGCCCTGCCGGACCGCTGTGTCGGCCTGCTGCACGGCCGCATGCCGGCCGCCGAGAAGGCGGCGGTGATGTCGCTCTTTTCGCAAGGGCAGATGCCCTTGCTGGTGGCCACCACGGTGATCGAGGTCGGTGTCGACGTGCCCGATGCCAGCCTGATGGTGGTCGAGCATGCCGAGCGCTTCGGCCTGTCGCAGCTGCACCAGCTGCGCGGCCGTGTCGGGCGCGGCGCGCTGGCCAGCGTCTGCGTCCTGCTGTACTCGCCGCCGCTGTCGCCGACCGGCAAGGCCAGGCTCAAGGCCATGGTCGAGACGCAGGACGGCTTCGAGATCGCGCGCCGCGACCTCGAGATCCGCGGCCCGGGCGAGTTCATGGGTGCACGCCAGAGCGGCGACTCGCTGCTGCGCTTCGCCGACCTGCAGGCCGATGCCGACCTGCTCGAGCGGGCGCGTGCCGAAGCGCCGCGGCTGCTGCGGCAGGACCCGCAAGCCGCGCGCGCACAGGTCCAGCGCTGGCTGGCCGGGCGGGCGCGCTACATGCGGGCCTGAACAGCAGGCCTGAACGGCAGCCCCGGCGGATGGGCGCGGCGGTCCGGGTTCAGCCCGCGGCCTGGCCGCGGATCAGGCGGCCGGGCAGGGCACCGGTGGCTTCTCCGCACTCATGCGTGGGCTGGCCGGCGACCACGGTCGCGACGTAGCCCCGGGCTCTCTGCAGCAGCCGCTTGCCGCCGGCGGGCAGGTCGTAGGCCATGTAGGGCGCGTCGCAGGCCAGTCCCGGATAGTCGATCACGTTGACGTCGGCCAGCAGGCCCGGCGCCAGCCGGCCGCGGTCGTGCAGTCCGTAGACGGACGCCGTGTGCGAGGTCTGCCGGCGCACGATGTCCTCCAGCGGCAGCGTGGGTCCCCGTGAACGGTCGCGCGTCCAGTGCGTCAGCATGAAGGTCGGCAGCCCGGCATCGGTGATGTAGCCGACATGGGCGCCGCCGTCGCCCAGGCTGATCATGGTCTGCGGGTGCTGCAGCAGGCGGTGCAGGTGCGAGAAGTCGCCATAGGCGTAGTTGAAGATCGGGAAGTAGACGATGCCTTCGCCGCCCTCGGCCATCATCCACTCGTAGACCACCTCCAGCGGGCCGACCCCGCGAGCGCGGGCGACCGCCTCGGCGCTGCGCTCGGGGGCCGGTTCGTAGTCCGGCGCCGACGGATCGACGCGGTACATCTTGCCGAAACTGCGCAGCATGAAGGCGGCGCGCTCGTCGGCAATGGGGACCTGCTCGGCCAGCAGCCGTGCCCGGACGTCCGGGTCGCGCAGGCGCTGGATGCGCTGTGCGATGGGCAGGGATTCGCTTTCGCGCCAGGTGGCGTGGAAGTGGAAGGGGTGGGTGCTGGCGCGCCAGCCGTAGAGCACGCCGGCCGGCCGACCCGGGATGCTGCCGATCAGCGGCACACCCTCCTGCGCCGCCTCGTCGAGCCGCTGCACCAGGCGCTTCCAGAGCTCGGGCGCCTGGTCGATCTGCTGCAGGTTGAACAGCACCGGGCGCCCGGTCAGGCGCGCCAGCTCGGACATCCAGGTCGTCTCCTCCAGCATGTCGACGTGGTTGCTGGTCATCTGGAAGACGCCATGGCCCTCCTCTCCCAGCACGCGGCCGATGCCGAACAGCTCGTCGCGGCCGGCAAAGGTGCCGGGCACCAGCTTGCCGTCGGCGCCGCGGTGGATCAGCGTGCGCGAGGTGGAAAAGCCCAGTGCACCGGCTCGCAAGGCGCTGCGCAGCTCGGCGGCCATGGCCGCGATGTCGTCGGCGCCGGCGACGCTGTCGTCGGCGACGCCGCGCTCGCCCATCGCATACACGCGCAACGCGCCATGGGGCACCTGCGCACCGACATGCAGGGCCAGCGGCTTGCAGCCCAGCGCGTCCAGGTACTGCGCGAACGTCTCCCACTCCCAGCGTATGCCCTCGGCCAGCGCGGCGCCGGGGATGTCCTCGACGCCTTCCATGAGGCCGATCAGCCAGTCGTGGCGATCGGGCCGGACCGGTGCGAAGCCGACGCCGCAGTTGCCCATCACCACCGTCGTCACGCCATGCCAGCACGAGGGCGTGCAGTACGGGTCCCAGGTGACCTGGCCGTCGTAGTGCGTGTGCACGTCGACCCAGCCCGGCGTGACCAGCGCGCCGCCGGCCTCGATGACACGCCGGGCGGCACCGGCATGGCCGCCGACCTGCGTGATGCGGTCGCCGTCGATGGCCAGGTCGCCCGCCCTGCGCGCACTGCCGCTGCCGTCGACCAGGATGCCGCCGCGGATGACCAGATCGTGCATGTTCGCCCCTGCCCCGGGGAAAGTGGTGGATGCCGGGGCGAGGCCGACGCTACCAAGCGCGGCGATGGCGCACCACCCCGGCTGACCCTGAGCAAGGCGGCGGCGGCCGGCGCGGCGGGCACAATCCACGCCCATGACCCTCACGGAGCTGAAGTACATCGTGGCGGTGGCGCGCGAGCACCATTTCGGCCGCGCGGCCGAGGCCTGCCACGTGGCCCAGCCCACGCTCAGCGTGGCGATCAAGAAGCTCGAGGCGGAGCTCGACGTCAAGATCTTCGAGCGCGGTGCGAGCGAGGTCAGCGTGACCCCCCTGGGCGAGCAGATCGTGCGCCAGGCGCAGCAGGTCATCGAGCAGGCGGCGGCGATCAGGGAGATCGCCAAGCGCGGCAAGGACCCGGTCTCGGGGCCCTTGCGAATGGGCGTGATCTACACCATCGGCCCCTACCTGCTGCCCGACCTGGTGCGTCAGGCGATCAAGCGTGTGCCGCAGATGCCGCTGGTGCTGCAGGAGAACTTCACGGCACGGCTGCTGGAGATGCTGCGCACCGGGGAGCTCGACTGCGCCATCATGGCCGAGCCCTTTCCCGACGCCGGGCTGGCGGTGGCGCCGCTGTACGACGAGCCCTTCGTCGCCGCAGTGCCGGTCGGCCACGCGCTGGCGCGCCGCAAGACCATCGCCGCCGAGGAGCTCAAGAGCGAGACCATGCTGCTGCTGGGCACCGGGCACTGCTTCCGCGACCATGTGCTCGAGGTGTGCCCGGAATACGCGCGCTTCTCGTCCGACGCCGAGGGCATACGCAAGAGCTTCGAGGGCAGCTCGCTGGAGACCATCAAGTACATGGTGGCGTCCGGCATGGGCGTGACCGTGGTGCCGCAGCTCGGCGTGCCCAGGGAGCGGCAGCCGCATGTGCGCTACATCCCGTTCTCCGACCCGCAGCCGACCCGCCGCGTGGTGCTGGCCTGGCGGCGCACCTTCACGCGCTACGAAGCGGTCGCGGCGCTGCGCAACTGCATCTACGCCTGCGCACTGCCGGGGGTCAGCCGGCTGACTTGACTGAGGGTGCGCGCACGCCCACCCGGGCGGTGCGCCGACTTCGTCGCCGTGGCAACACTTGCAGGGCTGCGCGCCAGGGGCGCGAACGCCGCCATGGATGACCTGCTCACGTAAAATCGGGCCGCGCCGGGGGGCCCGGCGCTGGCTCGGAAGCGCGGGTTGGTCGCAAGCGATGGGCACTTCAACAAACGTGTACATGGCTGTGTACAAACCGGGGCAGGCGAGCGATGGCGGACGAGAGAATCCTCAATGAAGTCAAGCGTCGACGCACGTTTGCCATCATTTCCCACCCCGACGCCGGCAAGACCACGCTGACCGAGAAGCTGCTGCTGTTCAGCGGCGCGATCCAGATCGCCGGCAGCGTCAAGGCGCGCAAGGCCTCGCGCCACGCGACCAGCGACTGGATGGAGATCGAGAAGCAGCGTGGCATCTCGGTCGCCAGCTCGGTCATGCAGATGGAGTACCGCGGCTGCGTGATCAACCTGCTGGACACACCCGGCCACCAGGACTTCAGCGAGGACACCTACCGCGTGCTGACCGCTGTCGACGCCGCGCTGATGGTGATCGACGCCGGCAACGGCGTCGAGCCGCAGACGCGGCGGCTGCTGCAGGTCTGCCGCGCACGCCACACGCCCATCCTCACTTTCATCAACAAGATGGATCGCGAGGTCAAGGCGCCGCTGGACCTGTTCGACGAGATCGAGCGCGAGCTCGGCATGGGCGTCGTGCCCTTCACCTGGCCGGTCGGCATGGGCAAGGTGTTCGGCGGCGTGCTCGACCTCAGGCGCCAGCAGATGCGCGTGTTCGCGCCCGGCGAGGACCGCGCGACCGGACAGGAAGAGGTCATCGACGGACTCGACCAGGCCGCTCTGGCCGCGCGTTTCGGCATGAACTGGGAGCAGGCCGCGGGCGAGGTCGAGCTGGTGCGCGAGGCCGCGCCCGGCTTCGACGAGGCCGGGTTCCTGGCCGGCCGCCAGACACCGATGTTCTTCGGCAGCGCGATCAACAACTTCGGCGTGCAGGAAGTGCTCGATGCGCTGGTGGACCTGGCGCCGCCGCCGGGGCCCAAGCCCGCCATGCAGCGCGTGGTGCAGCCCGAGGAGCCGAAGTTCAGCGGCGTGGTCTTCAAGATCCAGGCCAACATGGACCCGGCACACCGCGACCGCATCGCCTTCCTGCGCGTGGCCAGCGGCCACTTCGAGCGCGGCATGCGGCTGAAGGTCACGCGCTCGGGCAAGGAGATGCGGCCCAATACCGTGGTCAGCTTCCTCAGCCAGCGCCGCGAGCTGCTCGACGAGGCCTTTGCCGGCGACATCATCGGCATTCCCAACCATGGGGTGCTGCAGCTGGGCGACACCTTGAGCGAAGGTGAGCCCCTGCAGTTCACCGGCCTGCCCTTCTTCGCGCCCGAGATGTTCCGCTCGGTCGAGGTTGCCGACCCGCTGAAGACCAAGCAGCTGCGCGCCGGCCTGACCCAGCTGGGCGAGGAGGGCGCGATCCAGGTCTTCCGCCCGCTGGCCGGCAGCGTGCTGCTGCTGGGCGCTGTCGGCCAGCTGCAGTTCGAGGTGGTGGCGCACCGCCTGGAGCATGAGTACGGCTGCAAGGCGCGCATCATGCCGGCCCGCTACAACGTCGCGCGCTGGGTCACCTGTGCCGACGAGGACGGCGGCGCGCGCGAGCTGCAGCGCTTCGTCGACGGCAACGCGCACCGTGTCGCGCTCGACGCCGTCGACGCCCCCTGCGTGCTGCTGGAATACGCCGGCGAGCTGCGCGCCATGCAGGACAACTGGCCGAAGATCAGGTTCCACGCGCTGCGCGAGCACGCCGGCCTCGTGTTCCAGAAACAGCTGGAAGGGTGACGCCGGACGCAGGGCCGTCCCTGCGGACGGCGCTGCGCCTGCGGCACCGGTCCGCGCCTGCAAGCGCGGACGCGCCCTGCAAGGGTGACGCCGGACGCAGGGCCGTCCCTGCGGACGGCGCTGCGCCTGCGGCACCGGTCCGCGCCTGCAAGCGCGGACGCGCCCTGCAAGGGTGACGCCGGACGCAGGGCCGTCCCTGCGTCGGTCACGCGAGCGTCGGCTCAGTGCACGCCGTCCATGCCGCCACCCCGCACCCGCCATGCACAAGCCAGCCGCGCCGCCAGCTCGGCGTTTGCCAGCACCAGTGCCACGTTGGCCTCCAGGCTGTCGCCGCCGGTCAGTGCCGCCACACGCTCGAGCAGGAACGGGGTGGACGCCTTGCCGCGGATGCCCTGGGCGTCGGCCTCCGCCAGCGCCTGGCTGATCGCGGCTTCGACCCGCTCGCGCGGCAGCTCATGCGCGGCCGGGATCGGCTGTGCAACCACCACGCCGCTGCCCAGCCCGCAGCCCCAGTGCGCGGCCAGCAGGCGGGCCAGCTCGTCGGGCGCATCGGCGCGCAGCGGCACGCGCAGGCCGCTCGACCTCGAGTAGAACGCCGGCAGCTCGTCGGTCTGCCAGCCGATCACCGGCACGCCATGGGTTTCCAGCACTTCCAGCGTCAGGGGCAGGTCCAGGATGGCCTTGGCGCCGGCGCAGACGACGGCCACCGGCGTGCGTGCCAGCTCGAGCAGGTCGGCCGAGATGTCGAAGCTGGCCGGTGCTCCGCGGTGCACGCCGCCGATGCCGCCGGTGGCGAAGAAGCGGATGCCGGCGCGCTCGGCGACGATCATCGTCGCCGCCACCGTGGTCGCCCCCAGGCCGCCGCGCGCCAGCGCCCAGCCGAGGTCGCGGCGGCTGAGCTTGGGCACGGCGGCCCCTGCGCGCGCCAGCGTCTCGATCGAGCCGTCGTCCAGCCCGGCCTTCAGCCGCCCGCCGACGACGGCGATGGTCGCCGGCACGGCGCCGCCTTCACGCACCCGCGCCTGCAGCGCGAAGGCCGTCTCGGCATTGCGCGGCCAGGGCATGCCGTGCGCGATCAGCGTCGATTCCAGCGCCACCACCGGCCGCCCGTCGGCGACGGCGGCGGCGACGTCGGGGTGCAGATCTACGAGCGGTCCGGGCGACATCGATGGGCGTCCTGTGCAGCGGGGTGGCGGGCCGATAATGCCTGACATGGAGCCGCCGATCGCGCCCTTGCAGGGCGCCACGGGCCGGTCGGCGTCGCGGCTGGCCCTGTACCTGGACCTGATCCGCTGGGACCGGCCGGCCGGCTGGCTGCTGCTGCTGTGGCCGACGCTGTCGGCCTTGTGGATCGCTGCCGACGGTTTTGCGGGTGGGCACCTGCTCCTGGTGTTCGTGGCCGGCACGGTGCTGATGCGCAGCGCCGGCTGCTGCGTCAACGACGTCGCCGACCGTGAGTTCGACCGCCATGTCAAGCGCACCGCACAGCGGCCGGTGACCTCGGGCCGGGTGTCGGTGCGCGAAGCGCTCGCCCTGGGCGCGGCGCTGGCGGCGCTGGCCTTCGCGCTGGTGCTGACGACCAACCCGCCGACCATCCTGCTGTCCTTTGCCGGTCTGGCGATCACGCTGGCCTACCCGTTTGCCAAGCGCTGGATCAGCCTGCCACAGGCGGTGCTGGGCGTGGCCTTCAGCTTCGGCATCCCGATGGCCTTTGCCGCCGCGCAAGGCGGGCGCGAGTGGACGCTTGAGGCGGTCACCGCCGCCGTGCCGCCGCACGCCTGGGGGCTGCTGCTGGCCAACCTGTTCTGGGTGCTGGCCTACGACACCGAGTACGCGATGGTCGACCGCGACGACGATCTGCGCATCGGCATGAAGACCTCGGCGATCACGTTCGGCCGTCTGGACGTGGCGGCGGTGATGACCTTCTACGCGCTGCACCTGCTGGGCTGGGCGCTGATCGGCCGCAGCCTGGGCCTGGGCGGCGCGTTCCTGGTCGGCGTCGCCCTGGCGGCGGCACAGGCGCTGTGGCACTGGCGGCTGATCCGCGACCGCAGCCGCGAGGGCTGCTTCCGCGCCTTCCGGGCCAACCACTGGCTGGGCTTTGCGCTGTTTGCCGGCACCGCGGTGGACCTGGCGTTGCGCTGATCGACGCTTGCCCCGGCGCGTCGGCCGCATGCTAGGCTGGCCGCCATCGGCATCGGACCGGGGGCGAGCATGAACGTCGGGCCTGCATCGCTGTCGTCGCTGGTCGGCGGCGTCTACGACGCGGTGCTCGACCCGGCGGCCTGGCCGGGCCTGCTGGGCCGGCTGTGCGACGCCACCGACTCGGTCGGCGCGATGCTGGTGTCCATGGACCTGCGATGCACGAGCGACAGCCGGGTGGTCTTCGCGCGGCTGGACCCGTCGCGCATGGACCGCTACCTGGCCGAACACGCCGATGACGACCCCTGGACCACGGCCGCCACCCGGCTGCCGGCCGGCGCAGTGGTTGCGCTGGACGCGCTGGTCCCGATGGCGACGCTGCTGGGGTCGCGGCTGTACGCCGACATCCTGCGCCCGCGCGACATCCGGCATGCGCTCACCTCCATCCTGCAGCGTGACGGTGACCGCGTGGCGGCCATCTCGCTCTACCGCGCCGGCCGGCGCGGCGCCTACGACGCCGGCGCGGGCCGGGTCCTCGGCGAACTGGTGCCGCACCTGCGACGGTCGCTGGCGATGTCCGCGCGTCTCGGCGAACTGCAGGCGGCGCGCTCAGGTCTGGCCGACGCGCTGGACGCGTTGGCCCATGGCGTGCTGCTGCTCGATGCGCAGGGCCATGTGCTGCACGCCAACCGGCGTGCCGAGGCGCTGCTGAAGGCCGCCGACGGTCTGACGCTGGTGGGCCGCAGGCTGGTCCCGACGCGGGCCGCCGACAGTGAAGGCCTGGCGCGCCTGATCCGCAGGGCGGCGGCGGGGCGGGGTGGGGTGGTCGGGGTGGCCCGCGCCCCGGGGCCGCCGGCCTACCTGGTGCAGGCGGTCACCCTGCGCGGCGCGCTGGCGGGAGCCGACGCGGCAGCGGCGGTGCTGGTGCTCGTCAGCGCGCCGCAGGCCACCGCCGCCGCGTCCGCCGACGCGCGGGCCACGCTGCTGGTCGGGCTGTACGGCCTGACCGCCCGCGAAGCCCGGGTGGCGGTCGCCGTCGGCACGGGGGTCGGGGTACCGCAGGTGGCGCGCGATCTCGGGGTCAGCGCCAACACCGTGCACACGCACCTGCGGCGAGTTTTCGACAAGCTGGGCGTGCACAGCCAGGCCGCGCTGGCAGGCGCGCTCCACCGCACCGCCACGCTGGCCGACGCCGAAGACGGCGATCCGCCTCCGGTGCCCCGGGGTCACCGGATCATGTGACGACGGCCCGGCGCGCCGCCGCCTAGGCTCCGGTCCGCAAGCCACCCGGCGCGCCAGGCGCCGCGACCGGTGGCCCAGCCCGCTGCTGGAGGCCCTGCCATGGATGCCGACCGCCCGACCGCCGCCGCACCGCCGGCCACCCCCGCTGCCGGCGCGCAGGCGCTGGTCTCGCGCATCTTCGAATGGCGACGCGGCTTCAACGCGATGCACCTGATCGACCTGGGCATCCACCTGGGGCTGTTCAAGGCCCTGGCGGAGGCGCCAGGCAGCCGCTCGGCCGAGCTGGCGGCGGGCCTCGGCCTGCACCCGCCCTACGTGGAGGTCTGGTGCACCGCGGCCTGCGGCTTCGAGCTGCTGGACGGTGACGACGAGCGCCGCTTCCGGCTCGCGCCCCATGCCGCCGAGACCCACCCCTCGACGCTGGCCGAGACGCGCCTGCCCGAGTTCCGCTTCCCGCTGCAGACCGCGCTCGAGGAGATGGTGTGGGGCAACCGGGTGCCGACCCGCGAGGAGCAGGAGCGGCTGCTGCGCGACGCGGGTTTCACCGGCACTGTCGGCCGAACGCTGCTCGGCCAGGGCTTCACGCTGCTGTCGACACGCCGACCGACCGATCCCTGAAGGGAGCCGACATGCCCAGGTACCGAAGCGCCCTGCCGCAGCTCGGCGGCGGACTGTTCATCACCGACGGCGGCATCGAGACGACGCTGATCTTCATCGACGGCCTGGACCTGCCGGACTTCGCCGCCTTCCACCTGCTCGGCCAGGCCGAAGGCAGCGCGGCGCTGCGGCGCTACTACCGCGGCTATGCCGAGCTGGCGCAGCGCCAGCGCACGGGGTTGATCCTGGAGAGCGCGACCTGGCGCGCCAGCACCGACTGGGGCGCCCGGCTCGGCTACTCGGCGTCGGCGGTGGCGCAGGCCAACCGGCGCGCGATCGCGCTGCTGGTCGAACTGCGCGACACGCTGGACACCGAGGCCATGGTTGCGGTGATCAGCGGCTGCGTCGGCCCGCGTGGGGACGGCTACGTGCCGGGCCGGATGATGGACGCCACACGGGCGCGCGACTATCACGCCGCGCAGGTCGAGGTGTTCGCCCGCACCGAGGCCGACATGGTGACGGCGATCACCATGAACGACGTGCAGGAAGCGATGGGCATCACGCTGGCTGCCCGCGCGGCCGCCATGCCGGTGGTGGTCTCCTTCACGGTCGAGACCGACGGCGCGCTGCCCACCGGCGAGCCGCTGGCCGACGCGGTGCGGCGGGTCGACGACCTGAGCGCCGGCTACCCGGCCTACTACATGGTCAACTGCGCGCACCCCGACCACTTCGAACCGGCGCTGGACGGCGGCGCCGACTGGACCGACCGCGTGCACGGGCTGCGCGCCAATGCCTCGCGGCGCAGCCATGCCGAGCTCAACGAATCGACCGCGCTCGATGCCGGGGACGCCGAAGAGCTCGGCGGCCAGTACCGGCGGCTGGCCAGCCGGCTGCGCTGCCTGAACGTGGTGGGGGGCTGCTGCGGCACCGACCTGCGCCACGTCGAGCAGATGGCGATCGCCTGCGCGCCCTTGTTCAGCGGCCGCAGGCCCTGAGCGATCGCCGGCGGGGCAGCGCCGGCCATGGCGAGCCGGTCAGACGCCCCGGCCCCAACCAACGCAACAGGCGTGAAGCCGCGTTGCGACAGGGCCCGACGATGATGGCCCTCGTCCGACCAGGTGCACCTGCAGGCCGGCCCCGGGGGGCCAACCGCGGCGCAGGTCGAGTCGGGCGACGGCGGGGCTTTGGACAGGAGCGCAGGCATGAGCAGGCAGGAAGGGCGCGGGCGATCGACCGCGGCGCGGCGGGGCGTCCGCTGCGGCCCGCGCGCGCGATGAGACGCATGCTGTCGTCGGCTTTCGGCGTGCTCGTCCTGGTGGCCCTGGCGGCGTGCGGCCTGGGGCTGGTGCGTGTCGGCCTGGCCGATGCCGGGCAGGCCTCGTTCGGTCGTTCCATCGCGGCCGGCCTGCTGGGCCTGGCCTTCGCTGCCCTGGTCCTGGTGGCCAGCGTGCTGGCGCTCGTACGCGGCGCGGCGGCACCGCTGTGGCCGGCGTCGATGCCGCTGCTCAGGGCGGCACTGTTCCTGGCCGTCGCCCTGGGGGCGGCGGCGGTGGTGGTGGTCGACGTGGCCATGCCACCCGGCCGCGGCCAAGCCGCGCTGGCGCCATGGGTGCAGCGTGCGGGTTGGATGCCCGTGCTGGCCCTGCTGCTGCTGTGCCTGACGCTGGCGGTCCTTGCGGGCCGGGCCACCGGCCTGGCGACGACCGGCCTTCGCGTCGGCGCGCTCGCGCTGGTGCTGGCGACGCTGGCCGGCGCGGCGCTGCTGACGCACCAGGCGCGCGACGCGGGCACGGCCGCGCGCGCCGCGCAGGAGCGGCGCTTCCCCGGCTCGAGCTCGCCGCGCACCGGGCTGTGGCAGCGAGTCGACGGTGGCTGGGCCTACGACGGCACGCCGTTCGAGGCCGCCGACGCGGCCTCGCTGGCGCCGCTGAGCGGCGAGTTCGCGCGCGACGCGGTGCAGGGCTACTACCGCGGCACGGCAGTGCCGGGCAGCGACGGGCCGAGCTTCGAGGTGCTGGGCCGCCACGAGGCGCGCGACCGGCAGTCGGTCTACTGGGCCGACACCTACCGGCTCGGGCAGGAATACTGGCTGGTCCGGCGCAACCGCGTGCAGGTCATCGACGGTGCCGACCCGGCCCGCTACCAGGTGCTGCGCTACGGCTATGGCCGTGACGACCACCATGCCTACTTCGAGGGAAGGCGGCTGCCGCAGGTGCGCGACGGTGCCCACTTCGAGGTGCTGACGCCCCGCCTGACACGCGACGCGCGCCGCGGGTACTACGAAAACGTCGAGATCAGCGGCAGCGAAGGCTCGAGCTTCCAGATCATCGACCTCGACGATCCGGCCTGGGTGCGCGACCACAGGCACGCCTGGCATGTCAGCTCCGGGCGCTCGCCGGACGGCGGCGGGGTCGAGCACCGGATCCGCCGGCTCGAACACGCCGACGCAGCAGCGCTGCGCCCGTTGGGGCGCCAGTACGCGAGCGACGGCCGGCGCGTCTGGCACCAGGGCCGGCCGCTCGCCGACGCCGATGCGGCGACCTTCAGCCTGGTCGCCCCGCCCGCGGCCGCACCCGGGTCCGCGCCGCCGGCCGCCACGCCGCCGCCCGATGCACGCGACGCCCGCGGGCCTTTCCTCGACGGCGTGCGGTTGACAAGGAGAACGCCATGAACGGCAAGCGACTCCTGGGCGCCGCGCTGGCGCTGTTTGTCGGCCTGGGTCCGGTCCAGCCAGGGCTGGGCGCGGCGCCGGCGCAGACCGTCTGGCGCGGGCAGTTCGAGGGCTGGCTGCCGCTGCCCTCGCAGACGCCGGACCCGGCGGCCGCGGCTGCGGCGGGTGGGCTGCGAGGCCGATCGCTGGTGCTTCGCGACGACGACCTGCAGGGCCCGGCCGGGCTGGCCTGCGGGCGCGCCCGCCCGACCCTGCTGAAGATGCCTGCGCAGGGCCTGTTCCAGGGCGCTCTGGACCCGGCCGGGGCGCTGCCGCCGGCCGCGCAGGCGCGCGCGCTGGGCCTGGACGGCGCCCGGGTGCTGACGCTGCGCATCGAGTGCGACAACGCCAGCCTGGACCTGCACCGCGACCGTGCCGGCCACTGGCTGCTGGCGCTGGACGGCCGCGTCGCGCGCTGGCGCGAGGCCCGGGCCGGTGCGGGCGACTCCCCGCTGGCGGCCGTGCTGGCGCTGCTGGTGCACCACCAGTCGGCGCAGCACCCGAGCGTGGCGGCACAGGCGCAGGCCTTGCGGCGCTGGCTGCACCCGCAGCTGCAGCGCGCGTTCGCCGACTACCTGCGGCAGCCCTGGCCGCCGGACGAGGTGCCGCCGCTCGACGGCGACCCGTTCACCGACAGCCAGGAGCCCGCCGACCGGCTGCAGCTGGGGCCGGCGCGCATCGACGGCGGCTCTGCCCAGGTGCCGGTGCGCGTGGTGTTCGATCTTGGTGCCGGCCGCGAGGCCGCGCGCTCGCTGCGCTACGAGCTGCAGCGCCACCAGGGGCATTGGCGCGTGCTGGACGTGCGCGACGAACAGGGCTCGACGCTGCGCGAGCTGCTTTCGCAGCGCCCGCCGGCAGCCGCGCCGGCCCGGGCGCAGCCCGGCCCTGGGGGCCGTCAGAACCCGGCGGCCACCGCCAGCGGCAGGTAGTCGGCCACCGCGCCGACGTCCAGGAAGTTCCAGTCGCGCCCGTTGTGCACGATCATGCGGCCGTCCTTGGCCGCCAGGTAGTTGCCGGTGGCAGGGTAGTGGCGGTAGCGGTAGCCCTCGTAGGTGCCGGCGCTGCCCGGGCCGGGGAAGTGGACGCGGTAGACCGACTCCGCCCAGTTCATCACGCGGTCGGCGTCGCTGGTGTTGTCCCCACCGGCCTGCAGCTTCCACTGCCGGGTCTTGTTGAGCAGGGTCACGACCCCGGTCAGGTCCACGGTGGCCAGCAGGTCGGGCTGACCGTCAGCGTCGACATCGCCGGCATTGAGCACGCTCGCCCGGCCGGCGATGGCAAACGCGTACTCCGTGTCCAGCCGGCCATCGCCCAGCCCCATCACGATGCCGGTCAGGCCGTCGCGGGTCAGCGCCACGTCGACCCGCCCGTCGCCGTTGAAGTCGGCCAGCGCGACCGAGCCCACCCGGCTGCCGGACGAGTCCTGCAGGGGCGTGGCGACCGGCGCGCCGAAGCCGCCGCCGGGCGTGCCAGGGAACACCTGCAGCTGCACCCGGCCCGATGCATCGGCGGCGGCCACCACCAGGTCGCGGCGGCCGTCGCCGTCCATGTCGCCGATGGCCAGCGCCTGCACGGCGCTGCCGGCCGACAGCGCGATGGGCGCCAGGAAGCTGCCGCCCGGGCCGCCCAGGCGCACACCCACGCTGCCGTCGGCCCGACCGACCACGAGGTCGGCGCGGCCATCGCCGTCCAGGTCGGCCACGTCGAGGGTCACCAGGGCCGTCGTCGCCTCGACCAGGGCCGGTGTGCCCAGGCTGGCATCGGCCTGGCCAGGGTAGACGCGCAGGCCGTCGGCCGCCAGCACCGCGACATCGGCGCGCCGGTCGCCGTCGAAGTCGCCCACACGCAAGGCCAGCGGCTCGGCGGGCAGTGCGCGCACCGTCTCGCCGCTGAAGGTGGCGCCGCCGGCACCGCGGCGCACCGCCAGCGAGTCGCGCGTGGCATACACCAGGTCGGGCCGGCCGTCGCCGTCGACATCGGCCACCGCGACTGCGACCGCGCCGCCGCGCGCCACCTCGATCGTGCTCGCGGCGCCGGGGCCGCCCGGGCCGCCGCGTCGCCAGGACAGCTGGCCCGGGTCGGGCGCCGGCGCAGAGCTCAGGGCGCGCGGCGCCGGCGCGACCAGGTCGGTGACGCCATCGCCGTCGAGGTCGGCAAGCGCCAGTGCGGACATCGCACTCGGGCCTGCGCCGGCCAGCGACGGGCTGGGCCAGGCCGGCGCCCCGACGAAGCGGCCGTCACCGTGCCCCAGCAGGAACTGCGTCAAGGTCCCGGCCTGCGTGCCGCTGGTCAGCACGCCGGGCCCGGTCAGTCCGACCACGATGTCGACGCTGCCGTCGCCGTCGACGTCGGTCACGCCCAGGGTCGTCGCGCCCGGCACCGCCGCGTAGCTGTCCAGCTCGTCGAAGCGGCCGTCGCCGCGCCCGCGCATCACCGTGACGAAGCCGCCCGCCGGCGCTGTGGTCAGCGCCAGGTCGAGGCGGCCGTCGCGGTCGAAGTCGGCGAACGCGATGTGGTCGAACACGCCGACCGTGGACCAGGCCGCCTGCGGCGCGCCAAAGCTGCCATCGCCATTGCCGCGCAGGAACGAGCCTGCCGCGCTCAGCACGTCCGGGTGGCCGTCGCCGTCGAAGTCGGCGACGACGATGGCGGCCATGTCGCCGGCGCCGCTGCGCACCGGCCCGGCCGTGAAGCCGCCGTTGCCGTTGCCGCGCAGCACGCTCAGCGTGCTCGTGAAGAGGTCGCTGCCGCCCAGCATCACGATGTCGGGCTGGCTGTCGCCGTCGACGTCCCCGACCGCGGCGAAAGCGTAGTAGCGCGACCCTGCGACGGCGTGCACCGTCGGCGGCGCGAAGCTGCCGTCGCCGCGGCTGAGGTAGACCGCCAGGCCGGCCGGCAGGCCGGCCGCCGCGTCCTGCCAGGGCAACACGATGTCGGCGATGCCGTCGCCGTTGAGGTCGGCGGCCGTGAAGTGCTGCGCGGTGCGCGTGGCGAGCTTGCTGCTGGCCAGCACCACGCCCGAGGCGCTGGCGCGGCCCGCGAAGAGCTGGCCCTGGATGTCGATCGCGGCCGCCACCCAATCGCCGGCCGCCGTGCGGCCCAGGTAGGCCACCGGCTGGGACGCGCGGCCGCGCGGGCTGTCGCTGCAACCTGTCGAGAAGGCACTGCCGAGCACCGGCAACTCGGCCAGCGCGCGCTGGTAGGCCTGCACCGCGGGCACCGAGGCGACGATGGGGCTGCCCCCGCCGAGGTTTGATGCCAGCACATGCTGGGTGAGCGAGCAGTCGACTTCGCGCACGAAGCCCGCCCCGGTGCGCTTGCTGCTCGTCGAGCCCGCCGCGCCGACGACGACGCCGCGCTGACCGAGAAAGGACATCGCCGGCAGGTAGGCCGCAGGCGGCTGCGTGGCGGCAGCTGCACGCGCGCGCGAAGGCGTGGTGCCGCGTGCCGCCAGCGCGCCTGGCGCGGCGGCCGCGGCGGGCGGCGCCGGCGCCGTGCCCGGGCCGGACGGCCAGTACGAACGGTTGCCCCCGGACCCCGCGAGCCCGGCGATCACCTTCGCGGCAAGCCGGTCTCCCGCCGAGACGCCGGTCGCGAAGGCCAGGCCGTCGCCTTGCGGCGACAGCGCCACATTGGCGCAGCCGGCACCCGTGCAGGCCAGCACCAGGTTGATGGCCGCCAGCCGCCAGGTGCCCGCCGGCCGGGCCGCCGCGACCCGCATCCATGCGGCCCGCAGCGCGCCCCGCCGCCACAGCGCCGGGACCCCCTTCACCGCCCCAGCTCCTCGGCACGCCGCGCCGCCGCATGCAGGGCGCGAACGAAAGCCGCCTTGACCCCGGCCTCGTCCAGCGCGCCGACCGCTGCCTGCGTGGTGCCCCCCTTGGAGGTCACCTGCGCGCGCAGCGCCTCGGGTTCGAGCGCCGACTGCGCGCAAAGCGCCGCGGCGCCGGCGAAGGTGGCCTCGGCCAGCCGGCGCGCCTGCGCCGGCGCCAGGCCCAGTTCGCGGCCCGCCTGCACCATCGCCTCGACGAAGTAGAAGACGTACGCCGGCCCCGAACCCGACAGCGCGGTGACGGCATCGAGCAAGGGTTCGCGGTCGACCCACAGCACCTCGCCGGTGGGCGCGAACAGCGCCTCGACCTCGGTGCGCGCGGCGGCGTCGACCGCCGGGCTGGCGTACAGCCCGGCGATGCCGCGGCCGATCAGCGCCGGCGTGTTGGGCATGGCGCGCACCAGCCGCGTCGCGCCGCTGGCGGCGGCGATGGCCTCGCAGCGCACGCCGGCCATCACGCTGATGTGCAGTGCCGGTGCGGCGTTGGTGCCGAGCGCCGCGGCCGCCTCGGCGAAGCTCTGCGGCTTGACCGCCCAGACCAGGGTCGCCGCGGCGGCCACGGCATCGTCGACCGCGGCCCGCGGGGCCAGGCCGAAATCCCGCGCGAGCTTGTCGCGCTGTGCTTCTAGCGGCTCGACGACGACGATGTCCGACGGCGGGCGGCCGCTGCGCAGCAGGCCGCCGACCAGCGCGCTGGCCATGTGGCCGCCGCCGATGAAGGCGATCGAGGTGGTGTTCATGAGACGGCGAGTGTAGGCACGGCGCCGACCGCCGCGACACCCCCATGGTGGCCCGGTTCCGGGTCGTCGCGCCGACCGACTACGATGCAGTCCCGCGCGTTGGCCGGCCTGTGGCGCCACCCGGACCCGGCGGTTGCCGGCAGGGCCCTCGCGACCCCGCGCCAACAGTTCCACCGATCCTCATCTGCCGACCCTCACCATGGCCACGTCCTCCCCATCTCCCTACGTCATCGACGTCACCGACCAGGACTTCGAGTCGGCCGTCATCGAGCGCTCGATGCAGGTGCCGGTGCTGCTGGACTGCTGGGCGCCCTGGTGCGGCCCCTGCCGCTCGCTCACACCCATCCTCGAGAAGGTCGTCGACTCCTACGGCGGCCAGCTGGTGCTGGCCAAGCTGAACTCCGACGACAACCCCGGCATCGCGCAGGCGCTGCGGCTGCGCAGCATCCCGGCGGTGTTCCTGCTCAAGGAGGGCCGGGTCGTCGACCAGTTCCAGGGCGCGCTGCCCGAAGGCAAGGTGCGCGAGTTCCTCGAGCGGCACCTCAAGCCCGAGGCCGACCCCATCGAGGAGCTGCGCGCGCAGGCGGCCACGGCCGACCCCGAGACCGCCGAAGCCATGCTGCGCGAAGGCCTGGCCTACGACCCGGGCCATGTCGAGTTGACGCTGGACCTGGCCGACCGCGTGCTGGCCCGCGGTGCGATCGACGACGCGCAGGCACTGCTCGACGACGTGCCCGAGGCCGGGCGCACGGACCGCCATGCGGCGCTGCTCAAGCGCATCACGCTGCTGCGCAACCGCCCGCCGGGCGACGCGAAGGCGCTGGCGGCGCGCATTGCCGCCAATGCGCGCGACCACGAGGCGCGCTTCGCGCTGGCGGCCATCCGCGCCTGGGAGGGCGACTTCCGCGCCGCCTTCGACGAACTGCTCGAAGTGGTGCTGCGCGACAAGGCCGAATGGCGCGAGAAGGCGCGTGTGCAGCTGGTCGAGTGGTTCGCCGTCTGCCCCGATGCCGAGGTGGTCAGCCATGGCCGGCGCTACTTGGGCATGTACTTGAACTGACCCCCCGAAGCGCCTGCGGCGCCTCCCCCCGGGGGGGCGCAGCCAGCGGACCGGCGCAGCCGGATCCGCGGCTGCGGCTGGGGAGGTGACCGTGGGCATAGACCCACAGGCCGCCCGGCGGCCCGGAGGACCGACATGACCACCTACCGCATCGCACCGTCCCTGCTGTCGGCCGACTTCGCCCGCCTGGGCGAGGAGGTGCGCGCGGTCGTCGCCGCCGGTGCCGACTGGATCCACTTCGACGTGATGGACAACCATTACGTGCCCAACCTCACCTTCGGGCCCATGGTCTGCCAGGCGCTGCGCAGGCACACCGAGGCGCCGATCGACGTGCACCTGATGGTGCAGCCGGTGGACGCGCTGGCGCAGGCCTTCGCGCGCGCCGGCGCCGACCTGGTCAGCTTCCACCCCGACGCCAGCACGCATGTCGACCGCACGCTGCAGCTGATCCACGCCGAAGGCTGCAAGGCCGGCCTGGTGTTCAACCCGGCCGCGCCGCTGGATGTGCTGGAGTGGGTGATCGACAAGCTCGACCTGGTGCTGGTGATGAGCGTCAACCCCGGCTTCGGCGGCCAGAGCTTCATCGATACGGCGCTGCGCAAGATCGAGCGCATCCGCCGCATCATCGACGCCAGCGGGCGCGACATCCGGCTCGAGGTCGACGGTGGCATCAAGGTCGACAACATCCGCCGCGCCGCCGACGCCGGTGCCGACACCTTCGTCGCCGGCAGCGCGATCTTCGGCCAGCCCGACTACAAGGCCGTCATCGCCGCCATGCGGCGCGAGCTGGCGCTGCAGGCGTAGCGGGAGCGGGGCCGATCCTGCAGCGTTCGGCGCTCGGCCATCGTGGGGCGAAACCGGCACCTGCGCCGCGGGTCGGAGACTCGACGCACCGAGTGCTCCGCAGCACGCAGCCGAGCGCATGGAGGCCTGTGGATCCTCTGGCGCCGAGTTGCCGACGGCGGACGCCGATCCGGGACCGGGATCTGTGGGGCCCAGGTTCAGCGGGGCGATGACCGCACAGGTCGCGACGGCGACCACTGCGACGGTTGCAGCCAAGGCCGGTCCATGCGGGAGACCCTTCCCTGGCGGACGGAGCCCGTCTTGCGCGTAGCGTCGCAGGCGCAGGACCCAGCGCACCGCCCTCGCGGCCAGCGCTCCATCGGGCAAGGGTTCGGCCCTCGCCACAGCCTGTTCGATGTCGACGACACCAGCGCGCAGCAGCGCGCGACTGAATCCAGCCCGCCAGGCTCGACGGCAGGATGCCCACCACCCCGGTCGGGTTGGCTTGCTGGCGGTTCGTGATCCGCGCAGACTCGCGGCCACGCATGTCCGGTCCGGCCGGCGCCTTGCGTACTTCATGTCGAGTCCGCCCTCGATCGGACCGATCGCCTGAGCCCACTCACGGATGAACAGCCGCCACATCGCCATCGCGACCGCCGCACGTGCCGCGGCCTGCCTCATCGCCGCCGGCGTGCCGGCCGGGACGGCGTCGGCGCAGCCGGTCGACGCCTACGTGCTGGACGTGCAAGGCAGTTGGACGACACCCGGCCGCAACTTGCCGCTGACGGTGGGCACGCCGCTGCCAGCGGCGGCGCGGCTGTCGGCCAGGCGCCCGGCCGCGGGTGACCGCATCGTGGTGGTCGCGGCCCGCGGTGGCGCGCTGTTGCTGCGCCTGGAGTGCGGCGAGCCACGGGCCTGCCGCGAAGCGATCGTCGTGCCCCGGATCCGCGAGTCAGCGGTGCCGGGCTGGACCGAGATCCTGCGGCGCGCGATGGCGCGGCTGGAGGGCGCGCCCGATCGCTACGTGGCCACCTTGTCGCGCGCCGACACGACCGTGCCCGACGCGGTGCTGGCGCTGCAGGGCACGCGTGTCGACCTCGGCCCGGTGCTGCGGGGCCTGGCCTCGGGGCGCCACCAGATCAAGCTGCGACGGCTGGATTGCGCGCCGGCCGCCGGGCGGCCCGGCTGCGCCGAGTCGAGCCTCGTGCTCGACGACGCTGCCGGGCCGGGGGCTGCCGTCGTCGACAGCGCCGGGCCGGGCGTCTACGAGCTGCGAGTGAGTTCGCCCGGGCTTGCTTCGGTGGCGTTGGCGGCCGGCGCGAGAGCTGCCAGGCTGCTGCTGGTGCCGGCGGCAGCGCTGGACGCCACGAACGAGCGCTATCGCCAAGGCGTCGAAGTGACCGAGCGCTGGGGCGACGCCGTCGATGCCGGCAGTCGCCGCGGCCTGCTGCGGGCGTTGATGGACGAGCTGGCGGCCCCGCCATGACACCGTGATCCCGGCGGCAAGCTCACCGATGCGGCCCCAGCCTGGAACCCAAAGCCGCCAGCGGCGCCGCGATCCAGGCCAGCAGCCCGTAGGACCAGGCCTCGAACAGACCGCTCGTCACGCACAGCACGAGCACGGCCAGCGTGAAGGCGCTGCCGGCCAGCAGCCCGCGCCGTGCGCCCCAGCGGTCGACCGACCACAGCACGCCGAGCACCGGCACCAGGCCGATGGCCAGCCGGGACACGATGTCCGGTCGCAGGTAGCCGCCGCCGGCAGCTTCGGTCTCGGCCACATGGGCCAGCACCTCGACGCCGGCCAGCGGGCCGAGCGGGGTGTCGTGCACGTCGGCCGGGTCGTAACGGCCACCCAGCAGCACGGTGCGGCCATGCAGCCGGTCTCCCCAGGTGAACCCGGGCGCCAGCACCACCGAGGCCGGCAGTTCGAGGCGTTCGGTGGCCGCGAACCGGATCGCGCGCACCCGCACATCGCCCCCGGGTCGGCCTGCCAGGGCCGCGCCGAGGGTGGGCACAGCGCCTTGCGCGGTGTCGATGGCCTGGGCGTACCAGCGCAGCTGGGCTTCGCCGCTGCGCGTGGGGGCGTGGGCGAGTGCCGCTTGCACCCCAGCCGCGGGCTCGGCGGCCCCGAGCAGCGCGCGCATCGCCGGCAAGGCGACGCCGGCACCGTCGTCGAGCTCGCGCGCCCAGACGATGCGCAGCAGGGCGTCGCGGCCCAGGGTCTCGCGCAGCGAGGCGAACGACGCGGCCGAGGTGTCGATGTCCACGCCCAGCCTTTCCGGGCCGCCGTCGAGGACACGCTGCACCAGCGCCTTCAGCCGTGGCGCATCGAGCGGGCTGCGGCCGTCGAACAGGCGGCGGTGGTCCTCGGCGCCTATCGTCACCAGCACCACGCGCCGTGGCTCGACCGGTGCGGCCAGCCATGCGATCTCGATCGCGGCTGCCAGCGGGTGCATCGGTGCGGCGACGCCGATCGCCAGCCAGGCCGGCAGCGCCCAGGCGAGCGCCCGCCGCCGCCGTCGCGCGAGACCACCGATCGAGCGCCAGGCGCGCCGGGGCCAGGGTGCCGAAGCCCGGTGCAGGCGCGCCCGACGCAAGGCGTCGGCCAGCGCCATCGCATCGGGCTGGCGCCGTGCCGGGTCGACCTGCAGCGCCTGCACGATGCAGGTATCGAGCTCGCGTCCAAGTCGCCGTGCCAGCGCGCGCTCGCCGCCTTCGGCGCGTGCCACCTCGCTGTCGGGCCGCACGCACCGGCTGGGCGGCAGTGGCGCTTGCGGGTGCTCGCCCGCCGGCGCCGGCCGTGCACCGGTCATCAACTCGTACAGGATCACGCCCAGCGAATAGAGGTCGGAGCGCACCGTCACGCCGGTGCCCAGCAGCTGTTCCGGGCTGGCGTAGGCCGGCGTCAGCGCGCGGCCCCAGCGCTCGGTGAGCTGCGTCTCCTGCGCGACGCCGTCGACCAGCAGCTTGGCGATGCCGAAGTCAAGCAGCCAAGCCTCACCCGCCCGCGTGACCAGGATGTTGGACGGCTTCAGGTCGCGGTGCAGCACCTGGCGCTGGTGGGCGTAGTGCACCGCCTGCAGCACCTGCAGCATCAGCTCCAGCCGGGCGTCGACGCCCAGTTGCCTTCGGTTGCAGTGGTCCAGCAGCGGTTCGCCGTCCACGTAGGCCAGAGCGAGGTATTGCTGGCCGGTCTCGCCGACACCGGCGTCGATCAGGCGCGCGATGCGGGGATGGTCGAGCTGCTCGAGTATCCGCCGCTCGCGCTGCAGCCGCTCGAGAAAGCGCGTGCTGCCCAGCGACACGGCCGGCAGCTTCAAGGCCACCGGCTCGGCGCCCGCATCGTCGGCGGCACGCGCCAGCCAGACCTCGCTCATGCCACCATGCCCCAGCTCGCGCAGCAGGAGAAAGCGCCCGATGCGCTGGCCGGCGCGCAGGGGCGATGCCGGCGTGCCGTCGGCTGCCTGCGCCGGGTCTGCCGGCATGAAGCGAGGGGGCGAGTCCAGCGGGCCGCCGGCGGCACCCTGCGCGGCCAGCATGCGGTGAAGCGCCGGCAGCAGGGCATGCTGTGAAGGCGGGCGCTGCGCGATCCAGAGTTCGCGGGCGGGTCCCTCGGGCAGCGCGAGCAGCTCGTCGAGCCACGCCGACAGCGTCTTCAGCTCGACGGGCCCGATTCGCGGGGCGGGCCCTGGTGCCGAGTCCTGTGTTTCGTCCGGCAAGTCCGCCTCACGGAAGCAAGCGTCGCGGTCGGCGCATTATCGGGCGCCCGCAGGAGTGACCATGAATCGAGCGACGGGTTTGGTGGGGCGGGCACTGCTGCTCGCGGCGTTGTGCGCGCCGGCGGCTGCGGCCGTGCGGGGCGACGGCGCCGACTGCGGGCGGCTGCTGGCGGCGCCGCAGCGCAGCACCTGGATCTGGCATCCGGCCGATCCGCAGCGGGGTGTGCTGGTCGTCGATGACGGGCGGGTGCTGGCGATCACGCGCGAGATCACCGCCGCCACCACGGGCCAGGTGCCGGCCGCCGCGCGGCTCGCGCGGCCCTGGCCCGAGGCCGACTGCCCGGGCTCGGCGCTGCCGCCGCCCGACCTGCCCCTGACCCTGCCCGAAGGTGCGGCGGCGGCGCTGGTCGACGCCGTGGCGCAGGCCGAGGACCACGAGACGGCGGCCCGCCGCCCGCGCGGCCTGGAGGAGCGCGCCGAGCACTGGCGGGCCGCCTTGGAGCGCCTGCGCAGCGTGTGGACCGATGTCGGCGCCACCGGCCAGGCGGTGCTCGAGCGGCTGGCCGCGCACGCGCTGATGGCCGCCGCCGACGGCGGGGCCCTGCCGCCCGATGTGGCGCCGCTGGAGCAGCGCTGGCGCGCGCTGGTGGCGAAACAGGGGGTGGCCTCGCACGCGAGCCTGGAAGCTCTGACCGAACTGCTGTGGACGCTGGAAGTGGTCGAACAGTTCAGCGCCGGGGCCAACCTGCTCGAGCCCGCATGGCCGGCCATCGGCGCGGCGCTGCCGCAGCTGAACCGCCAGCGCTTGCGCCTGGCCACCCTGCGCCTGCGCCTGCGGGCATCGGGCTTCGGAGCGGGCAAGACCGTCGACGACGCGGCGGCGCTGTTGCCCGAGGCCCGACAGGCCTTGCCGCGCGGCGACCCGCTGCGCATGGACGCCGAGCTGATCGCAGCCCGCGTGCTGCTGGCCGCCGGGCGGCGGGCCGAGGCGCTGAACGTGCTGCAAACGCTGGCGGCCGACGCCGGTGCGCAGCCGTCGCGGCGCGCGGCGCTGGTGCAGGACCGGTTGTCCACCGGCTACCTGCGCGCCGGCAGGTTGTCCGAGGGACTGCTGGCGGCGCAGCGGGCCTACCGCATCACCTTCGAGCTGGTCTCGCCCACCCACCGGGACGCGCTGCGCGCGGCCAACAACTACGCCGACAGCCTGCGCCAGCTCGGCGACTTCGAGGCCGCACTGCCCTTCGCGCGGCAGGCCTTCGAGGGTTATCGGCGCCTGTATGGCGACGGGCACCCGAACGCGCTGATCGCTGCGCGCAACGTGTCGCTGCAACTGGGCGAACTCAAGCGGGTGGCCGAGGCGCTGGCGATCGTGCAGCCGCAGGTCCAGGCCGCCGCGGCGAGCCTGCCGGCCGATCACCCGCAACTGCTGAACACCCGCATCCACCTGATCGAGCTGCTCGACCTGCTCGGCAGCCATGTCGAGGCGGTGGCCATGGGCGAGGCGGTGCTGGACCTGACCGAGCGCCGCTTCGGTCCCGACGGCGAGCTGACCATCGTCACCTACACACTGCTGGCCGGTGCGCACGCCGGCGCCGGCCAGACAGCGCGCGCGCTCGGGCTGCTGGCGGTGGCCGCCGCGCGCATCGGGCACGTCGACGACCAGCGGCGGGCGCTGGCCTTGCTGGAGCAGGCGGCGCGAACCGCCGAGCGCACGGGCGACGAGGTGCGCCACGAGCAGCTGCTCGAGCGTTTTGTCGCGCTGGCCGAGCGCACCGACCGCAGCGGGCTGTCGGAGGACACTGCCTCGTGGGTGCAGGAGTTCCGCGGCGGGCCGCATCTGCGCTGGACGGTGCTGCGGGCACAGCGGGGCGAGGTCGATGCCGCGTTCGACCTCAGCGAGCGCTTCAAGGGCCGTGTGCTGCTGGCCACGCTGGGTCAGATCGCGGGCGATTCGAGCGCGACGCTGCCGGAGGCCACGCGCCGTGATCTGGCGCTGGCGCGGCAAGGGGTGCGCGATGCAGAGGCCGCGTTCGCCGCTGCCCGCGACCCGACGGCCAGGGTGGCCGCCGGCGAGCACCGCGAAGCCGCGGCGCAGGCCTACATGGCAAGGCGCGAGCGTGCTCGCCGTGAGCATCCGCGCTTCGCGGCGGTGTCGGACGCTCCTGTGCTCGGCAGCCGCGACGTCGGCAAGGTCCTGGCGCCGGGCACCTGCATGCTCAGCTTCGTCACCGCCGCCGAGCATGCAGGCGTGTTCGTGCTGGCGAACGGGCAGGCCATCCGCTGGCGCCCGCTGCCGGCGCCTTCACTGATCGAAGCGCTTGTGGTGCAGCTGCGCGAGGCCTGGGGTTCTGGCGGCAGCCGGGCGCCGACGGCCGGCGACGCGGCGATGCAGATGGCCGCGCTGCTCGCACCGGCGCTCGGTGACTGTCCGGCGCGCACTCGCAGGCTGGCGATCTCGCCCGACGGCGCGCTGGCGCTGCTGCCCCTGGAACCGCTGACTGTCGACGGCCACCGGCTGGCGGACCGCTACGCGATCAGCTACGTGCAGTCGTTCTCGGTGCTCGCCCTGCTGCAACGCCGAGGGGCGCCGAAGGGCGACCGGGCGCTGCTGGGCATCGGCGCGCCGAGCTATGCCGCAGAGCGCCAGGCCGTCGAAGACGGCGTTCCGCCGCAGGCGCTGCGGGCCGCGGCGCTGAACCGGGCGGCGGCCACCCTGGCCAGCGACCCGCAGGCGGCGCGCCGTGCCTTCGATGCACTGGGAAAGCACTGGGAACCGCTGCCGGGCGCCGAACGCGAACTGCGCCATGCGGGTCGCCTGTTCGATCGTTCCGACCTGTGGGTCGGCCATGAGGCCAGCGAGGAACGCCTGGCCGGGCTGAACGACCGTGGCGAGCTGGCCCGCTACCGCCTGCTGCTGTTCTCGGCCCATGGCTACCTGTCCTATACCCACCCGCAGCTGTCGGCCATCGTGCTGCGCCAGCCGGGCAGCGACCGCCATGACGGCTACCTCACCGCGGCCGAGCTGCCGCTGTATCGCATGGACAGCCAGCTGGTCGTGCTCGCCGCCTGCGAGACCGGCGTCGGCCCGGTGCGCTCGGGCGGCGGCGTGATGGGCCTGCCGCTGGCGCTGATGGTGGCGGGCAACCGCAACGCGGTGGTGTCGCTGTGGAGCGTGCCCGACCGCGGCACCAGCGAGCTCGTCACCCGCCTGTTCAGTCACCTGCGGCAGGGCCTGGCGCCGGCCGAGGCACTGGCGCGGTCCAAGCGCGAGCTGGCGCGCCAGCCGCGCTTCTCGCACCCGCTGCACTGGGCAGGATTCGTGCTTTATGGAACCCCTTGACGGCAGGGTCGGGATGCGCCTGCGCCTGCTGCGCTGTCTCGTCGGCCTGCTGCTCGGCCTGGCCGGCCCGGCGTCGGCGCAGCCCGCCCCCTGTGGCGAGCCGAGGACGGTGCCGACGCACGAGGGCAGCACCACCCGTTACGTGTACGCGGCCCCGCCGGCAGCGCCGGTCGGCGTGCTGGTGCTGCTGCCCGGCGGCAGCGGCCACGTGGACCTGGACGAGCGCGGTTGCCCGCGTGCGCTGAAGGGGAACTGGCTGGTGCGCTCGCTGGCGCAGTTCCACGCCGCCGGTCTGGCGACCGCGCTGGTGGATGCACCGTCCGACCACCAGGGCGAGGACGGGCTGGCCGGCTTTCGCCTTGCCGAGGCGCATGCCGGCGACCTCGGCCGGGTCATCGCCGACCTGCGCGCGCGCGTCGTGGACCCGCAGCGCAGCGTCGCGCTGTGGCTGGTCGGCACCAGCCGCGGCACGATCTCGGCGGCCAACGCCGCGGCGCGGCTGGCCGGTGCCGCGGCCGCGGATGGCCTGGTGCTGGCCTCGCCCGTGACGCAGGGGGCCCATGCCCGCAAGCCCTGGGTGATCCAGACGGTGTTCGACCTGCCCCTGGAGGCGATCCGCATGCCGCTGCTGGTGCTGGGCCACGCCGACGACCCCTGCGTGCGTTCGCCGCCCGGCCAGCTGCCGCGCATCGCCGAGCGCGCCCGCAGCCACCGCCCGCAGGTGGTCACGCTGAGCGGCGGCGCGGGCCCGGGCAGGCGCGCCGGCACCGAGGCCTGCGAGGGCCGCTCGCCGCACGGGTTCCTGGGTCTGGAAGCCGAGGTGGCGGCCGGCATCGCGCGCTTCGTCGGCGGCGGGCGGTTCTGATTCGCGCCGCCCGCGGGCGGGTCGGCCTGTCCCCGGCGCCGCGGCTCAGCCGGTGTACGGCAGGCCGGTGTCCGCCAGCCCGGCCAGCCCGACCATCTCGGCCACCAGCGGCAGCTCGGCCGCCATCCAGGCCAGCGAGACGGCGCTGTAGGTGCCGTTGGCCAGCTGCGCCGTCCAGTGGGCGAGCTCGTCGGCCGACGGCGCCACGCCCAGCAGGTTGCGGTACAGCAGCTCGACCTCGGCGGCCGGCGTGTAGCCCACGCCCAGCCGGGCCTCGAGCGCCAGCGCCATCAGCGCGTCGCGGCTCATGCCCTGGGCGAGCAGGGCCAGCCCGATGCCGGCATAGGCGGCATTGGCCACCGACTCGCGGCCGAAGATCGCGCCCAGGATGCGCGCCGTGGTGCCGGCGTCGCCGGCGGTGTCGAAGGCCAGCGACAGGTCGGCGAAGTGCAGCCGCTCGATCGAGACCAGGGTGTCGGTGCCTTCGTCGCCGAGGAAGGTGAAGACACTGGTCGCGCCCTTGGCCACCGTGTAGTCGGCCCGTGCGCGCTGGAACACGGCGGCGTCGCGGCCGTCGCCGCCTTCCAGGCGGTCGTTGCCGCCGGCGCCCTGCAGGCGGTCGTTGCCGTCGCCGCCCTGGAGCAGGTCGGCGAACGCCGTGCCGAGCAGCTGGTCGTCGCCGGTGGTGCCGACCTGGCGGCCGCTGACGGCGGCACTGGCGCTGGAGGCGACCGCTTCGGCGCTGCCATGGCCGTCGGTCCAGCTGGCCTGCACACGCAGGCGCTGGCCGACTTCGTCACGGCCGGGGCTGAACTGGGCGGCGTCGGCACCGGAAATGGCCGTCCAGCGGCTGCCGTCGGGCGATGACTGCCATTGCCAGACGATCGTGCCCAGCCCGTCGGCGTCGGCCAGCGTGTGGCTGGCCGTCAGTGTGCGGCCCTGCTCGACGGTGCCGGACAAGCTCACGCCGCCGGTGGGCGCGTCGTTGACGTTGGCCACCGCGGTGCTGGGCGTGCCGGGCACCGACTCGGCGCTGCCCAGGGCGTCGGTCCAGCTGGCCAGCGGGCGCAGCAGGCGCCCGACCTGCGCTTCGCCGGGGGTGAAGGTGCGCGCACTGGCGCCGGCGATGTCGACCCATTGCAGGCCGTCCGTCGAGGACTGCCATTGCCAGCGCAGCGTGCCCAGGCCATCGGGGTCGGCCAGCGTCGACACCGCCGTCAGCAGGCTGCCCTGGCGTGGCGTGCCGCTGACGACCAGGCTGCCCGACGGCGGGTCGTTGACGTTGGCGACGCTGGCGCTGGCGGCGCTGGCGACCGACTCGTCGCTGCCCTGGCCGTCGCGCCAGCTGGCGACCACACGCAGCCGCAGGCCGACCTGGGCCTGGCCGGGCGTGAAGCTGGCCGCGCTGGCGCCGGCGATGTCGGTCCAGCTCGTGCCGTTGGCGGACGACTGCCACTTCCACTGGAGGGTGCCCAGCCCGTCGGGGTCGCCCAGCGTGTGCGCGGCGGTCAGCGGCTCGCCCTGGCGTGGCGTGCCCGCGAGCGTCAGACTGCCCGTGGGCGGCTGGTTGACGTTGGCCACCGCGGAGGTCGGCGCACTGGCCACCGACTCGGCCTGCCCGTAGCCGTCGGTCCAGCGCGCGACCGCGCGCAGGAACTGGCCGACCAGCGACGAAGGCACGCTGAACTGCGCCGCGCTGGCGCCGGCGATGTCGGCCCAGCTGCCGCCGTTGGCCGACGACTGCCAGGTCCAGGCGATCGTGCCCAGCCCGTCGGCGTCGGCCAGCGTGTGGCTGGCCGTCAGTGTCGCGCCCTCGGCCGCCAGCCCGCCGACCAGGACTTCGCCGGTGGGCGAGTCGTTGGTGTTGGCCACCGCGGCCGTCGAGGCGCTGTTCACGGTCTCGGCGTGGCCCTGGCCGTCGGTCCACGACACCACCACTCGCAGCTGCCGGCCGACCTCGGCCTGCGCGGGGGTGAAGCTTGCCGCCGTGGCGCCACCGATGTCGGCCCAGCTGCTGCCGTCGGCCGAGGACTGCCAGCGGTAGCTGAAGCTGCCCAGGCCGTCGGCGTCGGCCAGCGTCGACTGCGTGGCCAGCGTGCTGCCCTGCACCGCGCTGCCGACCACGGCCATGGTGCCGGTGGGCGGGTTGTTGCTCCCGCCGCCGCCACCACCGCCGCCCAAGGTGACGGTCTGGTCGTCGAAGGCGGCGAACTCGACGCCGATCAGCGTGTCGCTGCCATCGGCGCCGCTGACCGTGAAGCCACCACTGATGGCCGTGATCGTGTAGCCGGCCCGCAGGCCGTCGAAACGGGCGGTGTCGTTGCCCAGGCCGGCTTCGATGCGGTCATTGCCGGCGCCGGCCTCGAAGACGTCGTTGCCGCTGCCCCCGCTGAGCGTGTCGGCGGCGTCGGTCCCCATCAGCCAGCGGCCGCTGCTGCCATGGCCCAGGCTGCCACCGAGGCCGTCGCCTCCGTACAGCCACATCAGCGCGGCGATGTCGTAGGGCCTGAACTCGCTGTACGGCCCGCCCACGTGGGTGTAGGACATCAGCGTGTACGCGGTGCTGTCGAACCCCGGCGGCAGCGTCGTGCCGCCTTCGAACGGGTGCTTCAGGCCCAGCGAGTGGCCCAGTTCGTGCAGCAGGGTCTCGTAGCCGTGGGTGCCCGGGCTGGGGCTGGCGTTGTCGCCGGCCCATTGCACGTTGTCCAGGTAGACCCAGCTGTCGACGCTGTAGGCGACGACGTTGCCGCCGCTGGAGGAGTAGCTCCAGCCCGAGCTCGACAGCCCGGCCACGCTGGCGCCGATCAGGTCGGCGGCCACGAAGTGCAGGTCGGCGCCCGCACCATTGGCGACCAGCGTGAAGGTGATGCCCGTCAGGCCGCCGATGTAGCCCAGCGCCGTCGCCACGGCCGCCTGCTGCGCGCTGTTGTAGGCGCCTGCCGCACCGCTGTAGATGCTGCCCGCCGACGGGTCGGTGTGGGCGAGCGAGAAGGTGTAGTTGATGACGTTGCGCGCCGGCGTCAGCCAGTTCCAGCCGGGGCCGGTGTCGAGCAGCGCATCGATGTGGACAAGCCCGCTGGACGGGGCGGTGGTGACTTCGGTGACGGTGGGCACGGCAGCACTCCGGCAGGGCCCGCGCACAGGCCCGGGCCAGCCGGCATGCTAGGCAGCCGCCGCCGGCCCCAGGTGTCGAGAAGTCACGCGGAAGGCGGCCAGTTCCGCGCGACCGGCCGCAGCAGGGGCTCAGCGCCCGCTCTTCGGCCGCCCGATCTTCACCGGCTCGAGCCGCTCCAGCGCCGCCAGCAGCGCCGGCGTGTCCATGGCGTGCAGCGCGTGCAGGCCGGCGCGCAGCAGTTCGCTCTTCTTGGCCACGCGCTGCGCCGCCAGCGCCCGCGCCTTGAGCGTGGCGATGAGCCCGAAGTCGGCCTCGGGCATGGTGAAGCCGTCGCGCACCAGCTGTGGCCGCACCTTCGGCGGCTTGGTGGCCTTCACCGGCTTAGCCGGCTTCACCGCCTTAGCCGGTTTTGCCGGCTTCACCGGCTTCACCTCGCTCGCCGCCCCCGCAGGCTTCTGCGGTTTTCCAGGCTTCGCGGATGGGGCCGGCTTTTGCGGCCTGGCGGGTGCGGGCGGCAGGGCGGCGGCCGCCGTCGGCTCGACCGCGCTGCCTTCGGCCGGGGTGCGGGCCGCGCTGCGACGCGGGGCGCGCGGCCGGGTCGGCGCCGATGCAGTCTTGGCGCTGGCGCGTCTGGAGGTGGGGGTCATGGGGCTCCTGGAAACGGTTGATACGGTTTAAACAGTTTATCCCGATCGTGGCGGCCGCGATCGGCGGTGTCATCAGGCTGTCATGCTGATCGGCGAGCGTTCACGCCCCCAAGGACCGCGGACCCGCCATGACAAGAGCCACCGACGACCCGGAGCGCGAGCGGCTGCGCCGCCGCATCGAGGACGAGTTGATCGACGCCTACGACGAGGAGTACGAGCTCGAGCTCGAGGACCGCAACCTCGACCGGCTGGACCTCGACGCCGATGGCGACGCGCGCCGCGAGTCGCGCCGGACCTACTTCCGCGAGCTGTTCCGGCTGCAGGGCGAGCTCGTCAAGCTGCAGGACTGGGTGGTGGCCACGCGCCACAAGCTGGTCATCGTGTTCGAGGGCCGCGACGCCGCAGGCAAGGGTGGCGCGATCAAGCGCATCACCCAGCGCCTGAACCCGCGCGTGTGCCGCGTGGTGGCGCTGCCCGCGCCCAACGACCGCGAGCGCACGCAGTGGTACTTCCAGCGCTACGTGCCGCACCTGCCGGCGGCCGGCGAGATCGTGCTGTTCGACCGCAGCTGGTACAACCGCGCCGGCGTCGAGCGCGTGATGGGCTTCTGCGACGAGGACGACGTCGAGGAGTTCTTCCGCTCGGTGCCGGAGTTCGAGCGCATGCTGGTCCGCTCGGGCATACAGCTCGTCAAGTACTGGTTCTCCATCACCGACGACGAGCAGCACCTGCGCTTCCTGGGCCGCATCCAGGACCCGCTCAAGCAGTGGAAGCTCAGCCCCATGGACCTGGAGAGCCGGCGCCGCTGGGAGGCCTACACCAAGGCCAAGGAGGCGATGCTCGAGCGCACGCACATCGCCGAGGCGCCCTGGTGGGTGGTGCAGGCGGTGGACAAGAAGCGGGCGCGGCTGAACTGCATCGACCACCTGCTCTCGCTGATGCCCTACCACGAGGTCGAGAAGCCGCCGGTCGAACTGCCTGCGCGCATGCGGCACCCGGAGTACATCCGCCAGCCGGTGCCGGTGGAAATGATGGTGCCGGAGAGGTACTGAACACCGCGGCGCCGGCGGGCGCCGGCCCGGCGCCTTCGCGCCGGGCCGCCAACGGCTACAGCGGCAGCAACCGCGGGTCAGCGGTCGCGCGCCGGCCGATGTCGCTGCCGTTGACGCGCAGCCAGGCGAGGGCCGCGGACTGCCCCTGTGCGCGCAGCGCCTGCAGGAAGCGGCGGTCGACCACCAGCCGCGAGTCGGCCGCCAGCCCGGCCAGCGCCGGCTCGCCGTCGACCAGGTGAAGGCGCAGCCGGCGCAGCCGGCGCAGCAGCGGGTCCAGCACCCACCAGCTGCCCTGCAAACGCTGCTGCAGGCGCAGCAGCGTGCGCAGCTCGGCGTGCAAGGGTGCCGTGAACCCCAGCTCGGCGATGCGCGCCTCGATCTCGCGCGCGGTCTGCGGCAACGGCCGGCGCGACAGCGGCAACAGCGGCACCAGCAGCCAGTCGGCGCCCCGGCTGCACTCCAGCAAGGGCCACAGCGGCGGGTTGGCCGCGTAGCCCCCGTCCCAATGGGGCTCGCCCTGCACCTGGACCGGGTGGTGCCAGCGCGGCAGGCACGCCGACGCGAGCAGCACGTCGGCGCTGATTTCATGCGCCTGGAACACCCGCAGCCGGCCGCTGAGCGCCTGTGTGGTGGCGATCGCCAGCGGCCAGGGGCAGCGCTGGCGCAGGGCGGCGAAGTCCACCTGCGCGGCGACGATCTCGCGCAGCGGGTCGACGCCGAAAGGGTTGGCCTCGCGCGGCGACAGCGGCCGCGCCCACAGCAGCATCATGCGCAGCAGCGCCGAGGGCTCGGCCTGCAGCCCGTCGGCCGAGACCTGCGACAGGACCGCCGGCTGGCTGTCGGCCACGGCGCCCCAGAAGCGCTGCAGCGCGTGGCGGGCGCCGGCCCGGCCGTTCTCCATCCAGCCCTGCGCCATGGCGACCGCATTCATCGCGCCGGCGCTGCAGCCCGCCACCGCGTCGATGGCGATGCGCGGCTCGTCGAGCAGGGCGTCGAGCACGCCCCAGGTGAAGGCGCCATGTGCGCCACCGCCCTGGAGCGCCAGGCTGAGGGGAACCGGTCGGGGCATCGGGGCCGCGGCGCGACGCCAGCCGCTGGGGCAGGCGCAGGGCCGGAGTCGGGCAGAAGAAGGGTCAAACGAGGGTCAAACGAGGGTCAAACGAGGGTCGGGCGAGGGTCCTACAGGGGCCAGTCTCGGGCCCCGATGTGACCGTTGCGTGTCAGGCCCGGTCGAGACCCGGTTCGGTCGGGGGTCCGCGCCGCGGGCTGTCATGCCGCTGCCATCGGCGAGCCCGACACTCGGCCCCGCCGGGGTCGCCCGCCGACCCCGCTGGCCGGGACCGTCCGGCTGGAGGCGCCGCCCTGAGCCCGATGTCCAGCCCCGTCGCGCGGGAGCGCCTGCCCCGCGGCTTCGCGCCGCTGATCGGTGCGCAGTTCGCGTCGGCGCTGGCCGACAACGCGCTGCTGATCGTCGCCATCGCGCGCCTGCACGAGCGTGGGGACCCGGCCTGGTGGGCGCCGCTGCTCAAGATCGGCTTCACGTTGTCGTACGTGCTGCTGGCGCCGTTCGTCGGCGCCTTGGCCGACGCGGTGGCCAAGGCGCGGCTGATGTCCTGGATGAACGGAGTCAAGGTGCTGGGCGTGCTGGGCCTGATGGCCGGCGTGCACCCCTTGCTGGCGTTCGCGGTGGTCGGCTTTGGCGCCGCGGCCTACGCGCCGGCCAAGTACGGGCTGGTGACCGAGCTGGTGCCGCCGGCGCGGCTGGTGGCGGCCAACGGCTGGATCGAGGTCTCGGTCGTGTTCGCGGCGCTGTTCGGCGCCATGCTGGGTGGGGCGCTGGTGGCGCCGGCGCTGCTGCAGGCCGCGCCCTGGCCGGCCCTGCAGGCGCTGCTGCCCACGCCCGGCCGGCTCGGGCCGTCGATGCTGGCGCTGGTGCTGCTGTACGCGCTGGCGGCGTGGCTGAACCTGCGCATCCCGGACAGCGGCGCACGCTACCCGCGCAGCGCGCGGCATCCGGCGCGGCTGCTGCGGGAGTTCGTCGGCGCCACGCGATTGCTGGCCAGCGACCGTGACGGTGGCCTGTCGCTGGCTGTCACCACGCTGTTCTGGGGTGTCGGCGCGACCCTGCAGTTTGCGGTGCTGCGCTGGGCCGAGGAGCGACTGGCGCTGCCGCTGTCGCAGGCCGCCGCGCTGCAGGCCGTGGTGGCGCTGGGCGTGGTGGCCGGGGCGGCGGCGGCAGGCCGATTCGTCGCGCTCGGACAGGCACGCCGCGTGCTCGGCCTGGGCGTCGTGCTCGGCGGCCTGATGGCGGTCATCGCCTGGAGTCCCTCGCTGACCGTGGCGCTGCCGCTGCTGGTGGCGGTCGGCGCCGTCGGCGGGCTGCTGGTGGTGCCGTTGAACGCGCTGCTGCAGCACCGTGGCGCAACCCTGCTGAGCGCCGGCCGCTCGATCGCGGTCCAGGGCTTCGCGGAGAACTCGAGCGTGCTGGCGATGCTGGCCGCCTACGCGGCGCTGACCGCGCTGGGCCTGCCGGCGGTCTGGTGGATGACGGGCTTCGGGCTGGCCATCGCGCTGGCGATGCGGGCACTGAGGCGCAGCGCGCGGCGCGGCGCGCTCAGGCCGTCCGGGGCAGCGCCGCGGCCGGCCGCGTCTTGCGCACCGGACCGTGAGCCATGACCGAGTCGAGCACCGACTCGAACTGGTCCAGGATGCGGTCCCAGCCCAGCGTGAGCGCGGTCGACCGCGCCTGCGCGGCGATCGCCCGCCTGAGCTCGGCGCTGGCCGCCAGCGCCACTGCGGTGCGCACATACTCGGACGGGTCCCCGCAGGGCACCAGCACACCGTTGTGGCCGGAGCGGATCAGCGCCGCCGCGGCTGCGTCGTCGAAGGCCAGCACCGGCAGGCCGCTGGCCATCGCCTCGGGCGTCACGTTGCCGAAGGTCTCGGTCAGGCTGGGGAACAGGAACAGGTCGGCCGACGCGTAATGGGCTGCCAGGTCCAGCCCGTCGCGGCGGCCCGCGAAGAAGGCCCGCGGGCAGCGCCGGGCCAGTTCCTCGCGCAGTGGACCGTCGCCGACGAAGACCAGCCGCGCGTCGCCATGGCGTGGCGCCAGCGCCTCGAAGGCCTCGACCGCGAGCAGCAGGTTCTTCTCGGCGGCCAGCCGGCCCACGCACAACACGACCAGGCTGGTGTCCGAAGCGCCCCATTCCTGCCTGAGCGCGGGGTCTCGTCGCTGCGGGTCGAAGCGCTCGGTGTCGACGCCGCGCGCCACCACGGCCAGGCGCTGGAAGCCCTGGGCCGAGAGTTCGCGCTCGAGCGCGCGCGTCGGCACCATCGTGGCGCCGGTGGCGTTGTGGAACTTGCGCAGCCAGGCCAGGATGGGCCGCTGCAGCCAGGCGACGCCGTAGTGGCGGCTGTAGGCGTGGAAGTTGGTGCGGAAGTCGGAGCTGGTGGGCAGCCGCAGGTGCCGTGCCGCCTGCACCGCCGACCAGCCCAGCGGCCCTTCGGTGGCGACATGGACGACATCGGGCCGCTGCAGCGACCACAGGCGCACCAGCTCGCGGCGCGAAGGCATGCCCATGCGCAGTTGCGGGTAGCGCGGGATGGGCAGGCCGCGGGTCAGCACCTCGTCGATGTCGCCGGCGTTGCCAGCCTGCCCGCGGGCGGGCTGGCGCGGCCGCACCAGCTGCACCGAGTGCTGGCGGCGGTGCAGGCCCTCGACCACGCGCGCGATGGTCATCGCGACGCCGTTGACCTCCGGCGGATAGGTCTCGGTGACGCAGGCCACGCGCAGGCAGCGCCGGGCGGCCGGCAGTTCGTCGACCAGCAGCGTCTCGGGTGTGGCGTCGTGCATGCGCGCATGCTGGAGCGGCGCTGCAACAGCTTGATGACAGCGGCTGCCGCCACGAAGGCGTCACGCCGCTTTCATGCAGGCGTCGCACCATCGCGCCGCGCGTGCCGGCCCTTCGGCCGGCGGCGCAGCCGTCGAGAGGAACCGCCTTGAATGCCTTCCTGAAACTTGTGGCCGAGCAGCGCCACGACGACCATCGCTTCTACCACCAGAGCCGCATCAACCAGTGCCTGCACCTGGTCAGCGCGATCAGCTTCCTGGTCGCCTATGCGCTGCTGTTCGTCGACCCCGCCGCTGCCGCGATCGTCGGCTGGTGCGTGTCGATGGTCACGCGCCAGTCGGGCCACTTCTTCTTCGAGCCGCGCGGCTTCGATCAGGTCAACCAGGTCAGCGACGAGTACAAGGAGGAGATCAAGGTCGGCTACAACATGCATCGCAAGGCGGTGCTGCTGACGGTGTGGGCGCTGATCCCGCTGGTGCTGTGGCTGCAGCCCTCGCTGTTCGGCCTGATCGAGCCGGCGACCGGCAGCCAGGCCTGGCTGCATGACGTCGGCATCGCCTGGCTGGCGCTGGCCGTGCTCGGCCTGGGCTTTCGCATGACCCAGCTGACGCGCGGGCCGGGGCTGCTCACCGCGCTGGCCTGGCTGACCAAGATCCTGACCGACCCGGTGTGGGACATCCGCCAGTACTGGAAGTCGCCGCTGGCGCTGCTGCGCGGCGAACTGCATGACCCGATGACGCACCTGCGCAGCTGACGTGGCCCGTCGCGGCCGCTGCCCCGCCCGGGGGGCGGTCACCGTCGGCTCAGCCGAAGCGGTGCGCCAGCAGCTCCTTGAGCAGCGTGCGCCGGATGCTGCGGTTGCTGCTGCGGCCATCGTGCCACCACCAGCCGTCGGCCTGCATCGCCGTGGCGGCGGCGACGATGCGGCGCACCACATCGTCGAAGGAGGCGTCGTCGAAGTGCAGTCCGAAGATCAGGCGGCCGCTGCCGACCCAGCTCAGCGCCAGCCCCTGCTCGCGCAGGTAGAACTGCAGCATCCAGTTGTAGCGCGAGGGCGTGCCGTACAACAGGGTCCAGATGGTCGACAGCGCGGCCACGCGCACCGGCACGCCGGCCGTCGCGAGCGCCGCGTTGCAGCGCGCGGCGCGCGCCGCCCATCGCTCGTCCAGGCCTTCGTACAGCGCCTTCACCTCGGGGCGCTCGAGGCGGTCCAGGAAGGCCTTCATCGCGGCCATCACGTAGGGGTGCGAGTTGAAGGTGCCGCGCGCGAAGCAGATGTCCGCCGGCCGCTGTTCGCGCCAGCGCTGCATCAGCTCGCGGCGGCCGCAGACCACGCCCACCGGCAACCCGCCGCCCAGCGTCTTGCCGTAGGTGACCATGTCGGCGCGCACCCCGAAGTACTCCTGCGCGCCGCCGGCGGCCAGCCGGAAGCCGACGAAGACCTCGTCGAGGATCAGCACGATGCCGCGCTCGCTGCACACCTGGCGCAGCTGCTGCAGCCAGCGTGTGTAGGCCTCGCGGTCGACGCCGGCGGCGCGCCCGCTGTCGACCAGCGAGGAGTCGCCGGGCGCGTTGCAGTTGGGGTGCAAGGCCTGCAGCGGGTTGACCAGCACGCAGGCGATGTCGCGCCGCGTGCGCAACACCTGCAGGCTGCGCTCGTCCATCTCGCGCAGCGTGTAGGTGTCGCGTGGCGGCACCGGGTTGCCCGGCCCGGGCTGCACGTCCTCCCACCAGCCGTGGTAGGCGCCGGCGAAGCGCACCAGGTGGCTGCGCCGGGTGTGGTAGCGCGCCAGCCGCACGGCCTGCATCACCGCTTCGGTGCCCGACATGTGGAACGACACCGCGTCCAGCCCGGACAGCAGGGCCAGCCGGCGGGCGTTGTCGAGCACGCAGGGGTGGGGGCTGCCAAGCACCGGGCCGAGAGCCTGCACCTGCGTCACCGCCTCGGCGATGCAGTCCTTGTAGAAGTCGGGCCCGAACAGGTTGACGCCATAGGAACCGGCGACGTCGATGAAGCGGTTGCCGTCCAGGTCCTCGACCTCGACGCCTTCGCTGCGCGCGACGAAGCCGCCGAGCTTCAGCCGCTGCCGCAGATAGGGGCTGTACTGGAACGGCACCCGGTAGCGGCTGGTGAAGTCGAGGTCGGGCAACAGCTCGCGCGCAGCGGCGGTGGTGGCGGCGCTGATCGGCCAGCGCTGCTCGAACACGGCGGCCAGCCGGTCCAGGCCGGCGCGGCGCTGCGCCTGCACCGCGTCGGGGGCGCCATCGCTGGCGAAGAAGCTCGCCTCGTCGTACGCATAGCCGGGGATCAGTGCGGCCACGCGGCGCGCGATGCGCGCGTGGCCGGCCAGGCTGCGGTGCTTGGCGCGCGAGAGCTGGAGCCGGCGCCGGGCACGCGGCAGTGTCCAGGCCAGTGCACCGATGGCCAACGCCCACAGCGCCGGAACGGACGAGAAGGGCAGGGAGTCATCCATGTGAATCGTGTCGCCTCCGTGAAAGCCCCCCTGTCTAACCGTCCCGATTGACAAGCCGATGAAACCCGCCCCCCTTGCCCGCCTGTTCTTGCAGGAGGACCTGAACTTCCTGCTGACCAACCGCATCCCGCGCATCGCCGCGACCCGCCTGATGGGCTGGTACTCGCGCCTGCGCTCGCCCTGGCTGACGCGGCTGTCGATCGCGCTGTGGCGGCAGTTCACCGAGCTCGACCTGAGCGAGGCCCGGCAGCAGCGCTTTGCCAGCCTGCGCGAGTGCTTCACGCGCGAGCTGCGCCCCGGTGCGCGCCCCTTCGACCCCGACCCCGGGCTGCTGGCCAGCCCGTGCGACGCCATCGTCGGCGAGTGCGGGTCGGTGCAGGGCCGCCAGGTGTTCCAGGCCAAGGGCTACCCCTACACGCTGGACGAGCTGTTCGGCGCCACGCACGACGCAGCGCCGTTCGCCGACGGCTGCTGGGTCACGCTGCGGCTGACCTCGGCGATGTACCACCGCTTCCATGCGCCACACGACCTGCGCGTGCGCCACGTCACCTACCTCAGCGGCGACACCTGGAACGTCAACCCGATCGCGCTGGCGCGTGTCGAGAGGCTGTTCTGCCGCAACGAGCGCGCGGTGCTGCGCGCCCGGCTCGAGCGCGGCGGCCACGAGCTGGCGCTGGTGCCGGTGGCCGCGGTGCTGGTGGCCAGCATCCGGCTGCACTTCCTCGATGTGCTGCTGCACCTGCGCTGGAAGGGCGCGCACGAACTGCCCTGCGACGCCGCGCTGACCAAGGGCCAGGAAATGGGCTGGTTCGAGCATGGCTCGACCATCATCGTCTTTGCGCCGTTCGGCTTCACCCTGGCCGAGGGCGTGCGGCCCGGCCAGCGCCTGCGCGCCGGCCAGCCCTTGATGCTTCTGCCGCCGGCCACCGCTGTCACGCCAGCGTGATCGTGCCGTCACGTCGCTTTCACCGGCGGCCCGTAGCATCGCGGCATGCCGTCGACGCCGCTCCCCACGCTGGACCTGGTCTACTTCGACGCCGGGGGCGGCCATCGCGCCGCCGCCGAAGCGCTGCACGACACCATCGCCGCGCAAGGGCGGCCTTGGCAGGTGCGCCTGATCGACCTGGTGCAGGTGCTCGATCCGCAGGCCCGCTTCCAGCGCCTGACCGGCCTGGCGCCGGTCGAGCTGTACAACCGCCGGCTGCGCCGCGGCTGGACGCTGGGCATGACCCAGGAGCTGCGCGTGCTGCAGGGCCTTATCCGGCTGTGGCACGAGGCGCTGACCACCCGCCTGGCGCGGCACTGGGCGGCGACCGAGCCCGACCTGGTGGTGTCGCTGATCCCGAACTTCAACCGCGCGCTCGCGCAGTCGGTCGGGCGCGCGCTGCCGGGCGTGCCCTTCGTCACCGTGATGACCGACCTGGCCGACCTGCCGCCGCACTTCTGGATCGAGCCCGGTGAACGCCAGCATGTGATCTGCGGCACCCCTCATGCCTACACGCAGGGCCTGGCGGCCGGGGTGCCGGCGCGGGACCTGAGCCTGGTTTCGGGCATGGTGCTGAGGCCGGCCTTCCATGTCGATGTCGACTCACCGGTCGACCGTGCAGCCGCGTTTGCGGCCTGGGGCCTGGACCCGGCGCGGCCCGCCGGCGCCGTGATGTTCGGCGGCCAGGGTTCGGCCACCATGCGCCGCATCGCGCGCGCCCTGCCCGAGGTGCAGCTGATCCACCTGTGCGGCCACAACGAGGCGCTGGCACGGCAGCTGCGCGCCATGCGCCGCCCTGCCCCCCAGGTGGCGCTGGGCTACACGCGGGAGGTCGCCCAGGTGCTGCGGACGGCCGACTTCCTCATCGGCAAGCCCGGCCCGGGCAGCCTGAGCGAAGCCGTCCAGTGCGGACTGCCGCTGATCACCTTCCGCAACGCCTGGACCATGCCGCAGGAGCGCTGGAACACCGAGTGGGTCGAGCGCCAGGGCCTGGGCCTGGTGCTGCCGTCGACGCGTGCCATCGCGCCGGCGGTCGAGCGGCTGCTGGCCGCGCTGCCCGCCTACCGGGAACGGGTTGGCGGCCTACGCAATCGCGCCGCCAGCGAAGTCGTCACGGTGCTGGCCCGGCAGCTCGAGGCATCGAGGTCGCCGCGACCGACGGCGCTGCACGAGGAGGTGGCCGGATGAAAGTCTGCGTGTTCGGGGCCGGCTATGTCGGCCTGGTGACGGCCGCCTGCCTGGCCGAGATGGGCAACAGCGTGGTCGGCGTCGACATCGACCAGGCGCGCGTCGCGGCGCTGGGGCGCGGCGAGGTGCCGATCCACGAACCGGGGCTGGACGAGATGCTGCGACGCAACGCAGCCGCCGGCCGGCTGCGCTTCACCACCGACGTCGCGGCCGGCGTCGGTCACGGCACCATCGTCTTCATCGCCGTCGGCACGCCGCCGGCCGAAGACGGCTCGGCCGACCTCGAGCATGTGCTCGCGGTCGCACGCGGCATCGCCGAGCACATGCACGACTACAAGGTCGTGGTCGACAAGAGCACGGTGCCGGTGGGCACCGCCGAGCGCGTGCATGGCGCCATCGCCGACGGGCTGCGCCGGCGCGCCGCGGTGCTGCCCTTCGCGGTCGTCTCCAACCCCGAGTTCCTCAAGGAGGGCGCGGCGATAGAGGACTTCATGCGGCCCGACCGCGTCATCGTCGGCGCCGACGACGAGCAGGCGGCCCTGCTGATGCGCGCGCTGTACTCGCCCTTCCTGCGCAACCGCGACCGCCTGCTGCTGATGGACGTCCGCAGCGCCGAGATGACCAAGTACGTGGCCAACGCCATGCTGGCCACGCGCATCAGCTTCATGAACGAGATGGCGCTGCTGGCCGAGCGGCTGGGGGCCGACATCGAGAAGGTCCGCCAGGGCGTCGGCAGCGACCCGCGCATCGGCACCCACTTCCTGTACGCCGGCTGCGGCTGGGGCGGCTCCTGCCTGCCCAAGGACGTGCGCGCGCTTGCGCACATGGGCCGCCAGGCCGGGCTCGACCTGGCGCTGCTGGCCGCCGTGCAGGGCGTCAACGAGCGCCAGCGCGCCTTGCTCGGCACGCGTGTGGTCGAGCAGTTCGGCGGCGACTTGCGCGGCCGCCGGTTCGGGCTCTGGGGCCTGGCCTTCAAGCCCGGCACCGACGACCTGCGCGAGGCGCCCAGCCTGGGCCTGGTCGACGGGTTGCTGCGGCGCGGTGCGCGGGTCGCTGCCTACGACCCGGTGGCCATGCCGGCGGCCGCCCGGCACTTCGGCCCGCGCGAGGGGCTGGAGTTCGTGACCGATCCGCTGCACGCGGCGCAGGCCGCCGACGCGCTGCTGATCGTCACCGAGTGGCGCGAGTTCCGCAGCCCGGACTTCGAGGCGCTGCGCCTGGCGCTGCGCCAGCCGCTGGTGTTCGACGGCCGCAACCTGTGGGACCCTGCCGAGATGGCGGCGGCCGGATTCGACTACCGCGGCATCGGGCGCGGCATGCTGCCGCCGACATCGCCTCTGGCGCTGGCCGCCTGAGGCCAGGCGCGCCGACTCGGCCGCAGGGCCGCTTCAGGCTGCGGACCGCAGCGCGGCCGGCGCCGGCGCCGCGATCGGCCGTGGTGCGGGAGTGGGCTGCGGACGGCTCGCCGGGCTGGCCGTCGCCATGGCCCGCGGTGCCGGTGTGCAGCGGTCGACGATCTCGAGCCGCCCGTCGTGGTGTTCCACCAGCGCGGTCAGGCTCTCGACCCAGTCACCGTCGTTGCAATAGAGGATGCCGTCGATCAGCCGCATCTCGGCATGGTGGATGTGCCCGCAGACGACGCCCTGCACGCCGCGCCTGCGCGCTTCGCGCGCAACCGCGGCCTCGAAGTCGCCGACGTAGCTGACCGCCCGCTTGACCTTGAGCTTGAGGTACTTCGACAGGCTCCAGTAGGGCAGCCCCAGGCGCGCCCGCGCCTGGTTGAACCAGCGGTTGACGCGCAAGGTGAACTCGTAGGCGGCGTCGCCGACATGGGCCAGCCACTTGGCGCACTGGATCACGCCGTCGAACAGGTCGCCATGGACGACCCACAGCCGGCGGCCGTCGGCGGTCACGTGGATGCAGTCGTCGACCACCTCGACGCCGCCGAACTCGTGCCCGACGTAGCGACGCGCGAACTCGTCGTGATTGCCTGGCACGAACACCACCCGCGTGCCCTTGCGCGCCTTGCGCAGCACTTTCTGCACCACGTCGTTGTGCGCCTGCGGCCAGAACCAGCTTCGGCGCAGCTGCCACCCGTCGACGATGTCGCCGACCAGGTACAGCGTGCGGCACTCGGTGTCGCGCAGGAACTCCAGCAGCGCGTCGGCGCGGCAACCCGGCGTGCCGAGGTGGATGTCGGAGATCCACACCGTGCGCACGTCCATGCACGGGCCGGGCTCGTCGGGTTCGGTCGGGCGCTGCATGGCCCGGCATGTTCGACCCCGAGCATGACGGGGTCGTGTCAGTGAGCGGTTGCGTCGCTCAGCCCCGTACCGACAGCCCGCGGTCGATCACCGACAGCTCGCGCCTGAACTCCCGCCGCAGCCGCCACAGCTGCGCCGGACGGTGCGCGCCGCCTTGCTCGAGCGCGCCTTCGATGGGCTCGAGCATGCCCAGCTCGTCCATCTTGCGCCGGAAGCTCACCTTGTTGACCGGCTCGCCCAGCACCGCCTCGTACACCGCCTGCAGCTGCGGCAGGGTGAAGCGCTCGCCGCACAGGTAGACCGGCAGCGACGAGTACTGGCTCTTGGCGCGCACGCGCGAGACCGCCAGCTCGACGATGGCGCGGTGGTCGAAGGGCAGCGAGGGCAGGCGGTCGACCGGCCAGGTGGCCAGCCGTGCGTCGCCGGCGGGCAGCGCATCGGCGGCCACCAGCGCGTAGTAGGCGATCGCCACCGACCAGCCGCGCGGGTCACGGCCCGGGCCGCTGAAGGTGGCCAGCTGCTCGAGGTAGGGGCCGGCGAGCCCGGTCTTCTCGCGCAGCACGCGTGCTGCCGCGCCCCAGGCATCGGGGTCCTCGTCGGTGCGCACGAAGCCGCCGGGCAGCGCCAGGCGGCCCGCGAAGGGCTCGTGCTCGCGGCGCACCAGCACGACATGAAGCCGCTGCTCGACCAGGGTCAGCAGCACCGTGTCGACGGTGCAGATCACGGTCTCGTGCGGGCTTCGCATGGCTTGCCATCATGCCGCAACGAAGCCTTGCCGTACCGGGGCGGGCCGCGCCGCAGCGGCCACATTCGTGCCACACTGGCCGTGAACGGGATCACGACTTGTTAGTTGCAAGACTGTCCTAACTGACCTAGACTGCGGCCAGCGCGTGATCCGGCGCGCCAACCGCGGAACCGACCATGACCGACACTGTCCAGCTGCTGATCATCGACCCGCAGAACGACTTCTGCGACCTGCCGGCGAGCGCCTGCCCCGAGGGCCAGGCGCCTTCGCTGCCGGTGCCGGGCGCGGACGCCGACCTGCAGCGCCTGGCCGGCTTCGTCGACGCGATGGCGGGGCGGCTGCAGGCGATTACCGTCACGCTCGACGCCCACCACCGCCTGGACATTGCGCACCCGGGCTTCTGGCGGCGTGGCGACGGCGGCCAGGTGGCGCCGTTCACGCCGATCAGCGCCGCGGCGCTTCGCGCCGGCGAGTTCGTGCCGCGCGACCCGCAGGCGCTGCCGCGCGCGCTGGCCTATGCGCAGGCGCTGGAGGCCGGTGGCCGCTACACGCTGATGTGCTGGCCGGTGCACTGCGAGATCGGCAGCTGGGGCCATGCGGTGCACGACGCGGTGCGTGCCGCCTACAACCGCTGGGAGCTGGCGCGCGGCCGCAGCGTGCACAAGCTGCTCAAGGGCAGCAACCCCTGGACCGAGCACTACAGCGCCCTGCAGGCCGAAGTGCCAGACCCCGAGGACCCTGCGACCCTGCTGAACCAGGCGCTGCTGGCGCGGCTGGGCGAGGCGCGCACGCTGTTCGTCGCCGGCGAGGCCGGAAGCCACTGCGTGCGCGCCAGCGTCGAGCACCTGGTGCAGCATCTGCCCGGCGGCGACCCGGCGCGGCTGGTGCTGCTCACCGACTGCATGAGCCCGGTGGCCGGGTTCGAGGCCGAGCAGGCCGGCTTCCTGGCCGGGATGCAGCGCCGCGGCGTGCGCCTGGCCACCGCCGCCGAAGCCGGTGACATGACCTGACCCCGAGACGGAGGCCCGCCATGCAACCCGTGATCCACAGCCTGCTCGACACCGACTTGTACAAGTTCACGATGTGGCAGGCCATGCTGCATCGCTTCCCGCAGACCCAGGCCGAGTACACCTTCCTCAGCCGCCGCACCAGCCAGGTGCCGCTGGCCGAACTGGTCGGCGAGGTCAACCGCGAGTTCGACCATCTGTGCTCGCTGAGCTTCCGCCCGGCCGAGCTGTCGTACCTGAAGTCGCTGCGCTTCATCAAGAGCGACTTCGTCGACTTCCTGCGCATCTTCCGCTTCCAGCGCGACTTCATCCAGGCGCGCGCGGCCGGCAACGACCTCGAGATCGTCGTCCAGGGTCCGCAGGTGCACGTGATGGCGTTCGAGATCTTCGTGCTGGCGATCGTCAACGAGCTCTACTTCCGCCGTTTCGACCAGGCGGCGGCGCGTGCCGAGGGCCGGCGCCGCCTGAAGGCCAAGGTCGAGCTGCTGCGCGCCTTCGAGGGCGAGCCCGATCGCCGGCACCCGTTCGAGATGTTCGACTTCGGGCTGCGGCGGCGCTTTTCGGGTGAATGGCAGCGCGAGGTCGTCGACACCTTGCGGCGCGAGATCCCGCGCTACTTCAAGGGCACCTCCAACGTGCTGCTGGCGCGCGACCTCGGGCTGGTGCCGATCGGCACCATGGCGCACGAGTACCTGCAGAGCTTCCAGGCGCTGGGGGTGCGGCTGCGCGACTTCCAGCGCGCGGCGCTCGAGGGCTGGGTGCAGGAGTACCGCGGAGACCTCGGCATCGCGCTCACCGACGTGGTCGGCATGGACGCCTTCCTGGCCGACTTCGACCTCTACTTCGCCAAGCTGTTCGACGGCCTGCGCCACGACTCGGGCGACCCGGTGGTGTGGGGCGAGAAGGCGCTCGCGCACTACGAGCGGCTGCGCATCGACGCCCACACCAAGCGGCTGGTGTTCTCCGACGGCCTGGACATCCCGACCGCGCTGTCGCTGTACCGGCGCTTCGCCGACCGCACGCAGCTGGGCTTCGGCATCGGCACCAACCTCAGCAACGACATGGGGCTGGAGACGCTGCACATCGTCATGAAGCTCACGCGCTGCAATGGCCAGCCGGTGGCCAAGCTCTCCGACAGCCCGGGCAAGACCATGTGCGACGACCAGACCTTCCTGGCCTACCTGCGCCAGGTGTTCGGCGTCAAGTCCGCCGCGTGAGGGACCCATGCTGGTGCTCACCATCGCCCAGATCGACCCCACCATCGGCGACATCGAAGGCAATGTGCGCCTGATGGTGCGCGCCGCCCGCAGCGCGCGTGACGACGGCGCCGGGATGGTGGTCTTCCCCGAGCTTGCGCTGACCGGCTACTACCCCGGCGACCTGCTCGACGAGCCCGGCTTCATGGACCGCGTCGAGGCCGGCCTCGACGTCCTGCAGGCCGCCTCGCGCGAGATGCGCGGCCTGCACTGGGTGCTGGGCGCGCCGCAAGCGCGCAGCGGCCCGGGCAAGAAGCTGCACAACATGCTGCTGGTGCTGCGCGACGGCCAGCGGGTGCTGCGCTACGCCAAGCAGCTGCTGCCGACCTACGGCGTGTTCGACGAGCGCCGGCACTTCGAGCCCGGGCCCGACGTGGCGCGCGTGCTGCGCATCGGCAGCACCCAGGTCGGGCTGATGATCTGCGAGGACGGCTGGAACGACGAGGGCAGCGACTACGCCGTCAACCCGTTCGAGAGGCTGCGCGACGCCGCGCCTGACCTGGTGGTGTCGATCAACGCCAGCCCGTCGAACATCGGCAAGCGCGAGCAGCGCCACCGGCTGTTCACCGCCGCCAGCCGGCGGCATGGGCTGCCGCTGGTCTGGGTCAACCAGGTCGGCGGGCATGACCAGCTGGTCTACGACGGCGCCTCCTTCGCGGTCGAGCCCGAGGCCGGCGTGGTGTTCGAGTCGCCGCGCTTCGTCGACAGCCTGTGCACCCTGCGCTTCGAGGACGGCCGCTTCCTGCAGCGCGACGGGTCGGCGCCGCCGCCGGTGCCGCAGGCCGGCCTGGCCACCGAGGCCTTCTACCGCGCGCAGATCATGCTGGGCCTGCGCGACTACGCCCGCCGCTGCGGCTTCGAGCGCGTGGTGGTCGGCAGCTCGGGCGGCATCGACAGCGCGCTCACGCTGGCGCTGGCGGCCGACGCGCTGGGGCCGGAGCGCGTGCAGGCGGTGACGCTGCCGTCGGCCTGGTCGTCGGCCGGCTCGGTCGACGACTCGGTTGCGCTGTGCGAACGGCTGGGCGTCGAGCTGCGCCACTACCCGATCGGCGCGCTGGTCGACGGCTACCGGGCGCAGCACGCAGCCAGCTTCGGGCGGCCGCTGGACGGCCTGCCGCTGGAGAACCTGCAGGCGCGCATCCGCGGCACGGTGCTGATGGCGGTGTCCAACCAGGGCGGAGCGCTGCTGCTGACCACCGGCAACAAGAGCGAGGTCGCGGTCGGCTATTGCACGCTGTACGGCGACACCAATGGCGGCCTGGGGCTGATCGGCGACCTCTACAAGACCGAGGTCTATGCGCTGGCCCGCCACCTGAACGCGCAGGCGGGGGTCGACCGCATTCCGCAGGCCATCCTCGACAAGGCGCCCTCGGCCGAGCTGGCCCCGGGGCAGAAGGACAGCGACAGCCTGCCGCCCTACGAGGTGCTGGACGAAGTGCTCAAGTGGCTGATCGAAGGCGACGGCCTGGCCCGCTGGGAGCGCGACCGTGCGCGCGCCTGTGTCGAGCAGCTGCAGCAGGGCGCCGAGGGCCGCGCGCTGATCGACCGCGTGCGCCGCATGATCGCCCGCAACGAATACAAGCGGCGGCAGTCGCCGCCCATCATCCGCGTGCGCTCACGCGCCTTCGGTGCCGGCCGCCAGATGCCGATCGCCGCCGTCCACTTCTGACCGACCGGACTGCACAGCCCTGCCCACCATGCCACGCTACGACGCCGCGGTCGTCATCGGCCGCTTCCAGCCCCTGCACCATGCGCACCTGTCGCTGCTGCGCCGCGCCTTCGACATGGCCGAGCAGGTCGTGGTCGTGATCGGCTCGGCCTTCCAGGCGCGCAGCCCCAGGAACCCCTTCAGCGCCGCCGAGCGACGCGAACTGCTGCGCCTGGCGATCGGCGACGCCGACTGCACGAGGCTGAGGGTGCTGCCGGTGCGCGACCACTATGACGACGAGCGCTGGGCGGGCGTGGTGCGCCAGGGCGTCGAGCAGCAGTTGCGCCAGGCCGGGCTGGCGGCGCAGCGCATCGTGCTGGTCGGCCACCACAAGGACGCGACCAGCGGCTACCTCGACAGCTTTCCCGGTTGGGCGCTCGAGCGCGTGCCGCGGCTGGCCGGCGTCGGCGCGACCGCCGTGCGCGACGCCTGGTTCGGCGCAGCCGCCGTGCCCGGCGCGCTGCCGTCGGCGCTGGCGGCCCTGGTCGACCCGCTGCCCGACAGCACGCGCGAGTTCCTGCGCGCCTGGTCGGCGCTGCCAGCCTATGCCGAGCTGGCCGAGGAGTGGCAGCGGCTGGCCGACTACCGCCGCGCCTGGTCCGGCTCGCCGTACCCGCCGGTGTTCGTGACGGTCGACGCCGTCGTGCACTGCGGCGGCCAGGTGCTGCTGATCCGCCGCGGCCAGCCTCCGGGGCGTGGTCTGCTGGCAGTGCCGGGCGGCTTCATCGAGCAGCGCGAGACGCTCTGGCAGTCCTGCCTGCGCGAGTTGCGCGAAGAGACCTGCCTGGACCTGCCCGAGGCGCTGATGCGCCGCGCCCACCGCGAAAGCGCGGTCTTCGACCACCCCGACCGCAGCCAGCGCGGCCGCATGATCACGCATGCGATGCGCTTCGACCTCGGCGACGGCGAGCCGCCGGCGGTCCAGGCCGCCGACGACGCCGCGTCGGTGCAGTGGCTGCCGATCGCCGCGCTGCCGCCGCTGGAAGACCAGTTCCACGACGACCACTTCCACATGCTGGACCACTTCTTCGGCCTGACCGGTGAACCCCTTGCCGGCGGCGCGTAGCGGGATGTAAGTCCCGCATGGGGACGTGCCGGCGGCACGGTCGCGGCTGCGGACCGCGCTAAAAGGCGATCCGGGGGCGCGACGACCGGGGCGAGGCCGCCGCCGGCGCCTGCCCCCGGGCACCGGCAAGCCCGCACCGCCGAACCAGGAGGACTCCGCATGACACGCACCGGTTGCACACAGGCCGCCCCGGAACCCGCCGGACCCGCGCGGGCAGGCTGCATCGCGCCGGGCAGAGCCGGCGCCGGGGGGCCAGCGGCGCGGGTGCGCCGTTGGCTGTGGGCCGCCTGCATCACCCTGGCAGCGCCCTGGGTGCAGGCGATCGAGCTGAGCCCGGTGCTCACGGGTCTTTCCAGCCCGGTGCTGGCGACTCATGCAGGCGACGGCAGCGGGCGGCTGTTCGTCGTCGAGCAGACCGGACGCGTCCTCGTCCTGCGACCAGGGGCGACGTCGCCTGGCGTCTTCCTGGACGTTTCCACGCGCATCGCGCCCGGCGGCGAGCGTGGCCTGCTGGGCCTGGCCTTCCACCCCCAGTACGCCACCAACGGGCGCCTGTTCGTCTTCTACACACGCAGCGGCGACGGCGCCTTGACGATTGCCGAGTACCGCGCGAGTGCCGACCCCGACCTGGCCGAGCCGACCGAGCTGCCGCTGCTGACGATTCCTCACCCCGGGCAGAGCAACCACAACGGCGGCATGCTGGCCTTCGGGCCCGACGGCATGCTCTACATCGGCACCGGTGACGGCGGCGGCTCCAACGACCCGCAGAACAACGCACAGAACATCGAGGTGCTGCTGGGCAAGATCCTGCGCCTGGACGTCGACCAGCCGGACCTGGTGGGGGGCACTCGCTACTCGTCACCGGCCGACAACCCCTACGTCGGCCGCGCCGGGCGCGACGAGATCCACTCCACGGGCTGGCGCAATCCCTGGCGCTTCAGCTTCGACCGCCTGACCGGGCAGGGCTGGGTGGCCGACGTCGGCCAGGGCGAGCGCGAGGAGATCGACAGCCCTCTGCTGTTGGGCGGCAACTACGGCTGGCGGGTCTACGAAGGCACACGCTGCACCGGGCTGGACTCGGCCCTGTGCATTCCGGCGAACTTCGTCGCGCCGCTGCTGGAGTACACGCACGTGTCCGGCCGCTGCTCGGTCACCGGCGGCTACGTCTACCGTGGCAGCCGCAATGCGCTGCCGGCGGGCACATACGTCTTCGCCGACTTCTGCACCGGGGAGGTCTTCGGCTGGAACGGGGTCACGCAGTCGCTGCTGCTGGCCAGTGGCCAGAACGTCTCGGGCTTCGGCGAAGACGAGTCCGGCGAGCTCTACGTGGTCGGCCTGGGCGGCACGGTCAGCCGCATCGTGCCGCCGGCGGACTGCACACTCAGCTTGTCGCCGCGGCGCGCCAGCTTCGGCGCCGCTGGCGGCAGCGGCAGCGTCACCGTCACGGCGCCACCGGGTTGCGTGTGGACGGCAAGCAGCGACAAGCCCTGGCTCACCCTGGCCGGCGGCACCGGCGGCATCGGCACGGGCGTGCAGGACTACGTGGTGGTGCCCTATGGCGGGCGGTTGCCGCGCCGCAGCGCCACCCTGACCGTGGGCGGGCAGGCCTTCAGGGTCACGCAGTCGCGCTGAGGGGCCGGGGCGCCATGGCGCGGTTGCCTGCTGCCCGGCCGCGCGCGCAGACCGCGCCTGCGGGGCCGGCCGTCGGGCATGGCTAAGATCGTGCCTCCGCCGGACCTGCAGACGCCCGTTGTGAATTCCATTGGCCCGAGTCATCCTGCGCTTCGCGCCGCCATCGTCGACCTCGACGGCACGCTGGTCGACACCGTCGGCGACTTCGAGGTCGCCCTCGGTCGCGCCCTGGCCGATCTTGGTTACCCGGCAGTCGGCACCGGCTTCATCCGCCTGACCGTGGGCAAGGGCTCGGAACACCTGATCCAGCGCACGCTGCAGCAGGTCGGGGCGCCCGAGACCTTGTACGAGCAGGCCTGGCAGCGCTATCAGCACCACTACCTGCAGATCAACGGCCGCCACTCGGCCGTCTACCCGGGCGTGGTCGAGGGCCTGACGGCGCTGCGGCAGCTCGGCTGGCGGCTGGCCTGCATCACCAACAAGCCCGGGGCCTTCGCGCACCCGCTGCTGTCCGCCAAGGGGCTGGCGGGGTTCTTCGAGGTCGCTTTCGGCGGCGACGCCTTCGTGCGCAAGAAGCCCGACCCGCTGCCGCTGCTGGAGGCCTGCAAGGCGCTCGGCGCGGCACCGGCGCAGACGCTGATGATCGGCGATTCCAGCAACGACGCCCGTGCCGCGCGCGCCGCCGGCTGCCCGGTGGTGCTGGTGAACTACGGCTACAACCACGGCGAGCCAGTCGAGGGCGCCGGCGCCGACGCCGTTGTCGGCTCGATCGCCGAGCTCGCGCAGCGGCTGTCCGGCTGACCGAGCCCGCCCGCGCTACTGCGTCCCGGGCGCGGGGCGCGCAGGCATGCCCAGCAGCGCCTCCTTGAGCGCCTGGTCGGCCGGCGACTTGCCGAGCCAGATTCGCATCAGGCCGTTGAAGAATTCCGGCTCGGCGATCGGCTCGCCCTGCGGCTTGCCGTTGACGACCACCGTGCTGCCCTTGCCCGGCACCCAGTCGATCGAGAACCACTCGCCCGGCGCCAGCCGCTTCTTGGCCTGGAACATCTCGGCCAGCCGCACGGTGCCGGGGATCAGCCTGGCGAACTCCTCTCGCGTCAGGTTGTCCTGCATGGCACGCGTGAACAGCTTGCCGAGCTCGTTGGCGTCGATGTCGCGCAGCATCGACAGCAGCATGCGCTTCGGCCCGGTCGCGGCGTAGACCGCCTCGGGCGTGCCGGCCTTGGCCTGCAGGTACAGGCCGGCCGCATAGACCTTGACGACGAAGCGGTAGCGGATGCCAGCGCCGTTGAGCACCAGCGTGGCGCCGGCCAGGCTCTGCGTGGGCGGGTACTTGGCGCCGGCCAGGTCCAGCGTGTCGGCGGCCTGTGCACCGACCGGGCGGTGCAGCGCCAGCGGCAGCGCCGTGCAGGCGGCGATGATCGTGCGGCGGCGGGTCATGGCGGGCTCCGCGGGCGAGGGGAGAGGTCGGCAGTCTGCCACGGAAGCCGCTGCTACACTGCGGCGCATCATGCTCTTGGCCGGTGATCTCGCTTCGACGACGCCTGCAGGTTTCCGCGACCGGGGAGCCTGGCCCTGGCGCCGCTGCTCCCGCACGCAGCACGCCTGACCCGTCCGCATGGGGCCGCCGTGCCGACGGCGCCACCTGGCCGATCCGGGCGCCCCGTCTGGCGGCTCCATCCGGCCGCCACATCCGGCCGTCCCCTCCGACCGCCCCGCCCACCGACCCCACGCGGTCGTGGACCCCGAGAGAGCCGAACATGATCACCGAACTCGAATTCAAGAGCCTGGCCGCCCAGGGCCACAACCGCATCCCGCTCATCAGCGAGGCCTTTGCCGACCTCGAGACCCCGCTGTCGCTGTACCTCAAGCTGGCCGGCGGCAGCCGCTACAGCTTCCTGCTCGAGTCCGTCATCGGCGGCGAGCGCTTCGGCCGCTACAGCTTCATCGGCCTGCCGGCGCGCACCGTGCTGCAGGCGCGTGGCATGCGCACCGAGGTGCTGACCGATGGCGAGCTCGTCGAGGCCCACGACGGCAACCCGCTGGACTTCATCGAGGCCTACCAGTCGCGCTTCAAGGTCGCACTGCCGCCAGGGTTGCCGCGCTTCTGCGGCGGGCTGGCGGGCTACTTCGGCTACGACGCGGTGCGCTACATCGAGCCCCGCCTGGCCCGCCAATGGAAGGCCGGCGGACTCGACGTGCCCGACATCCTGCTGATGCTGACCGAGGAGGTGGCCGTCATCGACAACCTCTCGGGGCGGCTGTACCTGATCGTCTGGACCGACCCCGGGCAGCCCGAGGCCTACTTCCGCAGCAGGAGGCGGCTGGGCGAGCTGGCCGACAAGCTGCGCTTCAGCGTCACCGCGCCGCCGGTGCGCCGCGGGCCGAGCTACGCGGTCGAGCGCGAGTTCGCCAAGGCCGACTACCTGGCCGCCGTCGAGCGCAGCAAGCAATACATCGCTGCCGGCGACATGATGCAGGTGCAGATCGGCCAGCGGCTGAAGAAGCGTTTCACCGAAAGCCCGCTGTCGCTGTACCGCGCGCTGCGCTCGCTCAACCCCAGCCCCTACATGATCTTCTACGACCTGGGCAGTTTCCACATCGTCAGCGCCAGCCCGGAGATCCTGGTGCGCCGCGAACACACGCCCGAGGGCGACAAGGTCACGATACGTCCGCTGGCCGGCACGCGGCCGCGCGGCGCCACGCCCGAGCAGGACAAGGCGCTGGAGCAGGAGCTCGGCGCCGACCCCAAGGAGCGCGCCGAGCACCTGATGCTGATCGACCTGGCGCGCAACGACATCGGCCGCATCGCGCGCACCGGCAGCGTCAAGGTCACCGACGCCTTCGCCATCGAGCGCTACTCGCATGTCATGCACATCGTCAGCAACGTCGAGGGCATCGTCGACCCGGCCATGAGCAACCTGGACGTGCTGCGTGCCACCTTCCCGGCCGGCACGCTGACCGGGGCGCCCAAGATCCGCGCGATGGAGATCATCGACGAGCTCGAACCGGTCAAGCGCGGCATCTACGGCGGCGCCTGCGGCTACCTCAGCTTTGCCGGCGACATGGACGTGGCGATCGCCATCCGCACCGGCATCGTCAAGGACAACACGCTGTACGTGCAGGCGGCGGCCGGCGTGGTGGCCGACTCGGTGCCCGAGATGGAGTGGCGCGAGACCGAGCACAAGGCGCGCGCGCTGATCCGTGCGGCCGAGCTGGTCGAGGAAGGGTTCTGATGCCGCGGCTTGGATAGCATCGGGGTCCGCAACGGGAGGCCCCTGGTCATGGACACCACGCTGCTGCCCGCCGCCGTGCGCGGCGACCGCCAGTCGCTGCCGCCGGCGGTGCGCGACGAGATCCAGGCGCTCAACGGCGCAAGGCCGCTGGCCTTCACCGCCGAGCTGGCCTGGGCCTGGGCGGTGATCGTCGGCGTGGTCGCCTGGGCGGTGCACATGCAGGCCTGGTGGGCCAGCCTGATCGCGGTGGTCGTGGTGGCGACGCGGCAGAACGTGCTTGGCCTGCTGGTCCACGACCAGGCGCACCTGCTCGGCCACCGAGGCCGTTTCGGCGACCTGTTCGTCAACCTGTTCGCGGCCTACCCGCTGCTGGTGCTGACGGTCGAGGGCTACGCCCAGGTGCACCTGGCCCACCACCGCGACTACTTCACGAGCGACGACCCCGACTTCCTGCGCAAGGCCGGCGAGGACTGGAGCATTCCCATGCCGGCGGCCCGCCTGGCCCGCATCGCGCTCACCGACGTGCTGGGCCTGAACGTGATCAAGCTGGTGCGCGGCAAGAAGGTGGCGGCCGACAACGCCGCCTTTGCGCGCCGCCACAAGGTGCCGCGCTGGGTGCGCCCGGCCTGGCTTCTGGCGCTGCTGGCGGTGCTGACGGCCACCTCCAGCTGGACGCTGTTCCTGCTGTACTGGCTGCTGCCGCTGCTGACGGTGTTCCAGCTCATCGTGCGCTGGGGCGCGCTGTGCGAGCACAAGTACAACCTGGCCGGTGCCAGCGTGGCCGACTCGACGCCGCTGATCGTGCTGTCATGGTGGGAGCGGCTGCTGCTGCCCAACCTCAACTTCGCGATGCATCCCTACCACCACTTCTTCCCCGGCATCGCGTTCTCGCAGCTGCCCGCGGTGCACGCCATCTACCGGCGCGAGGGGCTGATCGACGAGCGGCATGTCTTCCACGGTTACCTGGCCTACCTGCGCTACATCACGAGGCCCGCTGCCGCCGGCCCCTGAGGGGCGCCGATGCCGGGCGGGGGGGGCGCAGCTGGCCTGATGCCTGAGAGCCCGCCGCCTCGCGGGCCTTGCCATCGGGCACACTTGGGCCACTCTCGATCGCGCCTCCCGCCATGGCCACCTTGTCGACCGTTCCGCGCATTCACGAACTGCGGGTGCAGAACTTCCGTGCCTTGCGCCACATCGAGCTGAAGAACATCACGCCGTTGTCCGTGCTGCTGGGACCCAATGGCAGCGGAAAGACCACGCTGTTCGACGTCTTCAACTTCCTCTCCGAGTGCTTCCAGGGCGGCCTGCGGCAGGCGTGGGACAAGCGCGGCCGCGCAAGGGAGCTGAAGACCCGAGGCGTCGAAGGACCTGTGGTCATCGAGATCAAGTACCGAGAAAGCAGGTCCACGCCACTGATCACCTACCACTTGTCCATTGATGAAGGCCCCAGGGGCCCGGTGGTGGCTGAGGAGTGGCTGGCCTGGACGCGCGGCACGGGAGGCCGCCCCTGGCGCTTTCTGGACTACAGGCTCGGCAAGGGCGTCGTGGTCGCTGGTGAACAACCCGACAACAGGGACGAGCGCCTCGAGGTCCCGCTGCGCAGCGCTGAGCTGCTGGCCGTGAACACACTGGGCCAGATCGCCCAGCACCCGCGGGTGGCGGCCTTGCGCGACTTCATCACCGACTGGTATGTCTCGTACTTGTCGGTGGACAACACCCGCTCGCAGCCCGAGGCCGGGCCGATGGAGCAACTGTCGAAGACCGGGGACAACCTGCCCAACGTCGTCCAGTACCTGCAGGAAAGCCACCCGGGGCAGCTGCAGCGCATCACGGAGGTGCTCCGGCGCCGCATTCCACGCCTGGAGCGCATCGACGCCACGCCCATGCCCGATGGCCGTTTGCTGCTGGAGGTCAAGGACGCGCCGTTCGACAAGCCGGTGCTGTCGAAGTTCGCCTCCGACGGCACGCTGAAGATGCTGGCCTACCTGACTGTGCTGTACAACCCCGAGCCGCCGCGCTTCATCGGCATCGAGGAGCCCGAGAATTTCCTGCACCCGCGCCTGTTACCCGAGCTCGGCGAGGAGTGTCGGCTGGCGGTCGAGCGCACACAGCTGTTGGTGACCACGCATTCGCCCTTCTTCCTGAACAGCTGCCGGCCCGACGAGGTGCGCATCCTGTACCGCGACGAAGCCGGTCACACGCAAGTCCGCACGGCGGCCGAGATTCAGGGCATTCCGCAATTCATGGCCGCCGGCGCGTCACTCGGCCAACTGTGGATGGAAGGCCAGTTCGGCATGAGCGATCCGCTGCGCAACCAGGGAGCGCCCTGGACGATCCAAGGGGCGCACCGTGGCCATTGACAGCCTGCACGTGCTGGTCGAGGAGCCGTCCATGGAGGTGGCTCTGCAGCACCTGCTGCCACGCCTGCTGCGCGAAGGCATCCAGGTCGAATTGCGCCAGTTCCAGTCCAAGAGCGAGCTGTTGACACATCTGCCGCAACGCCTGGCCGGCTATGCGAAATGGCTGCCTGATGCCGCGGTGTTGCTGGTGCTGGTCGATCGGGACGATGACGACTGCGCGGCCTTGAAGGCCCGGCTCGACGAAGTGGCCAGGAGCGCCGGACTGGTACCGCGCAGCGATGCCGCTGCGGGGGCGCGCTTCCACGTGATCAACCGCATAGCGGTCGAGGAACTGGAGGCATGGTTCTTCGGGGATTGGCCCGCCGTGTGCGCGGCGTACCCGAAGATGCCGGCCACGCTGCCGAAGCGAGCGGGCTTCCGGGACCCCGATGCGATCGCCGGAGGCACCTGGGAGGCGCTCGAGCGCGAGCTGCAGCGCAAGGGCTACTTCAAGCAGGGGCTGCGCAAGTTGGAACTGGCGCATGAGGTCGCCTCGAGGATGAATCCTGCTCGCAACCGCTCAGCGAGCTTCGAGTGCCTGCGGGCGGCGCTGGCCCAGCTTTGAGTCCGCCGCCGGCCTCGCGCCCCCGCGGCACACGCATCCACGATGGCAGGCGCGGCATCGACCTAGAATGCGCCCCCTTCACCCCCCCTCGCCCGCCCTCGGGCATGACCTTGCGGGAGCCCGCGCGTGGACCTCGAACTGCCGATCACCATCATCGACGAGCTGAGCGACGACGAGGTGCGCGCCCGCGGCCGGCTTGACCTGGCCAGTGGAGAGATCCGCGGCGTCGAGTACGAGGACTATGACGTCGCCACCGAGGGCCTGCCGGCGCTGCGCAAGGACTACGAGTTCACGCTCGGCGTGCTGCGAAACGGCCAGCGCGAGGTCGAGTTCCGCGTCGAGGTCGACGCCATGAGCGGGCGCTACTCGCTGACCGCCAACGAGTTGCTCGAGCTCAAGGGCCGGGCCGCCAAGCTGTTCACGCAGCCGCCCGGCGGCCACCGCGGCTGAGCCGCGACCCGCCTCAGGGCATCGACCAGCCGACGATCTCGTCCAGCGCAGGCCGGCCTTCGATGGCGCGCGCGCTCAGCAGGCCGGAGATCACGGTGCCCTCGACGCAGCCGGCGTTGACGCCGCTGTAGGTCCAGTCGCCGGTGACGACCAGGTTGTCGAAGTCGCGCTCGTCGGCCTTCAGGCGCCAGGCCGTCGAGCCCGGCACGCTGAGCACGTAACGCTCCGAAGGGTCGATGTTGGCGCGCCAGAACTGCGCGTCGAAACGTGCTTCGCCCTGCCGGCCCTCGGGCGCCACCAGCAGGCTCCAGTCGAAGGCGCCGTCGCGCACGGCCTGCGGCCAGATCACACCCGCCCAGCGTTGCAGCCAGTCGATGGCATTGGCCTTGACGCGGCCGGCCTCGCGGCCCGGGGCGTCCTGATCGTCCATTGCCGGGACGCCGCCGGGCATGGGGGCGCAGAAGTAGGTCAGCTGGCGTGGCGCATCCGCGCCGGCCCAGCCTTCACGGGGCAGCAGGTGGCTCATGTCGGCCCAGGTGTCCAGCGGCTCCGGGTAGGCATCGCTGACGGCGCTGGGCAGCGCCCAGCCGAGGCCGGCGGCGTCCGGCTTGAACCACAGCTGAACCGCCTGTGTGCGCACCGTCTCGACGCGTTCGACGGTCAGCCGCCAGCGCTCGCTGGCCTGCATCAGCTCGCCGGCCACGTAGGGGATGCTGGCGATCGACAGGCCGAACACCACGAGGTCGAAGTCGCGCCCGTCCTCCAGCACGCGCGGCGTCTCGCGCGCGCGCCAGGGCGTCCACATCGACTCCAGGTCGACGCCCGCGGCCTGCAGCGCGGCGCCCTCGGCGAGCTGCTCGTAGCGCGGCTCGCTGGGCCAGCAGTCGAGCCCGCCGACGTCCACGTAGGGGCGGTAGGGCATCTCGCGCACCGTGGCCTGGCGGCCGATGTGGATGCGGGCCACGCGACGGCGGTCGGCCGCGAGCTCGAGCCGGTCGACGCGGTGGAAGAACTCGAAGCGCACGCCGCGCCGCTCCAGCACCTGGTGCAGCGGCGTGAAGATGGTGTCGCCCATGCCGGCCTGCATCTTCCAGAACACCGCGCCCTTGTAGGTCAGCGTCATGCGGAAGATGAAGCGCAGTGCGACGCCGGCGGCCACCTTCTGGTCACCCGGGTCACCGTCGCGGTAGGCGAACAGCAGGTCGTAGAAGGCGCGCACCAGCGCCGAGTCCACGGTCAGCGGCAGTGCGCCGTGCTGCTGCAGGAATTCGCGGAAGTCCAGGCCGTCGAGCGCATCCAGCCCATGAGGCCGGTGCTCCAGGCCGCTGGCCAGCACGCCGGCCACGCAGGTCAGGCCGATGTCGACCATGATCAGCAGCCGTCGGCCCTCGTCGCTGGCCTCGAGCTCGCGCTCGAAGTGGCGAACGAGCCTGTCGCGCGCCCGCTGCAGCAGCTGCGCGATCGCGCCGTGATGCTCGGGCGTGGACTGCGGGCCGAAGGCGGCCGCATGGTGGCGGGCCAGCCGCAGCAGCAGCTCCAGCGCGACCACGTCGGCCAGCTCGTGCGCAAAGTGCAGCACATTCGCCACGCCCTGTTCGAGCCGGTCCCACCAGCTGCTGTCGGGCTCGTGCGGCGGCACGGTCAGCAGCCGCCCGCGCACCAGCTCATGCAGCGCCGCCAGCGTCTCCTGGACCATGTCGGCCAGCGTCGGCAGCGCGCCGCCCTGGCCCGGCGTGTCGTCGGTGAGCGGAAAGTCCAGCGGCCAGTGCGTCCAGCGCTCGCCGAGCTGCTCGCCCAGGCAGATGAAGCCATGGCGCTTGAAGGCGTCGTCCCAGCGTGCCAGCGGTGCGCCCTCGGGGCGGCCCAGCTCGGCGTACAGCGATCGCATCGCGGCAAAGGCGTTCTGGTACCAGCCCATCCAGATGTGCAGGCCATGCTCCTCGATGCGGCCGCCGACGCCGCGGCCGCTGGCGCCCTTGCCACCGAGCCGCCAGCCCATCTGGTAGACGGTGATGTGCTCGTAGCGCTCGCGCCAGTCGGCGGCGTTGGTCAGCTGCCAGGCGACGGTCAGCGCCGAGGCGCCACCGCCCAGGATGGCCAGCTTCTTCTTCGCGCCAGGGGTTGCGCCGGCCATTGCCGTCAGCCCAGCCAGCGCGCCAGGCGCTTGCCGATGTCGAGCTGGCCGTCCCAGGGCATGCCGGCGTCGTAGCGCCGCTGGTCCTGGGCACGCCAGGGCGCCAGCCAGTCGGGCTCGTGCAGCTTCCAGAGCTGGCACAGCGGTGCGTCGCTGCCGCTGGCGTCGAGGATGGCATTGACCGCGCGGCGCGCGGCCTCGTTGGCGCCCTCCATCGTGGCCAGGTCGGTGTAGGTGCGCACGTAGTCGCTGGCCAGGAACAGGTTGGGGATGCGCGTGTAGGCGTCGGGGCGGCAGTCCCAGCTGCGGATGTAGTTGACCAGCAGTGGCTCGCTGTTGCGCTCGATGTCGCCCTGACCGTCGGCCGGCGCGGGCACGATGTCCGGGTCCAGGAACCAGGAGTGCAGCATGTCGTCGGACAGCAGCACCGGCTGGCCGGGCACGTTGAGCGAGGCCTTGAGCTGCGCCCAGGTCTCGCGGCCGATCTGCTCGTGCGTGCACTGCTTGGCCGTGCGGCCGCCGGCGAACTCCGCCGAGCCGGGCACTTCCCATTCGGAGATGTCGACCGAGAGCACGCCGCGCACGCGGCCGTCACCGTACTGGGACAGGTCCACGCCCTGCCAGAACTGCGCCTGCGACACCGAGGTCAGCGCCCAGGCGCTGTCGATGTAGAGGGCGTGACCATGCACGACGGGCAGGTCCTGCGTCAGGTAGAACTGGATGCCGTTCATCCACTGCACGTTCTGCCGGATGTCGAGCACGCCCTGCAGCGTCGGGTCGGCGGCCAGCATCTGCGGCGTGATCTTGGTCGCCATCACCTCCAGCGGGACGGCGCAGATGTAGTGGTCGGCGCTCACCTCCTGGGCCTGGCCCTGCGGGTCGAGCACGCGCGCCGAGGCGATGCGGCCGCCGGCCACCTGCAGCGAGTCGAAACTCCAGCCCAGGCGGTAGTCGACACCACGCCCGCGCAGGTAGTCGACCCAGGGGTCGACCCAGACGTCGTTGGTCGGCCCGTTGAGCAGCCGGTCGGAGCTCACGCCCGGGGTCGCGATGTCGAGCATCAGCTGCACCAGCACGTTGCCGATGGTGCGCGTGCTCGCCAGCTGCGCCTTGGCGGCGTTGAGCGAGCGCGTCAGCCCGCCGGCCAGGAACTTCTGGAACGCCGGCGACCGGCCCTGGGCACCGATGTAGTCCCACCAGGCCAGGCGCTCGTACTCGTCGCTGCGCCGGGCCTCGCAGCTGGTGAGGATCTGCCAGATGCGCTCGGCGAAGAAGGACTGCTCGCCGGGCGCGAAGCCATAGTCGCCGAAGGCGTCGTGCACCAGCAGTTTCCAGTCGGCGAGCGAGGTCGGGAAGCGGTCGACGGCCACGATGGGCGCCTTGCCCACCAGCGGGTATTCCAGCCGCGAGGTGTCGACCAGGTTGTCGGCGACGCCGTTGGCGTTGCGGCCGTAGGGGATGCGCCGCATCGTGTCGGGCAGGTGCTTGTAAAAGCGCGGGAAGAAGCGGAAACCATGCTCGCCGGGCAGGTCGCGCCGGCCGTCCTTGCCCGAGCCCGGCACCGGCATGCTGCGCGCCTTGCCGCCGGGGATGCCGCGCTTCTCGAACACCTGCACCTCGAAGCCGCGCTCGACCAGCTCATGCGCCGCCGACAAGCCGCCGACGCCGCCGCCGAGGATGATCACCTTGTTTGCACCCATGCCAGCTGCTCCTGATTTCCGTTCAAGGCCCGTTGCACGCCGCCCGGCCGGGCGGCCGGCGCGGCACCGGGTTCACAGGCCCGTCGTCGCGCGCAGGGCGATGGCCCGCGCGCGCCACAGCCCCGCGTGCTGCGCTTCGGCGACCGCCAGCGCGGCGTCCAGGCTGGCGCGCACCTGGTCGGCTGCGTCGGCACCGCGCGCCTGCCACAGCAGCTGGGCGCGCACGCGGTGGAGCTCGGCCAGCGAGACCCGCTCGTCGCCGGCCAGTTCCTCGGCCAGTGCGGCCTCGATCGCGGCCAGCGCCTCGCCGGTCCTGCCCAGCGCCGCCAGCGTCTGCGCCCGCAGCGCCTGCCACCAGGGCGCGTACAGCGCGGTCCCGGTGGCGCGCCAGAGTTCGATCGCGCGGTCCATGCGGTCGAGCACCTGATCGCCCGACCCGCCGAGCTCGAAGGTTGCGCGTGCGCCGAGCACGCCGGCGGCCGCTTCCCAGACCGGGAAGCCCTGCTCGCGCGCCAGCGCCTCGCAACGCGCCGCCGTCGCCTGCACCGCGTGCGGCCGCTCACCGAGCAGGTCGACCACCATCTCGTAGGCCATGCAGAAGCACGAGGTGTGGAAGTGCGCCGTCTGCCCGGCGATGTGCGCCGCTTCGCGCGCATGCGCGGCGGCGGCGTCGGCGTCGCCCAGCACGGCCAGGGTCTTGGCCAGGTACACATGCGCGGCCATGCCCGGCTCCTGCCCGAACACCTGGGCATGGGCGCGGTGCGCTGCCGGGTCGTACAGCTCGAGCACGCGCTCGAGGTCCTGGCGCGCGCCGGGCAGCTCGCCGCTGAAGTAGCGCGTGACGCCGCGCACGACATGGGCTTCGAGCAGCATTCCCGTGTCGCCCGCCTCCTGCAGCAGCCGCTGGATCTGGTCGGCCAGCTCGCGCGCCTGCGCCAGGCTGCCGCGCACCACGTAGTAGGCCCACAGGCCGAACAGCACCGGCACGATCTGCGGTACGTCGCCGGCGGCCTGGGCCAGCGCACGCGCGTCGCGGTAGGTCTGCTCCACACGCGGGTCGGCGTAGCCGTGGATCGCCATCTGGATCGGGCCCAGCGTGATCAGCAGCGCCAGTTCGTGCTCGCCGCGCACCGCGCCCATGGGCAGGCTGCGCACCAGCTCGAGCGCGCGCGTCAGGTGCGCCGCGGCTTCCGCCTGCGCCGAGCGCGCCAGCGCGAGCTCGCCGGCCTTTCGCCAGTAGGCCACCGCCTGCTCGATGCGGCCGGCCTCGGTCAGGTGACGGGCGGCCAGCTCGGGCTGCGTGGCGCAGGTCTCGGGAAACTGCTCCAGCAGCGTGAGCCCGATGCGCTCGTGGATCTCCCGCCGGCGCGAGCGCAGCAGCGAGTCGTAGGCCGCGTCCTGAAGCAGTGCATGCTTGAAGGTGAAGGCGGCATCGGGCAGGCGGCCATGCTGGACCAGCAGGTCCTCGTTGACCAGGCGCTGCAGGGCCTGCTCCAGCCCGGCGTCGGGCACTGCGGCCATCGCGGCGAGCAGCTTGAAGCTGAACCGCCTGCCCAGCGCCGAGGCCAGCTGCGCAATGGGCTTGGCCGGCCCCAGGCGGTCGATGCGCGCCAGCAGCGATTCCTGCACCGTGGCCGGGATCGTGGCCTCGGCCGCGGCACCTGCGGCGACCACGACACGCGTGATCTCCTCGAGGTACAGCGGGTTGCCCTCGGCGCGCGCCAGCACCCGCTGCAGGACGTCGGCTGGCAGCGGCGGCCGGCCGTGCCCCTGCCCGGCGTCGGCCGCCCGCGTGGCCTGCGCGGCCTGCGCGACCTGCGCCACCAGCGCCCTGGCCGCCTCTTCGGGCAGCGCGTCCAGCACCAGCTCGTGCACGGCGCGCCGCCGCGTCCAGGGCGCCACGAATTCGCTGCGGTAGGTCAGGACCAGCATCAGCGGCGCGTCGGGCAGCGCCGACACCAGCTCGTCCAGCAACTCCAGCGTCGAGGGGTCGGCCCAGTGCAGGTCCTCGATCGCCAGCATCAGCGGCTCCCGCCGTGCCGCGGCGCACAGCAGCTCGGCCAGCGTCTCGATCGTGCGCCGGCGCTGGCGCTGTGGCGTGAGCTGCAGCGGCGGCGTGCCTTCGGGCGGCAGCACGTCCAGCAAGGGGGCCAGCAGCGCGGCGGCCTCGTCGGGATCGACGATCGCCAGGGCAGCCAGCCCGTCGACCATGGCCTGCGTACGAGCCTGGGGGGTCTGCGCGCGCTCGATGCCCATGGCGCGCTGCACGCCTTCGACCACCGGAGCGAAGGCACTCGCCTGCTGGTAGGGCGAGCACTGCATCTCCAGCGCCTGCCAGCGTGTGGGCGGCCCGTCGACGATGCGCTGCCGCATGGCGCGCAGCAGCCGCGACTTGCCGATGCCGGGGTCACCCCGCAGCAGCACGGTGTTGCCCTGTCCCTGCTGCGCCTGGGCCCAGCGCGACAGCAGCAGGTCCAGCGTCGACCCGCGGCCCACAAAAGGCAGCAGAGCCGCGTCGCCGAGCGCGGCCAGGCGAGATGCCGCGCCGGTGGTGCCGAGCACACGGAACAGCGGCATCGGTTCGTCGCGCCCCTTCAGCGCCACCGGCCCCAGCGGCTGCAAGGTGAAGTAGCCGCGCACCAGCGCTTCGGTGGCCGCGCTGACGAGCAGCGTGTCGGGTTCGGCGGCGGCCTGCACACGCGCCGCCAGGTTCGGCGTCTCGCCGGTGGCCAGCGGTGTCCCCCCATGTCCCATCTCACCGATCACGCTGGGGCCGCTGTGCACGCCTATGCGCAGCCGGACCTCGAGGCCGCGCTCGCGTTTGCAGCGCTCCGCCAGCGGGTGCATGCCTTGCAGGATGGCCAGCCCGGCGCGCAGTGCACGACGGGCGTCGTCCTCATGGGCGACCGGGTAGCCGAAGTAGGCCAGCACGCCGTCGCCCAGGTACTGCGCGATGTGGCCGTCGAGCCGGGTCACCGCATCGGCGCACACCCGCTGGTAGTCGCGGATCAGCTCGCGCAGGTCCTCCGGATCGAGAGCTCCCGACATGGCGACCGAGCCTACGAGGTCGCAGAACACCACCGTCAGGTTGCGCCGCTCCGCGCCATGCGGATCGGTCCCCTGGCGCGACAGCGCAGAGCCGCAGGACTTGCAGAAGCGATGCGAGGCGCCGTTCTCGACCCGGCACTGCGGGCAGACCGTGACCTGCGCCTTGCCGCACGCAGGACAGAACCGGGCATCCTGCGGCACATGGGCGTGGCAACTCAGGCAATCCAAGGGCGTCGTCCAGAGATTCGCGGGGTCGGAAAGGCCGGCAAGGGGTCGCGGCGGCCTGCAGAGGGCGCACTGTAACGGCAGCCCATGACGCAGGGCGCCGGGCCAAACCCTTGGCCGCAGCCGCGCCGCGGGCCACCCGGGTTCAGCCAGCGTCGGCGGCGGGCATGCGCACCAGCGTGCGCCCCTGCACGCGCGCCTGAAGGTAGTCGTCGAAGGCGCCGTCCAGGGCCGTCAGCGGCAGTTCCCGCGACGCGATGCGGTCCAGCGCGGCAGGCCGCAAGTCGCTCGCCAGGCGCGCCCAGACGCGTGCCCGCAATGCCGGGGGGCAGTAGGTGGAATTGATGCCCAGCAGGTTGATGCCGCGCAGGATGAACGGCATCACCGTGGTGTTCAGGTTCGGGCTGGCCGCCAGGCCGATGCTGGCAATGCTGGCCAGCGGCTGCATGGTGGCACACAGCCAGGCCAGCATGTCGCCGCCCAGGTTGTCGATGGCAGCGGCCCAGCGGGCCTTCTCCAGCGGGCGGCACTTCGGATCGATCGACGACGAAGGCAGCACCTCGCTGGCGCCCAGCCCACGCAGCCAGTCGGTGCTCGACGCCTTGGCGGACACCGCGCTCACCTCGTAGCCGCGGCCGGCCAGCATGTTGACCGCCAGGCTGCCGACTCCGCCGCTGGCGCCGTTGACCAGCACCGGGCCCTGGCCGGGCGCCAGGCCGTTGTCCTCCAGCCGCTGGATGCCCATGGCGGCGGTGAAACCCGCGGTCCCGATGGCCATCGCGTCGCGCAGCGACAGGCCCTCGGGCAGTGCGACGATCATGTCTCCCGGAACCACCGCCTGTTCGGCAAAGCCGCCGTCGATTTCCTCGCCGATGCCGCAGCCGACGACGGCCACCGCCTGACCGGGGGCGAAGCGCGCGTCGGCCGATGCGCGTACCCGGCCGGCGAGGTCGATGCCGACCGTGAGCGGGAAGCGCTTGAGGATTCTTCCGGCCCCGGTCGCAGCCAGCGCGTCCTTGTAGTTGATGCCCGACCAGGCGACCGTGATCGCCACTTCACCGGGTGCGAGTCCGGCCGCGCTTGGCGTCGCCAGTGCGTCCAGACGGGCACGCACGCCGCGTGGCGCGGTCGGATCCTGGTGGGCGCGGTAGGCGAGGTAGGTGTCCATGGGCAGGCCGGGTCCTTGCGGTTGCGGGTGCCGCCGGCGTGGCGGCCCGGCCCGGATGATGCCTGCATGCCTGGCGCCCGCCCCGTCCCTGTGCCCCGGGTCAACCCGATGTGCGCTGCGCCGACCAGCCGCTGTGCGACCACGCGTGCGGCCTCGGCCAGCCGTGAAAGGTGAAGCGCACGACGCCGTCGGCCACCGGCACCTCGAGCGTGCCGCCGACCGCGATGTCGGGCACTGGCGCGCCGGCGCGGTACAGGCGACCGATGCGACCTTCGCTCCGGGTCCCGGCGTGCAGGATGCGGACGCACAGCAGGTAGTCGCCTGCCCTCACCGCCTCGTCACAGCCGGCCGGGCCGCCCGCCCGCCCGGCGGTCAACAGGCCGACCAGCGCGGCGGCCGAGGCCCATGCGGTCCGCCAGCGCAGCGCCATGTCGCGGTCCCTCCTGTCCTGTTGCCGTGCGCGCTGTGCGCGGTCGCCGCGAAACGGCTGGCGGTCAGAACGCCAGGCGCACCGTGACGCGCACTTCGCCGGGCACGTCGGGTCGGGTCAAGGGGTCGACCGACAGCACTTCGTAGTCGACCCGGCTCGGCGGATCGTCCGCCATCTGCTGGTCGCTGCGTTCCCACAGGAAGGGCCCCGAGAAGTTGTCCAGCATGTCGAATTCGCTGCCCGGCTGCGGGTAGTGCCCGCTGCGTCGCTCGAGCGAGGCCAACCGGAACGCCGCGCAGGTGGCCAGGCGGGTGCGCATCGCGGCATCGGGGCCGCCTTCCGTCTCGACGACGGTGACCAGGTAGGTGTTCTGCATGAGCCCATGATGCAGCACCGACGCTGGCCTGCGCAGGGTCGGGAAACGCATGGAACGAATGCAACCTCGGCCACGCGGGCGGCGCGTGGGCGGCCGCTGTCTCGCCTCCTGCGGCGGCACGGCGGCCTGCGCACCAGGCCGTCGTCCTGCCTCGCACCGGAGAGAACGACAGCGAAGAACCGGTAAGGCAGGCTGACCGATGGCGTCGTGGATCTGGCCGAAGGCGGGCACGCGGCAATCGGTGTCCGAAGGCGGCTGCCGGCCGCCGGTGGTGTACACCTCCACCTCGGCGAGCACGTGGGCGCGCAGTACGCTGCGGGCACTGTCGAGTTGGCGCTTCTCGTCCTCGCTCAACCGCACCTGACGGGCGTCGTGCCCGGCACCGAGGGCTGGCTCCTCGAACCAAGGGGGTTGAATCGAAGCTTGGGGCTGCGGCGCACCTCGTCCGCCACGTCCTTCAGCACCGTCAGCACCTAGTCCTTCTGCCCGAACTTCACACCGAGCAGCGGTCTGATGCGCTTGGCCAGCCGGAGGCAGGTGTTGGTGTCGAGCAGGACAAGCGTCAGCGCAGCAACTCGTCGTGGATGGCCTTGGCATCCGCGAGCGGGACTCTCATCACCTGCTGCACGCAGCCGGCACCGGTGCCGCGCTCGCGCAGCAGGGCTTGCAGGGCCGTGAAGAAGGCCGACTTGAAGACCGAGTGCGCCGCCGCTGCACACGGCGGGCTCGGGTGGCGACGGCCGGAAGAGCATGGCGCTGACCCGTTCGCCGCGCAAATTGCCGCTGTCTTGTGATGTTGGCGCGACGGAGGGTGTTGGTATTAAAGCGAGCTTTCATGTGCTCGCTCGAAACTAAAGAATGCTTTACTATGGCGACGCGACTCGCAAGTCGCCTTTCATGCCATGCGCACCACCGGCACCTACGTCACCACCACCACGCTCGGCGAGGCGGTGCGTGCGTTCGTGCCCCGGCCGCTGCCGCCGGACGACCCTCCGCTGGCGCCCGAGGGCTTCAGCGCGGGCAACCATCGTGCCGAGATGGCCCTGGCGCGGCTGGCCGGCGTGGCGGGCCTGGTGCCTTCGGTCGACTGGCTGCCCTACAGCGCCATCCGCAAGGAGGCGCTGCTCACCTCGCAGATCGAGGGCACCCAGGCGACGCTGACCGACCTGTTCGACGACGAGGCCGGCCAGGTGCTGGCGAACACGGCCGACGTGCAGGAGGTGACCAACTATCTGCGCGCCTTCCGGCTCGTACGCGACAACCTGCGCAGCGAGGCGGGGCTTCCGATCTCGGTGCGGCTGCTGTGCGATGCCCACCGTCTGCTGCTCGATGGCGCACGCGGTGCCGGCAAGCAGCCGGGTGAACTGCGGCGCAGCCAGAACTGGATCGGCGGCGCGCGACCAGGTCGTGCCGTGTTCGTGCCGCCGCCGCCGGATCGCGTGCCGGAACTGCTGGCAGACCTGGAGCGCTTCATCCATGACCCCAAGCCGGCGCTTCCACCGCTCGTTCGTGTGGCCCTGGTTCATCTGCAGTTCGAGACCATCCACCCCTTCCTGGACGGCAATGGGCGTATCGGGCGTCTGCTGATCGCGGCGTTGCTGGAGCAGTGGGGCCTGCTGCGCGAGCCGCTGGTCTACCTCAGCGGCTATCTCAAGCAGAACCAGGCCGAGTACTACCGGCGCCTGTCGGCCGTGCGGAGCGATGGTGACTGGGAAGGCTGGGTCGGATTCTTCCTCGACGGCGTGGAGACGGCCGCGACCGATGCGGAGCGCGCCATCGTCGCGATGGCCAGCCTGATCAATGCCGACCGCAAGCGCCTGCTGGCCGCGTCCCGTGTGGGCACGGTGGCCCTGCGCCTGCTCGAGTTGCTGCCGCTGATGCCGCGTTTCACCATCGAGCAGATGCGACAGAAGCTGGACACGACTTTCCCCACGGCCACCGCGGCGGTAAAGCTGCTGCAGGACCTGAGCATCGTGAAAGAGCTGACCGGCCAGAAGAAGAATCGCCTGTTCAGCTACGCTGCCTACGTCGAACTGCTGGCAGGGAGCACATGACACAGGACCAGCTCGAACTGGAATGCCTGGCGTGGCCGGCCGATGTGGGCTGGCAGCATCTCTGCGGGCCAGACATCGCGCCTGACGGCGCGCACCCGAGCGAGACAACTACCGGCAACTGCTGCTGCTCGCCCGCCTGCGTGCGGCCGTGGCGGCGCTCGATCCTGCGGTGCCGCCTGCGGCGCGCGAGGATGCCATCCGCCAGGTGAGGGCCCCCGGCCCGCCGGTGCTGCTGGCCGCCAACCGCCACCTCCACCGGCTGCTGGTGGCGGGCGTGCTGGTGCAATACCAACCTGACGGTGAGACGCGCGGCGACTTTGTGCCTTTGGTGGATGGGGTCGAGCCGGCACGCAACGATTGGCTCGCCGTCAAGCAGGCCCCGTCAGCGGGCCGCAGCACACGCGCCGGCCCGCCACGTGCTGTTCGTCAACGGCCTGCCGCTGGTGCTGATCGAACTGAAGAACCCGGCTGACCTGAATGCCGGCGTGTGGAAGGCCTTCCACCCGATCCAGACCTACAAGGCGCAGATCCCCGACATCTTCCAGACCCACGAGGTGCTGGTGGTGTCCGTCGGCAGCGAGGCGCTGCTGGGCTCGCTCCCGGCCGACGGTGAACGCTACATGTCCTGGCGCACGATCGATGGCGTCGCGCTCGATCCGCTGGGCAAGTTCAACGAGTTGCAGTGCAGGGCCGCGTAGAAGCGGAGCAGGAAGTCGGCGCGATCCTGCCGGGTCTTGTGCGACACGGTCTTCTGCCGCGACGTGTGCTGCTGGTTGTGCAGGCGCAGAAGCACCTCCGGCACCTGCAGCGGGTCGGCGTGGCCGGGTCGGTGGCGCGCCAGCACGTCAGCGTCGGTCAGGCCCGCCAGGTCACGCGGGCGCGGCGGCGGGTGGGCGCTGCCGCCCACTGGCGGTGGGCGGAGTTGGAGAGCGTCGGAAGAGGGCGGATCGATGGAAAGGCGAGGCATGGTCAGCTCCGGTTGAAGGGTCGACATCGGCGCGCGCCCCTTTTCATGTCGCCATGGGGCGCGCCTGGGGTGGAATCGATGCGGGCGCCGGCCCGGCGGATTCCGTCGCCGGGCGCAACCGTGGCCTTGTGCCTGCGAACGCAGCGCGCGCCACGTGCGCGCTGCACCGACCCAGGGGTTTGCCAGCGTTGGCGGCGCTGCCGCAGGCTGGCTCGGTCATCCTTAAGAAATGGAAACGGGTTGATCCGGCCCGTCAGCGGGTTTCCGCGCGGCACGGGGTGGGTGATGGCGCCTGCCTCGGGGGCGGGCGGCATCGGCAGCCAGGTCGGGCCTGCTGCCTTCGATGGATCAGGTCTGCGTGCTTTCGCAGCGCCATCCACCTGCATGGGTCCGCCCCTCACCGAGAGTCCGGGGCGGTGTCAGGTGCACGAGCGAGGGCGGCACGTGGCAGAGCCCATCAGGGCAAGCACGACCACGCGCCGGGCCGCCCACGAGGGGCGGCCGGTGCTCGAACGGATGGCGAGACGCTGTGCGCGGCATCAGGTGCCGGCACGGCTGGGCTCAGGCTGCAGCGCGCGTCAGGAGCGCCCGGCGCGGTGGCCGGTGGGCTGCAGCGTTCAGCTCTGCGAAGGGGAACCAACGTCCGCGACCTCGGGGGTCACGGCCAGCCCGGCTCAGGGCCGGGCCTCAAGGGGCAGGTAACGACTGCGACGCCTCTTCGCTCCAGCGGAGCAGGCCATGAGGGAGGCCCAAGGGAGCCTGTAGTGGACGCGCGGCGCCAGGGTGGCGTCAACGGGCACGGCGAAGACGCCCGACGCAATCGCGCGGGATCGACGGCGCTTGCATGGGCAAGTGATGCAGGTGCAAGGCGGCTCGGTTTGCGGAATGCCGGCAGGGCGCGCGCTGCCCCCGGGGTTGACGACTGCGCGATTGGCCTCTGGTGGTGAACCGGGTAATCGACACGCGGGTCCTGAGCTTGGCTCGCAAGCGCTTCGGCGTCGTCGCCGTTTCACCCGAGTTCAACTGCGGTCACACCTTTGGCGGCACGCCTCTGTCCGGTGTCACTGCGGCGCCACTGGGGTGGCACTCCAATACCACTGCCGTGACAGTGACGCGCCGAAGTCCGGCTCGCCGGCGTGCATGGGGATGAACTTTCGTCGTCGCATGGGACGGTGGCCGGATCTTCTCCCGGACCAAGGCCATGCGTACCTTCCACTGGGTCAGCGGCGAGCTGACCGAAGTCCAGCGCTTCATCAACGTGCCGATGCGCTGGTGCGAGCAGTACCCGGCGCGAGAGCGGCGGGAGCTGTGGATTCGCACCGACGCCGGTTCCGAGCAGAAGTTTGTCGTCCACACCCGATACCTACCCGCCCGGCGCGGGCACCGCGTGGCTGTGCTCGTCGGCACCGACGAGGCAGTGGCGCTGTGGAACGTGACGGCGGGCGAGGGCGTCAACTTCGTCCGAGCTGACCCGCCGCTGCTGTGGCGGCGCTGCGACGCGGCATGGATTGCCCTTTCGCTCGCCGTCGTTCTCGCGGCCAGCTTCTGGCTTGACCAAACCCGTGCGCTTCTGTCGATCATGGGGCTGCCTGTTGCGGTTCTGCTGCTCTTCCTCGGGCGCCTCATGCGGCGTTGGTTTCTCCGCCGGGCCGTTGCGGCGGCACTGAGAGCGGCCGACTCGCCCCGCCAGCGTCGCGGCCAATGGCGCCGTGTGAAGTAGCGCCGTCAGAGGCGTCAGCACCGTGGTCGTGCGGAACGTCGCGCGTTCCCCCCAACTTGCGCGAGCGAACAACAAGACTGTATATTTATACAGTTTCGCATTCCATCCATGCGGCGACAATCGCAACACATGGCCACCACCCCCCTCTTTGACGAGCGCAAGGCTGCCGAAGCTGCTGCCTTCCTGCTTTTCATGGCGGGCGGCAAGCTGCCGTTGATCAAGCTCGTCAAGCTGCTGTACCTCGCGGAGCGACTCTCGCTCCAGCGCTATGGGGAGCCGCTGACCGGTGACCGCTTGGTCGCAATGCCCAACGGCCCGGTGCTGTCGATGACCTACGACCACATGAACGGCGCCTTGCCTTCTCGGGAAGGTGGCTGGGAGTCGTGGATCGCCGACCGTGCCGGCCACGAAGTGGCCTTGCGTGACCCGAGCAAGCTGCGGACGCCAGAGCAGGATCTGCTTCGCCTGAGCGACAGCGACCTGGAAGTTCTGTCGGAGGTCTGGGGGCAGTTCGGACACTGGGACCGCTGGAAGCTCGTGGCGCACACCCACTCTGACGCGTGCCCGGAGTGGGAAGACCCCGACGGCTCAAGCCGTCCCATCGCCTACGAGGTGCTGTTCAGCAAGCTGGGCTACTCGCCCGAGCAGGCGGCTGCCTTGGTCGAGCGCATCAACACGCAGCGCTCGCTGAACGAGTCCATTCGCGCGTCGATGACCTGAGGGCCACCCGATGCAGGGGTGGCAGGCGGTTCCCGGTCAGGCGCTGCTCGTTCCCTCCGGCCCCGGTCTTCACCTCTTCTTTCTGATCCTGGGCCCCGTGGTGTTGGCCGACTATGGCTCGGCACCGCAGCTGGCCATGGTCAGTGCCACCACGCTGCGTGATGGCGTGCCGCATGACCCTGCGTGTGTCCTCGAAGCCGGCGAACACCCGTTCATCCAGCATCGCAGCTACCTCGCCTATCGCTACATGCGGCTCGACCCGAGCGCGCACGTCGAGAAAATGGTCAGCGGCGCAGTGTGGAAGCTGCACGACCCCTGCGCTGCCGACCTGCTGCAACGTATCGTGGCCGGGGTTTGCCAGTCGCGGCTGACGCCGCGGGAATACAAGCGCATCTTCCAGTGTCCGTGACGGTGCGGGCCCGGTCAGTGGCCCACTGGCCCATCAACTGACACCCAGGATCCACCCCTCCACTTGCGCCAGCATCCGCTCATTGCCGGCCAGCGCCGGCTGCAGTGCTGCCGCCAACCGGCCGTCGCCGTCTGCCTGCTGCAACCAGGTGGCAACCGTGTAGGCGTCGTGCTGGTCGCCCGTTCTTCCGTTCGCCGGGTAGGCGTGGCGCCAGAGCGACGGGTAGACCTCCACCACGGTCGACTGGCCGGGCGCCGGCTTCCAGCCATCGAACGGCCAGAAGTGCGCCTTCGGTCCCAGGCGCTGCCGCAGATACCGCAGCCACGGGATGCCGGCGTGCGTGGACTTGGCCACCGAGCCCTGCACGTCGAAGTGGAAGACCGACTTGGCGCCGCCGGCGCGCTGCTCCGTCAAGCGCCGCCAGCGCGCATGGCCCATGCGCGCCGCGCCGTGGCCTGCACTGCCGTCGCGGACGAAGTCCACGTAGACATGCGGCTCGTCGGTCGGCCAGTGCTGGTGGAAGTCTTCCAGGAACAGTGGCCAGTCGGGCGGAAGACGATGCACCTCGAAGTAGCGCAGCGGGAACGAGAACGCGTGGTCGATGCCCACGATGGTCGGCGGGCCGTCCTGCAGCTCGCCTGCCAGCCACTCGGCCAAGCCGCGCCGCGTCCAGTACTTGCGCGGGCTGGGTGGCGGCAGCACTTCAAGGGCTTCGGCAGCGCCCTCGGCCGCGTAGACACGCAGGCCCTTGAGGCTGGAGCTGGGTGTCTCGGCGCCGGAGTAGTCGATGCCGATGTAGCGGGCGAACGCGGTCATGCGGGTGTCGGCCGGGCTGGCGTGCCGAAGGTCACGGGCGTCGGCGACACCCCGGCAAACCTTCGCCTGGACGGGAACCCACCGAGTTCGGTATGCTCCCGGGCAAATGGGTTGGGACTACCCGACCGGCGCTGGGCTCCTGGGACTTCCTGGGGGCCCTTCTGCTTTCTGGGCCGCAAGGTGAAGCGGGTGACGTTGTAGATCCGGTCGTCGATCAGCAGGCCGTACTTGTCGGTCTCGCCGGCGTGCGGGCGCCAGCCGTGCACGTCCACGTCCAGGTGGACGCGGACCACCTTGTACGGGGCCAGAAAGCCGTCGCCGATGCCCTGGCGCAGGGAGTAGGTGTAGACCGGCGGGCCGAAGTACTGGATGTTGGAGACGTACTCGGTCTCCTTGGGCGTGGCGGTCAGACCGATCTGCGTGGCGGAGCGGAAGTGGTCGAGGATCTCGCGCCATGCGGCGTCTTCGGCCGCGCTGCCGCGGTGGCATTCGTCGACGATGATCAGGTCGAAGAAGTCGGGCGACAGCTCGCGAAAGAGCTTCTGCCGGTCGTCGGGGCCGGTCAGCGCCTGGTACAGACCCAGGTAGATCTCGTAGGCGGTGTCGATGCGGCGCTGCTTGTCGGCGCCGCTGCGGTCGACAGCGATGGTCAGTTCGGTCTTGCTGCCGTCGTCGCGCTCAATGGTCTTGGCCTGGGTGCTGAGCTTGGCCATCTTCGCGCCGAAGGGGCGGAAGTCGTTGACCATGGTCTGGTCGACCAGGATGTTGCGGTCGGCCAGGAACAGCACGCGCTTCTGCCGGCCGGCGTGCCACTGCGACTTCCAGAGCCGCCAGATGATCTGAAAGGCGGTGTAGGTCTTGCCGGTGCCGGTGGCCATCACCAGCAGCACGCGGTCGCGCCCTTTGGCGATGGCCTCCACCGCGGCATTGATGGCGTTGCGCTGGTAGTAGCGCGGCTCCTTGCCGCTGCCGTCGTCGTAGTAGGGCTCGAGAACGATCTGTTCCTCGGCAGCGCCGATGCCTTTCCACTCTCTGTACTTCGCCCACAGCGCGTCGGGCGAGGGGAACCCGTCCATGGCGAGGTCGGCCTCACCCTTGACCATCAGGCCGGTGCGATCGTGGAAGACGAAGCCTTTGCCGTTGCTGGCGAACACGAACGGCACTTGTAGCGCGGCGGCGTAGTCCAGCGCCTGCTGCATGCCATGCCCGGCTGAAAACTTGGAGCGCTTGGCCTCGATCAGCGCCAGCGGAATGTGCCGCCAGTAGAGGACGAAGTCCGCCTTCTTGGCCTTGCCTCGGGCCACCAGCCGACCGCGCACGATGATGCGGCCCTTGGTGAAAGACACCTGGCGCCGGATCTGCGTGGCCTCGTCCCACCCGGCCTGGACGATGGCCGGGGTGATGAACTTGACGCTGACGTCGTCTTCGCTGAGGTCTTCTTCCACTGACTACCTCCCTGGCCACAGTATGGCTGCGCGGGAGCGCGCACTCGCAAAGATCGGCGACGCGGCGGCCAGTGCTCCCTGGGAAATGTCACTGCGTACATATCGCCCGGACATTTTTGCGCACCAGTGTCATTGCCCCGGCTAGCTGCTCAGCGTCGGGACTCGCGCGGCGGGTTGCTAGACAAGCCCGCCGGGGTTCCTGGATCAGCGGGCGAGGTTGCTAGACAGGACGCCGTGCGCTTGCGGTGCAGCGCAGAGGCCCCCGCCCGTTGACGCCATAATGCATGCCATGCCTGCGACCCGTCCGATCACCGCAGCGCGCTCCGGTTGGCGTTGGCGCAAGCCATCAGCCTGACCACTCCTATGCGCCCCCAGCGGGCGCTTGAAGTCCCCACCCAGCACGTCGCGCCGGCCTCGCCAGCGACAGAAAAAGCGGGTATCAAAGCGGGTATGAAACGTGGATGTCTCGCAGAACATCCAATGAAATCAATAGGATAGAGCGCAAATGCTGCTGATGATCGACAACTACGACAGCTTCACCTTCAACCTGGTGCAGTACTTCGGTGAGCTCGGCGCCGAGGTGCGGGTGTTCCGCAACGACGAGATCACGCTGGATGGGATCGCGGCGCTGGAGCCGCGGCAGCTGGTGCTGTCGCCCGGGCCTTGTTCGCCGGCGGAGGCGGGCATCTGCGTCGACGCGATCCGCCACTTTGCCGGGCGCCTGCCCATCCTGGGCGTGTGCCTGGGGCACCAGGCGATGGGGGCGGCGCTGGGCGGGCGTGTCGTGCGCGCCGGGGTGCAGATGCATGGCAAGGCGAGTGTCATCCGCGCCGACGGGCGGGGCGTCTATGCCGGGTTGCCGCAGCGTTTCAGCGTCATCCGCTACCACTCGCTGGTGGTCGAGCGCGAGTCGCTGCCCGCCGAGCTGGAGGTGACTGCCGAGGCCGACGACGGCGAGATCATGGGCTTGCGCCATCGCGAGCTGGCCGGTGGCCCGAGCCCGCTGGAAGGGGTGCAGTTCCACCCCGAGTCCATCCTCAGCGAACATGGCCACGCGATGCTGAGGAACTTCCTGCAAATGGGGCGCGCGCATTGAGCGGCGTCCCGATCTTCGACTCGGGTCCGCAGACCCCGGACCTCTCGCCTTCCTGGAGCCGAGCATGAGCATCACCAATACCGAAGCCCTGACCCGCGTCATCGAGCACCGGGAGATCTTCCACGACGAGATGCTGGCGCTGATGCGGCGCATCATGGGTGGCGAGATGTCGCCGGTGATGATCGCCGCGCTGGCCATCGGCCTGCGTGTCAAGAAGGAGACCATCGGCGAGATCGCGGCTGCGGCGCAGGTGATGCGCGAGTTCGCCACGCCGGTGGTGGTGGCCGACCGCACGCACCTGGTGGACATCGTGGGCACGGGCGGCGACAGCTCCCACACCTTCAACATCTCGACGGCTTCGATGTTCGTGGCCGCGGCTGCCGGCGCACGCGTGGCCAAGCATGCCGGGCGCAGCGTGTCGTCGACCTCCGGGTCGGCCGACGTGGTCGAACAGCTCGGGGCCTACATCGCGTTGACGCCCGAGCAGGTGGCGATCTGCCTGCAGGAAACCGGCATCGGCTTCATGTTCGCGCCCAATCACCATGCGGCGATGAAGCATGCGGCGCCGGTGCGCAAGGAGCTGGGCGTGCGCACGATCTTCAACATCCTGGGCCCGTTGACCAACCCGGCCGGCGCGCCCAACCAGCTGCTGGGGGTGTTCCACCCCGACCTGGTGGGCATCCAGGTGCGTGTGCTGCAGCGCCTGGGCAGCGAACACGTGATGGTGGTCTACGGCATGAACGGCATGGACGAGGTGTCGCTCTCGGGCGAGACGCTGGTCGGCGAGCTCAAGGACGGCGAGGTGCGCGAGTACACCGTCCACCCCAGCGACTTCGGGCTGCCGGTCTATGACTCGCGCGCCCTGCGTGTGGCCGACAAGGCCGAGTCGGTGCAGTGCATTCAGCGCGCGCTGGCCAACGAGGACGGCCCGGTGCGCGACGTCGTGCTTCTCAATGCCGGCGCGGCGCTGTATTGCGCGGGCGTGGCCTCGAGCGTGGCCGAAGGCGTGCGCCGCGCCCGCGAAGCGGTGGCCTCGGGGGCGGCCGCGGCGCGGCTCAGCCGATTCGTGGCCGTCAGCAACCGGTTCCGCCCGGCGGGCTGAAGACGATGTCCGACATCCTCGAACGCATCGTCGCCGTCAAGCGCCAGGAGGTCACGGCGCTGCGCTTTCGCACCGGAATGGCGGCGCTGCGCAGCGCAGCGCAGGAGCGGCGCGGCGACCTGCGTGGCTTCGAGGCGTCGCTGCGAAGCCATGTCCAGCGCGGGCGCCCGGCGGTGATCGCCGAAGTCAAGAAGGCCAGCCCCAGCAAAGGTTTGCTGCGCGACCCCTTCGAACCCGCGGCCATCGCCGCCAGCTACGAGCGCCACGGAGCGGCCTGCCTGAGCGTGCTGACCGATCGCCAGTTCTTCCAGGGCTCGGCGGAGTATCTGGCGCAGGCAAGATCGGCCTGTGGCCTGCCGGTGCTGCGAAAGGACTTCGTCATCGACGAGGCCCAGGTGTTCGAGGCACGGGCCATGGGGGCCGACGCCGTGCTGCTGATCGTCGCCTGCCTGGACGACGCCCGGCTGAAGGACCTGGAGGCCTGCGCGCTGGCCCTCGGCATGTCGGTGCTGGTCGAGGTGCACGACGCCGCCGAACTGGACCGTGCGCTGGCGTTGCAGACACCGCTGATCGGCATCAACAACCGCAACTTGCGCACGTTCGAGACCTCGCTCGACACCACGCTGACGCTGCTGCCCGGGCTGCCGGCCGGGCGCCTGCCGGTCACCGAGTCCGGCATCCTGGTGCCGGCGGATGTCCATCGCATGCGTGCCGCTGGCGTCACCGCCTTCCTGGTCGGCGAAGCCTTCATGCGCGCGGCCGACCCCGGCCTGGCGCTGGCGACCCTGTTCGGATGACGGCCGATGACCTGCGGGCCGCCTTTGCCGGCCTGCCCGCTGCCTGGGCCAGCCAGTTGCCGCGCTGGACCCCGCAGGCCACGGGCGAGCTGGTCGCCCGCGTGCGTGCAGCCTCGGGCGACCGGGAGATCGCACCGGCCGACCCGTTCCGGGCGCTGCGGCTGGTATCGCCCCAGGCCACGCGCGTCGTGGTCTTCGGGCAGGACCCCTACCCGCGGCCGGGCCACGCCGACGGTCTGGCCTTCTCGGCCGGCGGCGGCAAGCCGCACTCCCTGCGCCGGGTGTTCGACGTGCTGGAGGCCGACCGACCGGGCTGGCGGCGCCCGGCAGACTGGCGCCTGGACGGCTGGGCCAGGCAGGGCGTACTGCTGCTGAACCCGGTGCTGACGGTCGAGGTTGGCCGCCCGGGCAGTCACCTGGGTTGTGGATGGCAGGCGCTCACTTCGCAGATTGTTCAGGTGCTGTCGAGGCTTGATCCGTTGCCGGTCTTCCTGCTGTGGGGCCGGCTGGCGCAGGACTTCTTTGACCAGGCGCGCCCGCAGGGTCTGACGCCACCCGTGCTGTGCACCCGCCACCCCTCGCACGATTTCAAGCGGGAGTTCATGTCGGGCGGCAGCCACTTCCTGCAGACCGCCGACCGCGTCGACTGGTGGCATCTCTGAGTGCGGCCGCAGGACGGCCCGGCTGCCGGGCGGGGTTGCAGAACAATGCCGCGTGCTATACTTGCCGGCTCTCTGGAGGGGTGCCCGAGTGGCTAAAGGGGGCAGACTGTAAATCTGTTGGCTTACGCCTACGCTGGTTCGAATCCAGCCTCCTCCACCAAGAGATCGGTCCAGCCAGGCGGTGAGCCGGTGGGCGCGGTCGCCCGGTGCGGCGGCTGTGGAATGCAGTGGCCAAGCCGGGGCCGCCCGTCCCGGTGGTCCGTCCAGGCGGGAGTAGTTCAATGGCAGAACCTTAGCCTTCCAAGCTAATGACGCGGGTTCGATTCCCGTCTCCCGCTCCACAGAGTGCCGCGTGCACCGTGGGATCCGGGGGGTGCGGGTCGGGTCGAGGCAGGGCACGCGTCGGGTCGGCGATCGAGGCCGGGTTGTGTCCCGATTGTGGCCAGGTTGTGGCGAGGTAGTGGCCTTGTTGTGCATCAGGTTCCGGATCGTTCTCCGAAGTCGAGGTGTCTCTTACTGTCGTTCGTTTTGTCGTTCGTCTCTGTCGTTACCGGCCTGTCGATCCGGCAGGCGCCGCCCCACCAGGTCGGCAGGCCCGTGACGATGCCCATGTGGCTCAGTGGTAGAGCACTCCCTTGGTAAGGGAGAGGTCGCGCGTTCGATCCGCGCCATGGGCACCACCTGAATCTGGTCTGACTCTTCTTTGGATCCGCCCGCCGCCGCGACCTGCGGCCAGGGCCTTGTCAAACTTCAATCGCCAGGAGCGCTGGAAATGGCAAAAGGCAAGTTCGAACGCACCAAGCCACACGTGAACGTGGGCACGATCGGTCACGTGGACCATGGCAAGACGACGCTGACGGCGGCGATCACGTCGGTGCTGGCGGCCAAGTTCGGCGGCGAGGCCAAGGCCTACGACCAGATCGACGCGGCGCCGGAGGAGAAGGCGCGCGGCATCACGATCAACACCGCGCACGTGGAGTACGAGACGGCCAACCGTCACTACGCGCACGTGGACTGCCCGGGCCACGCCGACTACGTGAAGAACATGATCACGGGTGCGGCGCAGATGGACGGTGCGATCCTGGTGTGCTCGGCCGCTGACGGCCCGATGCCGCAGACGCGCGAGCACATCCTGCTGGCGCGCCAGGTGGGCGTGCCCTACATCATCGTGTTCCTCAACAAGTGCGACATGGTCGACGACGCCGAGCTGCTGGAGCTGGTGGAGATGGAGGTTCGCGAGCTGCTGAGCAAGTACGAGTTCCCTGGCGACGACACGCCCATCATCAAGGGCTCGGCCAAGCTGGCGATGGAAGGCGACAAGGGCGAGCTGGGCGAGCAGGCGATCATGAGGCTGGCCGATGCGCTGGACAGCTACATCCCCACGCCCGAGCGAGCGATCGACGGCACGTTCCTGATGCCGGTGGAAGACGTGTTCTCGATCTCCGGGCGCGGCACGGTGGTGACCGGGCGGGTCGAGCGTGGTGTGATCAAGGTCGGCGAGGAGATCGAGATCGTCGGCATCCGCGCGACGCAGAAGACCACCTGCACCGGTGTCGAGATGTTCAGGAAGCTGCTCGACCAGGGCCAGGCCGGTGACAACGTGGGCATCCTGCTGCGCGGCACCAAGCGCGAAGACGTCGAGCGCGGCCAGGTGCTGTGCAAGCCCGGCAGCGTCAAGCCGCACACCCACTTCACGGCCGAGATCTACGTGCTGTCCAAGGAAGAAGGCGGCCGCCACACGCCGTTCTTCAACAACTACCGGCCGCAGTTCTACTTCCGCACGACCGACGTGACGGGGGCGGTGGAGTTGCCCAAGGACAAGGAGATGGTGATGCCGGGCGACAACGTGAGCATCACGGTCAAGCTGATCGCGCCGATCGCGATGGAGGAAGGCCTGCGCTTCGCGATCCGCGAGGGCGGCCGCACCGTCGGTGCCGGCGTCGTGGCCAAGATCATCGAGTAACTGTCAAGGTTTGCCGCAGGGGTATAGCTCAATTGGCAGAGCGTCGGTCTCCAAAACCGAAGGTTGGGGGTTCGATTCCCTCTGCCCCTGCCACCCGTTGAACCGGGGCGGCTTCATCCACGGCCCGCGGGCGCTGCTGCAAGCCCGGCGGGCCTTGCCGTTGTGGCCCCCCGGCAGGTGGCCCCGGGGCAGCAAGGCGCGCGGCACCTAGAAGCGATTCATGTCTACATCTCCGCAAGTCCAGACTGTCTCCACCGCGGCCGATCGCGCCAAGCTGGCCGCGGCGGCCATGCTGCTGGTCGGCAGCGTGGCGGCGTTCTACCTGCTCGGCAAGCAGGACCTCTGGCTGCGCGTGCTGGCGCTGCTGGTGCTGCTGGCTGCCGCCGCAGGCGTGTTCCTCGTCTCGGAGCCCGGCCGCCAGCTGGTGGCCTTCGGCCGCGACTCGTCCAAGGAAGTCAGAAAGGTCGTCTGGCCGACCCGCAAGGAGGCCATGCAGATGACAGGCTATGTGTTCGCGTTCGTGTTCGTGATGGCGCTGTTCCTGTGGCTGACCGACCTGACACTCGAGTGGGCCCTGTACGACCTGATCCTCGGCTGGAAGCGTTGAGACCCCATCATGAGTGAAACCCCCTCCACTTCCGGTCCCACCGGCGCCGATGCCGCGGCGCCGGCGGCCTTGTCGAGCAAGCGCTGGTACGTCGTGCATGCCTACTCCGGCATGGAAAAGGCGGTCGAGCGAAACCTGCGCGAGCGCATCGACCGTGCCGGCATGCAGGAACGCTTCGGCCGCATCCTGGTCCCGACCGAAGAGGTGGTCGAGCTCAAGAACGGCAAGAAGGCGGTCACCGAGCGCCGCTTCTTCCCGGGCTATGTGCTGGTCGAGATGGAGATGGCCGACGACACCTGGCACCTGGTCAAGCACACGAGCAAGGTCACCGGCTTCGTGGGCGGGGCGCGCAACCGCCCGGCGCCGATCTCCGAAGCCGAAGTGATGAAGATCGTCGACCAGATGCAGGAAGGCGTCGACAAGCCACGGCCCAAGGTCGAGTGGACGGTGGGCGAGATGGTGCGCGTCAAGGAAGGGCCGTTCACCGACTTCAACGGTGCGGTCGAGGAAGTCAACTACGAGAAGAGCAAGGTCAAGGTGGCGGTCACCATCTTCGGCCGCTCCACCGGCGTCGAGCTCGACTTCGGCCAGGTGGAGAAGGTCTGATCGAGGCGGTGCGCCCAGCGATGGCGGCACGCCGCGTCGCCCCCATCACCGTGTCCCTGGAGCCTGCTGCCGCAACCCCGGCCGGCTCCGTTTGTGCAAGGGTTGAGCGACGAGGAGCTGGCGACCCCAGCGTTTGCACTCGGTAAGGAGCCATCATGGCCAAGAAGATCGTCGGCTTCATCAAGCTGCAAGTCCCGGCGGGCAAGGCGAACCCCTCGCCGCCCATCGGCCCCGCGCTCGGTCAGCGCGGCCTGAACATCATGGAGTTCTGCAAGGCCTTCAACGCCCAGACGCAGGGCTACGAACCGGGCCTCAAGCTGCCGGTGGTGATCACGGCCTTCGCCGACAAGTCGTTCACCTTCGTGCTGAAGTCGCCGCCGGCGACCGTGCTGCTGAAGAAGGCGGCCAAGATCGACAAGGGCTCCGGCAAGCCGCACCTGGAAAAGGTGGGCAAGGTCACCAGGGCACAGCTCGAGGAGATCGCCAAGACCAAGATGAAGGACCTGACGGCGGCCGACATGGACGCCGCGGTCAAGACCATTGCCGGCTCGGCCCGCTCGATGGGCCTGACGGTCGAAGGAGTGTGACCATGGGCAAGCTCACCAAGAAGGCCAAGGTGCTCAAGGGCAAGGTCGACAGCAACAAGCTCTACCCGCTGGACGATGCGCTGACCATCGTCAAGGACTGCGCGACCGCCAAGTTCGACGAGTCCATCGACGTCGCGGTGCAACTGGGCGTCGACGCCAAGAAGTCCGACCAGGTCGTGCGCGGTGCGGTCGTGATGCCCAACGGCACCGGCAAGACCAAGCGCGTGGCCGTGTTCGCACAAGGCGCCAAGGCCGAAGAGGCCAAGGCTGCCGGCGCCGACATCGTCGGCATGGACGACCTGGCGGCCCAGGTCAAGGCAGGCAACCTCGACTTCGACGTCGTGATCGCCTCGCCCGACACCATGCGGGTCGTCGGTACGCTCGGCCAGATCCTCGGTCCGCGCGGCCTGATGCCCAACCCCAAGGTGGGCACGGTGACGCCCGATGTGGCCACCGCGGTGCGCAACGCCAAGGCGGGCCAGGTGCAATACCGCGTCGACAAGGCCGGCATCATCCATGCCACCATCGGCCGCCGGTCGTTCGACGCCGACAAGCTGACCGGCAACCTTCGCGCATTGCTCGAGGCGCTGAACAAGTCCAAGCCGGCGACCAGCAAGGGCATCTACCTGCGCAAGGTGGCGGTGTCGTCCACCATGGGCGTGGGGGTGCGGGTCGACGTGGCGTCGATCCAGGTGCAGGCGACGGCCGCTTGACGCGACAGTCGCCGATGTCGAGTTCCGGCCAACGGCCAGGTCGCCCGCAGGGCGGCCGGGCCGCTGGCCACAGGTGGTGGGCCAGGGGCATCGTGCCCCTGGGTCATCCGAGACCGCTGGCGGCCGGGCGTAGAGCCTCAGGCCTTAAACGCGAGCCCGCCGCAAGGCCGGGCCTGCAGCCAGCGCAGATGGCGGTCCCGCTGTGCAGGATGTCCCGTCGAGGGTTCCGAGACAGTCGGTCGCTGATTCCGGGTGCGCCGGAGGTCGCCTGCGGGTGGCCCGAGGCGCGTGTTGTGTGAGGAGCAGACCTTGAGTCTCAATCGTAGCGAGAAGGCAGCCGTGATCGACGGCGTGTCGGCGCAGGCCGCACGTTCGCAGACCCTGGCGCTGGCCGAGTACCGTGGCCTCACCGTGGAAAACCTCAACAAGCTGCGCGTCGACGCGCGGTCCAAGGGTGTCTATCTTCACGTGCTGAAGAACACCCTGGCCCGTCGCGCCGTCGCGGGCACGCCGTTCGAGGTGGCCCAGGGTGTCATGGTCGGTCCGCTGATCTACGGCTTTTCCGAGGACGCGGTCGCGGCGGCGAAAGTCATCGCCGACTTCGCCAAGGGCAACGACAAGCTGGTCATCAAGGGCGGCGCCTTTGCGGGCAAGGCACTGGATGTCGAGGGCGTCAAGGCCCTGGCGTCCATCCCCAGCCGCGAAGTGCTGATCGCCCAGGTGGCCGGCTTGCTGAAGTCGCCCATCCAGCGCATGGCCGGCGTGCTGGCGGCGCTGGCCGAGAAGAAGGGCGAAGGCGCGCAAGCGCCGGCAGCCTGACCGATCCGCGCCCGATCGAACCGCAATCAATCGACAAGTTCAAACGTTTTCGAGGAACCCCAAATGGCATTCGACAAAGACGCCTTCCTGTCCGCGATGGACAGCATGACCGTGATGGAACTCAACGACCTGGTGAAGTCCATCGAAGAGAAGTTCGGTGTGTCCGCCGCCGCGATGGCGGCACCGGCCGCCGGTGGCGGCGGTGCCGCAGCGGCGCCGGTGGAGGAGAAGACCGAGTTCAACGTGATGCTGCTCGAGGCCGGCGCCAACAAGGTGTCGGTGATCAAGGCGGTGCGCGAGCTCACCGGCCTGGGCCTGAAGGAGGCCAAGGATCTGGTCGACGGCGCGCCCAAGGCGGTGAAGGAAGCCATCGCCAAGGCCGACGCCGAGGCCGCCGTCAAGAAGCTGCTGGACGCTGGCGCCAAGGCCGAGATGAAGTGAGGCCCGGCGGGCCGGCGGCTGCCGGCACCGCGCCCGCGAAGGGAGGACTCGATCCGGTCTCGGCCGGATCGTGTCCACGAGGACAGCGCCAAGCCCCGTGGCTTGGCAGTGTTCTCTGATCCGACTGCAGAGAACAGGTTTGGTCGGACTCCGGTGCAAGGCCGGGGTTGTCCGCCAGCGGCAGGTAGTGGCCTGCCACCAAGCCTCGGGTGCAATGCCTGGATCGTCGCGGCCCGGCCGCGACGTTCCGCCCCCTGCCGAGGGGCGAGGCCGCGATGCGGACTCGGGCGCCCCCGGGTAGCCAGTCGCCGAAGGGTCTCCGCCGCCGGCACCGGGCGGGGGCTGCCGACACGGAGAGATCGATGGCGCAAGCAACCCCCTACTCCTACACCGAGCGCAAGCGCATTCGCAAGAGCTTCGGCAAGCGCGAAAGCGTGCTCGACGTTCCCTACCTGCTGACCATGCAGCGCGAGTCGTACGTGGCCTTCCTGCAGAAGGAAGTGCCGCCGGCACGCCGCAAGCCCGAGGGCCTGCAGGCCGCGTTCCTGTCGGCCTTCCCCATCGTCTCGCACAACGGCTACGTCGAGATGAAGTTCATCGAGTACGGCATCGCCAAGCCGCCGTTCGACGTGCGGGAGTGCCAGCAGCGCGGGCTCACCTTCGCGGCCGCCGTGCGGGCCAAGCTGCAGATGATCATCTACGACCGCGAGGGTTCGACCTCGCAGAGCAAGGTCGTCAAGGAGATCAAGGAGCAGGAGGTCTACATGGGCGAGGTGCCGCTCATGACCGACTATGGCTCCTTCATCGTCAATGGCACCGAACGCGTGATCGTCAGCCAGCTGCACCGCAGCCCGGGCGTCTTCTTCGAGCACGACAAGGGCAAGACCCACAGCTCCGGCAAGCTGCTGTTCTCGGCCCGCATCATCCCCTACCGTGGCTCCTGGCTGGACTTCGAGTTCGACCCCAAGGACATCCTGTACTTCCGCGTCGACCGCCGGCGCAAGATGCCGGTGACCATCCTGCTCAAGGCGATCGGCCTCAACCCCGAGCAGATCCTGGCGCACTTCTTCGTCAACGACAGCTTCCGGCTGATGGACACCGGGGCGCAGATGGAGTTCGTGCCGGCGCGGCTGAAGGGCGAGATCGCGCGCTTCGACCTCACCGACAAGAGCGGCAACGTGGTCGTCGAGAAGGACAAGCGCATCACGGCCAAGCATGTGCGCCAGCTCGAGCAGGGCGGCACCGGCTTCGTCAGCGTGCCCGAGGACTTCCTGGTCGGGCGCGTGCTGGCCCGCAACATGATCGACGCCGAGAGCGGCGAGATCGTGGCCAAGGCCAACGACGAGCTGACCGAGTCGCTGCTCAAGAAGCTGCGCACGGCGGGCATCAAGGAGGTGCAGTGCATCTACACCAACGAGCTCAACCAGGGCGCCTACATCAGCCAGACCCTGGCCTCCGACGAGACGGCTGACCAGCTGGCGGCGCGGGTGGCCATCTACCGCATGATGCGCCCCGGCGAGCCGCCGACCGAAGACGCCGTCGAGGCGCTGTTCCACCGCCTGTTCTACAGCGCCGACACCTACGATCTCTCGCGCGTCGGCCGCATGAAGTTCAATGCCCGCGTCGGCCGTGACGCGCCCGAGGGCGCGATGACGCTGTCCAACGAGGACATCCTCGACGTGGTCAAGATCCTGGTCGAGCTGCGCAACGGCAACGGCGACGTCGACGACATCGACCACCTCGGCAACCGACGCGTGCGCTGCGTCGGCGAGCTGGCCGAGAACCAGTACCGCTCGGGGCTGGCGCGCATCGAGAAGGCGGTCAAGGAGCGGCTGGGCCAGGCCGAGACCGAGGCGCTGATGCCGCATGACCTGATCAACTCCAAGCCGATCTCCGCGGCGCTCAAGGAGTTCTTCGGGGCCAGCCAGCTCAGCCAGTTCATGGACCAGACCAACCCGCTGTCCGAGATCACGCACAAGCGGCGCGTCTCGGCGCTGGGTCCTGGCGGTCTGACCCGGGAGCGCGCGGGCTTCGAGGTGCGCGACGTGCATCCCACCCACTACGGCCGTGTGTGCCCGATCGAGACGCCCGAAGGACCGAACATCGGTCTCATCAACTCGCTGGCGCTGTATGCCCAGCTCAACGAGTACGGCTTTCTCGAGACGCCGTACCGGCGCGTGGTCGACAGCAAGGTCACCGACCAGATCGACTACCTGAGCGCGATCGAGGAAGGCAAGTACGTGATCGCGCAGGCCAACGCCAGCCTCGACAAGGACGGCCGGCTGGTCGACGAACTGGTCTCGGCGCGCGAGAAGGGCGAGTCGGTGCTGCTGAGCCCGGAGCGCGTGCAGTACATGGACGTCGCGCCGACGCAGATCGTCTCGGTGGCCGCCTCGCTGGTGCCCTTCCTCGAGCATGACGACGCCAACCGCGCGCTGATGGGCGCCAACATGCAGCGCCAGGCGGTGCCGACGCTCAGGCCCGAGAAGGCGCTGGTCGGCACCGGGGTCGAGCGCGTGGCCGCGGTCGACTCCGGCACGGTGGTGACCGCGCGCCGGGGCGGCAAGGTCGACTACGTCGACACCAACCGCATCGTGATCCGCGTCAACGACGACGAGACGGTGGCCGGCGAGGTCGGTGTCGACATCTACAACCTCATCAAGTACCAGCGCTCCAACCAGAACACCAACATCCACCAGCGCCCCATCGTCAAGCGCGGTGACATGGTGGCCGCCGGCGACGTGGTGGCCGACGGGGCCAGCACCGACCTGGGCGAGCTCGCGCTCGGCCAGAACATGCTGGTCGCCTTCATGCCCTGGAACGGCTACAACTTCGAGGACTCCATCCTCATCAGCGAGCGCGTCGTCGCCGACGACCGCTACACCTCGATCCACATCGAGGAGCTGGTGGTGATGGCGCGCGACACCAAGCTCGGCAGCGAGGAGATCACGCGCGACATTCCCAACCTGTCGGAGCAGCAGCTCGCGCGGCTGGACGAGTCGGGCATCGTCTACATCGGCGCCGAGGTCAACCCCGGCGACGTGCTGGTCGGCAAGGTCACTCCCAAGGGTGAAACCACGCTGACACCCGAAGAGAAGCTGCTGCGCGCGATCTTCGGCGAGAAGGCATCGGACGTGAAGGACACTTCGCTGCGTGTCGAACAGGGCACCAGCGGCACCGTCATCGACGTGCAGGTCTTCACCCGCGAAGGCATCCAGCGCGACAAGCGCGCGCAGCAGATCATCGACGACGAGCTCAAGCGCTTCCGCCTCGACCTCAACGACCAGTTGCGCATCGTCGAGGCCGATGCCTTCGACCGCATCGAGAAGCTGCTGGTCGGCAAGGCCGTCAATGGTGGCCCGCAGCGCATCGCCAAGGGCACGCTGGTCGACAAGGCCTACCTGTCCGGCGTCGAGAAGTACCACTGGTTCGACATCCGGCCGTCCGACGACGACATTGCCAACCAGCTCGAGAGCATCAAGAACTCGCTCGAGCAGACCCGCCACGGCTTCGATCTGGCGTTCGACGAGAAGCGCAAGAAGCTGACCCAGGGCGACGAGCTGCCGGCCGGCGTGCTGAAGATGGTCAAGGTCTACCTGGCCGTCAAGCGCAGGCTGCAGCCCGGGGACAAGATGGCCGGCCGCCATGGCAACAAGGGTGTGGTGTCCAAGATCACCGCCGTCGAGGACATGCCCTACATGGCCGACGGCACGCCGGTCGACATCGTGCTCAACCCGCTGGGCGTGCCTTCGCGGATGAACGTCGGTCAGGTGCTGGAAGTCCACCTCGGCTGGGCCGGCAAGGGCATCGGTCAGCGCATCGGGGACATGCTGCAGCAGCAGGCGCGCGCCAGCGAGCTGCGCGCCTTCCTCGAGGAGCTGTACAACAAGTCCGGCGGCAAGCCCGAGCAGCTGGCGGCGCTCGGCGACGCCGACATCGTCGAGATGGCCGGCAACCTGTCGCTGGGCGTGCCCTTCGCGACGCCGGTCTTCGATGGTGCGGCCGAGAGCGAGATCCGCGCCATGCTGGAGCTCGCCTACCCCGACGACATCGCCGACCGCAAGGGCCTGACCCGCACGCGCACCCAGGCCCGGCTGCACGACGGCCGCACGGGGGACGCCTTCGAGCGCCCGGTCACCGTCGGCTACATGCATGTGCTCAAGCTGCACCATCTGGTCGACGACAAGATGCACGCCCGCTCGACCGGCCCCTACAGCCTGGTCACGCAGCAACCGCTGGGCGGCAAGGCCCAGTTCGGCGGCCAGCGCTTCGGCGAGATGGAGGTCTGGGCGCTCGAGGCCTACGGCGCGAGCTACATCCTGCAGGAGATGCTCACCGTCAAGTCGGACGACGTCAACGGACGCACCAAGGTCTACGAGAACATCGTCAAGGGCGAACACGCCATCGAGGCCGGCATGCCGGAGTCGTTCAACGTCCTGGTCAAGGAGATCCGCTCGCTCGGCATCGACATCGAGCTCGAGCGCGACTGATCCCGATCAAGGCAACCCCCAGGACTACTAGGAGATTCGCATGAAGGGACTGCTGGACCTTTTCAAGCAATTCACCCCCGACGAGCACTTCGACGCCATCAAGATCGGCTTGGCTTCGCCGGAGAAGATCCGCAGCTGGTCGTTCGGCGAGGTGAAGAAGCCCGAGACGATCAACTACCGCACCTTCAAGCCCGAGCGCGACGGCCTGTTCTGCGCCAAGATCTTCGGGCCCATCAAGGACTACGAGTGCCTGTGCGGCAAGTACAAGCGCCTGAAGCATCGCGGCGTGATCTGCGAGAAGTGCGGCGTCGAGGTCACGCAGACCAAGGTGCGCCGCGAGCGCATGGGTCACATCGACCTGGCCGCACCCTGCGCGCACATCTGGTTCCTCAAGAGCCTGCCCAGCCGCCTGGGCCTGGTGCTCGACATGACGCTGCGCGACATCGAGCGCGTGCTGTACTTCGAGGCCTATGTGGTGGTCGACCCCGGCATGACGCCGCTGAAGAAGTTCTCGATCATGACCGAGGACGACTTCGAGGCCAAGCATGTCGAGTACGGCGACGAGTTCGTTGCGCTGATGGGTGCCGAGGGCATCAAGAAGCTGCTCGAGGAGATGGACATCGATGCGGAGATCGACAAGATCCGCAACGACATGACCGGTTCCGAGCTCAAGATCAAGAAGAACAGCAAGCGCCTGAAGGTGCTCGAGGCCTTCAAGAAGAGCGGCATCAAGCCGAGCTGGATGGTCATGGAAGTGCTGCCCGTGCTGCCTCCCGACCTGCGGCCGCTGGTGCCGCTGGACGGTGGCCGCTTCGCGACCAGCGACCTCAACGACCTCTACCGTCGGGTCATCAACCGCAACAACCGACTGGCACGCCTGCTCGAGCTGAAGGCGCCCGAGATCATCGTGCGCAACGAGAAGCGCATGCTGCAGGAGGCGGTCGACAGCCTGCTGGACAACGGCCGCCGCGGCAAGGCGATGACCGGCGCGAACAAGCGCGCGCTGAAGTCGCTGGCCGACATGATCAAGGGCAAGAGCGGCCGCTTCC
>Ga0209573_1000296_pt1 | contig 114999 bp, 89 predicted proteins | sample TNRBio252014_DNA_FD_185870 | JGI IMG/M metagenome (GOLD analysis project Ga0209573, IMG submission 185870) | Wastewater treatment Type I Accumulibacter community from EBPR Bioreactor in Madison, WI, USA - TNR Reactor_6/25/2014_ DNA (SPAdes)... | ecosystem: Engineered > Bioreactor > EBPR >...
GTCCGTCGATGTGATACTCCTGCAGCCAGAACATCGCGTTGCTGATGAGGAAATTCCGCACCTCGTTGCGGCCGTAGTTGAAGATCAGGGTGCCCCAGTCGGCGTGCTCGCCCTGTCGGGGATCGGCGTGCTCGTAGAGGGCGGTGCCGTCGAAACGGGCAAGGCCGTGAGCATCCTTCGGGAAGTGGGCGGGAACCCAGTCGAGGATCACCCCGATACCGCGCTGGTGACAACGGTCCACAAAATAACGGAACTCGTCGGGCGAACCGAAGCGGCTCGTCGGGGCGAAATAACCGCAGCCCTGATATCCCCACGATCCGTCGAACGGGTACTCCGCCACCGGCATCAGCTCGAGGTGGGTGTAGCCCATGTCGGCGGCGTAGTCGACCAGTTCGTCCGCCAGTTCACGGTAGGTGAGGAAGCGGTCTCCGTCCTCGTGGCGGCGTTTCCACGAGCCGAGGTGGACCTCGTAGATCGACATGGGCCCGTGATAAAGATCCTGCGAGGCGCGCTTGGCCATCCACTCGCCGTCGTTCCAGGTGTATCGGCCGAGATCGTGGATGATGCTGGCGGTCTGAGGGCCGTGCTGGGAAAAGAAGGCGAAGGGATCGCTCTTGGCGAAGAGGCCGCCTTCGGCACCGACGATCTCGAACTTGTAATGATCACCCGGACAGATGTGGGGCAGGAAGATCTCCCAGACTCCGTTGTGATTGCGCATCGGATGGACACGCCCATCCCAACCGTTGAAGTCTCCGATCACGCTCACCCGGTGGGCGTTCGGGGCCCAGACCGCGAAGGCCACCCCGTCGACCTCGCCGATGGTCCGCGGATGTGCGCCCATCGCTTTCCAGAGTCGCCGGTGGGTGCCTTCCCCGAGGAAATAGACGTCCTGCTCCCCGAGAACCGGTCCGTAGGAATAGGGGTCGACGAGGGGATCGGTCACGACCTCGCCGAAGGTGAAGATGAGACGGTAGGAAAATGCGCTCTCGCGATCGGGGAAGAGGAGCTCGTAGAAACCCTCGCGATGGAGGCACTCCATCTCGACCGGTTCACCGCCTTCGACGGAGACCTTGACGCCCGCCGTGAAGGGACGGAAAACGCGCAGCACCATGCCCGCTCCGGCGGGGTTTTGGTGCAGCCCGAGAAAGGAAAAGGGATCGCGATGCGACGCGCCGAGGATCAGCGGGATCTCGTTCGGACTGGTCGTGCAAGTGCTTGGTTTTGATGACATCACAATCAGCTTAAAGCAGAAACCGAAATTTCGAAAGCGGGGTTCCGCGAATCGGTTAGCTTGGCTTAGCATCTTCAGTGCCATGTCACGAACTCCCCACCGATTCCATCCCGTCCCCTTCGAGTATCACCAGGAACTCGAACTCGAAATCGATTCCCTAACCAACCTCGGAAAAGGCGTGGGTCGATACCAGGACTGGGTCGTTTTTGTTTCGCACGCCCTCCCCGGTGAACTCGTGAAGGCGCGCGTTTTCCGCAATAGCGCCAATTTTTCCGAGGCCGACCTTGTCGAGGTGCTGCGACCAAGTTCCGAACGGGTCGAGCCGGCCTGCAAACTCTTCGGTGAATGCGGCGGCTGCCAGTACCAGAATCTTTCCTACCCAGCCCAGCTTGAGTGGAAACGCGGCCAGGTCGCCGAGCTCCTCCGCCGCATGGCCGGGATCGAGTTCCCCGTCTCGCCAGTGGTGCCTTCGCCCGTCACCTACGGCTACCGCTCGAAGATCACCCCGCATTTCCAGAAGCCCGAACACGGCAAGATCGGTCCGATCGGATTCCTCATCGAGGGACGGCGCCAGCAGGTCCTCGACGTGCCGCGCTGCCCCATCGCCTCGGATTCCATTAACCGGGCCCTCGAGAACGTGCGCCGCGAGGTGCGGGCCAACGCGCGCGGCTACAAGAAGGGTGCCACCCTCCTCCTCCGCGACTCGCTCGACGGTCGCGTCCGCACCGATCCCACCGAGATGGCCGAGGAGCAGGTCGGCGAAGTCGTGTTCTCCTTCCACGCCGGCGAGTTCTTCCAGAACAATCCCCACATCCTCCCCGCCTTCACCAGCCACGTCCGCGACGAGGCCCTCGGCGATGGCGACGTCACCCACCTCGTCGATGCCTACTGCGGATCGGGACTCTTTTGTCTCACCGCCGCCTCCGCCTTCACCGAGGCAGTCGGCATCGAGATCAGCGAATCCTCGGTCGATTGGGCAAAACGCAATGCGGATCGCAACGGGATTGCTAATTGCCGCTTCATCCAGGGAGACGCGCCGGACCTCTTTGCAAACGTCACCTTCCCGCCTTCCCGCACTGCCGTCGTCATCGACCCGCCCCGCAAGGGAAGCAGTCCCGAGTTTCTCGTCCAGCTCGTTGATTTCGGCCCTCGGCGCATCGTCTACGTCAGTTGCGATCCCGCGACCCAGATCCGCGATCTCGAGTGCCTCAAGGACGCCTACGAGATCACCCGCATCCAGCCCTTCGACCTTTTCCCCCAGACCCGGCACCTCGAATGTGTCGTGACCCTGCAACGGAAGTGACGGGGAAGCGGTCTCCGCAAGAGTTCGTGCTTGAACTGGAGCGGGATACGCCCCATCATGCGCCCGTTCCCCACGACCTCCTGCGGGTGTCGTTCAATGGTAGGACGCGAGCTTCCCAAGCTTGAGACCGGAGTTCGATTCTCCGTACCCGCACCAAGGCCCTTTCCGCCTCCCTCAATTCTGGGGTTTCGGCTCTTCGATCTTCCGGACTTCGAGGCCCTCGATGCTGCAGGAGATCATGCGCACGTCGAGTTCCATTCCCTCGCACGTTCCAAGGATCGCGACCGGTTGTCCCGTGGCGAGGATCGTGGTGCGGTCGTTCCGGTTGACGAGACGCCCCTGGCTCGCCAGCACCTCGACGTGGAAACTCGCATCGCGGCGGATGAAACAGCGCACTCGGCTCTCCGTGTTCGTCTTCAGGATGACGATGACGTCCTGCGATGCCGACTCGAAGGCCTCGACGATCCCCACGACCTTGAGATAGCGTCCCGCATAGTCCGCCGTGGCCTTGTCCTTGTTGCTGCGCCAGGCCGTGGCGAGTTCATCGGCGCTCAATTCGACGGGTTTGAGAAGAGCGCTGCGGTCGGTGGCCGCGACCTTGTCTCCCACCGCCTGCTGGAGCCGGGCGTTTTCATTCTTCAAGGCTTCGACCTCGGAACGGAGCTTGCCGACTTCGGTGCGCAAAGAATCGACCGTTTCGGCGGTTTTCAGATAGGATTCCTTCAGCTCCTGAAGCTGGGTCGGCAGATTCGCCACGGAATCGGGCACCTTGAGATCCTTCACCTTGTTAAAAAGGTCGCCCAGCGAGGAGCCGCCCGATTCCTTTGCTTCTTGCGCGCGTGCCTCCTGCATCGAGGGCAAGGAGAGGATCAGGGAAGATGCGAGGGTTAGAATGAGGGGGCGGATCATGATGCAGTGTCCCGGATGCGGCCGCTCCTGCCAATCAAAAATTCCGGCCGGAAACGGGATTGGGGCGTTTCAACGAATGGGTGACAACAGGGAAAGAGGATCTGACACGAGGTCGGGTAAGGCATTCCACCCGCTCACCTCATCAGCAGGTAAGTCCCGTCATCCTCCGACACTTCCCGGAAGCCTTGGTCGGCGAATTGGAGGAGAATGGCATCGGTTTTCTCCCGGCCGATGATGGCGGGGTGGAGTTCGATGATGATTTTGGTCAAGGTCGCAGGGAGACGGTGAAGGTCGAGGTATTGCTCGGCACCCTCGATGTCGCAGACGAGGGCGGTGGGCGGCTGGGGAATGCGCTTGAAGAGCGACTCGAGGCTCAGCGCGGGGACGCGGACGGTCTGGTTCGAAGTGCCGGTGACGGTGTTTTCCCAGAATTCCCCGCCGACATTCAGGTCGATCTCGCCGTCAGCGGCGGTGGCGGCGGCGTGGATGACGTCGGGCTCGAGTCCGTTGAGGGCGTAGTTGCGACGGAGCATGGCGAGGGTGGCGGGATTGGCCTCGACGCTGGTGACGTGGCGCACGCCGATGACGAGGCGGCAGAAGAGACCGATGAAGCCGATCGCCCCGCCGAGCTCGAGGACGGTGTCATCGGGGGTGAGGGCGCGGGCGACGAGGGAGCGCTCGGGAGCCTCGTAGCGGCCGGTCATGATGATGTTTTTCATGATGGGCGAGAGCGGGCTGACGTCGAGCTTGATCCCGGCGATCGTGGCGGTGCGGACACGGGGCAGGACGAACTTGAAGCGGAGCTTCGTCGTGAAACGCTGCCATTCGTCAACGATGGCGTGGGACGGGAGGGTCTGGGTGGTCATTTTGTCAGGATGGGCGGTGCGGTTGTTGGTTCAGGAAAGGATGGCGTGCTCCATGAGGCGATGGAGATGGGGAATGTGGGTGACCTCGGCCGGGAGGGTGGCCTGATTGGTGAAGAGGGTGGCGTAGCTGTGGGGATCGTGCGGGTGGTAGCCGTGCATCGCGCGGATGGGGCGCTCGCCCATGTGACTGGGGACGATGAGGACGCCTTCCTGCACTAGAAAGATGAGTTCGCCGAACTGCCCGTCGTCGAAGTGGGCGCGCAGGTCGCGGAGCTCGTCGTCGGGCATGATGCGTCCCTCGCTGACTTCGCCGAGGGCGGCGGTGATGAGACGTCGGGCTTCGTCACTGAAGAACCAGAAGCGGGCCATGGTGCTGTCGTAGACCACGGAGTAGTCTTTGCCGAAGGCGAGGGGGAGCGCGTCGATGGTGGCCTTGAGATCGAGGTGAATGTCGCAGTTGGCCATGCCGTGGTCGCTGAAGACATGGAGGCGGACTTCGTCGTAGTGCTCGAGGCCGAGTTGGTGGAGCTGGGCTATCCACTGCTCGTAAACGCGGAGCTTGGCGGGGACTTCGGGCGAGTCGTTGCCGACGCGGTGGAGCAATCCGTCGAGACCCGGCCAGTAGAGAAAGGCGAAGTCGAGATCCCTTTTGGCGATGCGCTCGCTGAGGGCGGTGAGGTTTCCCTCTTCGCTCGCGGCGGGATCGCTGACGAAATAGGGTACGCCCTGTGATTCGAGAGTGTCGAAGATGTTTTCCCCGCGATTCATGCCGCGCGGTTGGAGCGGACTTTTCTTTTCGGTGAAGTCGTACTGATCGATGTGGGCGAAGGGGATGTTGTAGAGGTCGAAGTAGCCTTTGAACCCGAGCTTCTTTTTCGCGAGACGGGTCAGCCAGCGGCGCGCGATGCGGCGGCTCGTGACGGCCTTTGGCAGCCACTTGAGCCAGCGGAGGAAGCGGAAGGGCGAGCGCTCGGGATCGTGGACGAAGTAGCACCAGTTGCGGTGTTCGTCGGGCCAGCGACCGCTCACGATGCTGGGCACGCAGGTGGAGCTGTAGCCGAAGACGCTCTCGAGCCGGTGTCTGTGCGGGGCGAGGCGGGCAAGGAAGGGGTCGTCTTTCACGATTTCCCAGCCGCAGGCGTCGACCATGATGAAGAGGTTGAGGGTGCTCATGCGGCGGGAAGGGCTTCGGTGCGACCCTGGATGAGCCTGGCCGCGGCGCGGCGCATTTCATTCGGGCTGAAGGGTTTGGAAAGGCAGAGGTCGGCTCCGGGGAAACGCTGGAAGTCGCCGACGGCGACCTCGGCATCGGAACTGATGACGATGACGGGTATGTCGCGCGTCGCTTCCGAGGCTTTGAGTCGTCGCAAGGTCTCGGCTCCATCCATGAGAGGCATGAGGTAGTCGAGAACGATGAGGGAGGGATGTTCAAGGTTCGCGGTGTGAAGACCCTCGAGTCCGTTCTCGGCCATGAGGACGGGGAGTCCGAGCGGCTTCAGGATCATGTGGGCGATGCTGCGGATGATGAGCTCGTCCTCGATCACGAGAATGGGTCGCTCCTTGCCGGTGTTGCCCGCGAGCGAACGCGAGGCGAACTGGAAGACGCGGTGCATGCCCATCAGCTCGAGGAGCTGGACGACGGGCACGGAGGGATTGACGAGACGCACACGCACGCCGGGGGCGGAGAAGCAACGATTTAGGGTGAGGAGGGCGGCGACCCCGCGGGCGTCGAGCGTCTCGGTGGCGGAGAGATCGATCTCGACGAGATCGTGTTGTGGCTCGATCGAGGCGATGGCGGCTTTGGTCCACGCGCCGGAGTGATGGCGGTCCAGCTGCGGAGGGGCTTGGAGACAGAGGAGGTTCATGCGTGGCGGAGTTGTGGTGTGTTGGTGAGGGTGCATCCGGAAGCCGGCCTGGCGAAGAAGCGCAAGAGGCAGCGGGCGATGACGGAAAGTCGCAGTTTCGAGGTCGGTCCCGCGGTGAACCAGGCGGCGTAGGCGGCCGCCTCGATGAGGGAATCCCCGTCGCAACCTTCGGCATCGGCGAGGGAAAAGACGCCGGCGTAGAGATGGAGCCAGTGGTGGGCGGCGGGTCCGCGGAGGGAGGCGGCCTCTTCGAGGGAGAGGGGACGATTGCCGGTAAGAGCCATTCTGCCCCGGATGACCTCGAGAAATTCGGGCCAGCGCGAGAGCATGCCGGGCGCGCCGTTGAGCGCCTTGATGGCGGCGGTGTCCGAAGCGTCGCCGGCCAGTGAGTGGTGCGGCAGGACGACCCAGCGGGTGGTGAAGGCGTTCTTTCCGCGGAGGCGGCTCACCGCCATCGTGGTCAAGGCGGCGGGGAGAAGTCCCAACCACAGCGCGAGGGCAAGGCCGCGACCGGCGAGCGAGGCGCCGGTCCGGACGCGCTTTTGACGGATGTTGCTGAGGAGAAACTCGTCGGTCACCTCGATGAAGGCTCCGCGACGCCAGTGGGTGAGTCCGTTGCCCCAGGCGATTGCTTCCTCAAGGCAGACGTCCGCACCGGTGTAGGTATCGGGTCCGACCCAAGAGGCGGTGACGCGGGCACCGCGGTCGATGAAGGCACCGGCTTCGATGAGGGTGTCGGGGCCGATGACGGCACCGGCGGCGATGCGGGCGCGGGGTCCGACCCAGACAGGGCCTTCGATGATAGCCTCGGGATCCACCTTGGCGCGGGTGCTGATCCACACGCCCGGCTCCCTTTCCTGCATGGTGAGCTGGGAGGCGAGGGACGGGTCACGCAGGAGGGCGGAGAAGAAATCGTGATTGCCGGAGCTGAAGCGAAAAAGCTGGTCCATGGGCAAACGGGTCGCCTGATCGAGGGTGAGAACGACGGGTCGTTCTCTATTCGAGAAATGCGCTGCGTGGAGGGTGCCGGCTTCGCCTTCACCGAGTTCGTGGGTGGTGGCGAGAAAGTCGATCTTGAGCCCCCATACTTCTCCGTCGCGGATCGCCGACCGAATCTGGGAAGGACGGTCGGAGGCGAGGACGAGGACCTCCTTCGCCCCGCGCCCGGCGAGGTGCTCGAGGGCGTGGTCGAGGAGAGGACGTCCGAGCACCGGGAGGAGGGCGAGGGGACGGGCGCGTTGGAAGACCTTCGCGGCGGGCCGGTTCTCAGGACAAATGAGGATGACGTTCATGGAAAGTGGTTTTGTCAGGAGGTTTCCAGGATCAGCGGCCGAGCAGCATCGCGGGCGGGGTCTTCAGCATGATCCAGAGATCGCGGAGGAGGGATTGCTGCTCGATGTAGCGGACGTCGAGCTCGACCTGCTCGGGAAATTCGATCTCGTTGCGATTGCCGACCTCGAAGCGGCGTCCTTCGCGTTCGCCGATCTGCCAGAGACAGGTGATCCCGGGTGTGGCGAGGAGACGGCGACGGTCGGAGATGGTGTAGAGCGCGACCTCGCGTGGCAGCGGCGGGCGCGGTCCGACGATGGACATCTCGCCCCGGAAGACGTTGAAGAGCTGCGGCAACTCGTCGATCGAGGCGCGGCGGATGAAGCGTCCGACCGGCGTGATGCGCGGATCGTTCTCCATCTTGAAGGTGATGCCACCGGCCTTCTCGTTCTGCGCGAGGAGCGCGGCGAGGCGGGCCTCGGCATCGACGCACATGGAGCGGAATTTCCACATCCCGAAGTGGCGTCCTCCGAGACCAACGCGGGTCTGGCGGAAAAAGACGGGTCCGCCGTCGCGCTTGATGAGCAGGGCGACGACGACCATGATCGGCGCGGTGAGGACGATCGCGACGCTGGCGACGTAGAGGTCGAAGATTCTTTTGGCGAAGTGCGCCCCGTGCTGGAGGAGGGCCCACGAAGCACGGCGGAGCGCGAGGATGAGACGAAGGCGCAAGCGGCCGAGACGGCTGCCCGCCAGAAGGATGTGGCGGTTGAGGATGGGGGAATCGGGAGTGGTGTCGTTCATGACGCGACCACCCTATTCCCCGCGAGGGGTGCTGTAATCCCCCCCAAGTGGGTGAAAGTCTCAGCTGGAGGGGGAACCCAGTTTTCCGAGCTCGATGCGGAGCACGGGTTCGGCCCTCTCGAAGGCCTCCTGGATCGCACTGGCAAGCGGTACCTGCCCGACCGTGCGTCCCAATTCCGCGAGGCTCTCGAGGTCGCGGCAGAGTTGCTGGATGATTTCGAGGCCGAAGAGCGCGCTGCTGCCCTTGAGAGAATGTGCGACCCGTCGCAGGGTGACCTGGTCATCGCCGCCGGCGAGTTGGTGGATCTCCTCAAGACGCGCCGGAGTATCGACAAGCCATCCCGCGAGGAGTTGCGCCGCCGATTCGGGGTCGAGTTCTTCGGCAAGGCGTTCGATTGATGAAAGGGCGAGGCTCCAGTCGTCGTGGTCGGGAGTGGCTGACATCATCTCATCCTCATGGTGACCCGCGAGGGCTTCGATGCGACTCAGCGCTTCCATCAACGGGGCGGCTCGGAGCGGTTTGGAAAGGTAGTCATCCATGCCAGCCTCGAGGCATCGCTCGCGCTCGCTCGCCATCGCATTCGCGGTCATCGCGATGATGCGGGCGCGGGGTCGTGTCCAGGCGGGATCGGCTTCGACCTCGCGGATCGCTCGGGTCGCGGCATATCCGTCCATCACCGGCATGTGGCAGTCCATGAGGATGCCTTCGTAGACGCCGCTGCGGAATCGCTCGAGCCCTTCCGCTCCGTCGCGGGCGTGTTCGTTGGTGAAGCCGAGCTTTTCGAGATGCATGATGGCGAGGCGCGCATTGACCTCGTTGTCCTCGACGATGAGGATGTGAGGGAGTTTCTCGATGTGGGTGGCTCCTCCGTGGAGCGGGTGAATCCGGGACGTGACCACTTTCTCTTCGGTGGGATCGCCCTCTCCGCGAAGAAGGGCGCGGCGCAGCTGGAGCCGGCGGAGCGGCTCGAGGAGAAAAGCATCTCCCTCGCAGAGATCGAGGCGTTCGCGGACGCTGTCGGTGAGTTGGCCGAGCATGATGACCCGGGGGCGGCGGGACCTTTTCTCCAATTCATCGAGCACCCCGGCGACCAGATCGCCGTAGACCCGACGGTTGATGACGAGGACGTCCCAGACCTGGCCGGGATCGCGGAGAGCCGAGGCGGCAGCCTCCTCGGTCTCGACCGTGAGCGGTGCATGGTTCATCCCGGTGAGGGCGAGCTTCGCGGCACGAAGGGAGAGGGGTGCATCGTCGGCGATGAGGACGCGCAGGTCGTGTTCTCCCGCAGTGTAGTGGTGGCGGGGTTCGGCGCTTTCGTCGCCGGGGTCGAGCGGCAGGGTGAACGTGAATTTGGAACCTTCCTGCGGATTGCTTTGCACCGCGAGGGTGCCTCCCATGAGTTCGACAAGACGTCGCGAGATGACGAGACCGAGACCGGTTCCCCCGAAGCGCCGGGTCGTGGAACTGTCGACTTGGGTGAAGGGATTGAAGAGCCGGTCCATCTGGTCGGCGCTCATCCCGATCCCGCTGTCCTCCACCGAAAACTCGAGGCGGTCGGGTTGTGCGTCGCTTTCGCGGAGACGCTTGAGGAAGATGTTCACCTGTCCCTCGTCGGTGAACTTGATCGCATTGCCGAGGAGATTGAGCAGGATCTGGCGGAGGCGTCCCGGATCGCCGTTCATCGTCACAGGCACGTCGGGCTCGACCACGACGGACATCTCGAGCCCTTTCTCCTGCACCTTGTGATAAAGCAAGTCGACGACGCCGTCGATCACCGCATCGACAGAAAAGATTTCGTCGGCGAGGTCGAGGCGACGGGCTTCGATCTTGGAAAAGTCGAGGATGTCGTCGATGATCGTCATGAGCGCCTCGCCGCTGCTGCGCACCGCGTCGGCCATCTCGCGCTGGGCGGGGGCGAGGGGCGTGTCGAGGAGGAGGGAGGACATCCCGATGATGCCATTCATCGGTGTCCGGATTTCATGACTCATCGTCGCGAGGAAGTCGCTCTTGGCGCGGTTCGCCGCCTCCGCCTCCTCCTTCGCGGCAAGGACCTCCAGTTCGACGCGGCGTCGCACGACGAATTGTCCGACCTGGTTCCCGATGCCGTTCATGACCCGCAGGAGCGCTTCGTCGGGCTCTTCGATGCGGGTGCTGAAGAATTCAAACACCCCCAGCACCTGCTCTCCATTGAGAATGGGGAATGCGAGTGCCGCGTGGAGGTCCGCTGCGGTCGCGAACGAGGCCCGGGGACAATCGGCGCGTGCCGATACATCCTCGATCCACTCGGGCTTGCCGGTCGACCAGACATAGCCGGGAAGACCTTCGCCCTCTTTGAAATGGCAGGTCCGGGAATGCTCCACGAACGAGCCGAAATCGTGCGCCGGGTCGTGCCAGAGGTCGACGAACTTGAGATGTTCGCCGTCTTCTTCTCGCAACCAGAGGATCCCGATCCTCCAGCCGAGACGCTTCGCGGTGTCCTGGATGATGCGGGCGGAGGCCGATCGGATCGTGCTGAAGTCGTTGAGGATTCGGGAGACGGTCAGCTGGAACTCGCGACGCTGATTGTCACGGCGACGCTGCGTCACGTCGCTCTCGATCGCCATGAAGTTGGTCAGTTTGCCATCGGCGTCGTGCATGGGCTGAAGCTCGAACGAGACCCAGTAGCGGTTGCCGTTTTTGTGATAGTTCAGCACCTCGACCTTGAACCCGAGACCGGCATGGATCTGGTCGCTCATGAACTTTACCGTCTCGGGATCGGTCTCGGGGCCCTGGAGAAAGCTGCCGGGCGTGCGCCCCTGCACCTCCGCGAGCGTCCACCCTGTCATTCGCACAAAACCGTCGTTGACCCACTGGATGCGGCCTTCCGCGTCCGTTAGAACGACGGCATTGTCGGTTCTCGCCGCGACGAGGGCGAGGGTACGCGACTCCGCTTCCTGCAGCCTGAGCTGGGCACGTTGCCCGGTGAGGCGGACGGCGAGCTTCTGGAGGTCGCGGTTTGCCATCTGCTGTGTCTGGAGCAATTGCAGCAGATCGAGCGAGGGATCGTGAATGGCGAAGTCGGCGAAGGTGATCCCGAGCCGGTCGAGTTCGTCGGTGTCCTGCATCCACGGCGAGCAGAGCATCACGGTGAGGCCGGACTTTGGCATCAAGATGATCTGGCCGCGGAAGCGGATGTCCGAGGCGAGGTGCCGGAAAAAGAAAAGGACTCCGGTTTGTCCGTGGAGATTCTCCGCGTCGAAAGGAACCGCGGGACGGATCAAAGAGAAGAAGCGGTTTACCGGCTCGCCGCGGACGAGATCTTCACAGATCTTCGGAAGCGAAGGCCCGTATTGGGCGAGCCGCATCTCTTCGTCCCAAGCAAAAAAGAAGGGGAAGACGCTGGCGAAGGTTTCCCCTGGCAGCTCTATCGAATGGGTCAATGGACCGTTGCTGTTCACGCCGCGTCGCTCCAGGTGACCTGAAAGATGTCGCACTCCCCGTTGTCCACTTTCGTCTCCAATACGGAACAGCCCGCAGGGGTGCCGTAAAGCGTGCCGAGACCTCTGACGAGTCCAATCACGAAGCTGGTGAGTCCGGCGCGGTGGGTGAAATAATGCAGTTTCAATCCTTCGTCGGTCACGTCCGAACAAGAGAAACGAGGCGGTTTCAGATTAGGATAAATCATTTCCACGCGGGTGTGGAAGTTCGGGAGATTGACGAGGAATTCTCGCAATGTCTTCCCGCCCGCCTTCATCATGGGACCATAGCTCTCGACCGCGATCTTGAGGACCCAGTGTTCGCCGAAGGCCACGAGGACCTGATCGGGGGTAAGGCCGAGCACCTCGGAAGCCGCGCCGACGAGGCTGTAGGTCATTTCGTCAGGGTAGCTCTCGTTGCTGATGAAGGCATCGATCTCTACCCCGGCCTTCGTTTTAATGGCTTCCCATTGATCATCACTAAAGTTCGTGACGACGAGATCCATAATCGCTTTGTTTACGAGTCCATACATGCCTGCAATATTTCACTCTTAAGTGATTTATAGCAATTAGAGACATTCCCCCCATTTGAGGGTGAGGGGGCTGAAGTTCCCCCCACCTGCGGGGATGGAGGATTCGTCGGCGAGGGGCCACGGTCTCCCCATGCCGCAACAAATCATCCACATCCCCCGCCGTTTTGTCGCCCACGAATGGGGCGGCACCGAGACGGTCATCGCCGAGATCGCCCGGCAACAGCAGGCGGCGGGTTTCGCCCCGAAGATCGTCACTTCCATGGCCCTCGCGAAAACGAAGCGGGAGGAGATCGCTGGAATTCCCGTGGAGCGGCACCGCTACTGTTATCCTTTCTTCGGTCTCAGCGCGGCGGATCGCGCGGCCCTCGACAAGAAGGGTGGCAATCTCCTTTCCCTCCCGCTCCTCGCCTCGCTCGCGACGCAGAGGAATGTGCGCCTCTTTCATGCCCATTCGCTCAAGCGTCTCGGCGCGACGGTGGCGACGGCGGCCCGCTGGCAGGGAAAACCCTTCGTCGTTTCGCTTCACGGCGGTGTCTTTGACGTGCCGAAAGAGGAGCTCGCGACGATGCAGCGCCCCGTCGCGGGACGCTTCGAATGGGGACGCGCCTTCGGAGCCCTCCTCGGATCGCGCCGTCTCCTCGACGATGCCGATATGATCATCTGCGTCGGCCAGAGCGAACTCGACGCAGCGAAGTCGCAGCTCTCCCACGATCGCATCGCCTACCTGCCCAATGGAGTGGACAGCCAAAAATTCAGTCAGGGGGATGGTGCCCGCTTCCGCGCCCGGCTCGGCATTCCGCAGGATGCCTTTCTCGTCCTCAATGTCAGCCGCATCGACGCTCAGAAAAACCAGATGGTTCTCGTCGAGGCCTTCTCCGCTCTCTCGCGTCAGGATTCCGCCGCACGCCTCGTTCTCATCGGTCCGGAGACCCAGCCCGACTATGCGCGGAAGTTGCGCGAGCGCATCGCGGAACTGCGGCTTGCGGACCGCGTTAACTTTCTCCCCGGACTCAAGAATGACGACCCCGCCCTGGTCGATGCCTTTCACGCGAGTGATGTCTTTGTCCTGCCCTCCGTGCACGAGCCCTTCGGCATCGTCGTGCTCGAGGCCTGGTCGGCGGGCAAGCCGGTCATCGCAAGTCCCGTCGGCGGATTGAAAACGCTCATCCGGGGCGAGGAAACGGGGCTCTTTTTCGAAGGGCGAGACGAGCTCTACCAATGCCTCGATCGTCTCCGCCAATCACCCGCCCGCCGCGCCGTCCTAGGAGAAGCCGGACAAAATGAGGCCCGCCTTCACTACGACTGGTCGCGCATCAACGAACGTCTCGAGGGCCTCTACGAAGAGGCCGCCGCCCATCACGCCCGCCGTCGCGGAGCTCCTTCCCTTTCACCCGTCCCCACCCATGCCTGAGGCCAAACTCCATCGCGTCCTCGTGCGCAACACCGTCTCGAACTACATCCGCACGCTCGTCGCGGTCGTGGTGGGATTGCTCACTTTCCGTCTGCTCTACCAGCATTTCAGCAAGGAGGAGTTCGGCTTTTGGTCGCTCCTCTGGAGTGTCTTCGGCTTCGGCGTGCTCCTCGATTTCGGCTTCGGCTTCGCCGCGCAAAAGCGGGTCGCCGAGCTCTCGGTGAAGGAGGAATGGCCCGAGCTGAGCCGCGTCCTTTCCTCCATCCTCATCTTTTACGCGGGCATCTCCCTCCTCGTCGCGGGAACGGTGCTGCTGGCTTCGCCGTGGATCATCCAGTGGTTCGGCGTCTCGCCCGAGCGCTCCGAGGAGTTCCGCATCGTCATGGTCGTGTTTTTTGTCGGGATCGGTCTCTCCTTTCCCATGGGCGTCTTTCCCGAGATTCTGCGAGGGCAGCAGCGCATCAGTCTCGTGAACTGGCTTATCACCATCGCCATCGTCGCAAGGCTCGCCCTCGTCATCGCGGCGATACATTTCGAGTGGAGCTTCCTCACGATCATGATCATCGCGCTGCTCTCCGCGCTCGGACCGGATGCCTGCGCCGCGCTCTTCGCCCTGCGGGGCATGCCTGAGGTGAGGATCAGTCCGAAGCTTTTTTCCTTCGCCTCGATGCGGGCGACCGCGAAGTTCTCCCTCTTCGCCTATCTCGGCAGCGCGACCAATCTGATGCTCGGTCGCACCGACCAGCTCATCATCACCGCGACCCTCGGCGTCAGCTCGATCGCTCTTTATCAGGCGGCGGCGAAAGTCGGGGAAGTCTTCCGCGATTTCACCCGCCAGGTGCAGGACACCCTCTCGCCCGCGGCGGCGCATTTCCATGCCGGGGGAAATCACGCCGCCGTGCGCGAGCTCCTCGTGCAGGGGACGCGCTGGAGCGTCATGATCGCGACCCCGCTCTACCTGCTCTGTGCCTTTTACCTCGGCGATCTCCTCCTCCTCCTCACCGGAGATCGCAATCTCGGACAGGAGATCTGGATCGTCGGACAGATTCTCCTCGCCTGGTATTACAGCTCCATCATTACGCACAGCGTTTCGAAGCGCGTCTTTATGATGACCGGACACGAACGCCGTCTCATGAAGCTCGGTCTCGGTGAAGCGGTCAGCAATATCGGCCTAAGTCTCGTCCTCGTCCTCTCGTGGAAGAGTGTCACCGGCGTCGCCCTTGGTTCGCTCGTGCCGACGCTGTGGTTTGGTTGGTTTCACCTCTGGCCCTGGATGGCAAAGGAATCCGGTCTCGGCAGGATCGCTCTCTTCCGCGAGACGGTGCTCTCCTCATGGCTCGCCGCCGTGCCGGTCGTGCTGGTCCTTGTCGCCTTCAAGGGCGTCGTCCTCGCGCCCGGTTCGCACACGATCACCGCGATGTTTGTCGAAGGCGCCCTCGCGGGCAGTCTCGCCCTCTACGGCATCTGGCGCCTCGCTTTGAAACCGCACGAACGTGAGCGGGTCTCGGCCCGTTTCCGCCGTCGTGCCCATCCCCGCATTGCTCCGGTATGAAAAAAGATCCGCTCGTCAGCATCATCATGCGCAGCTATAACGAGGCCTGGGCCCTTCGGGAAACCCTGCCCGCTCTGCTCGCGCAGGAGTATCGCAATTGGGAACTCATCGTCATCGATAGCGGCAGCAGCGATGGATCGCAGGAGCTCATCCGCGCGATGAATCCCGCGCATTTCCTTGAAATCACCCCGCAGGAATATGTCCCCGGAGTGGTTCTCAACCGCGGCATGGAACTGGCGCGTTCGAACTACTGTGTCTTTCTCAACGCCGACGCCACGCCGGTCGACGAACACTGGCTGCGCCCTCTCGCCGAGTCGCTCTTCGACCCGCAGGTTGCCGCGGTCTTCGGACGCCAGGTCCCGCGTTCCGATTGCGAAGCGGTCGTTGCCTGCGATTATGATCGCTGTTTCGGCCCCCGGCGCGAGTCGGCCTCGTGGGACCACTTTTTCAGCATGGTCAGCAGCGGCCTCCGCAAGGACGTCTGGGAGCCGCGTCGCATCCGCGAGGACATCCAATACGCCGAGGACGACGAATACACCCGCCGTTGCAAAGCGGAGGGCTATGAAATCCGCTACGTACCCGGGTCGGTCGCGATACACAGTCACAACTACACGCCGGGGCAGAGCTACAAGCGCGCCTTCGGCGACGCCCGCGCCCTAGGAAAGGCCCTGACAGACACACAAATGAGGACGCCCTGGCTGAAGTCGGTCGCTCTCGGATGGGTCGGCGATCTTCGCCACGATCTCCGCTATTGCCGGGAAAACGATCGTCTTGCCGAGCTCCCTCACGCCATGGGAATCCGCTGGCAGCAGCGCCTCGGTCGTCATGCTGGATTCCTTGCAGGGCGGGCCGAAGCGGCCGGGTTGGCGTCCTGACGAGCGGGCGTTTTCCACTCGCTTGGGGGGGATGACCGGGGCTTTGCGGGGGATTATCGGTGTCAGGTCAACACAACACCACAACCCGAAACCCAATGCGTATCCTCGTTCTCTCCAATCTCTACCCTCCCCACTACATCGGCGGTTATGAACTGCGCTGCCGTGATGTCACCGAAGCGCTCCGCGAGCGTGGACACGAGGTGCGGGTGCTGACCTCGAACCACAAGACCTCGTCCAAGGTCGTCGATGAGAAGACGGACTACCAGGTCGACCGCACCCTGCGTCTCCACGGCTTCTTCGGCCATCCCTGGCTCGGGATCCGTTCGCTCCAGGGGCTCGAGCGGCACAACAACCGGGAGCTGCTCAAGGCGATCCGCGAATTCAAACCCGATCTTGTCCACGTCTGGAACATGGGCGGCATCTCGAAGTCGCTCGTCCTCACGCTCCAGCGCACCGACATTCCGACCGTTTACGATGTCTCCGATCACTGGATCGCGCGCAGTCTTAAGGGCGACGTCTGGCTCGACTGGTGGAATCGCTCGCAGCATTCCCTTCCCGCCCGCGCCCAGCGCAGTCTCTGGCACCTCGATGGCCGCCGCGGCAAGTGGCAGGAGGAGGCGCCGACGAATCCGCTGCGCCACATCGACTTCCAGCGCGTCTACTTTTGCAGCGCTCGACTCCGCGACATCACCGCCGATGCCGGCTACGACGTCGCCCATGGAGACGTGATCCATTGCCCCGTCAACATCGATCATTTCCACGGTCCCGCCCGCGATCCGCACGAGCCGGTGAAAAAGCTGCTCTACGTCGGCCGCCTCTCCGAAGACAAGGGCGTCTTCACCGCGCTGAAGGCGATGCGTGCGGCCCGGTCGCATTTCAACGGCACCCTCAGCATCTACGGCTCCGGTGATTCGGAATATGTTGCGAAGCTGCGGGCCTACGCCGGTGAGCACGATCTGCCCGTCTCTTTCCGTCACGCCACCCCCGCGGGCATGCCGCAGGTCTATCGCGATCACGACGCGCTCCTTTTCACCTCGGAGTGGGAAGAGCCCTTTGCGCTCACCCCGCTCGAGGCGATGGCGAGCGGCCTGCCCGTCATCGGGACGACGACCGGAGGCAGTGCCGAGCTGCTGCGTCACGAGGAAAACGCGCTCACTTTCGAGGCTGGAGACTTCAACGACCTCGCCGGACAGATCCGTCGCCTTGCCCTCAGCCCTGCCCTTGCGAGCCGTCTCTCCGCGACCGGTCAGGCCGAGGTTCGCGCCCGCTACCCGCTACCCGTCATCGTCGACCAGATCGAGCGATACCTCGCCGAGACCCTCAAGGTCTGGCGCTCCGTCAGTCTGCCTCACTACCTCGCCGCATGAGCGAACGCTACACACTCGACGGCAGCCCGGAGCTGGAGTTGCAACTCGCGGTCATCTGCGACGACGTCTCCATCAGCCTCCGCGCCCTCCTGCCCGACGACCTCCTCGAGGGCATCGTCCTCGGGGGCGGATACGGACGCGGTGAGGGCGGCGTCCTTCGCCTCAATGGACACGACCTGCCCTACAATGATGTCGAGTTCTTCGTCTTCGTGAGGGGGCCGGGTCTCCTCCGTCAGCGTCGCTGGGGTAAATTACTCGACGACCTGGGGCATCGTCTCACGGAAAAGCACGACATCGAGATCGAGTTCAAGCTCATCACCGCCCGCGACCTGCGCCGCAGCGCGCCGGCGATGTTTTACTACGACCTCATTTCCGGTCACCGTCTCGTCTATGGTGATGCTTCGCTCTTCGACGGATGCGGGCATCATCGCGAGGCGGCCCGACTGCCGCTCCATGACGGAACGAGGTTGCTGATGAATCGCAGCTCGGGTTTGCTTTTTGCCCTCGAGCGTCTCCAGCGCCCCGACTTCACCGCGGACGACGCCGATTTTGTCGGTCGCAACATTGCCAAGGCTCAGCTTGCTCTCGGCGACGTCATCCTCACGCAGCACGGCCTCTACCACTGGAGCTGCCGTACCCGGCACGAGCGATTGCAGACCCTCGCTCCCGGCGGAGCGATCCTCTCGCACCATGCCGCCGGGGTCGAGTTCAAGCTTCACCCACGTCGCTCCAACGCCTCGCGAGAGGAACTCCTCGCTCTGCACGAGAGCGTCTCGGAAGAAGCGCGGAAACTCTTTCTGCAACTCGAGTCGCGCCGTCTCGGCACGACCTTTCACGCGGTCGAGGACTACACCCGTTCGCCGCTCGACAAATGCCCCGAGACAAGTCCCCTCCGCAATCGCCTCATCAATGCGCGCCAGTTCGGAGTGCGCGCTCTCGCCGATCCGCGTTACCCGCGGCAGCGGCTTCTCCACGGACTCTGCGAACTGCTCTGGCGTCCGCTCCAACCGCTCGACCCGGCCCGGGTCGGCTCATACGCCGGCCTCTGGTCGCGCTTCAACTGACACCCTGACATGTTCACCATTTTTCGCCAGGATCTCGCCCGCAATCTCGCGGACTACGGGAACCGATCACGTCTCGCGCGCTTCGCGCTCGCGTTGACGCTCAACAGCGTGCACGCCCTTGCCCTGATCCGCTTCCAGTTCTGGTGCCGGCGTCATCATCTCCCCACGCTTTTTGCGGCGAAGCTGCTTTTCTGGTTCTTCAAGATCGAGATCAGCAGCGAGTCCGAGATCGGGCCGGGGCTGCGTCTCCCGCATCCCATGGGCATCATCATCGCGCCGTACTCGCGTGTCGGAGCAAATTGCGATCTCTACGCCGACGTCCGTCTCGTCCTCGCGCATGGGCGCAAGGAAGGCCCGCAACTCGAGGACGGTGTCTTCATGGGAGACGGAGCCAAGGCTGTCGGCGCGGTGCGCATCGGAGCCGGAGCCGTCATCGGCGTTTCCGCCGTCGTCACCAAAAATATCCCCCCAAATGTGAGGGCTGCGGGAATCCCCGCGCGGGTTTTAAGTGCCTGACACACCACCAACAACTCATGAATCTTCTTGTCATCTACCCCTACATTCCTTTCCCGCTCGACCGCGGCACCTACCAGCGGACCTTCCATCTCCTCCGTGGTCTTGCCAAAGAACACACCGTCGATCTCATCGCTCTGAGCGAGGGTGGAGAACGTCTCGAGCATCGCCCCGTTTTCGAAAGTTTCTGCCGCGAGGTGCGTTTCGTGGAGTTCCAACATCCCCGTTGGGAAAAGCTCGTCCCGAATCGCCTCTTCGATTCCGTGCCCTCGACGATCCGTCACTGGGACCTTCCCCAACTCGCCGATGCGATCCGCGAGCAGCTCGCGAAACGCGAGTATGATCTCGTCCACGTCTGCGACATCGTTCTGGCGCAGTATTTCCTCGAAGAGCACAAAGACATCCCGCTCTCGATCGATCGCAGCCGCGTCGACCTGCAGTTCCAGCTCCAGCAGACGCGCTTCAATACGCCTCGCCTGAAGGACAAATTCCTCGCCTGGGAAAACATGGCCAAGCTCTCGCGCTTCGAAAAAGCCGTCGCGAAGCGTAGCCAGCTTCAGGTTCTCTGCGGTCCCGACGACGAGACCTTCGTCCGCGACCACATCAGCACGACCGTGCCGCTGAAGGTCGTCGCCAACGGAGTCGATCCTGAATTTTTCCAGGCCATCGCCGAAGACCGTCGCGATGAAAAGCCCACCGTCGTCTTCTGTGGCGCGATGGACTACACCCCTAACATTGACGCCTTGCGCTGGTTTTTCGCGGGCATTCATGACGAAGTCCGCAAAAGCATTCCCGATCTGCAGGTGCTCATCGTCGGCAAGGATCCCGGTGCCGAAGTGCTCGCCTACGGCAACCGCACCGGCGTCACCGTGACCGGCAGCGTCCCCGATGTGCGGCCCTACTACCGCCGTTCCTGGCTGCAGGTCGTGCCGCTCCGCATCGGTGGCGGGACTCGGCTGAAGATCGTCGAGAGCCTTTCCATCGGCACGCCTGTCGTCTCCACCACGATCGGAGCCCAGGGGCTCGGACTCACCCACGGGGAAAACATCCTCCTCGCCGACACCCCCGCGGACTTCGCGAAGGAAATCGTGCGCGCGCTCGCCGATCTGGACCTGCGGATTCGTCTTCGTGAAAACGGCATCCGCCAGGCAAACGAACGTTTCGCCTGGGACGGCATCGCCGCCGGCCTTGCCGCCACCTACAGCAAGCTTGTCGCCCCGAAGGAAGACCGCATCCGCCTCATGGGTGTGCCCTTCGACCGCGTCACGATGGACGGCGCGATCGACCGCATCGGTGGCATGATCGAATCCGGCAAGCCGCACTACCTCGCCACGGCGAACGTTGATTTCCTCGTCCAGGCCAAACGCGACACCGAACTGCGCACCATCCTCAACGAAGCCGACCTCGTCGTCTGCGACGGCACGCCTTTGGTGTGGCTTTCGCGCTGGCTGCGTCGCGCCCTCCCCGAGCGCGTCGCCGGGTCCGATCTCGTGCCGCGTCTTCTCGATGAGGCCGAAGAGAAAGACTGGAGCGTGTTTTTCCTCGGCGGTCAGGAGGAGGTCCGCGAGCAGGCCGTGCGCAAGGTACGCCGTTCGCATCCCGGACTGCGCATCGCGGGGAGCTACTCGCCGCCCTTCGCCCCGCTCGACGCGATGGATCACGACGACATCAACGCCCGCATCCGCGACGCGAAGCCCGACCTGCTCCTCGTCTCCTTCGGCTGTCCGAAGCAGGAGAAATGGATCGCCCGCAACTACCTCGCGGCCGGTGCTCCCGTCAGCGTGGGGGTCGGGGCCACGATCGACTTCCTCGCCGGATCCGTGAAGCGTGCCCCTCGCTGGATGCAGGTCGCCGGGATGGAGTGGGTCTTCCGCCTCGCCCAGGAGCCGCGCCGCCTCGTCAAGCGCTACGCGACAGACCTCGTCGTCTTCGGCATCGGCGCGCTGCGCGAAATCCTGACCAACACCCAACAACCGGTTCGTTCATGAAGATCGCCTTTTCCACCAGCGTCATTCAGCGCGGTAAGACCGGCGTCGCCCAGTATGTCTTCGCCCTCGTGCGATCACTCATCCGGCAGGCGCAGGGGCACGAGATCCATCTCCTCGTCCTCGAGGAGGATCTCCCGCTCTTCAAGTTTGCCCGCGACCACGTGACCCTCGTCCCGGTATCGGAGAAGTGGCGTTCGCCGCTGAAGAATGTCTTCTGGCATCAGTTCATCCTGCCCCGCTGGCTCAAGCGCGAGGGCATCGACGTCCTCCACGTGCCCAGTTACCGCCGCATGGTCTGGAGCGCGCCCTGTGCGACCGTGGCGACGATCCACGATCTCGCACCCTTTCATGTGAAGGGGAAATACGATCCCGCCCGCATGCTCTACGGCCGCGTTGTCGTGAAGCACCTCGCGCGCCGTCAGGATGCCATTGTCGCAGTGAGTGAAAACACCTCGGCCGACATCACCCGCTTTTTCGGGATCCCGCGGGAAAGGCAGCGTGTCATTCTCAACGGTCTCGATCACGATCGCTTTTGTCCCGGGGAATCAAACGGAGAAAAGCCCTTTTTCCTCTATGTCTCGCGGCTCGAGCATCCGGCGAAAAATCACGTCCGGCTGATCGAGGCCTTCGAACGTTTCAAGGCCGCGACGGGATCGGACTGGCAACTCGTTCTCGGCGGCAGTGACTGGCATGGGGCCGAGCACATCCATGCCGCGGTCAAGGCCTCGCCCTATCGCGACGAGATCCGGCTGCCCGGTTTTGTCGCCGATGCCGACCTGCCCGATCTCTACCGCCGCGCCGGAGCGCTCGTTTATCCCTCGCTCTTCGAGGGCTTCGGAATGCCGCCGGTCGAGGCGATGGCCTGCGGATGCCCGGTCATCAGTTCGGATGCAGGATCCCTCGCCGAGGTCGTCGGCGATGCCGCCCTGATCGTAGATCCGCTCTCGGTCGCGAGCCTCGCGAGCGCCCTCGCCCGGGTCGCTCTCGACGAAAAAATGCGGGCCCGATTGGTTGTTGCAGGCCTTGCCAATGCGCGTCGATTCGACTGGGACGAGAATGCGGGGAATCTCCTGCGGGTCTACGAGCGGGCGGTCCATGGCCCTCCAGTTGGGGGGATTGAGAGGCCGGGGCGGGGGAGCGATGCTGTCAGCGTCGCCACCCCACACGCCCATGCCTGACTCATCCACCGAGCTCTCCCATCACGCCACCGCCCGCCCCCGGTCCGCCGCCCTTGCGCCGGTGATCGACGTGGAGGCGCATCACGCAGTGACACCGGCCCCGTCGGGATTCACGCTGCCGTTTGATCCGCTGCGCCTCATCGACGCGGTCTATGCCCGCTGGTGGGTGGCCCTGATCGCCGGTATCGTCCTCGCCGCCGCGCTCGGATTTTACGCGACGCAGCGATTCAACACGCATCACCGCGCTTCGGCCCAGTTGATCAAACTGGCTTCGCCGAATTCCCTTCGTCAGAGCGAGGGAGGCGATCCGTATCAACCGCACGAGACGAGCATTCCCACGATGATGGCGATGATGCGGTCCGGCGCCGTGATGGAGCGCGCGGCGGAGCGGCTCGAGGGAAAAATGAGCGAGGGCCTCCTCCGGGCCGGGCTCATCATCACGCCCGAGCGCAACACCGACATCATCCGCGTCACCGTGAACTCCGATCACGACAGCGCCACCGCCCTCGCCGGACTCGAGGCCTACCTCGCCGAGGTCCTCGACTTTTCCCGCAAGATCCAGCAGCGCGACGCCGGTGAGATGGGCAAGATCCTCGCCCGTCAGATCGAGCAGTCCGATCAGGAGTTGATCAAGCTCAACGAGGAACTCCTCGAATACGCGAAACGCGAGAAGCTCGTCGATCCTGACAAACAGACCGACGCCCTCCTCGGCGAACTCGCGAGCTACAGCCTGAAGTATGAGGAGCTGCGTCTCCAGCACGAGACCCTCGACCTGCGCACCGCCTCGATCGAGAACGAACTCTCCAAGGTCAGCCCCGCTGCCGCGAAGCTCGATGCGGCGCGTGCCGAACTTGCGCAATTGAAGCTGCGCTACACCGAGGCCCACCCCGCCGTGATCGATGCGATTGCTTTTGTCCAGTCGCTCGAGGCCGTCGCGCAGGACGAAGCCCCCCGTCTCAACAGCCCGCCCAAGCCCGGCGAAAGCGCCGTGGCCGAGAGCCTCTACCTCGAGCTTGTGAAACTGCGCGGGGAAAAGCAGGTCATCGGCGAACAACTCGGCAAACTCAATACGGTGCGTGAATCGCTCAACACCCGTCTCGAGCAGTTACCGCGCAAGGCGCTCGAGCTCGCCGCGATCAAGTCGCGCAAGGCGGCCGTCGAGACCTCGCGCACCCTCCTTGCGGCCCGTCAGCGTGAAGCGTCTCTCGTCGAGGAAAGCGCCGAAGGCGATTACCGGCTTCTTTCGATGGATCGTCTTCAGGATGCCGTCATTGAGACGCCTTCGAAAAAGATCCTCATGCTCACGGCCGGTGGATTCTTCGTCGGGGCGGGCGGGGTCGTCTTTCTGGCCGTCCTTTTCGTCCTAATGGATCGCCGCCTGCGCTCGTCAAACGATCTCCGACGCGCCTTGAAAGTGCCGGTCGTCGGTGCGCTCTTCGAGAGTTCCGCCGCCGATGAGAAAAAAGCCCGCACCTGGGCCTTTCGCACCTGGACGCACCTGCATCCGACGCTCAATCACGGGGAAAGCCAGGGAGCGACTGTCTGCGGTCTCCTCATGGACGAGCCCGGCACGTTGCCTTGCCTTCTCGGCGAAGCGGCGGCACGCCGCGGATCTTCCGTCCTCGTCGTCACTCGCGAGACGACGGAGGCCTCGGTCGAGCTGGAGTCGGCCCTCGAGTATCCCGAAGAGATCATCACCCATCTCACCGCCCGTCCCGAGCGTGTCCTCCACCTGCAAATGAGCGACGACTGGGCCTGGACCGGAGAGCAGCGCCGCCAGTGGACCGCAGCCCTTGCGCTCTGGTCAAAAACCGGGCGGCTCGTCATCCTCGTCGAACTGCACGATCCGAGACAGGCCGAGACGCTTCTTGTCGCCGAGCAGCTCCCGAATCTCCTCTGGATCGGGAGCGGTGCCGCCGATGGCAAACGCACCCGCGAAGAGAGCGCCCTTTACCACGCCGCCGGATGCCACCTCGTCGGAGCCCTCTACGACCGTGCGCCGAAGTTCCGGCTGCCGATCCTGAACAAGTTCGCCGCAGCCGCGTGCGTCCTTTTCGCCTCGGTCCACCTCCACGCCCAGAGCCCCGTCTTTCTCGGGGCGGGGGACATCGTGAATCTCACCGTCGCCGGCCAACCCGAGCTCGCCCGCAACGGCGTCACCATCGCACCCGACGGCACCCTCACCTACCTCCACGCCCAAGCCATCCCGGCGGCCGGACTCACCCTCGATCAACTGCGGGCGAGTCTCACCACGGAGCTCCGGCGTTATTACAACAACGCGATCGTCGTTGTCACCCCGAATCTCTTCCAGAGCAACAAAGTCTACGTGCTCGGCAAGATCGTGAAAAAGGGCGCTGTCACCCTCGACCGGCCCATGCGCATCGTCGATGTCGTGGCCGAGGCAGGCGGGCTCGAGACGGGACTTTTCCAGCAGAACACCGTCGAACTCGCCGATCTCGGACGCAGCTTTCTGATGCGCGGCGGGGAGAAAGTCGATGTCAACCTCGAGGCCCTTTTTCTCAAGGGCGACATGAGCCAGAACGCGCCCGTCGCGGCCGGAGACTATCTCTATTTTCCCTCGGCCAACTCGAACGAGATCTACGTGCTCGGCAACGTGAAGATGCAGGGCACCCAGGGACTCCTCGCCCATACCTCCGTCCACAGCGCCATCGCCCAGGCGGGCGGGTTTACGCAAAAGGCCTATCAAAAGCGCGTCCTCGTCGTGCGGGGTTCGCTCGACCAGCCCGAGACCTTCGTCGTCGACATGGTCGAGATCATGGCCGCACGCGGCAAAGGCTTCCCCCTCCAGCCGCGCGACATCGTCTACATCGCCGACAAGCCCTGGGCCCGCGCCGAGGAGCTTCTGGGCTTTGCGATCAATGCCTTCACTCAGGGAGCGGTCTCGTCCTGGGCCGGAGCCAATATCGGGCCGATGATCGGCGAAGCGATTTTGCCGAGTCTTCGATAAAATATTATAATTTCCATATTTCGTGGTGGCGAAACAGCTGATTTTGGGATTATAGTTTCGTATGGCAGAAAACGCAGAGTCGCCGTCCGTCCGGGAAATGAGCGTTGGCATCGTCGAAGACGACCCGACGCTGCGTCTCTTTGTCACCCAGCTCATTAAAAAGAAGGAGCATCATTTCACCTTCGCGGGAGCCTGGGACAGCGCCGAAGCGGCCGTGCCTTCGCTCCTCGAGAGCAAGCCCGATGTCGTCGTCGTCGATCTCGAGCTGCCGGGTGCCTCGGGCATGGAGATGATCCGCGAGATGTCGCCGCACCTGCTCAACACCGCCTTTGTCGTGCTGACGATCCACGACGATCCGAAAAAAGTCTTCGCCGCCCTCCGCTCCGGCGCGAGCGGTTATCTCCTGAAGTCGGCCAAACCCGCCGAGATCGCCGCCGGCATTCGTCAGGCCGCCGAGGGTGGTTCACCGCTCAGTCAGGACATCGCCCGTCTCCTCATCCAGTCGTTTCAGGAACCCGCCAAGCCGGAGAAAAAAGAGATCCCCGGGCTCACCCCGCGTGAGAGCCAGATCCTCGAGCTTCTCGCGAAAGGCATGGTGCCGAAGGAGGTCGGCTACGAACTCCACATCAGCTACGAGACCGTGCGCGACTACCTGAAGTCGGTCTATCAAAAGCTCCACGTGCGCTCGCGCACCGAGGCGGTCATCAAGTATCTCCACTACACGGAGAACTGAGGAGCCCAGGCACTCACTTGGGGGGATGGAAAGGGGCCCGTGTCGGGGGCATCCTTCTCCATGATCAATCAGACCCTTGGGGAGACCCTGTCAGGTCAATGATCATACCCTGTCATGCGACCAATCCTGTCATCCCTGCTTCTCTGCTTTTTCACTTCCTGCGTCAGCACGAAGGGACCCGGCTTTGATCCTCAGGCCGAAACGGCGGGCAAAGAAGTCGTTGATGCGGAGTTCGCGAGCTCGGGAGGCTACACCTCGCCGCCGCCCGCTCTCCTGCAGCCGCCCACGGAACCCTACCGGCTCGGCCCCGGGGACAAACTCGACATCGAGATCCTCAGCGAACCCGACTCGCGCGCCGAGACCTTTGTCACGCCCGACGGCCGTCTTTATTACAATCTCCTCTCGGGCGTCGAAGTCCTCGGTAAATCCACCGCCGAACTGAAGCCCGAACTCGAGACGCAGCTCGCCAAGTATTACCATGGCCCGCAGGTCACCATTTCCCTCGTCGAGGCCGTGAGCCAGCGCGTCGCCGTGCTCGGCCGGGTCAACAATCCGGGGAACTACTCGCTGAAAACACCGATGCGCGTCCTCGACGCCCTCTCCCTCGCCGGCGGCCTCTTTGCCTCGCGCTTCACCGGCACGACCGAGGAACTCGCCGACCTGAAACACAGCTTCATCACGCGAAACGGCGAAGTCCTCCCCGTCGATTTCGAGCGGCTCATCCGCGACGGCGATCTCAGCCAGAACATCTACCTCCAGGCCGATGACTTCATCTACCTGCCCTCCTCGCTCACCAATGAGGTGTATGTGTTAGGGGCCGTGACCGAACCCCGTCCCGTCGGTTTCATGAACGAGATGAATCTCCTCGGCGTGCTCGGCCGCGGGCTCGGCCTGCGCCCCGACGCCGACCTCACCCGGGTCAACATCATCCGCGGATCGCTCACCGATCCGAAAATCGCCACGGTCGATGCCAAGGCCATCCTCACCGGCGAAGCGACCAACATCCGTCTCGAGCCCGGCGACATCGTCTACATCCCCGGCGCCGGGACGATCTCGGCGAAGTCCCTCGCCCGCGAGGCGGTCAACACCTTCGTTCGTGTCGTCGCGGCGAACGAGGGCGGCAACTTCGGGGCGAACGACTCCGACAACGTTGGGGTCAGTGTGAACGTCGGCGGCAGCAATTGAAATGAAAACCGAACGCCGGCTCCGCCCGCTCCTCATCGCCGAAGGAGCCAATCCCGCCCTCACCAGCGCCTCCCTCGTCGGGTGGTCGTGTGTGAAGGCCATCGCCGCCGTTAGCGACGCCCACATCGTCACCCATTGGCGGAATCGCGACGACTTTCTCGCCGCCGGTCTCGTCGAGGGACGCGACTTCACCGCGATCGACACCCGCCGCGCCCAGACCCTCGCGTGGCAGGCGACGAAGCTCCTCAGCCCGCGCGACGCCTTCAGCTGGAGCCTCTACGCGATCTTTTCCAACCTCGTCTATCCGAGTTTCGAACGCGCCGTCTGGCGGACTTTCGAGGCGCGGCTGCGCGCGGGTGAGTTCGATCTCGTCCACCGAATCCTGCCGCTCTCGCCGACGACTCCGAGTCCGCTCGCGGCCCGGCTCAAGCGCATCAAAGTGCCTTTCGTCCTCGGCCCCCTCAACGGCGGCGTCCCCTGGCCGAAAGGATTCGACGAAGTGCGCCGCGCCGAAAAGGACGGGGCTGGACGGCTCCGCGGTCTTTACCGGCTCCTCCCCGGGACCCGCTCGACCCGCGAGGCCGCCAGCGCCATCATCGCCGGATCGCGCACCACCGCGCGCGAGCTCGCCCCGCATCTGCAGGAAAAATGCATCCATCTTCCCGAGAACGCGATCGACACGACCCGCTTCGCGCTCACTCCCAAGGCACCGCGTGAGGCCGGGCCGCTCCGTATAACCTTTGTCGGACGCCTCGTCGCGCTCAAGGGCGTCGACATGCTCATCGAAGCCGCCGCGCCGCTCATCCGCGAAGGAAAAGTGGAGCTCGATCTCATCGGCGACGGACCAGAACGCGGACGGCTCGAGCAGCTCCTCGAGCGCGAAGGCATCGCCGACCGTGTCGAGCTCTCCGGCTGGATCGATCACACGGCCCTGCAGCCCCGGCTCCGACGCGCCGACGCCCTCGCCTTTCCCAGCATCCGCGAATTCGGCGGAGGTGCCGTCATCGAGGCCATGGCCCTGGGCGTGCCGCCCCTCGTCCTCGACCACGGAGGACCACCCGAACTCGTCCCGCCGGGGACCGGTCACGTCCTGCCCCTCCAGAGCCGGGCCCAAATCATCTGGGATTTGCAGGGGCTCTTCCGCAGCTACACGAACGATCCCGAGTCCCTCGCCCGTCTCGGCGCTGCCGCGCAGGATCACATCGGGAAGTTTTTCACCTGGGAAGCCAAAGCCGAGCAGATCCTCGAGATCTACCGGTGGGTTCTCGGGGAACGGGAGGAACGGCCGGATTGGGGTATGCCGATGGGGACGGTGGGATTGAGGGATTGAGGGATTGAGGGGGCAAGAACCGGCCGCTGGCGCCGGTGCTCTGCGGCATGGGTGATCTGCGGCATGGGTGATTCTTGAAGGGATTTCCCTCCCGGTTGCCGATCCATTCGACGGCGAGGCATGCCTTCGGCGTCCGCAACAAGGAGGTGCCCGTTGGAATTGAAAACATGGTCCAATGGAAGGGCTGGTGCCGGTTGAACGCGTTGTTCTGCGGCATTGTAGATCATCCGCTTGAGCCGCGCGGTTGCCTGCAACGAAAGACAGGTCGCAAACCCATCTGTCCTACTCTGATGATGAGCCGTCCGTGCATGTGAAGTCGGTTTTGCGGTGACGGTCGGTATTCACCCGATAGATGGATTCAATGAGCTCTGCGGCAATCCAGTTAGGATGAAGATCGCGTCTCTGCTTGAAGCAGGAGAACCTGGATTCTCCGCCTCACCTCCTCCCAGCCCGCCGGTTCATCTCCAATCCCGCGCCCATACCGGCTAGCATAAGCCAGTGTGAGAGATTTTTGGTCTGTGTCAGGATGCGTTCGACCGTGCCGTGGCCGTAGCAGATGAGGAGTCCGATGAAAAGGGCGGCGGCGAGGGCGCCCATGAGGGTGCCGCGTCCGGCGATGGCGCTGCGCAGGGTCCACCAGAGGGTCGCGGCGGCAAAGAGGAGGAAGGAGCCGAAGCCAAGCCATCCGGTCTCGGCGAGCCAGAGCCAGTAGAGGCTCTCTGTGAGGGGATTGGCATAGTAGTTCTCGTCGTAGATCGTGAAACCGCGGTCGCGGTCCCATTCCTCGAGGATCTCGCTGTATTGATCGCCGCGGGGACGGCTGTTCGCGATGCCGAAGTTGTTCCATCCGATCCCGAGGACGGGATGATCGCGCAGCATCGCCGCACTTTGCTTGTTGAGGATGTCTCGCAAGTCCTCCTCGACCATCTCGCTGCTCTCAGCGACTTCGTTGAGGCGCGCCTTGAAGGAATCGAGGGCGAAGAGAAAGACGAAAATCGCCCCGACCGCGCCGATGACGCTGATTGTCGTGGCCCGGACACTGGGTCCGCGCATCCACGCGAGGAGGAGCAGCACGAGCGAACCCACCGCGTAGGCGGCGAGGGCGGCGCGTGAAACCGAGAGGAGAATGCAGAGTCCGGCTCCGCCGTAGCCGGCGAGACAGAGCCAGAGCAGCTTCCCTTTCACCCGCGGATGGAGGGCGAGCGCGAAGACGGGAAAGGCCCCGAGGTAGCACCACATCGCCATGGGGTTCTGATGCTCGAACCATCCCTTGACCTGCCAAGATCCATCGAAGAGCCGCATCTTCAGCGTCAGCAGTCCGTGGTGAAAAAGCGCCCCGGCGAGGGCTCCGACCGCCCAGCGCGCATCGTCCTCGTCGCGGAGATAGAGCGCCGCCGCCGCGAAGATGAGAGCGCCTTTCATGAAGCGGCACGCTGCCATCATCGCATAGGTCGGCTCGTAGCTGCCAAAGAGGGAAAGCAGGCTGAGGCCGCACCACAGCAAGTAAAGACCCACTCCGGGAGGCCGTTTTGCCCTGAGCGGGTTCTCAACGCGGCGCGCGCGTGAGATGGCGATGATGAGGGCGAGGGCGAGCACCTCGATCAGGGAAATCTCGAACCCCTTGGTGTGACCTCGATAGGTCTCGATCGAGCCGATCATCATCATGAAATTCCCCGGACGCAGCGCCGTCATCACGAGCATGGTCGCGAAGACGGCCCGCTGCCAAACCCGCCGCGACGTCAGCCAGACCCCGAGGAGCGGGGCCATTCCTCCGTAGAGGAACAGGGCGAGGGCGAACTTGATGAGATCTTTCATGGACGGCGATACCGTCGCCCCATCCCGGCTCTTTACCGCCCCCTCAAGTGAGGGTCTTTCGTGATGATCGGGAATGCGGTTGATTGCGGGCATGGACACCTGTCTCCGGACCCCTGCCATTTCCCAACCCGCCCGCGCCGCCGATCAACGCCCCACGATCGGGGTGTTGATCCGTTTTGCGAACTCCGCCGCGACCCTGCCGCGCGTTCTCGCCGCCCTGCGCGAGCAGACCTGCCAGCCGCACGAGATCCTCGGCGTGGCGAACGAGAGCACGGACGGTTCATCTGATCTCATGCACAACGCCGGAGCTCGTGTGATCGAGTGGTCCGGTCCCTACGAGCACTCCAAAGTCCTCAATTTCGGGATGCGCCATCTCACGACCGACCTTGTTCTCGTGCTGAGCTCGCACACCGTGCTCGAGTCACCCGACGCGATTCGCCAACTCGTCGCCGCCTTCGACGATCCCCTCGTCGCCTGTGCGAGCGCCCGCTGGGACGACGATCCCTACTACAGCGACGCGGTGACCTGGGACGAGCTCCTCGCAAAGGGCCTGCGTTTTGGCTCCATCTACAGCAACAGCATGGGCATGATCCGCCGCCGCCTCTGGGAGGAGCTTCCCTTCGACGAGGCCCAGCTCTCCTCCGAGGACTACGCCTGGGCGATCCACCAGATTCGTCGCGGGGGGATCTGCCGTCGTCTCGATTTTCCCTTCAGCTACCAGCGCAACGGCTCCCGCCGCGACCGCGAATTCGCCGAAGTGACCTTTCGTCTCGCCCGACGACATCGTCTCCCCGTCGCCTGGCTCGGGCTCGCGGGGTCGATCCGCTTTCTCGCGGGTTCGCTCTTCGAAGAGGGCAAAAGGCGAGAGCGGCAGCCGGTCCTCGAGCGTCTCAAGGCCTGGGCGGACGTGGCGGTTTCGGCCTGAGTTCCGTAATCGCGAACGCATTCGTTATTGTCGTGAGGCGGGAAATTTCCCATCATGCGGGAATTCCTCCATGCCTCCCGCCTTCTCCCGTGCCGTGCGTTTCCTTGCCGCCGTGCTCTCGCTCTTCTCGCTGAAGGGCTGCAAGCCGGCTCCTCCTCCGCCCGCGGTCGCCGGTGTGACGATCGAGTTGAAGTATCCCGTCCTCCTGATCGGGCAGAAGACTTTCGATGTGCGCGACTCGGAGGCTTCCCTCATCAACGTCCCCGGCGCCTCGAGTTTGAACCTGATCGAACGCGTCATCCTCGATTCCGACGGACGCCTCTTCGAAGTCGTCAGCGCGAGGGTGGAGGCGGGAGCCAAACCGGTCCTGCTCGATTTGGGCACGAGCCCAAGAAAACACGAGGTGATTCTCCGGGAACTTCGGAAACCTTCTTTTCAGAAAATCCAGGCACTCATCCTTGCCGAGATTCACGCGCCGCACAGCTATTGGTCGGACGAACCCGGCTACGTCGAGACGGCGGAAGCCAAGATCCGCTCGCTCGACACCGTCGGGCAATTGATCACCGCTTGCGGCGAGTATTGGAACTGGACCCGATGAAACCCTCTCCACTCCTTCAATGAACCCTCTCCGATTTCTCCCCTGTCTCGCCATCCTCCTCGCTCTTCCCGCCTCCGCCGCCCCACCGCGCCCGCAGTTGCAGATCCTCAACGGCACGGACGCGCCGGTCTCGGTCTTCTGGCTGAAGTCGGAGAACGAACGGATTCCCAACGGTACCATTGGCCCTAACCAAGACACGATCATCACCACGACGAACGGACACCGTTTTGCGATCGTCGATGGCAAGGGCGGCGAGACCGTCATCGAAAGCCGACTGCCGGTGCAGGCCCACCGGGTCGGGGGCATACCCGCCTTCTACACGCAGCGGATCGAGGCGAACGGTTATCCCATCGTCGCCTCGGCCAAGGTGAATCCTTACGCGTTGAAAGAGGCCGCCCACCTCATCGACCTGATGCTCGCGAAGCGTCCCGATGTGCGCGAGGCGATGATCGCGAGCGGCTCGCGGCTCTGCATCCATGCCTGGAATGAATTCACGACGGACCTGCCCGAGTTCGCCCGGCTCGGGGAGAAACCCCACCCGGCCTTTCCGAAGATCAACGGGAAGGATTACTGGGACGCCCGCGCCCGCGGTCTCGGCGGCAGCGCGACGGATCCCTATTGCTCCTGTGGCGAGGAGAATCTGCTCTGCTATCCCGGCGATCCCTACTCGACCGAGAACATCCTCATCCATGAATTCGCGCACAACATCCACCTGCGGGGACTGAACAACGTCGACCCAACCTTCGACGACCGGCTCAAGGCCGCCTACGTCGCGGCGATGAAAAAGGGGCTGTGGAAGGGCAAATACGCCGGGGTGAACCACCACGAGTACTTCGCCGAAGGCGTGCAATCGTGGTTCGACAACAACCGTGAGAACGATCACGACCACAACCACGTCAACACCCGCGTCGAACTGGTCGCGCACGATCCGGGACTCGCCGCGCTCTGCCGCGAAGTCTTCGGCGACACGGAGCTGAAATACACCAAGCCGGCGACGCGCCTCCACGGTCATCTCGCGGGCTACGATCCGGCGACGGCTCCGACTTTCACGTGGCCGGAGCACCTCGTCGAAGCGAAGGCCGCGATCCGCGCTGCGGCCGAAGAACGCAACCAATCGGCGGACGCGAAACCGATCCGGGAGACGCGCACGATCCTCGGCTGGCAGGTCCACCTGCACCGCGATCTTCTCGAGAAGGAGGCGACCGCCACGGCCGAAGCGCTCGCGTTGCTCGAAGTCCAGCTCGCCGAGATCCTCCGCGTCGTGCCGGCTCCGGCCCTGACCGAACTACAAAAAGTGCCGCTCTACTTCAATCCCCCCTATCCCGAAGAGCGGCCGCGCGCCGAGTATCATCCGGGGGCGGACTGGCTCAAGGAAAACGGCCGCGATCCCGCCATGGTACGCGGGGTCGAGTTCACCAATGTGGCGATTTTCGAGGAGGAGACGGACCGCATGCCGAATTTCACCCTGCACGAACTTTCCCACGCCTATCACCACCGCGTTCTCCCGATGGGATTTGCCAATCCTGAGATCCGGCTCGCCTACGAGGCGGCGAAGAAGGGCGGGGGATACGAGAAAGTCGAGCGCCGCTTTGGTGGATCCAGGCCGAACGCCGTCGAACCCGCCTACGCCCTGACAAACCCACAAGAATACTTCGCCGAGACGAGCGAGGCGTTCTTTTCACGGAACGATTTTTTCCCCTTCACGAACGAGGAGCTTTCGCGGCACGATCCCGGGATGGCGGAGTTGCTGCGGGACTTGTGGGGGGTGCGGTGAGGGAGCCTCGGGACCGCGCCATGCTCGTCGTGCCCGGGTGCCAGCGTCCGCTGATGAGGGTGAGACGAGGGATCGCCGGGAGTCCGAGCCGGTCTTGCTCGACGCCGGCAACGACGGTCTCGATCAGGGCCGCTGCCATGAGATCCTCGCGCTGCCAGATGCCCGAGTTCGGCCCGTGCGGATTGACGCCCTGATACGCGAGAGAGAGGTCTTCGGGCACGCGGTGCCCGGTGCTTTCGAGCAGTTCCTTCATGCCTCGCACCTGCGAGGCGACGGCCTCGATGCGGTGGCGTTTCAGCCAGCGTTTCACGACCAGGGAGGAACCGGGTCCGAGATCGGGAAGAAGGCAGGAGGGAAGGTCCGGGTAGCCGGGATGGAGAAGCCGGAAGCGCTGCCAGCCGGTGGAAAGGCAGTAGTTCGTGGCGATCTCGATGGCGGCGGTGGTGCAGATGCCGATGCGGCGGTGGCCCATCTCGGCGAGCCTGGCGAAGACCTGCACGCAGTTTCCGACATCGTCGGCATCGACGGAGTCGAGGGTGGGATCGACCTGGCTCGATCCGTTGTGGAGCGCGGCGAAATGCTGCCAGTTGAAGTTCCATTCGCGGACATCAAGGCGCGCCTTGTACTGCTGGATGATGATCCCCTGGATGCCGAGGGCGCGGAGGCGACGCTCGAGCTTCGGGGCGTTGCCGGGGCGGATTTTCGTGAAACGTTCGAGCCGATAGCCGAGTTCTTCGGCCCGCTTTACCGCGAATTCCCAGTAGAGCTGGTGGGCCGAGTTTTCCGCGGGGATCTCGAGGTCGTGATCGGTGATCCAGGCGAGGGTGCCCTGGTGGGCGCGGGCCTTGGTCGCCCGGACATGGCTCATGAGCTGGGCGAGCTTCGGGTCGCGGCGGTAGCCGAGTTTGGCGGCTGCTTTGGCAACCAAGAGGCGCGTTTCCCGGCTGATCCTGGGATCGTCGCGGAGGGCGCGCGAGACGGTTGCGTGCGAGATGCCGAGGTGCGCGGCCACGGTGCGCATCGTGCAGGTCGATTTTCGGTTCTGGGGCATGGAGACGAGGGAGTGTCGATCCGGTTCCGGATCTGTGCAACTGGTGCATAAAAACGGACTCCCATGGTGACGGCGGATCCTGTTAGATTTCAAGCTGCCCCCCAATTTTCATGCGCCGGATCGCATCCTTCCTTTTTGGTGTCACCGCCCTTCTTGCATTCGTCCTCTCCTCCTCTCCGGAGGTCAGGGCAGCGGTGCCGCGGGATTTTGCGATCGACCTCAAGGCGACGGTGGCGGACAGCGCGCCCCACATCACGCTGAGCTGGACACAGCGGGTCCAGAGCAACATCACCGCACAGAAGATCCACCGCCGTCTCAAGGGCGAGGCGACCTGGGTGAAGCAGGCCGATCTCACCACGACCCAGACGAGCTACGTCGACAGCACCGCCCTGCCGAACGTGGAATACGAATACTGGATGGAGCGCAATCTCACCGGGCTGACTCCAAACGTGGCGATGGGTTACCTTTGCGCCGGGGTGAAGGTTCCGGAGGTGCACACGCGGGGCAAGCTGCTCCTCGTCATCGACGACACCATGGTCACGCCGCTTGCTCCGGAGATCGCGCAACTGAAGCTCGACCTCGCCGCCGACGGCTGGACCGTGGTGCCGATCACCGCACCCCGCTCCGGCACGGCGATCAGCACGAAGGCGCTCATCGTCGCGGCCTACAACGCCGATCCGGTGAACGTGAAGGCGGTCTATCTGCTCGGCCATGTGCCGGTGCCCTACTCGGGCAACCAGGCCCCGGACGGCCACTCTCCTGATCACGTCGGGGCCTGGCCGGCGGACGGCTACTACGGCGACATGGACGGCACCTGGACGGACACGTCGGTGAACAATACGGGCGCCTCACGGAATCAGAACGATAACATCCCCGGCGACGGAAAATTCGACCAGATCAGCCTGCCCGGGCTCGTCGAGCTGCAGGTCGGCCGGGTCGATCTGCACACCCTCAATCGCTCGCCCGCGACCGCATTTCCCGAGGTGACGAAGCTGCGCCGCTACCTGCGCCGAGCTCATGAATATCGCCACAAGCTCGGCGCCTACGCCGCGATTCCGCGCCGCACCCTGATCCGCGATGGTTTCGGACATGCCTTCACGTCGGAACCCTTCGCGGTGACGGCGTGGATGGGAGCCTTTGCCTGTGTCGGACAGGCCCCCGAGGCACCCATTGACGAGGCCCCGAGCGGGCAGTGGTTTTTCCCGGCCTACGCGGGCGGCAAGGACTATCTCTGGGGTCACGGCTGCGGCGGTGGCAGCCACGAGTCGGCCGGGAGTCTCGGTGTCTCGATGGAGTTCGGACGAAAGACGAGCCGGGTCGTTTTCACGAGCGTCTTCGGGAGCTATCACGGCGACTGGGATGCGGACAACAATCTGATGCGCTCGGTCATCGGAGGCAATGCGAGCGGCGACTCCCTCGGCCTCACCTGTTTCTGGGCGGGCCGTCCGAACTGGTTCCCCCATCATCCCGGGATGGGCGAAACGATGGGTTACATGATCCGGGCCTCGATGAACGGAGGGATCACCGGCGGCGGATCCTATGTGCCGGGGGGCTCGTCCTATCGTGGTGTTCACATTGGTCTGATGGGCGACCCGGCCCTGCGGATGCACGCGGTCGAGCCTCCCCGCGGACTCACCGCGACGAGCGCGAACAGCGAGGTTGCCCTCAGCTGGACGGCGAGCACCGAAACGGCCTTGCAGGGCTATCACGTCTACCGCGCCGACACGCCGGATGGTGTCTTTGTCAGGCTGACGGCTAACGCGACCTCGGCGACGAGCTACACCGACACGACGGTGGCCCCGGGCAATGCCTACACCTATCTCGTGCGCACCTTGAAACTGGAGGCGGTGCCAGGCGGCTCCTATTACAATCTCAGCGTCGGATCTCCCGTGACGGTGACGGCCAGCTCCGGCGCTACCGCCGCGCCGCGCAACCCGACCGAGCTCACCGTGGCCACGCCGGCGAGTGCCACGAGCGTGACCCTGAACTGGATCGACAACGCCACCGATGAGACCGGATACCGTGTCGAACGCAAGACCGGAGCGGCGGGATCATGGAGCTCCGTCGCCACTCTTGCAGCGAATACGACGAGTCATGTCGACAGCGGTCCCCTGACCCAGGGCAATGCCTATTTCTACCGCGTTGTGGCGACCGGTGGATCCGCTGATTCGGTGGCGTCGAACGAGGCCTCCTGTGATGCGATCGCGGGATTTTTCGAGTTTTCCACGACGAAGACAAAGGTGAACAAGAACGCCGGCACCGCCTCGATCACCGTGAACCGCTTTGGCGGCGCGGTCGGAGCCGTCGCGGTGAACTACGCCACCGCCAACTCGAGCGCGATCGCCGGCACCCACTACACGAGCAAGTCCGGTACGCTGAGCTGGGCCGATGGCGACACGACGCCGAAGACGATCTCCATTTCCATCACGAACACCGCGACGCCGCAGTTGCCGAGGCAGTTCAAGGTCAACCTGACTTCGCCGACCAACGGATCGGCCGTGGCCCAGTGGTCGAGCATCGCCGTGCTGATCGAAGATCCGACCGCAAGCCTCGATCCGGCGTGGACTTCGGCGATGCTGGGATCGATCAATGACAGCTCACCGGCGGTCAGCGCGGAAGGTCTCCTCGGCGACGCCACGATGGGCGGCAGCGGCGCCGCCAGCGGTTCGACCAGCGAGGCGGGCCGGTTCATTTACCAAAGCCGCGATGGCGACGGGGTCATGACGATGCGGGTGCCGACGCCCACACCCGCGCAGAGCGGCGCGCGCTTCGCCGTGATGGTGCGCGCGACGACCGGGAACACCGCCGTTGCCGCGGCGGCGGTGGCGGCGAGTTCGGCCGCGAATCACGGAACCAAGCTCGCTTACCGCACCACCGTCGGTGGATCCATGTCGGTGTTGCCCAGCGCGGACAACAACCAGGACACGCCGCAGTGGCTTCGTTTGACGCGCGCCGGCACGACTTTCACCGCTGAATCTTCCGCCGACGGCACCACCTGGACCACGCTCGGGAGCGCCGCCGTGGGCGCGATGCCATCGACCGCGCTCTGGGGGATTTTCCATTTCTCCAACGACTGGGCCTCCAGCTCGACCTATCTCGGCGACTACCAGCTCGCGACCTACGAGAATGTCAGCATCACCGGCCTGCCCGCACCGGAGACTCCCGCCAACCTTGCCTTCGGAACGGTGACCAACTCGAACGTCGGGCTCTCCTGGACCGCCGCTTCCTTCGCCGCCGGCTACCGGCTGGAACGTCGCGGCGACGATGGCTCCGTCGATCTCATCGCCAACCTCACATCCGGCGCGACGACCTTTTACGACGACTCTTCGATCCGGGCCGACACCGGCTACGAATACCGCGTCCAGGCCTACAATGGCACCGCCGAGAGCGCTTGGAGCGCGCCGATCCGGACGATGGTCCCCGCCGCCGACGAGGTCTTCACCGTGACCACCGACGATGCGGGAGGCGCCGACGCCTACATCCGCTTCGACAATCAGGCCGCGAATTTTGGCACGATCGAGACCCTGCCCGTCACCGACTCGGCGCTGGCTGACGGAGCGATGACACCGGTGACGAAAGCCTGGCTGCGGTTCCATCTCGGGAGCCTGCCGACCTTGAAATCGGCACGGCTCAAACTCGCTTATGTCGGCGGCGAGAATCTCGAGGAGACCTTCCTGCAAAACTACTATTTCATATCGATCCGCCTTCTCGGGGAAGCATCGGATGTGTGGGATGAAAGCGGGATCACCTGGGAAAACGCTCCCCAGAACAACCTGGCGACGACGGGACTCTCCGGAACCGCCTTTACCTTGGCGAGCTATTTCCACTTCGATGCTTCCACCCTGCCCACCGTCAACAGTGTCGCGAACATTTCGCTGAGCGTGACGAACCTCAACAACAACCGCGGCGCCAACAACCTCGTCACCCTCGCCCTGATTCCCTCCGCGGGTCAGAGCGGCGCGATGATCTGGGCCGCGCGCGAGCACGCCACCTTGCCGCCGCCCACGCTCGAGCTGACCACGGCTTCGACAAAACCCTTCCGCCCCGGCTTTCCGACCCTCACGGCGGGCTCGGGGAGCAGCGTAGTTCTTTCTTGGATCGATTTCACGCCCGACGAGACCGGCTTCGAGATCGAGCGCCGCGTCGCGAACGGCGATTGGACGCTCCTGACAACCACCGCTCCGGATGCCACGACGTTCACGGACGGCACCGCCCTGCCCGGGGTCTATTACGACTACCGCATCCGGGCGGTCACTCCGGCGGGTCCGTCATCCTGGGTGTCCGTGCCGGCGATCACCCGTTCCGGCGGTGCGTCGATCACGGGAGCGGTCCGTTCCCCCGATGGAAACACTTTTACCCGGGCGGACTTCCCCGAGCAGACGGCGTACGTGCCGACGGGTTTCGACTATTACCCGCCGATCTCGAATTTCGTCACCTTCCAGACGCTCAGCACTTCGCCGCTACGGAACAATTTCAACGGCTGGCTCGGATGCAAGTTCACGACGGGTCCGTCGCCGGTCGTGATCCGCGAACTGGGTCGATGGGTCCTCAGCGGCAACTCCGCTCCGCACACCGTCAGGATCGTCGACGCGGTCACCAACCAGACCGTGCCGGGCGCATCGACTTCGGTCGCCACCGCGGGCGCGCCGGTTGGCTTCGCCTACGCACCTTTGGCCACGCCCGTCACCCTCGAGGCGAACCATTCCTACTACCTCGTCAGCCAGGAAACCAGCGGAGGTGATCAATGGTACGAGGGCAACACCACCCTGACCTATGTCACCAGCATCGCCACGGTGAGCCAGTCGGTCTATTCCAGCAACGGAACCACCTTCACGCTCGCCAATGCCGCGAACAACAGCTACATCCCCGTCAGCTTCCGCTATTCGGGAGCCTCGACCGCCTTCGTCACCTCGCACAATCTCTCCGTGCTGCGCAACGACCAGGACGGATGGTTCGGCATGGAATTCACCACGGGCAAGACCCCGCTCACCGTCCACCGGCTCGGCCGCTGGGTCGCGCCGGGAAACAGCGGCGTGCACGCGGTGAGGCTCGTCGAATCCGCCACCGGGAACGTCCTCGGTACCGCCAGCGTGGACACCTCGGGGGTCGGCGCGGGTCAGATGGCCTACGGAAATCTCCCCACCTATGTGACCCTGCCGATCAACACGAGTTATTACCTCGTCAGCGAAGAAACCGCCGGAGGCGACCAATGGTACGACATCCGCCAGCCGAATGCGGGGACGGTCAGCGGCTACCATCAGTGGCTCCTCGGTCGTGGCCTGCCGATGGACGGCAGTGGCGAAGGCAGCGCCACCGCCGATCTCGCCGGAGACGGGCTTTCCAACCTGATGAAGTATGCCCTCGGTCTCGAGCCCGATACCCTCGGCCATCAGGGACGGCTTGCCTTCGGCGAGGTGACGATCGAGGGCAGTCGCTACCTCACCGTCAGCTACACCCGGCCCGATCCCGCCCCGGCCGGCATCACCTACAAGGTCGAAGGCGGGAGCGATCTCGTGACTTGGTCCGATGCGGGAATCGTGCTCCACGGGGATGTCCTGAACGGCAGTCTCCGCACCCTTACCTACCGCGACACGACCGCGATCGGAGCTACTGCGAAACGTTTCCTACGACTCCGCGTGAGCCAACCCTGATGGGTCTCGCACCCGACCCTGTTGAATCCCGTCGGACACTCACGCCCGCGAATGCAGGCCGATGAGATTGCCCTCGCTGTCCTGCACGAGGGCGATGAAGCCGTAGGGACCGATCGAGAACTTCTCCTTGAAGATCGTTCCGCCCGCCTCGACCGCGCGCGCCGATTCGGTGGCGCAGTCCTCGCAGGAAAAATAGACGAGAGTGCCGCCGGGACCGGAGGGACAGCCCTCCATTTTGATGAGAGCGCCCGGCGAACCGTAGCGTTCCATGTCCATGGGGAAGGACCACATTTCGAATTCGGTTCCGGGGAGAAACTCGAGGACGACTCCGAAGACGCTCTCGTAAAAGGCCTTGGCGCGGGGCATGTCCTGCACGTAGAGCTCGAACCAGCCGACGGGATTTGGATTCATGCGATGAGTTTGCCGGAAAAGGGGTGCCTTCGTCAAGCCGCCGGCAGTGTCATTTCAGATGCAGTTGGAACCACGTATCGACCGCCTCGACACATTGTTCGAACCAAGGGCGCTGCATCCAGCAGCCGTGTTTCGCCTCCGCGAGCACGACCTGTTTCGTCGGCACGCCGAGGGATTTCAGCTTCTCCAATCCCGCGGTGTCGCGGTCGGGATTGTCGAGGTCGCCGGTGAGGAAGAGGACCGGGCCGGTGCCTTTCGTGAAATGGGTGAGGGGCGAGGCTTCGCGGTAGAGGTCCGGCGCCTCGTCGTAGAGCGTTCCGAGCCACTGGAAGCTGTTGCTCTTTTCACCGGCCTTCCGCAGATTTGTGACGAAGGCTTCGTTGGTGAGATCGGTCGGTCCGGCCATGATGCAACTTGCCTGCACTGCGGCGGAGACGTCTTTCAACTCGGCGGTGAGGAATCGGTCCGACGGCAGCGATCCGGCCATCATCCCGACGATGTGTCCGCCGGCACTGCCGCCCCACGCGCCGATGCGGCCGGGATCCACACCGAAGCGTTCCGCATTCGCCCGCAGCCAGCGCACCGCGAGGAGGCAATCCTGCACTCCGGCGGGATATTTCGCGACACCGCCGAGGCGGTATTCGACATTCGCGACGACATATCCGCGCTCCGCCAGGGCGATGGCGAGGGGGCGGAATTTCTCCTTGTCTCCCTTCATCCATCCGCCGCCATGGACGAGGACGCACGCGGGCAGCACGGCGTCGCTCTTCGGGCGATAGATATCGAGCTTCAATTCCTGCTCCGCGGTCTTTCCGTAGGTGAGATCGAGCTCGGCTTTGACCGTGTCCGGCGGATCGGAGGGAAGCGGTTCGCGCTGGGCGAGAGCGAGGCCGGTGAAGGCGAGGGTGAAGGTGGCGATGAGGGAGAGAAGCGGGAGTTTCATGGGAATGCCGAAGGCACCCCATGGAAGCCGTTCATCGAGGTAAACGCAATGCCGCGATCAGCGCCCCTCACGGCATCAACATGGCGCGGCCGCGGTAAAGGCCTTTTTCGAAGGACCAGACCACGTAGTAGCCTCCGGCGCCGTCGCTGTTCGCCATCATCAGGAGCGCATGCTCGGACGGGTCGCCGGGAGTCAGGAGCACGAGGGTCGAGAGATTGGGATTGTAGAGATTCTCCGTCGCCTCGGCGGGGAGCTTCACGGACTTGCCGTTGATCGAAACGGCGAGGACGAGGTCGTAGTCCGGCTCTCCGCCGTCCTCGCCCCAGGGGATTTTTCCATCGACCCGCACCATGCCGTCGGCATCCGTCGTGATCTGGTGCTCGGCGGCGACGAAGGCGGGTCCCTTCACCGTCGCCTCGAAAGTTTGGTAGCGAAGACGGCCCGAGTCACCCTCGGGCCCGGTGGCTTTCCATTCCTTCACCGGTTTGAGGCGGCTGCCGTGGAGGTAGCGGTCGGACGTGCCGTCTTCCTTGTCGAGAAAGACCATGTGAAATCCGGCTTCCGGCTCGGGATCGGCGAAGACGGGAGCTCCCGAGAGGACTTTCCCCGCGATTTTGGATTCCAGGCTCGGGGCCGTGCGGAGGTTGGTGTTTCCGTCAGGGTCTTGGACGATCTTCAGGTAGTCGCGGATTCCATCATCGACAAGAGTGGGCTGGTCCGTCTGAGCGTTGGCGATGCCGGCGGCGATCAAGACCGGAAACAGGCGGGGAATGAAGAAGCGGTTCGTTTTCATGATAGAAGGTTCCGGTGAAGACGGATCGGGGAAAACAATCATTCATTTTCGGGATTGCCACTTCGTGTCCCGGCTCCTTTACTCGGAATCGTGCCCCCGCCCCGCGTCCGTCTGCTTGCCCGTCTCATCCCCGTCTTGGGGATCCTTGGGATCGTCGCCCTTTCTTCCGCCTCGGACCGGGAGCTCGAGCGCTCCTACTGGCTGCATGCCTCGCTCGGCCTTTTCACGCAACGGAACTACTTTGGGCCGGCTTATCCGTCGACCACGCCGCCCACCACTGAAGAGATCCGCCACGCCGCCAAATGGCTTTCGGGACCGGGGGGAGCGAACCGTCTTTACCTCATCTTCCACCGTGAAATGAGCGACGATGAGACTCTGCGCGTCTTCCGCGACTGGCGTGCCGCGACCCCCGACGGGATCGAGCTGAGCCCGGCATTGGTGACGCGGATGTATGATCCGGGGGAAACTCCGGTCTTCGCGCCGGAGGAACTCGATCGTTTTTTGGCGCGGCTGCGCGAGGTCCTTCCGACGCCGGTGATCGCGATCTACGACATCGCCGCAAAGCGCGATCATTTGCCTTTCGAAGCAGTCCTGACCCAACACTATCCGGATGGCATCGTCCGGCTGGGGCTCCAACCCGGAGAGCCGCTCGCGACTCCATATCGAGCCGCCGTGCAGGACACCTGGAGCGCCTTCTGCCACGGCACGGACAACGAGCGCGACTGGCGGCAGCCCGGCTTCGGTGCGGATACGCTGCGGAAATGGGTCGCGGAACGGAACGGCGGAGACCAACCCATCGTTTGGGATCTCATCGTCGTCGCCTGGGACTACTCTGCGACCGAGCGCGGCGGATTCCCCGGCTACGACGATGCCGAGAAAAACGACCCGCTGCCCGCCGGCCGGAACCTCGCCGCGCGCGACCTGATCCGCGAGGTCGCCGAGCCCCGGGTCTTCGGCGGATTCAGCAGCGACCTTTACATCCTCCAGGAGAACTCCCGGAGCGCCCCCCACGATGGGAAGGAAGGCAGCTTCTACGAATGCCTCAAACGTGGCGAGGACTACGCGGGCTTTTACGCCGTCCCCTTGCAGGAGATCACCGGAATCTACCGGGAACTCCGCGACAGGACCGGGGTTCAAGCCCGCACGCCCGCATCATCCCCGACCCACCCATGAAGTTCCTTGTTTCCCTCCTCGTATTGCTCGGATCCGGCCTCCTCCATGCCGCCCCGTCGCGCCCGAATCTCCTTTTCCTCCTCAGCGACGACCACAGCTATCCCTACCTGAGCACTTACGGCAATCCGAACGTGAAGACGCCGGTGCTCGACAAACTCGCGGCCGAGGGGATGAAATTTCACCGCTTCTTCACCGGGGCGCCGCAGTGCGTGCCCTCGCGCGCCTGTTACATGACGGGCCGGTCCGCCGTCGCCGCGCGCATGACCCGATTCTCCGCGCCACTGCCGAAGGACGAGATCACCCTGCCCGAACTGCTTCGGGAAAAGGGCGGCTATTACACCGGCATCTGCGGCCGCAGTTTTCATCTCGACGGATCAGCCAAGGTCGGTGCCGCCGCCGCGCGCGTCTTCGACGAGCACGACCTGAAGACCTTCGCCGACCGCGTCGATTTCCTGAACTCCTGCTCCGATCCCGAAGTCGCCGGTCAGGTCGCGAAGTTTCTCGATGAACGTTCGAAGGAGAAACCCTTCTTCCTCTGGGCGAACTTCAGCGATCCCCACCACGCGTGGAACGCCCCCGCTGAATTCCGACCCGATCCCGCGAGCCTGAAGCTGCCGGCCCACTGGCCCGACCTGCCCGGGATGCGCGAGCAACTGGCCGACTATTTCGCCGAGATCAACCGCGTCGACCGGACGGTTGGCGAGGTCCTGGCCGAACTCGAAAAACGCGGCCTGAAGGACAACACCCTCGTCGTCTTCGCCGGCGACAACGGTGGTGCCCTGCCCCATGGCAAGGGCTCGCTCTACGACCCCGGGTCGAACGTGCCCTTCGTGGTGCGTTGGCCCGGTGTGGTCAAGCCCGGCGGCGAATCGCGTGTGCTCGTCAGCGGCGAAGACTTCGCTCCCACCCTTCTCGAAGCCGCCGGACTTGAGGACGGTCCGAAGATGAGCGGGATCAGCATCGTTCCCCTGCTCAAGGGGGAAGCGTTCACTCCGCGGAAACACCTCTTCGTCGAGCGCGGGCCCCACGGCTCTGCTCCCGTGACCGCGAACATGACCAACGCCGGCTACGACCTCGGGCGCGCCGCGCGGAGTGATCGCTACAAGCTGATTTACAACTGCACCCCCTGGATTCCCTACTCGCCCGTGGACTCCGCCGGAGGCGCGGGGTGGACCCAGATCCAAGCCGCCCATGCCACGGGCAAGCTCGCCCCCGGAGTGAGCGCGACGTATTTCACGACGCCCCGGCCCGTCTACGAGCTGTATGATCTTGAAGTCGATCCCTCCGAGTTGAACAATCTCAGCGGCAAAGCGGAGTTCGCGAAAGTAGAAAAGGAACTGCGCGAAGCCCTCGCCGAAAAGATGATCCTCGACTGGGATTACCTGCCCCTGCCCGATCTGATGGAGGGCGGACAGAAAGGTGGCCAAAAGGGTGGGAAGGGGAAGGGCAAAGGGAAGGGAAAACAGTGAGGCGAAGACGTTGAACCCGCGATTACATCCCCTTCTTCGGGCCCTACTTCCGATGCCAGGTGCCGCTTTTTGTTGGTTCGTTTTGGTTGCGTTTGCAGACAACGGGGTGCGTGGTGATCAGTCGTTCGAAGAGACCGGTCCTTCCTACAGCAATGGCATGTTTTTCGCTGCTTTCGCCCTGTTCATGATCGTAGGCGTTTTGCTTCAGTTGGTGGGTGGACGCCCGATTGTCAATCGATTACGGTCACGCCGGGCAACGCTTTCAGCCTATCTTTCCTGGGGTGCCTTGGTCGGGATCGGGGTACTGTTGTTGCCCCTCGGATGGCTGGTGACGAGCAATTTCGCACCGGTCTTGGATTGGGCGTGGATGATCCTCCTTCCCGCCATTGTTGTTTTTCCAGTGATCGGGTGCTTTGCGCTCGCGGGATTGGTTGAGCGCCCGTCGAAGAACGAAGAGCTGTGAAGGGGATTGATTCCTGTCCAAGCTGAAATTAAGGAATCCTCGACCCTGGATTTTCTCCTAAACGTTGAACATCAATTGCCTCACATTCCCCTATACAAGCCATTGCGACCGGGCGCGGTTTCGGGCTCAATAGGGAAAGTCCCATGCATCCGGTTTCTCTCACCCGCGCCTTCTTCCTGCTCTCCCTCTCCGGCCTTTCCCTCGGGGCCGCCGAGCCGCCCTTGCCCGATAAGGTCGAATTCAATCGCGACATCCGTCCCATTCTCTCGGACAACTGTTTCTACTGCCACGGCAACGACCCGAATCACCGCGAGGGAAAGCTGCGTCTCGACCTCCGCGACGAGGCTCTCGCGAAGGAGGCCTTCCTTCCCGGCAAACCGAAGGAAAGCGAACTCGTCTTTCGCATCCTCAGCGAAGACGAGGACGAGCTGATGCCGCCTCCCGATTCGCACAAGAAACTGACCCAGCGCCAGAAGGACCTCCTCGCGAAATGGATCGAGCAGGGCGCCGAATACCAGCAGCACTGGTCCTATGAAAAACCGGTCAAGGCGGAGGTCCCCGCGGGTATCAACGGAGTCGACCACCTCGTGAGGCAGCGCCTCTCCTCGATCGGCCTGAAGCCCTCGCCGGAGGCCGACAAGCGCACCCTCATCCGCCGCCTTTACGCCGACCTCGTCGGCCTGCCCCCGCAGCCGGAGGACGTCGCCGCCTTTGTCTCGGACACCTCGCCCGACTCCTACGCGAAGCTCGTCGAAAAGCTCCTGACAAATCCACACTACGGCGAACGCATGGCGATCGGCTGGCTCGACGTGGTCCGCTTCGCCGACACGATCGGCTACCACAGCGACAACCCACGCAACGTCTGGCCCTACCGCGACTGGGTCATCGCTTCCTTCAATGCCAACAAACCCTTCGACCGTTTCACGATCGAGCAGCTCGCCGGTGACCTCCTTCCCGATGCGACGCAGGAGACGCGCGTGGGTTCCGCCTTCAACCGTCTTTTGTTGAGCACCGAAGAGGGTGGCGCCCAGGCCAAGGACTACGAGCAGCGCATGCTGACCGACCGCGTCCGCGCCGTTGGGGCCGCCTGGATGGGCCAGACCACGGGCTGCGCGCAATGCCACGACCACAAGTTCGATCCCTTCACGATGCGCGATTTCTACGCCCTCGGCGCCTTCTTCGCCGACATCAAGGAGCCCATCCTCGGACGCCGCGAGGACGGCATGATGGTCCTCGACGAAGCCGGACATAAAACCCTCGACGAACTCACCGCGAAGGTCGCGTCGCTGAAGACCGATTTCGCCAAATCCCGTCCCGAACTTGCCGCGGGACAGGCCGCCTGGGAAAAGTCGGCCCTCGATGCCATTTCCAAAGAAGCCTCCTGGGAGACGGTGAAGGCTCTGAAGGCGGCTTCGGCCAAACGCAATGTCACCCTCAAGGCCGATCCCGATGGCACGGTGCGCGGCACGATCGACGCGACCCGCACCGCGCGGAAGCAGAACGACGGCACCGAGACCTACTCCCTCACCACGAAGATCCCCGCGAAAGGCATCACTGGATTCCGTCTCACTGCAGTGAAGGATAAATCGCCCGGTGTCGGCCTGGCCTCGAACGGCAACTTCGTCCTCACCGAGATCACCGTCACCGCCGGGAAGGACCGCAAGCTCGCCCTCGCCAAGGCGGCCGCGACCTTTGAACAGAATGGTTTCCCCGCGTCAGGTGCGATCGACGGGAAGGCCGAGGGCAAGGACAATGGATGGGCCGTCCTCGGTGGGACTGGATCCGATCAGGCGCTGCACCTCGCCCTCGCCGAGCCCTTCGATGGCACCACGGAGGAAGTCACCTTCACCCTGGCCTTCGCCTGGGGCGAAAACCACGAGATCGCGAACCTGCGCCTCGCCCACACCACCGCGGCCGATCCGGCGAGCGCCCCGGGGGCTGCCCTGCCTTCGCCCGAGATCACCGCGATCCTGAAAACCGAAGCGGCGCAGCGCAAGCCTGACCAAACCACCAAACTTGCCGAAGCCTACCGTCAGATCGCGCCCGAACTCGAGTCGCTCCGCGCCGAACTCGCCACTGCCGAGAAAGCGAAGACCGACTTCGAGGCGACCGCGCCGAAGTGCATCGTCTCCGTCAGCGACACGAACCATCGTATCGTGCGCATCCTTCCCCGCGGCAACTGGATGGACGAGAGCGGCGAGGTCGTGAAGGCCGCCCTGCCGCATTACCTGCCCGCGCCCGATCTCGGGAAGCGTGTCCCCAACCGCCTCGACCTTGGGCAGTGGCTCGTCTCGCGCGAGAATCCGCTGACCGCGCGCACCGTGATGAACCGGATGTGGAAACATTTCTTCGGCACCGGACTGAGCAAAGTCCTCGACGACCTCGGGGCCCAGGGCGAGCCGCCCGTGAATCCCGCCCTGCTCGATTGGCTCGCCTGCGAGTTCATGGACCGTGGCTGGGACTACCGTCAGATGGTGCGGACGATCGTGATGAGCGAGACCTACCGCCAGACCTCGGTCGCCTCGGACGAACTCGTCGCGGCCGATCCTTACAATCGGGAAAACGCGCGGCAAAGTCCCTTCCGTCATGAGGCTGAGATCATCCGTGACCACGCGCTCGCCGTTTCCGGTTTGCTCGTGACGAAGATCGGCGGCCCGAGCGTGAAGCCCTACCAGCCCGAAGGCTATTGGGAAAACCTCAACTTCCCCGTGCGCACCTATCAGAACGACTCGGGCGAGTCCCAATACCGGCGCGGCCTCTACACCTGGTGGCAGCGCAGCTTCCTCCATCCCAGCATGGTCGCCTTCGACGCGCCCAGCCGCGAGGAATGCACCGCCGAGCGAAATCGCTCCAACATCCCCCAACAGGCACTCGTCCTGCTCAACGATCCCACCTACGTCGAAGCCGCCCGCTCCTTCGCGGCACGGATCTTGACGGAATGTCAGGGTGATTCGCCGACCCGCCTTCGTTGGGCCTGGCAGGCCGCCCTCCAGCGCGATCCCGATGCCGAGGAGGCCAGGCTCGTCGGCGATCTTGTCACCAAACACCTCGCCGAATACCGGGCCGATCCCGCGGCGGCGGGCGAGTTGCTGAAGGTCGGCCTGGCGCCGCTGCCGGAGAAAGTCGATCCGGCGGAGCTCGCCGCGTGGACCCACGTCGCGCGGGTGTTGCTGAACCTTCACGAGAGCGTGACGCGGGGGTGAGGAGGTAATTGCCTCAGGGCTTGTCAGCGGCCTTCAGCTTCGCGGTGAAATCGGCGGGGCTCATCCGGTCGGAGTTGTTTTTGCCGACGTAGCGGAACAGCTCGGCACCCGTTCCGTCGAGCGCGACGAGGGCGGGGTAATGAACGACCTCCCCATGGAAGGCATATCCATTGGAGATGCTGTATTTTTCGGCGAGGCGTGCATTCGGATCCCGATAGAGTCGCAGCGACTTTGCGAGATCGTCGCCCTTCAGCTTATCGGCCCACTCCTTGATCTCGTCTTCGTCGTCGGGCTTCAGAAAGACATGGATCACATCGGGAGTGGTCGCCGCGAGGGCGGCGTAGTCGTGGGTATGGCGGAGGCAGACGGGGCATTCCGTCTTGAGAAGGAAATGGAGCACGACGACCTTGCCGCGGTGCTCGGAGAGTCGGAATTCCGAGTCATCCAAGACGGATTTCACGGTGAAGTCCTCGGGATTCTCCGCCAGCGCGGGGCTGACGAAGAGGAGGGACAGGATCAGGGTGGGAAGGAGATGGGGCTTCATGTCGGGATGGATGCGTTGGGAGTTGAGTCGGGGAGCGATCGTGAAACTTACGCTCCATCTTCGAACCAGGAAATCACCGCCAGGCGGGAACCCCGATCACGTCCGCAAGATTCCATTGCTCCGGAGGGCCTTCCCATGCTTTCTTTTCCAACATTGATACGCCGTTTGCGGGACCCCTTGCCATGAGCCCCATCCCATCTTCGTCCGTCTCCCCGGATGCCATGCTGCGGCAGACCCGCCGAACCTTCCTCGGCCGCTCCGCGCAGGGAATCGGATCGGTCGCTCTGGCATCAGTTCTGTCTCCCGCGTTGACCCGGGCCGCTTCACGCGGAGTCCTAGGCGACCTGCCTTTGCCACAGCGCGCCAAACGCGTCATCTGGCTGACGATGGCAGGAGGTCCCTCGCAGCTCGAGCTCTTCGATCACAAGCCGAAGCTAGCGGAGATGGATGGCAAACCGATGCCCGAATCTTTCACGAAGGGGCAACAGCTCGCCCAGCTCCAGGGACAAAGGTTGGTTTGTCAGGGTCCCCAGTTCAAGTTCCAGCGCCACGGGAAAAACGGCACCGAACTCTCCGAACTGCTCCCGTACCTCGGCTCGATCGTTGATGAGATCTGTGTCGTGAAATCGATGACGACTGACGCGATCAACCACGATCCGGCCCACATGTTCATGAACACGGGCTCGCAGATCGCGGGTCGTCCCTCGATGGGCGCTTGGGTCACCTATGGTCTCGGATCCGAGGCCGAGGACCTGCCGGGCTTTGTCGTGCTGATGTCGACGGGCAAGGGGCGCTCGCCCCAGCCGATCGCGGCGCGGCAGTGGAGCAGCGGCTTTCTGCCTTCGAGGTACCAGGGCGTGCAGCTCCGGGCGAAGGGCGATCCGGTATTGTATCTGAACAATCCTCCCGGCGTCACCCGCGATCGCCAGGGTGCCGACGTCTCCGCGATCAACGCGCTGAACCGACGTCACGAGTCGCTCGTCGAGGACCCCGAGATCGCCGCGCGCATCGCGCAATACGAGATGGCCTTCCGCATGCAGGCGAGCGTGCCCGGCCTCGTCGATGTGTCCGGGGAAAGTGCCGCGACCCTCGCGCGCTACGGCTGTCAGCCGGGTGACGGCACGTTTGCCTCGAACTGTCTCCTTGCGCGACGCCTCGCCGAGCGCGGGGTGCGTTTCATCCAGCTCTACCACCGCGACTGGGACCACCACAGCCTCCTCCGCGAAGAGCTGCCCCTCCGCGCCGCCGAGGTCGACCGCGCCTGCATGGCCCTCGTCACCGATCTGAAAGAACGCGGACTCCTCGACGACACCCTCGTGGTTTGGGCCGGGGAGTTCGGGCGCACCCCGATGAAGCAGGGCAACAAGGGACCTGTCGGCCGCGATCACCACAACAAGGCCATGTCGATCTGGCTCGCCGGCGCGGGGGTGAAAGCCGGCTTCGTTCTCGGCGCGACCGACGAACTCGGCTACGCCGCCGTCGATCAGGTCGTGACCGTGCACGATCTCCACGCGACGATGCTCGAGCGCCTCGGAATCCGGCACGATGCCTTCAGCGTGAAGTTCCAGGGACTCGACGCGCGGCTCAGTGGTGTGGAAGGCGCGAAGGTGATCGGGGAGATTCTGGGGTGACTATTCTTCGACAAGGGTAGGCGTCACCGTCAGCTTGAGTTTCACTCCGTCGTATTCCCCCAACCAGAAGTCCACTGTCCTTCCTTCCATGGTAAACAACGTTGGCTTGGTGAGAACCTTCTCGCGCCCATCCGCTGAGACGATACTGAAAACGGACTCGAGGCGGATTGGCTGTGGGCGTTTATCGATTGCTTTGATCGTTTCACGCGCCTTGGCGGCATCGGGATGTCCCATGTTCAGCACGAAGCAATTTCGTTCGAAATCAATTATCTTCACGATATCGTCGATCTCCGGAAACTCCTCACGGAGTGCATCAAAGACAACCGTTGCTAAAAAATATTGGATCTGCACCTCATCCGCCGGCTTTGTTTCGTCGGCACGGATTGAGAAAATGGTGAGGAAGAATGCAAGGATTAGAACGGTGGTTTTCATTGGTTTTCTGATCGAAGGAGAGTGGGAACCGAGTCATCTGGGCAATCCGTATTGCCGTGGACCATCGTGGCACTGGGTGGTAATCATCCTGCTGACGCTCTCAATGACAGAATCCGTGGAGCTCGTCAATCCTTCGCAGGCCTACGGTTACGATCGGTCAAAAAGCTGTCTGATCGGAAGCTCCGTGCCGCAATAGACGCAACGGCTCTGTCCGCTCTGGTTGTTGCGTTGGCATTGCGGGCATGGCTGGATGGATTTGGATATCTTGCCATCAGCCTTACCGTCGCGGAGGTCGATTTCCTTGATCCGTTCGAGAATCTGTTGGTCTGTGAGACCCATTCGCTCCCGGACAATCTCCCACAGCGCCTGCGAGGCGATCGTGAGGAAATCGACGCGGCGCTGCAGGGCGGCGACTTCGCGTTCGGCATCGCGGGCCGTGCTGTGGGCGTCGCGGGCGGTCTGGCTAGCCCCGTCGATGCGGGAATTCTGGGAGGATTCGAAGAAGACGTCCATGCGCCGAGAATGACGCGATCGACGAACCGTGTCGATGGGAAAACCGGGAGCGTTTTGTAACAGGCCGCGCCGGGTGGTGGCGGTACTGGATTGGAACGCTTGCTTGGCGAAGGCCCGCTTTCCCGCTAGAGTTCCGGCTTCGACCCTGCCCCCGCTTCCATGATGTTCCTGAGAATTCTCTTCGCAGCCACCCTTCCGATCTTTCTGCCGTGGTCTTCGGCACAGGCGGAGTCGATGCGCGAGCGGATCGAGCACTACCAGGCGGACGTGGAATTACTCGGGCGCCATTGGTCCATCTCCGGAGACTCCGAGGCGGAATTGGCCCGCGAGCGGAAACTCTTCAACGATTGGCAGGCTCGTCTCAAGGAGGTCGATTTCGCCGGTCTTTCCGCGGATCAGGCGATCGACTACCTGCTCCTCCGCAACGAACTCGAGGTCTCCCTGGCCGGTCTCGCGAAGCGCGAGGAAGAGCGGCGCGAGCTTGCCACGTGGCTGCCGGCACGCGGCGCGATCGATGCGTTGGCCGACGCCCGCGTGCGGGGAGAGCCTCTCGTGCCCGAGAAGGCTGCCGAATCTCTCGCCCCGCTCGCGGAAAGTCTTACGAAACTGCAGGAGCAATTGAAGACCGCGAAGGAGGCAAAGACACCCAAGAAGGCACCGGCGGAGAAGGAATCATCGACGGAGAAGCCAGCCCCCGCCGCGACACCCTTGCCTTCTCCCTACGACGCCCTGCGCGTCGCCGAAGCGACCGGGGAATTGGCGGGTTCGCTGAAGCGATGGTTCGAGAACTACGATGGCTTCACGCCGGAATTCGACTGGTGGGTGCGCGAGCCCTACGACCGGACGATCAAGGCGTTGGAGGACTACGCGAAGTTTCTCCGCGAGGAAATCGCGGGCGTCAAAGGCAAGGAAGAGGATCCGCTCCTCGGCAAGGTGATCGGAGCGGAGGAATTGCAGAGGCAGCTCCGTTTTGAATTCATCCCTTACACCCCTGCCGAGCTGATTGCCGTCGCGGAGCGCGAGTTTTCGTGGTGCGAGGAGCAGATGAAATCGGCCGCCCGGGAGATTGGCCTGGGCGACGAATGGAAGAAGGCGCTCGCGCGCACCAAGCTGCATTACGTGAAGCCCGGCGAGCAGGAAAAGGTGGCGCGGGAGGAAGGACGCGAGGCGATCGACTTCGTGAAGTCGCGTCAACTCGTGACCGTGCCTCCGGATTGCGAGGAGTGGTGGGGCACGCGCATGCTCTCGTCCGACGAACAGAAGCACACGCCCTACGCGGCCTACGCGGGGCACGACATGTTGATCGCCTATGCGAGCGACGACATGAAACACGCGGACAAGCTCATGACGATGCGCGGCAACAGCCGTCCTTTCATGCATAACGTCGTGCCGCACGAGCTCATCCCGGGACACCACCTGCAGAATTTCATGGCAGCGCGCCACCGGCCCTACCGGCGGATGTTCAGCACGCCGTTTTTTGTCGAGGGCTGGGCGCTCTATTGGGAGATGCGCTTTTGGGACCTTGGTTATCATGACACACCGGAGGAGAAGATCGGCGCGCTTTTCTGGCGCATGCACCGCTGTGCGCGCATCATCATCACGCTGAAGTTCCACCTTGGCGAGATGGAGCCCGACGCGATGGTCAAGTTCCTTACTGATCGCGTCGGTCATGAAACCTTCGGCGCGAAGAGCGAGGTACGTCGCTACATCAAGGGCGATTACTCCCCGCTCTACCAGGCGGGCTACATGCTCGGGGGACTTCAGATTCGGGCGCTGCACAAAGAGATGGTTGGCGGTGGCAAAATGACGGAGAAGGAATTCCACGATGCCGTCCTGATCCTCGGCCCGATCCCAGTGGAACTGGTCCGAGCCTCCCTCCTCGACGAGCCGCTGAAGCCCGACCACTCCGCCCGGTGGAAATTCGACGTTCCGGGGTGATGACGCCCCACGATTCGCGCGCCGCGGGGTCGTCGAGCGGGGATGCGGAACAGGTCAACGTCTCGCCTTGCCCTTGCCCGAAAGTGTCAAACTTTTCGAAGGGGAATTCCCGCTCACGGTGAGGGTGGCTTTTCGGGGACCGGCTGAGCGCGGACGGAAGGTCACCAAGGTCGAGGTCGAGGCGCCGGGACCCAAGGTCTTCAAGATCGGCGCCTTGACCTTGAAGTCCTTCGCGGCTTTGCCGCTGACCCGGGCCGCGAGGGCGGTCAGAGGTTCATCCCCGCTGTTCGTGATCAGGATGCTCTGGGATTTTGCCTTGCCGATGGAAAGCGTCGGGAACTTCTTCGCTTTTCGCAGGGTGATGCCGGGACCGTCCGGCGAGGGCTCGACGATCGTGTAACCGAGATCCATCAAAACCCCGATGTCGCGCGCGGTCCAGGAATCCCTGACGAAACCGACCGCCGGCGACACGTACATCACGTCGGAGGGGCTGGCGCTGTGCGTGGTGTCCGAAAAATAAAGCTGCAATGGTGCGTCGCCATTCGCGGCGCGTGTCATCGGACCGTCGAAAAATACCCCCGCCGCATATTCCGCGTCGAAGATTTCGGTAGTGACCTCGAGATTGCCACCCGAATCGATGAGAGGCGTGTCTCCAGAGGTCTTCAGAAAGGTATCGAAGCGATTGTAGACGTCCGGAGCGGTGTTGTTGCGGCCCCGTCCGTTGCTACGGATGAAACTGCCGAATCCGAGGAGGTGGGTCAGTTCATGCCGGAAGACATCGGGCATGTAGATCTCGCCCGGGCCGGGAATCCCCGATAGAACGATCCCCGGATAGCCGAAATCAAAAGCCATGCCCGCGTCCTGGGCAGGGCCCACGTAGGGGAGCCCGAGCACGATGCGGCGATAGACTTCTCCATCGAAAATTCCCGTCGCCGGTGGTCCGGCATTCAGAACGGTCTGGCTGGCCGTGCCAATGAAACCGGTGCCGTCGAGCTCCGAGGGGGCGACACCGATCCTCACGGTCGCGGTCTGTCCGATGCGCGAACCGATGTCGGCGGCAACCGTCTCGAGGGAAGTTCTGCGTGCGGGCCCCAGCACCGGATCGAAAAATCCGGTATTGGGATTCGTCATGCTGTCGAAGTAGGTGAACAAGAAGGTCACCTCCGCCCGTGCGACACCCGGGGCGATGCTGATGGTGAACAGACCAAGGAGAAGGCGAAAAACCACCTCTCCGAATGCCCTCTTGATTCCGCCGGAGCACACACTTTCCGACTCTCGTTGACCGAGGCTGTTCCGGGGCAGTGTCCGATCCTCGAACATCATCAATTCGGAGGCTAGACAGATTCGCTCTGCGGGGTCAAGACTTTTCGACCAATTTGTTCCACGCCTGCACGCTGATTTTACATTTCCCTGACAAAAGGATCGATGTAATCCAGTAGACTGGCGGGATGAAACCCCTCTCGATTTTCGTTGCCTGTCTCTTGAGTCTGAGCTCGACTTCGATCTTGGCCGCTGATCCCGTCGTCTTCATTCATCGCGAGTTTTCCGACGAACATAGGTTCATTTTTTACGCGGTGCTGGAGGGCGCCTATGAGGAAGGTATTTCCGACGAGACGGTCGCCACCTTGCTCGGCGAAAAGGGCAATGAACATTTCGTGATCGGTTGTCCGATCTGCGGGCCTGCCTACGATGCGCTCCACGCCTACAGGGACGCACCGAAATTCACTTCAAAGAAGGTAAGTCAGAAGGGATTTGGCACCGGTCTGTCCGATGAGGAACGGAACCTTGTCTCGGGCACCGTCGAAGACCGGAGGAAATTCATCCGGACCCTCGTTTCCCGCTGGATCGAGGCCCGCTTTTCCCTGCTGGATCTGCCGGAGGACCGGGAAGAGGCCCTGCGTGAATCGCTTCAGAAAATGAGCGAGAAGGGCACCGCTTTGCTCGAGAATTTCAAAAAGGGGGGGAATGGCGATCTACTCTCGAAAGTTTATGCCGATTGGGAATTCTGCCCCTCGTGCAGCGGGGCCACCCTGCATGGTCCGACGGCGGAACGCTGAAGTCCCGCTCACGACCTGAAGGAAGTCGGATTTGCCGATCCGGCCTCGACACTTCCCGATGGCACGGGTATAAAAAACTCCGACCCCCGCGCTCGATCCGATGCCATGAAATCGTTTTGCCCCCTCATAGCCCTACTCTTCGCCGGATGCGCGGTCTCACCCATTGCCAAGTTCGACTACCGCGCCTACTACGACACCTGTCGCGCCGCTGAGCAAAGCGGGACCTGCCATCTGCATCAGGTCGCGATGACAAAGAAGGTTGTGCCGATCAACTACGGACTTCCCACTGCGGTGGAGTCCGGCCCCTCACCAGAGGTGCGGCTGAAGCAGTTTCCCTTCACCGGACGTTCCCCCGAAGGCGGATGTGCCATCGAGCCGAATGCTCCGAAGACGAAGGAGGTTTCCGTTTGTCCCGGGTGCGTCGCTGCGGAACAGCGGTGGATGAAGATGCATCCGCAACGCTCGTGAGGAAGGTCGGTCGTTGTCAAAGGCTTGTGCGTTCCGGCCTCTACAGATCCACGCGAAAGAGTCCCACGCCAATCCCGATGCTGCTTGCGTCCTCCGACAGGTCACCCGGTTGCTGATTTGCGGGAAGCAAGTGTGACAGCCGTCGGATTCGGAGTGCCGGAGTTCGTAGCGCATGTTCGGATTGGTTTACAGTTGCTTCGCCTCATGTTGGGCAGTTTACCGATCACGGTCGCGCGCGTGGCTTCATATGTTCCGCCGATGAGGGCGGGTCAGCCCGTGGGCTTTGCGAACAGGTAGGCGCGCCGGCTTGGATGCTCGATGAGAGTATAGGGTTCCCGCTCGATGATGGAAGTGACCACGAACCGCGCGTCTTCGAGCCAGGCGCTCATTTCCGCACTGCCGAAGAAATGGAAATCCACGGACACCGGATGTCCCCACCATTCATCGAGATGGAGCGTGGAATCACCGAGGTGAACGGCGGCGAGCAACAGGCCATCCGGGCGCAGGACACGGCGCAGCTCACCCAATACAGGTACCATCTCTTCGCGCGAAATGTGGATGAGTGAGTAAAACGCGGCGATGGCGGCGAAGGAGCCTCCATTCACGTCCAGAGCTGTCATGTCACCTTGGCGGAACTCGATGCCGGGATTCAACTCCCGCGCCCGCTCCACCATCATGTCCGAAAGATCAATGCCGCAGACATTCGCGCCTTGTTCGTGAAGGTAACGTGCGACGTGACCCGGGCCGCAACCGATGTCGCAAATCAATCCGCCGCGTGCCTCCAAGACGAGCTGGTCGAGCAACTGCCGGTCCAACGGCTTGTGCTTCAATTCATCGTAGATGCGCAGGACATATTCGTCGGCGACCTGATCGTAGCTGGCTTGAGTGCTCATATAGCGGCGATTTTCATGGCAGTTGTTCGTTGGGCGCGTTGGTGGTGTTCGTGGAATTGGACAGCTTCCTGGCGAGTTCCAAGATGATCTGCGGTGGGATGGCCAGCGTCGAAAAGCGGTCGAGACGCGCGAGGTTCACTCCGATCACGCGCCCATCGAGATCAACGACTGGCCCGCCACACTGTCTCCGTCCGACGATGACGTCATGCGTGAAAACTGCGGGCAACCCGCTCAGGCGAAGACTCGGGTCAGCGTAGTCATGTCTCGTGATTCCTTGATACGAGTCCAGCGGCATGAAAGCACGGGTGGTGGTTGCATCGCGCAGAATCGTGAGCTGCACATAGTCGCCGGAAACAAGTGTGTCTCGCTTGGCCTCCAGTTCGTAGCTGGCCAGGTCTGGAGTCGCCCTGCCATCCACATGCGTGATCACGTCGCCTTCGCGAACGCTTCCCCGGATCAAGGGGAGAAGGTGCTTGTCCTGAAGTTCACGGGTCGTGGTCGAGACCGTCACGCCCGCTTTCAGTTCTTTCACCTTCAGGGGCACGGTTCCCTGATAGGGCGCGATCTTGGACGCATGATCCAGACTGCCGACCACGCCCGTTTCGGTGGTCTCCTTGGCCGGAACCGGCACCATGACGATCACACCCCGGCGGGGTTCCGGCTGTGTGCCAAAAGGGGCGGCAGTCCAGCCGCCTCTCGGGAGTTGCAACAGCGCCACGTCATCCTCCACCGAATCCGCGATGGCTTTCGTCGAAAGCTCTTCTCCAGAAAATGTCCGACAAGTCAGACGCCCAAACAGAATGCCGCGGTGCGTCATGATTTCCGACCGCTTCGTGATTACTCGTCCCGTGGCATCAAGTATCGTCCCCAAGATCACCGATTGCCCATCGATGAGCACTTCCACGGTTCCCCGGCGGGCCGGAGCCAGCAGGTCAGCGCAAAGGGAGTTGACGAAATGCCGCCGGGTGTCGATGGCATCGCGTTTTTTGCTCGTGAAGCCCAGCTTCACTGCTTCCTCGCTATCGTCGCTCGTAAGGAAGGTGGCTCCATCCATGATGCGGCTCACGTCGGCCCACTTTCCAGGGTGCCTCAAGGCCGGACCGATGCTGAGGTTCAGCACGCCGATCATCCTTCCATCCAGATCGAACAGCGGTCCGCCTGAGTCACCGGACTTGATCAGGCAATTGGCATAGACGGAGGACTTGCCAAGGCCGGCCACCCGTCCAAGGCGTAGCACGGGAGTCGCGAGCGGCATGACTTCGTCCAAGCGACCAGGGTAGCCAAGGTGGAAACATCTGTCTCCGACTGCCGGCAGAGCGGGGCCACGCAAGGGAACCGCCGTATAACGGCCCTGCTTGAGAATCTTCAGCAAAGAGAAGTCCCGGCCCTGTCCCGAGAAGACACTCTCGATCACGACCTCCTCAATCTTCCCGTCGGGAAACACCGCCTTCATTTGAGCGCCTGTCTGCAAACCGTGATGCCCGTGCGTCAGGATCAATCCCGAGGAGTCGATGACGACTCCGCTGCCTTGATCGATTCTCTCGTTGTCCGCTCCGCTGGACAATCGCACCACGGCGGGAGCTACTTTGTCAGCGGAGGCGCGCAGCCGGGCTTCTACGGCGCGCGCATCTTCGATGGACGTGAACTCGCTTTCAGAGATCCCCGCCGCAGTGAGCAGGAGTGGCAGCCAGACCAGCGGCAGCAGCAGCAGCTTCATAGCGACACGATACTTGAGACGAACAGCTCTTCGGAGCGGCATGTCGCAAGGCAACGCAGAAGTCGTGAGTTCATGTGTGTTCATCCACCTCGAGTTGCGGCTGAAGCCAGAAGCCGACAGAGCTTCGTCATGAGAAATCGCGCGTTCATCGTGGAAAGTGTTCTTCATAGCAGTCTGGTAAATTAGCGACTGGGCACCATGGGCCTGGAGGTGCTGCCCGAGCCAGTGTTGAAACCGAGTCGGCGAAACTCTGCTTTGACCTCTTCCGGCAATCCAAAATCGCGTGAAAAATCAGCCGTCCGGCTCTCCCGCGTTACGAGCACTTCCCCCGGATTCGTCAGGCGCATCCGACCGACATCCACGTCGTCCACCCACCACAACATCTCCGCGCCGGGCTCCCAAACGACGGCCCATCTGCCGCGGGTGGCCGGGCCAACCTTCGGGTAAATACTCCATTGCTGCCGAGGTTTCCCATCGACAGCGGGCCACAGGACCGTGAACCACTGCTTCCTTTCGGTGGGCCGGCAGAGATACAAGTCTCGTCCGCCGCCGAGGTCGTATTTCCCAGTGCGATTGGCAACGCGAAACCGGCCGTCGCCCACCCGCCCATCCTGAAAGGAAAACTCCACGACACCGGCCGCCTTCAGCGTCTCCAGCACTTCAGCCACCCGGGCCAGAGGCACTGTTGCAGCAGCGCGAATCTCAAACGGCTGCTTTGGACTCTTTGCGACCGCTGCCTCTAGTTCACTCAGAGATACGATCTGGCCATTCCACGAAATGGTCCCGTCCTGGTTCAGGCGCACATTCGACTGGCTGCCTCCTGCGAAGGCGACGATGGTGTCGTTCACCCGAGGCCACTGACTCAATCTGATTCTTTGGAGGATGATTTCGACCGGCTGGCTGTCCTTGCTGGCGGCGGAGACGACACTGAGCCGCACTAATGTGCCTGCCCTTCCCCGAATCATGCTCACCACTTCGGCGAGCGTCTTCCCACCGAGGGGAACGGCAGGCTGATCGCCTTCCGCGATGGCGACGATGGTGTCGTTCACCCGAAGCTGCTGACACACCTCGGCGGGTGATCGCGGTTTGATCTCGCTGATCTGAACCTTTCCATCTTTCACGGTAAGGGAGATGCCGATGCCTCCGGTGGTCTCATCGACGGGCGGAGCGGCAGGCGCCGGATTGGTCTCGGAGGTTCTGCTTCCTGCGGGATTGCGGGCTGCGGTCGATGGTTCCGCAGTCGTGAACGAGAGCGGCTGAAGTGTGGCTTCATCGATGTTGAGCAGCGATTTCAATCTGATTCTTTGGAGGATGATTTCGACCGACTGGCTGTCCTTGCTGTCCGCGGAGACGACACTGAGCCGCACCGATGTGCCTGCCATTCCCCGAATCATGCTCACCACTTCGGCGAGGGTCTTGCCGGCGAGGGGAACGGCTGGCTGATCGCCTTCCGCGATGGCGACGATGGTGTCGTTCACGCGAAGCCGCTGACACGCCTCGGCGGGTGATCGCGGGATGATGTCACTGATCTGAATCTTTCCATCTTTCAGGGTGAGGGAGATGCCGATGCCCCCGGTGGTCTCATCGACGGGCGGAGCCGCAGGCACCGGATTGGTCTCGGAGGTCTTGCTCCCTTCGGGATCGACCGTTGCAGTTGGAGCCTCGGTAAAAAATTGGAGGCCGCTGAGATCCTCTAGCTTCACCGCAATGGGCAAAGGCTCGCGATACTGTCGCAGGAAATTGATCCCGATGATGAGCCCGGCCACAGCCATCAACACCGAAAGCGCGCTTGTCCAGCCGGAGCGTTTCGCGGGTTTGGCTCCAGTGCGCGATGCGCGCCAGAGCACAATGCCCGCGAGCGGCAGCAAGACCACGCCGATGCACGCAAGCGGCACCACCGCCGCTTCCACAGGATTGGGGTGCCAGCCGCCGGACTCCGAGCCCGCACCGAGCAGAAAATGGGCTCCCAAAGCGGCGACCGGCAACGACAACGCGAACGCGAACCATCCCAGGGCACGCAGCCAAGCCTTCACCGGCACCGCTTTTGCTGGTCCCCATTTCCAAAAGACGAACGACAGGGCGGCGAGCACGATCAACGCCTCCAACGGCCCGATCCGCAGCATCGCAAGCAGTCCCACCAGGACGACGAGAGCCGCCAGCAAGGTAACTGCGGCAGCGGGGATCACCAAGATTTCAGTTCTACCGTCGGACTGTTCATCGTGAGCTGGACCTGTGATTGGTGCCGAAACCGGTCGAACCGCCGCCTCCACCTGCGTGCGAAACTCCGCGGCGGTGGCGAAGCGAAGCTCCGGTGTCTTCTCCAGCGCACGCAGCACAATTTCATCAATGCGGATGTCCACCTGCACGCGCTTCGACGGCGGGGTGAGGTTTTCCTTGGGCCGCTCACCGGTGAGCATTTCGTAGAGCACGACGCCGAGGCTGTAGATGTCCGCGCGGTGGTCGGTGGCACCGTTGGCTTGCTCGGGGGCGGCGTAGTCGGGGGTGCCGTGGGCGGAATGGGACAGATCGGTCGGATTGGAACGATCCGACGGATCGCTAATGATCTTCGCGATTCCGAAGTCGGCGATCTTCACGGTGCCCGCTTTATCAATGAGCAGGTTCTCAGGCTTGATGTCGCGGTGGACGATGCCGTGTTCGTGGGCGCATTGAAGCGCGTCACAGACGGGCGGGATGATGCTAAGCGCTTCCTTCGGTGTGAGGCGCTTGGTTTGCAGGAGTTGGCGGAGATTCACGCCATCGACGAACTCCATCAGCAGGAAGTAGAACCCGCCCGCTTGTCCAAAATCATGAACGCCGACGATGTTCGGATGATTCAGCGCGGCGAGGGCATGAGCTTCTTTTTCAAACCGCGCCGCAAACTGCGGATCATCTGCCCGCTCCGGCGCCAGAAGCTTCAACGCGACGAGACGGTTCAACGACTTCTGCCGCGCCTTGTAGACCACCCCCATACCGCCGCGACCGAGGCAAGCAAGGATCTCGAGTTGAGGAAAGTGGGGGGCGAGTTCGTCCGGGGAAAGCGGCGGGATGGGTGCGATCCCATCCCCCGCTTGCGTGGGTTCGATGATGGCCTCCATCAGGCACCTCGGACAACGGGACGCGGGCGCGCCCTCCGGCAGGGGTGTGCCGCAGGTCGGACAGGGGTTTGGAAAAACGGAAGAATCACTCATGCCCGTGTCCTGACGCGAGGGAGGGGAAAACCGAACCGCATTTTTTCATCAATTCGCGAGCGCGGCGAAAAGAGTCTCCATTTCGTCCTGCACCACCGAGGGGTCGTCGATCGTACCGGCAACCTCGGCTTTCACGCAAGCCCGGAGCCGTTTCTTGAGCCGACTCACCGACATGCGGAAGGCATCGTAGCTCATCCCGCAACACTCAGCGAGCGCCACCTGGTCACCGTGTCCGCCATGTCCTCCGAGAAGATCGGCGACGAGTTCGAAAAATTCTCCTTTCCCCTCGGCCTCGCATTCTACCCGCAGGGCGTCCAGGCTCCGGGCGATCACGGTCACCGCCCACTGCCGGTCGAAGGCGGCATCAGGAGAGGACTGTCCGGCATCGCCGAACTCCGGCGTCTCCGCGTCGTCGAGCGGCACCGCTTCCCGACCGCCCCCGCGCTTCGCGCGGTTCGCCGCCTCGCGCCGGTGGCCGACGAAATGCTTCGCTGCTCCGAGGAGATAGGATCGGAAGCGTCCCCGGTTCCGGGCCGCCCCGCCGATCCGACCACCGGCGAGCAATTCCTCGAAAAACGCATGGCTCGTCTCCCGCGCCGCGTCCGCATCGCGTAAAACGACGCGGAGAAACGCGACCACCGGTTCATAGTAGGCCTCGCAAAGATCGCGCAAGGCATCGCGCCCGTCCTCGGAGTCCGCCTTCGCCAGGCAAACCCGGGTCCATCGGGTGGTGAGGAAGGCGGCGTTCGAAGAAGGGGCAATCGGGGGTTCGGTCATCGTCTCCGCGTCATGGCATCACAGCTCCATGACGTTTTCGAGAGCAAACGTGACCGGAAAGACGATTTTGGCCATGGAACGGCAAATCGTAATACGGAAACGTCCTCAACGCTCTCTCGCGGTAACTCTCCTTTCCCGCCTCCAAAGATCCACACAAAACAGTCCCACTCCCACCCAGATGCAGGCGAAGGAAGCGAGACTGCGCATCGTGAAGGGTTCGTCGTAAATGAACACGCCGGTGAGGAACTGTCCCGTCGGCGCGAGGAATTGCAGCACCCCGAGCAGGGAAAAGGGCAGCTTTCTTGCGGCGTGCGCGAAGCCGAGCAGAGGAATCGCGGTGACAATGCCGAGAACGCCGATGCAGGTCAGATCGTGGAAATCCTGACGTCCCCACAATTCGCGTCCTCCCGCGCCCGACCAGATCAGATAACCGGCTGCGAGCGGCAGAAAGACGAGCGTCTCTGTGGCCAGTCCGCTGAGCGAGCCGAGTTCACTGCGCCGGCGGGCGAGTCCATAGAAACCCATGCTCAGGGCGAGGATCAGTCCGATCCAGGGAAAGGTGCCGAGAGCGACGATCTGCATGACCACCCCGAGTGCGGCGCAGACGATGCTGACTTTTTGCAAGGGCCGTAGGGTTTCGCCGAGGAGGATGCTGCCGATGAAGACGTTGAGGAGCGGATTGATGAAATACCCGAGACTGCATTCGACGATGCGGTCGTGGTTCGCCGCCCAGATGAAGGTGCCCCAGTTGATCGTGAGGAGCAGTCCCGAGGCGGCGTGGGCGAGGAGATTGGAGCGTTTCGTCAGGGCCGTGAACCAGATGCGGAGTTCACCCCGCCACGCGAGCAGCGGCAAGACCGTCAGCATGGTCCAGGTGACGCGGTGGGCGAGGGTGAGGTCGGCCCCGAGGTGGCTGAGTTGTTTCCAAAAAACCGGCAGCGTCCCCCAGAAGCCGAAGGCGATGATCGCGCCGATCACGGCGGACTTGGGGGGATGGGTGGACATGGGTCCGGTCGGACGAAACTTCCCCCGGGCTCAGGGTGCCGTGTTCACGATGACGGGGCGGAACCCGATGGTCGGCTCGCGCTCGGTGAGGCCTCCGTAGGCGCGATAGGCGGACCGGCAGCCGAGCGCGCTCGCGGTCCAGCTTCCGCCACGGAGGGTGCGGTATTTACCCTGGACCGGTCCCGTGGGATCGGTCGCTTCACCCACCGGATAACTGCCAAACCAGTCGGCGACCCACTCGGCCACATTCCCATGCATGTCGTGGAGCCCCCAGGGATTGGCGGGGTAGGAGCCGACCGCCGTGCTCCGACCGAGACTGGGGCCGGCCTGGCTTTGATAAGGATACTGTCCGTCGCAGTTGGCGAGGTCGCCGTTGAGGCTCGCGCCGAAAGAGAAAGGGCTCGTCGTGCCGGCGCGACAGGCGTATTCCCACTGGGCCTCGGTCGGGAGTGCCCAGCGCCATCCCATCGGCAGGGGACGCTGTTGGTTCATCGTCGCGATCCACGCGGCGGCGTCTTCCCAGCTCACGTACCCCGCCGGGTGAGAGCCCTCGATGACAGCTTGCGAAGCGGCGGCGCCCTGGGGGTCGATCAAGGCCCTGACACTCGTACCCATGACCTGCTCCCACTGGTCCTGCGTCACTTCGAAGGGAGCGATCCAAAAGCCTCTCGTGAGGGTGGCGCGAAAGGGCTTCTGATCTTCCATGAATTTCTCCTCTTGATCCGGAGCACCCATCTGGAAGGTGCCGGGAGGACACCAGACCATGGGGAGACCGAGGATGGTGCGCTTTTCTCCGGCCGACCGGCCTTCCATCGCCGTGGCGAGGCTGAAGCCGCTTTTCAGTGAGGTAGCGGGATCAAGGATCGCGGGGGGCGCGCTGGGGGAGACGGGCTTCATCGCCTCCGCCGCCCGCTTCCAGGCGATCATGCGTTGGGCGAGTTCTTCGCCGCTGAGCGGCTGTCCGTCCTTCATGCCAAGCGGTGAGGAGGGCGGCGGCGTGACGCCCAGTTCGGAAAGAGGCTTCAGGGGCCTCATCGAGGGAGGAGCGGCAATCGCCGGCGCCCCCTTCATGAAGGCAAAGCGGGTGCCAGCGAGATTCAGCTTGGTGTATTCAGCGGGCTCGTGATGGACGCGGCGACGTTCGTCGGGCAGATTCTTCGCTTCGTCTTCCTCCGCCCATTGCGCCGAGGTCGCGCTGACCTCCTCCCGCGTCGCGGCAAAGACCTGCAGCAGCGGCATGTCGGGAGTGAGGAGGTGCCTCGTCAGCACTTCGGTGAAGAGCCCGTCGTTGGCCCGCTGTCCGGCGTCCGCCGAATAGCTGATGAGGGTGCCGCTCGGCGGACTGAGTTGCGCGAGGCCCTGGCTTCCTCCGACGAGAGAGCGGGTGCCCGATCCCGCCTCGACGCGCAGGGGATTGTCACGGCAACAGTCGAGAATCACGACCTTTACCTGGGCCTTGGTCTCGTCGAGGGAGTCGACCCACGACTGCAGCGAGAGGCTCGTCGTGCCGAGCCGTCGTTTCATCCGCTCGACGTCGGCGCTGATCGTGGAAACATCGGTGTCTTTGACGAGGAGGAAATTCTCTCCGTGGTATTCGACACCGTGTCCCGCGAAGTAAATCAGGGCGCAGGTGGCACCGGTTGCCCGGTCGAGGAATTGGTCAAAGGCCTCTTGGGTCGATTTCCAATCCGAGTTCGTGAGGAGGCTGACTTCGAAAGGGGGATTGACCGAAGCGAGTGCCTTCGCCATCCGGTCGGCATCGCTCGCCGCGCCCGCGAGCTGGCCCTCGGGACCGAGGTGGGTGTACTCATCGATCCCGACGATCAGGGCGACTCGCTTTTCCACGACCGGTGCCGGATCCGGTGCCGCATTCTGAGCCGATCCCTGAGAGCAGGCGATGAGCCACGACGAGACCGCCACGAGAGTCAACAAGGGACGGGTCCCGTTCATGGATCGGATCATGAAGAGATTAAGTCGCAGGAATCGGCAATTTCAACCGATCAAGAGGGATGGGCGGGCTGCAGCACCCTTAATTCCCTCCCCGATCACGTCCGGCGGATTCGATTGCTAGGGGAGCGGGAATTGTGGTTCATTGGTCAACCGATTCACCGACATGGACCCTTTCCGCCACCTCAGCCGCCGCGCCTTCCTCGGCAAGACCTCGCAAGGCCTCGGCTCGCTCGCGCTCGCCTCGTTTCTCGATCCGCGCCTCCAGGCCGCGACCCGGGGTGTCCTCGGCACCCCTCCCCTGCCGCAGCGGGCCAAACGCGTCATCTGGCTGACGATGGCGGGTGGTCCTTCGCACCTCGAGACCTTCGATCCGAAGCCGAAACTCGCCGAGATGCACGGCCAGCCCATGCCCGAGTCGTTCACCAAGGGCCAGCAGCTCGCCCAGCTCCAAGGGCAAAAGCTGACCTGCTTCGGGCCGCAGCATCCCTTCGCGAAGTTTGGGAAAAATCAGATCGAAATCTGTTCGCTGATGCCGCAGATCGGATCGGTCATCGACGACATCTGCCTGATCCGCTCGATGACGACCGACGCGATCAACCACGATCCGGCGCACATGTTCATGAACACGGGCTCGCAGATCGCGGGACGTCCCTCGATGGGATCGTGGATCACCTACGGACTCGGGACCGAGGCCGAGGACCTGCCTGGATTTGTCGTGCTCACTTCCCTCGGCAAGGGCGGCCAAAACCAACCCATCGCGGCGCGGCAATGGAGCAGCGGCTTTCTGCCTACGAGACACCAAGGTGTGCAGCTCCGGAGCAAGGGCGACCCCGTGCTTTATCTCACCAATCCTCCGGGCGTGACGCGCGATCGTCAGGGCGCCGACGTGACCGCAATCAACGCGCTCAACCGCCGCCATGAATCCCTCGTCGAGGATCCCGAGGTCGCGACGCGGATCGCGCAATACGAGATGGCCTTCTCGATGCAGGCGAGCGTGCCGGGCTTGATGGATTTGTCAGGAGAAAACGCGCAGACGATGGAGCTCTACGGCTGCCAGCCGGGCGACGGATCCTTCGCCTCGAACTGTCTTCTCGCCCGCCGTCTTGCCGAGCGCGGCGTGCGTTTCATCCAGCTCTACCACAAGGACTGGGACCACCACGGCGGAGTCAAGGACGGCGTCGCCCTGAAGGCCCAGGAAATCGACCGCGCCTGTATGGCCCTGATCACCGATCTGAAGCAGCGCGGCCTTTTCGACGACACCCTCATCGTCTGGGCCGGCGAATTCGGGCGCACTCCCATGTCGCAGGGCGGCTCGGGACGCGACCACCACAACAAGGCCATGTCCGTTTGGCTCGCCGGAGCCGGCGTGAAGGGCGGGATCGTCCACGGCCAGACCGATGAGCTCGGCTATGCGGCAGTCGACCAGATCACGACCGTGCACGATCTCCATGCGACCATGCTCGATCGCCTCGGGATCCAGCACGAGGCCTTCAGCTTCAAGTTCCAGGGTCTCGACGCGCGTTTGACCGGTGTCGAGGGAGCCAAGGTGATCCGCGAGATCCTTGCGTGACTCACGCGTCGGACTTGGTCAGCGCTGCCGATTCGTCCGGCTCGGGAGCCAAGGTCATCTCCGGCGTCACGCGGATGCCCATGCGGCGGTAGTAATCCAGCATCTTCTCGGTGGCGACGCGGCCGGCTTCGAGGCCGATGCGGACCATCTCAGGCATTTCCCTGTCGGGTGTTTCCCGGACCTTGTGCGAGGAAAGCATGGCGCGAAGTTGGTCGATGGAGCAGGATTCACTGTCGGCCAGACAGCGGTGAGGAGGCACCGAATTGTCCCACAGCACCCATTCGTCCGCAAGCGGCAGGTAGTCGTCGAGGAAATGCTTCCGGCTCCGGTCAAAACGTCGCCTCACATCGTCTTCCGGAACGTGGTGACCCCCGATGGAGACACGCAACGCGACCCGTTCCACTGCTTGGGAAGCGGATCCAATCGAGACGTAATGGAGCAAAATCCGAAATCCCCGCTCTCTCGCCTCACGCAGCATCGCCACGTAGGTCTTGCCGCTCAGGGTTGATTCGAGACCAAAGCTGGATCCCGATGCGATGAGCGACCGCGCTTCCTCGAGGACGAGTCGCCCCGCCTTGAAAGCCGAGAGCGAGGGATCGAGCGGCGAGAGGCCGCGGGCGATTTCGTCGGCATTGAGAAAACGCATCAGCCCGAGGCGCGGAAGAAGCTCCCGCGCCAATGTGGTCTTGCCCGCGCCGTTACAACCACCGATGATGCAGAGGGTCGGAGTCATGAGATTCCCCCTCGCACCAAATCTGATTGTGTTCAAATGAATTGTTTCTTCCGTTTTCCAACCCTTTTCGTGATCGCGACCTTTGTCGCCGTTTCCCCGCTTCGCTCGGATGAAACCCGCGATCTCCTCATGGTCGCGGGACAGTCCAATGCGGTGGGTTTTGACGCACCGGCCGCGGAGTTGCCCGCCGATCCCTCCGATGAAACGATCCTCTTCTGGTGGCGCTGCGGAGATCCGCCCCCGGACCAGCATGATTCCGTGGGCGGAGATGGCTGGACCACGCTGCGTCCCCAACCGCTCGGTCAACCGCTCTCGAAGGAATCCGCGGCAGCGGCGAATCCACCTCATCCCGATGCGAAACGCCAATACGGCAACTTCGCCAAGGCCGAGGGCGGCTTCGGTCCCGAGATCACCTTCGCGCGCTCCCTCGCGGCCGCGGCGCCCCGGCCCCTCGCGGTGTTGAAAGTCGCCTTCAGTGGCACCTCGGTCGCCAAGGATTGGGGGCCGACCTTGCAGGACCCCGACGGCGCCTGCTACCGCGCCTTCGTCGATGAATACCGCAAAGCCATCGCGGCGGCGAAGTCCGAGGGCATCACCCTGCGTCCCCGCGCCCTTGTCTGGGTGCAAGGCGAGAGCGACGCCACCGCGGACTACGCCTCGCGCTACGAGGGGAACCTCAGCGCCATGCTCGACCGTCTGCGCCGCGACCTCGAGGCTCCGGATTTGGTGCTTTTGTTAGGGGTGAACATCCGCTTCGGCAATGGCAAAAACCCTCACATGCCCGCCGTCATCGCCGCCCAGAAGGCGGTCGCCGAGGCCCTGCCGGACTGTGCCTACGTCGATACCTCGGGGGCCGAGACCCTGCCGCCGAGCCACACCCATTTCACCGCCGCTGGGACTCTCGAGATCGGGAAGCGATACGCCGAGGCTCTCCGTCTTGAGGAAGGAAGCCCGGCTCGCTGAGGTCGGCGCGCAACTTTGGAGGATGGCACCGGTTTCCTCCTCCGATGAAAGCCTTCCTCTTTTCCCTCTCCGTCTTTCTCCCCCTCTCTCAATCACTCCTCCACGCCCAGGCACCCGCATCGCCCTTTGACCGATGGGATGCCAACCAGGATGGGAAGCTGAGCCGCGAGGAATTGCCCGAACCGATCCGGCGGAATTTCGAACGCGTCGACACCAACGGGGATGGTTTTCTCTCCCGCGAGGAAGACGCCGCGATCCGGCGGAATCGTCCTCCGGGTGCTCCCGGTGGTGGCGGCCAAGGGGCGGCGCGATTGCCTGAAGGGGTGAAAAAGATCGCCGATCTCGATTACGCCGGCACCGGCAATCCCCGTCAGAAACTCGACCTCTACCTGCCCGAAAAACGCGAAGGCGATGCGCCCCTGCCGGTCGTCGTTTTCATCCATGGCGGCGGTTGGCAGAACGGTGACAAAAACGGCGGCGGTGGCAAGGTCGCTCCCTTTGTGGCCACCGGGAAGTTCGCCGGAGCCTCGATCGGCTACCGCCTCACCGACGAGGCGCCGTGGCCCGCGCAGATCCACGATTGCAAGGCCGCGATCCGCTGGATCAAGGCCCACGCGAAGGAACACGGGCTCGATCCGGACCGCATCGCCGTCTGGGGCACCTCGGCCGGAGGCCATCTCGTCGCGATGCTCGGGGTCTCGGACGGAGTTGCCGACCTCGAGGGCACGATCGGTGCCCATACCGACCAGGATGCCAGGGTGAAATGCGTTTTGAATTTCTTCGGTCCCGCCGATCTGCTGACGATGGGTGGAAGTCATGACGAGGTGAACTCACCCGAATCGAAGCTGCTCGGTGGACCGGTCCAGGAGAATCCTGACAAAGCCAAAAATGCCTCGCCGGTCGAGCATGTCACGGCAGGCGATGCGCCCTCGCTGATCGTGCACGGCACCGAGGATCCGGCGGTGCCCTATTCCCAATCAGTGTCGCTCGAGAAAAAGCTCGAAGCGGCCGGGGTATCCGCGATCTTTCTCACCGTCGAAGGAGCGGGACACGGCAAGGGATTTGGTCCGTCTGTCAACGAGGTCGCCACCGCTTACCTCGAGGCCCAACTGCTCGGCGAGCCCCGCGAACTCGCGGACAAGAGGGTCCAGTCGGGCGAGTGACCCTGTTGGGTCCGGGGCCAAGCAAAGCGATGGAGGCGAGGGCGGGAATTGTCCTGCGCTGTGCGCACGACTAACGAGTTTCCTTCGCTTCGCTCCGTATTTTTGCGAGCACTGGCGCGCCGAAGTGATGAACCCAGGGGTTCGACTCCCGCCTCGTTGGGGCAGCTTGCGATTTGCTGCGCAAAGCGATGGAGGCGAGGGCGGGAATCGAACCCGCGATAGGGCTTTTGCAGAGCCCGGCCTTACCACTTGGCGACCTCGCCATCGCATTGATGCGCCGGCCGAAATTGGCCGGGCGGAAGTAAAAGCCCGATCCGGGCGACTGTCAACGGATTAGCCGTCCTCCGCGACTTGCGCGGACGCGACTCCGGCGCGATGAACGGGGACATGTCCGAAACTCCCGAGGTCTCCGCGCCACCCCTCGCGCTCTGGCTCGTCCGCATCCCCGCGATCTTCGAGGGGATCGTGACGGAAGTCCTCGCGTCGTTCGGCGCGGTCTCGACGAAGCGGCTCGGGCAGGAGTATTATTGGATCCGCACCCCGATTCCCGAAGCCATCCGGGACTCCGGCAGCGGCATCTTCGTCCGCTGGAATCTCCCGATCGAGCATGCCTGGCCCTGCCAGCCGGCGAAGATCGAGGGATTCATCGAAAAGGCCGCCCAGACGCTGAAGTCGAAATTCGCCGATCGCGCTCCGCAGGGCGTTTTTGTCGGGGCGCTCCATCCGACCTCTCCCGACCGTTACTTTCGCCACCTCGCCACCAATCTTCGCGGGCGTCTTGTCCTCTTGTTTCCTGATCTTCCGGCCAGGGCGGTCGAGGATCAGGACCCGGATCGCGAAACGCTCTTCGTTCTCGTGGGAAAAGAGGGGCTCTATGCCGGGATGGCGACGCCGCGGGCGGCGAATGGCTTTTATCCCGGCGGGAGCCGCTACATCGCCCAGCACGAACCCGAAACGATCAGCCGGGCCGGGGCAAAAATCGCCGAGGCGCTTCATTATCTGCGTCTGAATCGTCCTCCGCTCGCCGCTGGATCGCATTGGCTCGAGCTCGGGGCCTGTCCCGGCGGGATGACCTCCGAACTCCTCGCCCGTGGGCTAAAGGTCACCGCGATCGACCGCGCCCCGCTCGATCCAAGACTCCGGGGACGGGAGGGGCTTACCTTCGTCCACGATGACGTCGTGCGTTTCGTGCCTCCGTCAGGGGTCACCTACGATGCCCTGCTCGATGACATGAATGGCCCGTCCGAGGAGTCGATGGGACAGGTGATCCGCCTCTCGCGTTTTCTCAAAGCGGGAGGACTCGTCGTCTTCACCCTCAAAGTGCCGCGGATCGAATCGATCGGAGAGCCTCTCGCGCTACTGCGGGAAACGATCGATACCGCCGGCCGATCGGGGTTGCGGCTCGCCGCCAAAACCCACCTCACTTACAACCGTCACGAGTTCACTCTCTTTTTCGAGCGATGTTAGGGTGCGCCGCGCATCACTGCGGGCAGTTTTGCGTCGAAGTGCAGCGTGGTCTTTTGCGTTTCCGTCGTCGAACGCATCGAATCGCCCTGGATTTCAAAAATCTCGGGATCCGATTCGAAGGACGGAGTCACCGTCACGACAAAGGTCTCCGGGTGCGCCTTGACGATGCCGAGGAGCACTTTCGCCATTTCGATCTCCGACGCGGGCGCGGCGCCCGGATCGGTGACTTTTTGTTCGAGCAGGCCGGTGAGTTGCTTGCGAAAGGATTCGGCGTGTTTGGTCAGCATAGCCTCACTTAAAAATGCCTTTTGCATGTCCTTGAGATATCGCTCGAAGTCGGCGGCGGCGATGCGGAGTTTCTGTTTTCCGTCCTTCTGACCGGCCTGAAAAGAGCCTTCCAGAAGGGTCGCCTCGTAGGTGCCCGAAAAACGCACCTCCTCCCCCGCGCGGTCGGGAGCGCCATTGGCGAGGGTTTCGATTTTGAGGAAAGCCTTGTCCGCGTGCGGGATCAGTTTGACCCGCTTCTCGACGACGCGTGCCGGAGCCGGGGCCCCTTCCGGCAGGGGGTGCACTTCCCCACCGATCTTCCATTCCACGACAGGTTCGCCCTCGCTCGACTCGAGGAGGAAACTTTGCGAATCCGCCTCCTTGCGATAGGTCGCCGAGGCTTTCGTGACGATTGCGGAGAGGGTCGATTCGCGGATCGAGAGGGTCTTGAGGCGCGCGGATTTCGGAGCTTCGATCCTCTTGCCCACGATCTGTGCAAGCGTGGAGGCGGTCGGGAGAATGGCGGCAAGCCCTAACAAGACCAGCGTGATCCGGTGAAGAAGCGTAGAGGCGGGGCTGATCGTGGCTCTCATCGGATTCTTTGGAAAGCATACACTACCGATTCGCAGGTGTGTCCATAAAACGGAATTCTCCTTTTTATAATTATTGTGATTTATGGAATCATCTGGCACTATAGCTCGTCGCTCCCTGATGAAAAGCCCGCTTCGTCTCTGCCTGTGTCTCTTCCTCGCTCCCGTTTTGTCTGCCACCGCCCAAACGGTTCCGGCCTTCTGGTCGGCAATCACTCCCGAAGCGATGACGGCAGAGGGAGCGCTCGGGCCCGTGGCGATCACCGGCACTCAGCTCGGCGGGTTGGGTACCTTCGCTGGCGATTTGACCGGTCTGGATTATTCCGCTGCGCCTCTCTCCGCTGCTCAAGGTTGTCTGGAGCATAGCAGGGGTTCCGATTTCCGGTTCACGCTGAGCCGCCCCATTACGGGTCTGATGCTCTACGTGGTCTTCTGGCGGAGTGATAGCTACGCCTTTGACCAGCCTTTCACGATTCTCTCCGGGTTGGCCAGTGGCGTGTCGGTGGCCGAAAATACGCTCACGACAACGAACGGATTTTCCCACGGAATCATTCGCTTTGACGCTCCCGTTTCAATTCTGAATTGCGTCTCCGCCACTGCGGATGCCGGCGGACAATCCACCACCCTCGCCGTGATCCCGCAGCCGACCACGGTAGCGGTCGATGGCGGCCGTATTCTCCGCACGAGCCGACCTTCGATGAAACTCCAAGGCGACACCTCGGCCACCTACAGTGTCGACCGGGTCGTGATCAGTCAAAAGGGCGAACGCTCGAAGCGCGCCACCCTGAGCAGCGATGGCACGCGATGGAAGGCTCGACTACGTCCCGAGATCGGTCGCACCCGCGTGAAAGTGACCGCATTTGGATTTGATGGCAGCAGCCTTCCCGCCGTCACCAAGGTGACCTTGGTCCGCGAGTAAGGATGCGGTGTGGAACGAGGGACCGTCGCGAGTGAAAGCCTTCGCGACTTCCGGCATTCTCACGCCACCACTTCCCGCACCTTCGCGAGGATCGCTTCGGCTTCGGCCTCACCACCAGGCGCGGCACCGCGGGCCATTTCGGGGCGTCCGCCTCCCTTGCCTCCGGCGACGGCGAGGGCCTCGCGGACGAGGTCTCCGGCTTTCGCTTTTGTGGCACTGTTAGGGTGGACGATGACACCGAGATGGACGGTGCCTTCCTCGACGAGGGCCATCGCGACGATGCCGGCAAACTGGCGCGCCTTCACCGTGTTCATCGCTTCCTGGAGCAACTCGGCTGATTCGCCGGGCAGCAAACCGGCCCAGAAGCCACCCGCTTGGCTCGCGAGCGTGTCCTCGTACCATTGCGAAGCGATGCCGGCGGCGGCTCCGGCCGAGGCCTTCTTCACGGCTTTCTCGGCCTGGATCGCGGCGGCGCGGACGGCGTCGCGATGGGCTTCGAATTGCTTCACGTGGGCGTTCGCTTCGGCAAGATCGCCTGAGGCAAGGTCCTTCGCGATGAGCGCCGAAAGGGTGTCGCTGTCGTCGGTCTCGACGTGGGATTTGCCGAGCTCCTTCAGCTTCGTGTTGGCCGCGGCGAGCTTGTGGACCGCATCCGCGAACTCGGTGGCGAGGCGCGCGGCCTCCTCGGCGATGACGGCTTTGGCGGCGTCTCCGCAGACGGCTTCGACGCGGCGGATCCCGGCGGCGACGGCGCCCTCGCTCTTGATCTTGAAAAATCCGATCGCTCCCGTCGATTTCACGTGGGTGCCGCCGCAGAGTTCCATCGAATAACCGTCGAAGGCACCCGCCTTGCCGCCGACCTGCACGACACGGACCTTGTCGCCGTACTTGTCGCCGAAGAACTGCATGATGCCGGGGCGTCCCTTCACCTCGGACTGGGGCACTTCAGAGATGGACACCGGATCGTTTGAGCGGATGCACTGGTTCACCTCGGCCTCGATCTTGGCGAGCTGCTCGTGGGTCACGGCGGCGGAGTTGAAGTCGAAGCGGAGGCGATCCGGCGCCACGAGCGAGCCCTGCTGGGTGGCGTCGGGACTGACGACCTGGTGCAGCGCCCAGTGGAAAAGGTGGGTCGCGGTGTGATGCGCCTCGATAGCACGACGACGAGTCGGATCGACCTTGATGGTGACGGTGTTGGTGCTTTTGTCAGGAAGTTTTCCGACTTGCAGCACGGTCGCCTCGCCCACGCCGAGCGCGGAGAGCACGGGGATGGTTTCCCCGTTCGCGACGAGGGTGCCGGTGTCGCCGAGCTGGCCGCCTTTCTCGATGTAGAAGGGGCTGCGATCCACGATCGCGAAGGTGCCCGCGCCGTTTTCGATCCACTCGGTCACGGTGGCCTCGGTCTCGTCTTGCTCGTAGCCGACGAAGGCCGTCTTCACATCGGTCTCGATCGTGACGGCCTCGACCACGGCGGTCTTCTGGCCCTCGGACCCGGTGCTCTTGTGGGCGTCGACGAGACGGGCCACTTCCTCGGGATCGGTCGCGAGCTGGCGCTCGTCGAGGAGGAGTTGGGTGAGGTCCGTGGGGAAGCCGAAGGTCTCCCAGAGTTTCACCACGGTCGCGGCGGGGAAGAGGCTGCCGGAAGAGACCTTCGCGGCCGCTTCGTCGAAGAGTTTGAGCCCGCGGTCGAGGGTGCGGTTGAATTGCTCTTCCTCGGCCTTGAGGACGGCGGTGATCTTTTCCTGTCTCGTCGCGAGTTCGGGGAAGACGCCGCCGAATTCCGCCACGAGGACGGGCACGAGCTGGTGGAGGAAGGGATTCTCCGCATCGAAGCCGAGGACGCGGCCGAAACGCACGGCGCGGCGGAGGATGTTGCGGATGACGTAGTTCCGACCGCCGTTGCCGGGCTCGATTCCGTCGGCGATGGCGAAGCTGACGGTGCGGATGTGGTCGCCGATGACGCGGAAGGCGATGTCGATCTGCTCCTGTTCGGTGAGGCTGTGGCGCTGGCCACCCTCGGGCACGGTCGAGGTGTAGGTCTTGCCGGTGAGCTCGGAGAGCTTGGCGAAGATCGGGGTGAAGACGTCGGTGTCGTAGTTCGACGCGAGCCGCGAGAAATCGGAGAGACCCTTCGTGCCCTGGATCACGGCGCAGGCACGTTCGAAGCCCATCCCGGTGTCGACGTGGCAGGCGGGGAGGGGACGGAAGGTGCCGTCCTCGTTCGCATTGAACTGGATGAAAACGAGGTTCCAGATCTCGATGCAGCGGGCGTCGCCCATGTTCACGAGGCTGCCTTTGGTGTCTCCGTCAGGGGTGAGGTCCACGTGGATTTCCGAGCAGGGACCGCACGGGCCGGTCTCGCCCATCATCCAGAAGTTGTCCTTGCGGTTGCCGTTGACGATGTGGACCGCGGGATCGAGCCCGGCCTTGGTGAAGATCGCGGCCCAGAGGTCGTAGGCCTGCTGGTCGAATTCGGAAGGGTCGCCCTCGGCGGGCGCGTAGACCGTCGCATAGAGGCGGTTCGCGGGCATTTTCCAGCGTTCCGTCAGCAACTCCCAAGCCCAGGTGATCGCCTCGACCTTGAAATAATCGCCGAAGGACCAGTTCCCCAGCATCTCGAAAAGGGTGTGGTGGTAGGTGTCGTAGCCGACATCATCGAGGTCGTTGTGTTTGCCCCCGGCGCGAATGCATTTCTGGGTATCGGCGGCCCGCGGCGGATCGTAGGGAGCGGCCTCGGTGCCGAGGAAGTAGGGAATGAACTGGTTCATCCCCGCGTTCGTAAAAAGCAGGTTCGGCGAGGTCGGCATCAGCGAGGCCGAGGGCACGATGGTGTGTTTCTTTTCGGCGAAGAAATCGAGGAAGGATTGCCGGATGTCGCGGGAGGTCATGGAGCGGGGTAATGCGGAATTGCGACGGTAGCGCGGAGCGGCACGGGTGCAAGTCGCAAGGGCGGGCGCGAACCGCTCGTCGGGAGCGCCCGGAGTCGTTTATCCGTTGAGTTCAAGAGACCGGGAAAAGGGAGTCCGGTTCCCTCACATCGGAAGCGGGCAATCGGCCCAAATGCAACCACAATTGCCCCAAGATTATAATTGCCATAATTTCCATGTCGGAGATATTGGAGTCCGATTCATGAGACGTCTCGTTTTCCTCCTCGTCTTGGCTGCTCTCACGTATGGCGCCTACTACTACTACCGCGAAGCGCTTCTCACCAAGGCGGTGCCCTATCTGGCATCAATAGTCGAGAAAGTCTCCGACGGCTCGGGCTTGAACCTGAAAGGGGCGATCCCGTCCTCCGGCAAGCCGGATGTCGAAAACGCTCCGGGGCAGGGCCGCACCTGGACCTTTTCCGACGGCAGTCAGATGAATGCCATCCTCCTCGCAGCGGATGTCAAAAACGCCCAGTTCCGCGTGCCGGAATCCCAGGGGGTCGGCCAGGTCTCCGTCGAGCTCCTTTCCGACGAGGATCGCGGCTGGATCCAGAAGTGGATCGCGGCCGAGGGCAAGGAAGGTGTCGCCGGTTATCCCCTGCCTCTCAAGACCCATCGATGGCCGGAGCAGTGGCGCGTGCCCGAGGGAAAGGTCGCGCTCGAGCAGGTCGGCGACACCGCCGAGTGGCGCAGCCAACATTTTGACTTCACCAACGAAGCGGGCGTCAAACGCGAGGCACTCGAGTCGATCACGCTCATCTGCGAAGCCGTCGACGGTGCCCTCACCGCCCTGCCGCTGCCCCTGCCGGTGAACTGGGGACGCGATCACTCGCAGCGTCGCAAGATCATCATCGAGCGCAGCAAGGAGAGTGACGAGATTCCCCTAGGGGCCGGCTACTGGGATGGCCGCACCGGGATCGTCCACATCAACGTCGACTTCCTCCTCGAACCCGATCTCCAGCTCGTCGTCTTCGAGTTCGACAAGCCCGAAAAAGTGCAGAAGTACGACGTCATCGTCCACGAGGTGACCCACCAGTCGACTGCGGCTCTGATGTACCTCGGCGTCCCGGCCTGGGTCTCCGAGGGCATCGCCGAATACATGGCCGCGACCCAGTTCGCCCCCGCCTACTACCAGTTCACCAACACGCATGTGTCCGTCCGCCACCACGTCAACAAGCGCCTCCTCGGAGACCGCATCGTGAAGGACCGCCGCATGAACGTCGCCCGGCTCGAGAAGCTGATGACCCGAGACATCTTCGAGTGGAACCGCTACGTCGATGCCGGCGATGTCATGGGTTTTCTGCAATACAACGAGTCCCTCCTCCTCATCGACTACTTCATCCACCGCGATCATCCCGATGGCGTTCATTTCCGCCGCTATCTCGAGTGCGTCCTCAGCGGCGTCCCCGAGCCCGAGGCCCGCGATCTCCATCTCATGCGCGGACGTTCTTATGCCGAACTCGAGGAGGAACTCCACAAACTGTGGAAACCCCTCGGCTTTACCCTCAACTTCCGCGAGCGCAGTGACCTCCTCGCCGGTGACGTCGAGATCGATTGGAACGCCGAAGACGTGAAACGCACCATCGCGACCGAGCGGGCGATGGGAGGTTCCTACCGGGGGGAATAATCGACACGGGACCCTGAATCAGAGACTTCGCATGAGCCGAAAACAGACCTTCGTTTCCTTCACCGTCGTCCTTCTTCTCGGATGGATTCTGACCGATGGTGTCACGGCCGCTCCGCCCTCCGCGAGTGACCGCAAGCTCGCCCGGGCCTTCGAGCAGGGTCGAAGCGAGTTTTTCATCCGCGTGAAGGCGACAGTCCGGGCATCCCTCGCCACCGACTACGAAGGCATCCCGCATCAGAAGTTCATCGTCGAGCTCTCAACCGGGCAAACGCTCCTGATCGCACACAACATCGAACTCGCGAGCCCGGTCCGACGGCTGCGGGTCGGCGAAACCATCCTCATCTACGGGGAATACATCTGGAATGCGGAGGGAGGACTGCTCCACCGCACCCACGATGACCCCGACTTCCTCCTGCCGCACGGCTGGATTCGCTATCAGGGCCGGAAGTATCAGTAGACCGCGTTCTCCGGCCGGGTCCCGGAGCGAGGTTCACTCCTTCTCGCCGCGAATCGTGAGATTCCGGATTTGCACCACCTTGCCCGCAGCCAGCCAACTGCGTGCCTTCGCCGTTCCGAGAAACGCATGTTGGGCTTTCAGTTCGTGGCCATCCAGAGTGGCGGCCATCTCTTCGCCCTTCCATTCCACCCGCAGGTGATGCCATTCTCCGGGCTTCACCGCGAGAGGCAGCTTCGCGATCGTGTGCGACGGCTTCACCGAATCCTCCGCGATGCTCAAGCCGGCGGCATTCACGACGACGCGGCCGACGTGTTTGTCCGAATCACAACCGACGAGGAAGGACCCCGGACCATCGAGCCGGAATTCGACCTCGATCGTCGCAGCCGCGAGTCCGACCTTGTGATGCAGGACCGGGATGTGTTTTTCCTCGGGCAGATCCAGCACCGTCAGGACACCGTTTTCCGGAGTCCATCGGCCTTTGGCAGTGCTGAAAGACTCATCGAGCGGTTTGATGAAGTCCGGCGACGCGAGCAGGGGCAATTCGTGATCGTGCAGCATCGGCTTGGCGTCGCGCGCGGAACAAACGAGCGCCAAGGCCGCAAACGCCAAAAGGGTGATCCAGGGTTTCATGAAGTGATCCTTCGCCAGAAATCCGGAAGCGCAACCCGCGCGACAATGGAACTCCCGACTCCGACCAAGGTCCTAGGACCTAGGTCCCATGGCGGAATCGGATGAGGGGAGGCATGATGACACACGCTTCCAAAAGCGAAAGGTCCACCTCAATCACCCAACTCGTCATGAATACCATCGAACTCGATCCCTCCAACCGTCTCCCCATCCGCATCGAAGCCGCCCCGGCCTTCGGCCAGGGTTCCATGCCCGCCGATTCCGAGAAGACCTTCGTCCTCCTCGCCCACCTTTTCCCCATCATCGTGTGGCCCTTGAAGAAGAGCAGCAGTCCCGCCGTCGACGCCCACGGCAAGGAAGCGCTCAACATGGTCATCACCCTCTTTCTCGTGATGTTCCCCCTCGGGCTGATCAGCGGCCTCCTCGGCTCGGCCCTGATCGCCACCGTCATCAGCATCCTCACCTCGCTGATGAGTTTCGCGATGCTGATGCTCGTTGTCATCGGAGCGATCAAGGCGCAGCAGGGCTGGCTTTTGCGTTATCCCGGGAACCTGCGCTTGATCAAGTGAGGCCGTGGCGCGCTTCCGCTTGCCACACGCCTTGGTCTCCCGGATACTGAAAGCGGTCATCCATGAACGAACCGCTCACGCCGGAATACATCGAAACGCTCCGCCGGATGAGCGGGGAGCAAAAGCTGAAGACGGCGTTCCAGCTTTACTGGGGAGCCCGCAGGCTCAAAGCCGCCCGGCTCCGGCAGGAACATCCCGACTGGAGCGAGGAACAGGTGCAGGCGCGGGTGCGGGAGATTTTCATGTATGCACGAAGCTGATCCATATCTGCACTTCACCCGTCCCCTGGAGCAGCTTGGGCTTCGCTACATGATCAGCGGCAGCGTCGCCGCGATCTACTACGGCGAGCCGCGGATGACGAACGACGTGGACCTCATCCTCTTCCTGCGCGCTCAGGATGTCGATTCCTTGGTCGCGGCATTTCCGGCGTCCGAATTCTACTGTCCTCCTTCGGAAGTGATCGAATACGAGCGGCTCCGCGAGTCGCGCGGCCATTTTAATCTGATCCACCTCGAATCCGGATTCCGGGCAGATGTGTATCTCTCGGGCCGGGACGAGCTCCACGCTTGGGGAATCCGGAATCTCGTCAGGGCGTCCCTCGGCGACGAGTCGGTCTCTTTCGCGCCGCCGGAATACGTCATCATCCGCAAGCTGCAGTTCTTTCGCGAAGGCGGTTCCGGAAAGCATCTTCGCGACATCCATCGGATGCTCGTTGGCCTGGGAGGCGATTGGGATCGAACGACTCTGACCACGATGATCCGTGATCTCCAACTGGAACCCGAGTGGGCCCGCGTGTCGGAGCTCGCGGAGTGATCGGAGAAAGTCTCACGACTTTCTTTACCACCCTCAAACGACCAATTCCGGAATTGGCTTGCCGTGGGTGCTACCGGGGAGATCACTTCAACTCGACCGGATGGGCGAGGGGTTTGACCTGGGGGGATGGCGGCGGGGTCGGGTGGGGCTCGAAGATCCAGCGATGGTCCGGGAGGATGAGATCCATTGATTCAACCTCGCTTAGGTCACGAAGGATGTTGACCAACATTTCGCCGCTTGTTCCATCTGCACAAGAAAGCAAAACGAATCCTCTGGAATCGGTAAGGCGTGCTGACTCTGCAATCAAGGCAACCCGTGCGTGGAAGGCATCCCGCGAAAGTTTTTCTTCTTCGAAATGAACTCCAAACGGGGTCACGCGCACAAGAAACGGTTCGCAGATGACGGAGAGTGAATCGAGGCGCCGACGATCTATCACAGCGACTGATCCCATCGTTCCTTCAGACAAAAATTCGATCTTCACCACCCGCTCGTTCGACAACACCGCCGCCGCAGTGAGAATCTCTCGTCCCATTAGCCCGCTTCCGTCGCTGATATTCAGAACTGTCGGTGAATCAGTCGGCTCGGTTCGGTTCTCCATCCACCAGAACGCGACCGCGGCGATCACGACTCCGGACAAGAGTCCCCAGGCGAAGATACGGCTCTTCGCACTCCTTCCGGGTTTTGCCACGCTTTCCGAATCCATGGGTGAGCCCAAGAATGACGAAACGCGGCGTTGCCGTCAATCGTCATCCGGGCCGACACCGTAGAGAAAGTCGTGAGACTTTCTTCCATTTCGTATATCGGTGGCGCGATCGGAGAAAGTCTTACGACTTTCTTTACCCGCGGCACAACGCGGGACAGGAATGTCCCGCCTCCTTAACTACGAGCCCCCCTCACACCACCAATTCCGGAATCGGCTTGCCATGATCGACAATGGGCGTTGGTCTCCCATTGAAATCCTCGATCGTGATCTTCGAGGAATCGATCCCGAGGTGATGATAAATCGTGGCGAGGAAATCGCCGGGACCGCAGGGGCGCTCGACGACGTCTTCGCCGCGCTTGTCGCTGGCGCCGATGATGCCGCCGGTCTGGATGCCGCCGCCGGCCCAGACGTTGGAGAAGGCGCGGGGCCAGTGGTCGCGGCCGGGCTGGAGGGTGCCGGCGGGGGCGCTGGCGTCGCCGGCTCCGGTGCTGCGGTCGAAGCTGATCTTCGGCGTGCGGCCGAACTCGCCGGTGACGACGACGAGGACGCGTTTGTCGAGCCCGCGGGCGTAGACGTCCTCGATCAGAGCGGAGACGGCTTGATCGTAGTTCGGCATGCGGAAGCGGAGGGCCTCGAACTGGTGCTGGTTCACGGCGTGGTCGTCCCAGTTCCCGACGCGGCCACAAAGGGGACCGCTCAGGCTGCTCGTGACGATCTCGACTCCCGACTCGACGAGGCGGCGGGCGAGGAGGAGTTGTTGTCCCCAACGGTTGCGGCCGTAGCGATCGCGGGTCGCGGGATCCTCCTTGCTTAGGTCGAAGGCGTCGCGGGTCTGCGGATTCGTCAGCAGGGTCATGGCCTGGGCCTCGAACTCATCGAGGGCGCCGAGCTCACCTTCCTTGTCGAAGGCGCGCTCGAGCTTGTCGAGATTCTGGCGCAGGAGGACGCGGTCGCTGAGGCGGCGGGTCTCGGCGGCGTCGGCGAGGCCGATGTTCGGCACCGTGAAGTTGGGTCGGTTCGGATCATCGCTGACCGAGAAAGGCGCGAAGGCATCGCCGAGGTAGGCGGGGCCGTTGTATTCGAGCGGCGGATTGACCCCGATGTAGTTCGGGAGCGGGTTGCTGCGTTTGCCGTCCTTGGCCCGCAGGTAATGGGCCACGGACATCCAGTCGGGGAGGCGCGGCTTGGGTTTGTCGCGCTCGTCGCTGTCGCCCGAGAGCATCTGCATCGATCCAGCGGGGTGGCCGCCGGCCTTTTGGTTCATCGAGCGCACGATCGTGAACTTGTCGGCGATCTTCGCGTTCATCGGGAGCAGCTCGGTGAGCTGCATGCCGGGGACCTTGGTGGAGATCGTCTTGAAGGGTCCGCGATACTCGCTGCCGATGTCGGGCTTCGGATCGTAGGTGTCGACGTGGGACTGACCACCGGGGAGCCAGACCATGATGATCGCCTTGCGCTCGGACTGCGGCAGGGCGGCGTTGGCGGCGCGGAGCTTCAGCAACGAAGGCCAGGAAAGCGTCGCCATCCCGGTGAGACCGATCTGCATGAAACTGCGTCGATCGAGCGGACCGGAACAGCGGAAGGGGGAGTCGTGGGTGGACATGGCGGGTGGAGAGAGGGTGATCGGTGGGGAAAGGAGTGGTTCAGAAATTCGCGTCATTCGCGCTAATTCGCATTCCTAAAATCTTTTCAACGCGAATGGCCGCGAATGGCCGCGAATAAGAAGGTGTTTTGTTAGCTGTCGTCTTGTTCACAGTTGATTAATCATTTCGCGGCGAACGCGGCCAGTTCCTTGCCATCGGTGCCGTTCCAAATTCTCAAAGTGCTGTCTTCGCCGCCGCCGACGAGGGTCGCGCCGTTGGCGGTGCTGGCGGCGGCTTGCATGAAGTCGGGGAGGCCGGTGATGGAGCGGACTTCGCCGCCCTCGTCGTTGACGATGCGGACGCGGTTGTCACCCGCCGAGGTGACGATCTGGTTGGTCGCGCCAATGAACTGCAGGGAGGTCACTTCCTTGGTCCAGCCCTCGATCTTTTTCTTCCGCTCGCCGAGGATCATGTCCCAGGAGATGACGACCCCGTCGGCTCCGCCGGAGGCGAGGACGCGGCCGTCGGCGCGGAAGGCGACGCCCATGACGTAGTGGGTGTGCCCCTCGAGCAGGTTCACCTGTTTGCCGGAGGCGATCTCGGTGACGCGGGCGATCTTGTCGGCGGCGCCGGAAGCGAGGCGCTTGCCGTCGGGCGAGAAATCGAGGCTCATGACGATGTCGGTGTGGCGGTCCTTCCACGTGGCGGTGGCCTTGCCGGTGGCGGCATCAAAGAGGGTCAGGTCTCCGCTGCGAGAGGGTTCACCCCCGCCGGTGGCGAGAAGTTTGCCGTCGGGACTGAATTTCACGGCGTTGACGCGGTCGGCGAAAAGCTGTGGCTCCTTCTCGCCGCCGAGGGTGCGCTCGAGGACCCAGCGGACGGGGGCTGCGGCGACGCGGACCTTGCCGTCGGGCGAGGTCGCGGTGAAGGCGCCATCCTGCCGCGCGGTGAGGGTGGCGTTGGGAGCGGCGGGACCGGCCTGGTCCTCGACCGCGGTGCCGGTGGCGATGGCCCAGACAGTGAGGCGTCCGTCGTCAAAGACGGCGGCGGCGCGCTGGCCGTCGGCGGAAAGGGCGACGGCGACGGGTTTCGTGGAGGGTTTGGTCAGGCTGGCCTTGGCCGCGGCGAGGGCAGCGGCGGCTTTGTCCTGCGATGTCTTCGCGGTGGTGATCGCGGCGTTGGCGGCGGCGACGGCCTGGGCGTTCTTTGCCTTCGAGTCGTTGATGCGTTTCACCTCGGCTTCGGCGTCGACGATGTTGCTCTTCGTCGCCGAGACGGCGGCGAGGGCCGAGGTCTCGGTCATGGTGAGGGGTGCGAGTTTTTCCTGCGCGTCCTTCAGCGCTTTCTCAAGGGCGGCGTCGGCTTTGCCCCCGGGCGCGGCCTTGATCTTGGCGAGGACCTCGTCGATCGCCTTTTGTCCCACGCCTTTCGCGTCCTGGGCCGGTTTCACCGCCTTTTCCTTTTCGGGCAGCACCTTCTGCATCGCGACGATGGCTTCCTGCGCCTTCTTCAGCAATTCATCGAGGGCCTTGTTCTGTGCCTCGATGCGGGCGATCTCGGCTTTCTGGAAGGACTGCTCGAGGGTCTCGCGGGCGACGGTCCACTCGTGGGCGGCCATGTCCTTCACGACGGCGGCGCTGCCGCGGAGATCGGCGAGGGACTTGGCGGAGGGGACGTCCCAGACGCGGACGGATCCGTCGGCGCAGCCGGTGACGAGCACTTTGCCATCGGCGGAAAGCTGGTGGCTCAAAATCGCGACCTTTCCGGTCTCGGCGATTTTCTTGAGCAAGGCCTCGTCGGCGGGCTTCGGAGCTGCGGCAGCGGGCGAGTCCGCGGTGACGACTTCGCATTTCCAGAGTTTCACTTCGCGGAAGCTGCCGCTGGCGAGCCGCGTGCCGTCGGGGCTGAGGGCGAGCGATTGGACCATGGCGCGGTGGGCACCGCCGCTCTTCTCGGCGGGATCGCTGATCTCGGCGACGAATTGGCGGCTCGCGAGATCGTAGAGGTAGAGGCGGTGGCCGCGGCCGCAGATGGCGAACCGTCCGTCACGGGAAAGGGTCACGCTGTAGATCGGATCGATCCCGGGGGCGAGGGCCTTGAAGGTGACCTGGCGCTCGGCCTGCACGCCCGCCTTCGCACCCTGGTCGATCCAGGTCTTGAGGACGGCGATCTCGGCGTCGGTCAGCTTCACTGCGCCGGACTTGTTGTTCGGCGGCGGCATCTCGAGGTCGGGTGAATGGACCGAGGCCTCGACGAGGAGGCTCTCGGCGCTCTTGCCGGGGACGATGGAGGGACCGGAGTCGCCACCCTTGATCATGAGCTCGGGCGTCTCCATGTTGAGCCCGGCCTTCGTGGTGGTCTTGTTGTGACAGGAAATGCAGTTCGCTTTGAGGAAGGGATAGACATCCGGGTAGAACTCGGGCTTTTCGACGGCGAAGGAAGAAGTGACGCCGGCGGCGAGGACGAGGATCCCGCCCTGACAAACGCCGAAAACTCTGGCAAAATAGTTGGTCATTTTTGGGCGGTGGTGGCCGGAGCGGGGGCGGGCTTGGCGGGTGCGGGAGCCGCAGGAGCCGGAGCAGGCGCGGGTGCCGCCTTCGGCTTCACCGAGACCCGGATCGGAGCGGAGACGTAAATGTCGACGATGTCCTTCGGCGCGGCGGCGTCGGTGACGGCCTTGACCTTCGCCACGGCCTTGCTCATCATCGCTTCGGCTTCCTTCTGCTTCGCTTCAGCGGCCTTGGCGGCGGTGGCCATCTCGGTCTTTTTCTCGGCGGGCGCGTTGGCGACGTCTCCGGCGATCTTCTTGGCTTCGGCAGCCATCTTCGCGGCTTCGGACTCCGCCTTCTTCTTCTCCTCCTCGGCGGCTTTCACGGCCTGGGGATTGTAGGAATACTTGGCCACGGCGCTGCCATAGAAGGCGATCGTGTAATCGCCCGGTGCGGTCTTCAGCGCGGCGAGATCGATGACGGCTTCGGACGCGTTCGCCTTCACCGGCAGGTCGAATACTTTCACACCCTCAAATCCGGAGCCGTAAGCCTTCAGCTTCATCGCCGTGCCGGAGAATTCGCCGCGCCATTCGGCCTTCAGCGGAATCTTCAGGGTGGTGCCCTCGATCGCTTCGTAGACCTTGTTTTCGGCGGCGGTGATGGTGATGGGCGAAGGCTCGGCATCAGAGACGGAGACGGGCACATCGGCGAAGAGGCGCGGGCTGGGGATCTCGCCCTTCGCATCCTTCACCGGCCAGGCCATCGAGGCGACGCGGCAGGGGCGGGTGACGTCCTTGCCATCGATCTTGGTACGTCCGGTGATGGTGGCGAGGGAATGGCCGCGCTTGGCGGTGGCATCGGCGCTGATGACGAGGTGGCCGACCGATTTTCCGGAGGGAATCTTCAGTCCGCTCGCGGTGACGCCGGCGGGGAGGCCGTCCATCGTCAGCTCGATCTCGCCGTCGAAGCCGTCGCGGCGCACCGCGAGGACTTCGAAGACCATGGCGCCGCCGGCGCGGAGCGAGATCGGCTTGGAGAAGGCGGCGCGGTCGCCGTTGCGCAGGGTCATGTGCACGGCCCAGGCGGCGATGGCGAAATCGGGCTGCGCCTTGCGCACGAGGAGCCGGTAGACATTCTGCGGGTCGTTGCGGGTGCCGCCGAAGAGGTCGCGCAGGGAAAGCCGGTGGAGTCCGTCCTGCTTGATCTCGACCTTGCCGAGGACGTCCGGCGAACCGACATCGTAGGGCGGGCCGTCATAGGAGTAGCCGTTCGTCGAGACCTTCACCGGGCTAACAATGTCATAAAGCTCGGCCACGTCGGTGAGGGTCTCAACCTCGCCGTTTTTCGCGACGTGCTGCACGAGGACGAAGGGATCGGTGGGACGTCCGATCCGCTCCGAGGCGACCTCGACCCACCAGACCTCGCCTTTCTTCGCCTCGAACTCGTAGCTGTCGACGTCGGCGGCGGGGAAGAAGCTGCCCGCGACATCGAGCGGCAGGGTGACCTTCTTCGCATCCTTCGCCTTGTCATTTGGCTCGACTTCGTTGGCCGGAGCATTCGCGGCGAGTCCTTGCGGCGGCCAGGAGACGGCGCCGACGCGGGCGGTCGTGGGCTGCTGCGGGGCGGGGCCGTTGCCCTTCACCTCGCGGAGGGCGAGACGGTAGAAATGGCGCTCGCCGCCCTGGTAGGTGAGGTCGTTCACCTTGATCAGGTAGGTGCCGTCGGCGGGCGGGGTGAAATCGATGACGCCGCCGGTGCGGTTCACGAGGAGGTCGGCGCCCTTGTCATTCGCGATGATGACGACGGGCGTGAGCCGCGAATCGATCCCGGTGGCGGCGCAGTCGACCGCGACACGCTGGCCCTTCTTGCCTTCGAAGGCATAGAAATCGACGGCGCGCTTCGTCATCGTGGCGTTGCAGATCGTGTTGAGCGGCAGCTTCAAGGCCGTCTCGACGCTGTTGTTCGCGGCGGTGCGGGTGACCTCGTCGACGTTGCTCACGGAAAAGGCCCGGGCCGAGGAAATGCCGAGCCGCGAGAGGACGCGGGCCTCGTGCACGCCGACGGGCGCGTCGGGGGCGATGGTGACGAGGAACTTGTTTTCCACCGGCTTGCCGTCGGGTCCGGTGACGGGTTTGGCGGTGATCTTCGGCGTCGAAAACTGGAGCGCGGTGACGTCCTCGATGTTTTCCCCGGTGATTGTGACCTCGACGGTGCCACCGGCCTTGCCGCCCATCGGCAGGGTCGTGAGGAGGCGCGGTGATGGCAGGACGACGAGCTGGGCCATCGCCGGAACGGCGAGGAGGAATCCTGACAAAAAGGCAAAAAACGGGAAGCGGGACATGGTCTCAGTGGTTGTAGAGGAATTCCTTCGTGTTCATGATCGCCCAGAGGAGGTCTTCGTAGGCCATGCGTTTGGCGCGGGCGGGATCGATCGGTTTGTCCTGCGCGTCGGTGCGCGGTTTCACGAGGAAGTCTTCGGCGATGCTCAGTTCCTCGCCGCTCGGCTCGCGATTGAAGGCGGTGAGGTAGATCTCGCGGATGCCCTCGGTCACGGGCACCTCGGGCTTGGAAAGTTTCTCGGCACGACCGCCCGCAGCGGCGAGTTTCGCCTTCACCTCGGCGGAGTTCATGAGGTGGAGGCTCTGGGCGAGGCTCGAGGACTGGACGCGCTCGCATTCGCAGACGCTCGCGCCCTCGGGACGGCCGAAGACCTTGAGGAAGGGCGCGGCGCGGTTGTAGCTGTTGTCCGGCAGGGCGATGGCGCGGGTGCCGGGCGGCAGATCGGCGAAGTCGGTCTTCGCCCCGGTGAGCCCGTCGATGGAGTCGAGAAGAACCTCGGCGGGGAGGCGCTTCGGATAGAAGTGCGAGAAATTCTGCCGGTCGATCGCGTTGTGCTCGTTCGGCATTTCGCTGAGCTGGTAGGTGTGGCTGCGGGTGATCGTGTGCACCACTTCCTTCAGGTCGAAACCGCTCTCGATGAAGTGCTTCGCGAGCGCGTCGAGCAGCTCGGGATTCGTCGCCGGATTGGTGTCGCGGAGGTCATCCTCGGGCTCAACGAGGCCGCGTTTGAAGAAGTGCTTCCAATAACGGTTCACGAGCGCCTTCGCGAAGAAGGGATTCTCCTTTTCCCCCATCCAGTTGGCGAGGACGAGGCGCGGGTCGTCGTCGGGCGCGATCTCCGGGGGAGTCTGTCCGAGACCGGCGGGCTTCACCTTCGCCCCGGTCTTCTTGTTGTCGTATTGGGCGATGCCGCGTTTGTGGAAGATGAGGTCCTCTCCGGCGATGGCGGTAGGCTTGCGGCCGACCTGGGTGAAGAAGGCGGCCATCGCGTGGTAGTCGCCCTGGCTCCAGCGCTCGAAGGGATGGTGGTGGCACTGGGCGCAGTTCATCCGCACGCCGAGGAAGAGCTGGGCGACGTCCTCGAGCTGGGCATTCGGTTCCTTGACGCGTTTATACCAAGCGACCGGAGGATTCGAGACGATCGTGCCGGTCGCACCGAGGACCTGGCGGACGATCTCGTCGTAGGGCGTGTTCGCGAGGAGGCTGTCGCGCATCCAGGCATGGAAGGCGAAGTTCGCGGTGATGTCGGCGGCGTCCTCGCGTTTGTTCTTCAGCAGCGCGGTCCACTTGTTCGCGAAGTAGTCGGCGTAGTCGGGCGTGGCGAGGAGGGTCTCGATGGCCTGGTCGCGCTTGTTCGGATCGGTGTTGGCGAGGAAGGCTTTCGTCTCGTCGATCGTGGGGAGACGTCCGGCGATGTCGAGGGAGACGCGGCGGAGGAAGGTTGCGTCGTCGATCACCGGTGAGGGCGGGATGCCGATTTCCTTCAGGTTCGCGAAGATGAGGTCATCGATGAAATTCTTCGAAGGCGGCACCGCCTCAACCGGCGCACCCAGCGGGATGGAAATGCCCGTGACCGCGACCTTTCCGGAGTAGCGCACCATCACCGCGACATTCCCCGGCAGATCGAGCGTTTTGACGAGCCCGTGGTGGTCAGCCTCGGCCATGCTGCGGTCGTTCGCCTCGAAAAGCGCCATCCCGGTGACATCGCGGGTGCTGCCGTCGCTGTATCGGGCCATGACCTTGAGCTGCTGCGAGGTCTTGACCTTCATCGTGATGCGGGCCGGCTCGACCTCGATCCCGGCGAGGGTCGGGTCCTTCTCGTCGCGGTAGGGCATGCCCTCGCTGATCCAGCGGATGAGGGTCTGGTAGCCCGGGTCGGCGGGATCGAGCTTCTTGCCGCCGCCGTGGGGCACGATGTTCGCCGCCTTCAGGAGGAGCAGGCTCTGGTCCGGCGCCGGGGGGAAGACGCGGCGGCCGCGGCCTTCCTTCACGATGTGCTCGTAGTCCTCCTCGGGCTCGAAACCGAGCAGGGAAAGGCGGAAGCCCCGTTGTCCCGTGATCGCCTTGGCATGGCAGCCGCCCGTGTTGCAGTCGGCCTTGGTCAGGATGGGAACGATGTCGTTGACGAAATTGAGCGGTTTGCCCGGCGATTCTTCAGCCCGCAGGGAAACGGCCATCGACAAGGCGAGGGCGAGGGAGATGCGGTAAAAACAGGCCATGGGAAAAAGTCCGGAACGGTTCCAGTGACAGGGTAAGGCCGTATCCGCGATGTCCCATGCGCCGAATCGCGCCATGAACGGGCGCGCGTTTGCGCCAGAAGCCCGGTGCCAAAAGATTGGCGGGCGGAGAGGCGACCTCCTAACATCCTCCGACCGGGGGGCTCTCTCCCCGCGTTTCCTGCATGGATCGATCCAAAAAACTCACCCTGCTCGTCCTCCTCGTCGTGGCCGTCGGGATCAACTACATCGACCGCGGTACCCTCTCGGTGGCGAAGCCGGATCTCTCGAAGGAGTTCCAGCTCGACGACACGCAGATGGGCTTCCTCTTTTCGGCCTTTTTCTGGAGCTACGCCCTCTTCCAGATCGTCGCGGGATGGCTCGTCGACCGCTACGATGTGAAATGGGTCTACGCGATCGGCTTTCTCGTCTGGTCGGTCTCGACCGCGGCGATGGGGGTTTTGTCAGGCTTCTGGGTTTTCTTCGCCCTGCGCCTCCTCCTCGGGATCGGGGAAAGCGTCGCCTACCCCGCGACCTCGCGACTCCTCGCCGCGAACTACGCCGAGGAACAGCGCGGCTTCGCCAACGCCCTCATCGATGCCGGCACGAAGATCGGCCCGGCCCTCAGCACCCTCCTCGGCGGTCTCGTCGTCGCTCACTACGGTTGGCGGGCGCTCTTTCTGTTTGTCGGGATCGGCAGCCTCCTCTGGCTCATCCCCTGGCTCTGGCTTGTGCCCTCGGAAAAACGCGCCGCGAAGGAGAGCGGTGTCGCGACTCCGCCGCGCGAGAGCGGAGTGGCCTGGTCGGTCCTGCTGAAACGCCGCGAGGTCTGGGTGACCTCGCTGGGGATGTTCTGCCTCGGCTACGCTTGGTATTTCCTCGTCTCGTGGCTGCCCGCCTACCTCGTCGAGGAGCGCGGTTTTTCGAAGGAGGACATGGCCGTCTTCGGTTCGCTCCCCTTCTGGGCGATGGCGGTGACCTCGCTCCTCGGTGGCTGGTGTTCGGACCGCTGGATCCGCGGCGGCGGCACTCCGACGCGGGTGCGGAAAACCTTTCTCATCACCGGATTCCTCCTTTGCGCCCTCTTCATGGTCGTGGCGGTCCGGGCGACCGAGGCGGGACGCTGTGTCGCCTTCCTCACCGCGGCCTGCGCCGCGCTCGGCTTCTACAGTTCGAACGTCTGGGCCGTGACCCAGACCCTCGCCGGCACCGCGGCGGCGGGACGCTGGACCGGATTGCAAAACTGCATCGGCAATCTCGGCGGGGTCGTCTCGCCCATCGTCACCGGGATGATCGTGACCCGCACCGGTTCCTTCAACCTCGCCTTCACCGCCTCGGCCGCGATGCTCCTCCTCGGGGCCGTGCTCTACGCCGTCCTTCTCGGACGCATCGTCCCGATCGAGTGGCCGCGCCGCGCCGGGGAAGCTTCCTGACACATGCACCAAGAGCCTGTCCTTCACACCCTCTCCGAACTCGTCCGCATCCCGAGCGTCAATCCCGCCTATGAGGGCGGTGTCTCCGAGGCGGGGGTGGTCGCCTGGCTTCGCGAGTTCTGCCGGAGCCGCGGCATCGAGACCTGGGAAACCGAGGTCTTTCCGGGTCGTCCCAACCTCCTCGCGCGACTGCCCGGCCGTGATCCGAAGCGCCGCATCGTCCTCGAGGCCCACACCGACACCGTCTCGGTCAAGGGCATGACGATTCCGCCCTTCGAGCCCATCATCGACGGCAATCTTCTCTACGGCCGCGGTTCCTGCGACACCAAGGCCGGGCTCGCCGCGATGCTACATGCGATGGTCTCGCTCAAGGACGAGGGTTTTGTCCCGCCCTGCGAAGTCTGGCTCGCCGCGGTCGTGGACGAGGAATACTCCTACCGCGGCGTCGTGAAACTCTGCGAGGGACTCACCGCCCATGCCGCCATCGTCGCCGAGCCGACCGAACTCCGCCTCGTCGTCGCGAGCAAGGGCGTGCTGCGCTGGCGCATCCGGGTGCGGGGCAAGGCCGCCCACAGCTCGAAGCCGCATCTCGGGGTCAATGCGATCAATCACATGGCCCGTCTCATCCTCGCCCTCGAGGAAGACGAGGCCTCCATCGCCACGAAGGTCCATCCGCTCGCCGGGGCCGCGACCTGCAACGTCGGTGTCATCAGCGGAGGCGTGCAGGTGAACTTCGTCCCCGACGAATGTGTCATCGAGATCGACCGGCGTCTCCTTCCCGGTGAAAAGGCGACCGATGCCCTGACCAACTACCAAAGCCTCCTCGACGATCTCGCTCGTCGTCATCCGGGATTCATCGCGGAGATGGAGCCGCCCATGCTCACCGACGAGGGGCTCGACACGCCGGGCGATGCCCCGCCCGCGCTCTTGGGGGGCGAGATCCTGCGGGAAATGGGGCTGAACGGCGATCCCATCGGCGTGCCCTTCGGCAGCGACGCCAGCAAACTCTCCCGTCAAGGCGTGCCCAGTCTCGTCTTCGGCCCCGGCAGCATCGACCGCGCCCACGGGGCGGTCGAGTATGTCGAGATCGACGAGGTCTTGAAGGCGGAGGCCTTCTTCCGCGAATTCCTGCGGCGCTTTGAGTGACGCGGGCTTCCGAAGGATGAGCGTGAGACACTCCGCTACAAAAACTCCCTGCATTTATCATTCCCTGCGGGGTGGGCGGGCTGTAGAACATCCCTTGTGAAACGACCCCTCGCCCTTTCCTGTCTTCTCCTCCTCTGGTTCGCTTCTCCGGGCCGTGCCGCGGAAGAGAGTTCGTTTTTCCGCATCCGCGAAGTGATCGAGCAGTGGACTCCGGACCAGCACCTCTGGACCAGTGGCCAACTCGGGGTGAGGCAGGATCGCCTAGCCGAACTCGAGGCCTGGCTCGATGAAAAGGCGCCCAACTGGACCGTCGTCCTCATGCAATCGGCGAAGGGTCAGTCCCATGGCGGCCGTTCCGGCATGGATGCGGTCGAGTTCGCCCTCGGCGAGGGGCTCTCGAACGAAACCGGCTTCGGCAAACTCGTCGATGCGCGGACCGGCGAAAGCAACGGCGCGGTCTTCGTGCTGTTTCTCGAGGAGCGGAAGTTTTCCTATTTCGCCTCCGACGTCTATGACCAGCGCAACCTCGGCGAACGGTATTGGGTGGGACGACTCGATGCTCCCGCGATCCAGGCGATGCGCAATGGCGGACGCGTCGTCGATGCAGTGAAAGACACGATCACCTCGATCGACAGCAGCCTCTCCCGCAAGCTCACCCAGGAGGCCGAGCAAAGGCGCGTCGCCGAGCTGGAGCGTCAAAAGGCGATCGCGGAGGCACGGACCTACGCGGGACGACTCGAAGGGCGGATCCGCGAGACCGAATCCCGCCTTGGCGCCTTTGCCGCGGCCCATCCGGCGGTCACCGGTCCACTGGCGAGTCCGGACCTCGCGACCTGGCGGGCCGACGTTCCCTTCATTGACGGACTCGTTTCCAGCGGCGACCTCGCCAAGGCCAGAAAGGAATTCGTCGCCACCGGAAGCGCCATCGATGCCTTCCACCGGGGACTCGATGTGTGGGAGGAGGATCGTTCCCGTTTCGACCCGCTCGCGGAGGCCATCGCCGGGCATCCCGCGCCCGCCGGAGCCAGACTCGTCGCGGGACGTCTCGCCTTCGCCACTGACGCCCTCAAGTCCGCCCGCGAGAACCACGCGACAGGCGATCCACTCTACGCGAGCCAGCTTCAAGAGGCAACCGACGCGCTCGCCGACGCGAGCCGCCATCTCACCGAATGGAAAGAAGCCGAAGCAAGGAGGAAGGCCCTGACAAAAGCACTCCTCGTCATCGCGCTGCTTCTCGTGCTCGTCGTTCTCTTCATCTCCAACCGGATGCGCCGCCCGGCGAAGAACGAGGCGGTGGCCCTTTTCGGGAACTGGAAGGAACAACTGCGCGGTCGTTTCGACGAGCTCTTCCAATTGATGGACCGCGCCGGCATGGTCGTGGGTTCGAGCCGTGATCTCGATGAACGGGGCTACGCCGGCACCACCGAACAACTCGCCCGCGAGGCCATCAAGACCGTCGACGAGCTCTTCATCATGTCGTCGGCGACGGACCGCGTCATAGCCGAGGCCTCGCACCTCATCCTCCCGCGTTCGCCGATCGCGCGGCTCATCAATGCCTTCTCCTCGCGGCGCTACCGGCGCGGCGTCGGCCGGCTCGGTGGTGAACCAATCGGATTCGACGACCGCGATGGCCTTGCCTTCCTCCTCGGCCTTCCGGATAACGACGAGAAAAAACGGCAATCCCGCTCCCTCCTCGGCCGGCTCGAGGACTACGAGCCCTTCAAGCTTTCCTTCGCGCAATTGATCGAGGCCTACGACTCGCGCCAGCAGCTCGCGATAGGGCACATCGACCGACTCGCCGCCGGCATCGACGGGCTCCCGCAGGCGCAGCAGGATCTCTCCTCGACCCTGGAGAAACTCAACGACCGCGCCGACGCGCTTTCGCTCGTCGCGACCGAGGATCGCCTCTTCCCGCTCGAGTCCTTGCGGACCGTGCTCCTCCCGGCGGCGGAGAAACGTCTCTCCCTCGTCACCGATCTCGGCAAAACTGATCCCGTCGCGGGTTTTGAGACCCTTCTGCCCGAGGCCTCGCGTCTCGTCGCCGAATCGGGCATCCTCCTCGATGGCATCGCGGACTTTCGGGAAAACGATCTCCCGCGCATCGTCGCAAGCCGCGCCCGGCTTCGTGAACTCGGCCGCGCCACCGCCTGGATGGAGGAAGGTCTCGGTGCCCTCGTTCGTCGATCCGAAGAAATCGCCGGGACGACTCCCGACCGCAGCGTCGCGGACTCGCTCACCACCTTCGACGACGACCTCACCCGTCTCACCGGTCGTGCCCTCGCCAGCGTCGAGCTTTCCCTCCGCGCCGGTGCGTCCCTCACCGCACGTCTGAGCTCCGTGGATGAAAGCCTCGCCGCCGCCCGTGCCGAACTCGGGACGAAACTCGGTCTTTCTCCCGGGCAACTCCTCATCGAACCCGGCCTTTCCCCGGTCGAAAAACTCGCGACCGCCCGCAGCGGCGTGGAGGTCGCACTTTCCGCCCTCGACCGCGGAGAAGTGGTCGCCGCCCAACAGGATCTCGACGAGGCCGAGCGTTGTCTCGATGACGCCGAGGCACTCACCCGGCTCAGCCTCGAAGGAGTTTCGAGCCATCGCGAAACCCTCGCGACCCTGACAAACACCCATCAGGAGCTCGGGGCCATGCTCCCTGCCGCGACGGAAAAGCTGCGCGACTTGCAGGAACACTACGCGCCGTCCGTGCTTCTCTTCTCCGCTCCCTACAACGACCAGGTCAATGGTCCCCAGTCCGTCCTCGAGTGTCTCGACCGGGCCACGCGTCTCCTTGCCGACGCCTCGGGCCGCTTCGGCGAAAGCCAAGCCGCTTTCGCCTCCGGAGCCGTGATCCGCGCGGGAGGTTTGCTCGAGACCGCCGCCGACGAGCTCGATTTCGCCCGGCACCAGATCGCCCTCGTCGAGGATCACCATGCGTCGCTCAAGAGCGCCGAGTCGGCCATTGCTCCCGCGTTGGAGAAACACCGTGCCCGCCACCGCGACCTCGGCGTGCTCATGGCCGATCGGCGCACCTGCCAGTCGACCCTGACCGAACACCAATCCGCCGGTGCCGGGATCACCGCCCTTCTCGAGGAACACGCCCGCGGGGGCGGCGATCCCTTCGTCCGCCTGCGCCGGACGGAGTCGTGTGGAGAGTCTCTCAATGCCATCGACGACGGCGTGCGCGCCGACTGGCAAGCCCACGCCCTCGCTGAGTCCGCCGCCACCGGCGCGCGCGCCGCCCTTACCTTCTGCCACACCCACCTGCGCGAGGCGGAGCACGATGGCATCACCGACAGCGAGGCGCTCGCCGCCGCGATCCGGCGTCATGCCGAGCTCACCTCCGGGCTCGACCAGATCGCCCTCGCTCTCGACCGCGCCCACGAGGAATGGCCCGATTGGTACGACCGCCTCAACGCCCTCACCGGCGAGGTCGCGGAGGTTCGGAGCATCCTCGAGCAGGAACTCGCCGCCGCGCGGGACGCCGTCGCCGAGATCAACGCCGCTTCCTCTTCCATCGCCGAGCTCCAGCGCTGGCGCAGCCGCCATTCCGTGATCATCAACCGCGAGGCCGGAGCACCCGGATTGACCGCCGCCAAAGAACGCCTCGCGAACGGGCGTTATGCGAATGCCCGGGAGCTCGCGATCGCGGCGAGAGGCGTGGCCCACCACGAGATCCAACAGGCGCAGGCGGCCGAGTCGGCGAAAATCCGCGCCGCTGCCGCAGCGGCAGCCGCGCTTGCGGCTTCACGGAGACGGAGCGTTTCGTCATCGTCCTCTTCCTTCTCGTCGGGTTTCGGCAGCTCGTCCCGTTCCTCCAGTTCCGGATTCTCCCGCTCGGGTGGTTCGTCGGGTTCGGGATTCTCGCGTTCGGGGTGGTGAAAGGGGGCGTGATCTCCGCAAAAGTAAATCACCTCGCACAGGGACTCACCACGGATGGTGAGACACCGGGGTGACCAAGGGTCTTTCCGCCAATCTTCCGAACTATCGACCTTTCCCGGTGAGGACGACCTTCTGCGCGCCGCCGTTCATGGAGGTGACAATCACCGTGGCGGCACGCTTGCCTTTTGCACGCGGCCGGAATGTGGCGCTGAAAATGGTCGATGAAGCTGGTCCGACGCTTTCTGCCGCCGGACCCTTGATGCGAAAATCGCGTCGATCTCCTCCCCCAATTCTTGAGGAAACGCCGAGGAGGGTCCGCGTGCCTTCATTTTGGATCATGATGCGCTGGCTCTTGCTGGTTTTGCCGACAACCGTCGTCTGGAAAGGCTTGGGCTTGGCGACAGAGATGCGTGCGACCGGCAATTCACCCACCCCGTCAATACGCCGGATGCGATGATTCCCCGCGTCGGAGAAGTAGAGGTTGCCCGTCTGATCAAAGACGACGTCGTAGGGATTGTCGAGCAACGCGCCCACGGCCGGCCCACCGTCGCCGGTGAATCCGTTGGTTCCCGCCTGTCCCGCCACGGTCGTGATAATGCCGGTCCCGGCATCGATGCGTCGGATGACATGGGTGCCCAGTTCGACAAGGAAAAGGTTGCCTGCGGCATCGAGACAAAGGCTGCACGGGCTGGACACCTGAGCCGCGACGGCAAGACCGCCGTCCCCCAATGTGGCCGGAGTGCCGTCGCCCGCCAAGGTCGAGATCAGCCCGGTCGAGGCATCGATCATCCGGATGCGCTGGTTCTGCTGATCGGCGAAATAGATGTTCCCCTCCCCATCCGAGACGACTCCGGTCGGCTGGTTCAGATGGGCCGACGTCGCGGGAATGTCGTCGCCGTTGTAGCCCGCAGTCCCGGTGCCGGCGACCGTGTTGATGAGGCCGGTGGCAAGATCCAATCTCCGGATGCGCTCGTTCGTGACATCCGCGATGAGCAGGTCGCCGGACGCTTCGAAGAAGACATGGACCGGATCATTCAGCCGCTTTGTCGTGGCCGGACCATCACCGTCGAATCCGGCGACACCGGTCCCGGCAACGGTGGAGATCAGATCCGTTTCTGCGTCGATGCGACGCACCCGCTGATTGGTGAAATCCGCGATGTAGACATCGCCGTTCGGCGCGACAGCGACTCCATCCGGATAGTTCAACTGGGCGGTAACCGCCGGAATCCCGTCGCCATTGTAATTCGAGCTTCCTGTTCCCGCGATCGTCGTCATGATGCCAGTGACGACATCGACTCGACGAATCCGTTGATTGACGAGGTCCGTGATGAAGAGATTACCCAAGGTATCCAAGGCGATCGCCTGGGGATAACGGATCGAGGCGGATACGGCCGGTCCATCATCTCCGCTGAATGCCCCGCTACCGTTGCCAGCCACGGTAGAGATGTCGCCGGGTGCTGCGGAAACAAATAGGCCCGAGGAGAAAATGAGCATCAGCAGCAACTCAGGGCACCATTGGCGGGAAATTCGGGAAAGGGAAAGCAGGATTCTAGGATTTGGCGTTTTCATCGTGTGGCGGGGTTGTTTTCCACCCTAGCCTGACCGTCCCGTTGGCGACATTGGGACCGTTTCCTATTCTTCCCTACAAAAATTTCCTAGTGCGGCTACGGGAATCCACTAAGCCGAGACTGCTCGCCGGTTTCGATCGTCTCGTCGTGTTCCTCCAGTTCCGGATTCTCCCGCTCGGGCGGTTCGTCGGGTTCGGGATTCTCGCGCTCGGGGTGGTGAAAGAGGGGAGGCGATGAGCCAAGGACTCATTGCGACCCCGCCCTTCCTCCGCTAGCGTTCCCCACGGCCGAGATCCCCCCGGATGAAATCCATCAAACCCACCGACCTCTTCCTCGCGATCGCCTTGACCGCGTGTGCGCTGGTGTTGGGGGCCTGGCTGATCTTCCGTTCGAGCGGTGGAATTTGGGGTGGAAACGAAGGAGGCCCCCGTGTGGCCAGGACCTTTGATCCCTCGGAGGCCGGCGCGGCCTCTTCCGCTGAAAAGGCCTTCTCGCCCGACCTCTCCCATGCCTTGCTCGATGCCCTGAGAGAGGAAATCGAGCAGCCCCATGCCTGGGAGAACGAAGCCCTTCTCACCTTCTCCGATCCCGCCGCGCTGGACGAATTTGTCACCCGCGCGAACGCGGCCGGCCTCGAGGTGAAGGGCCCCTTCGGAGGAGCGAACACCATCCGCGTTTCCTTCGGGACCCTCGAGGCACTCCGCGACGTGATCGCCGGCACCAAGGGCGAAGCGCCCGCGGTGAGCGCGAATTTTTCGGTCGGCATTCCCGATCTCTCGACCGCACCTCCCGCCGGAGGAACGGGCACCGCGCCCTTTGGTGCCGGCCTGCTGCCCTCGATCGGAGTCGCGGACGGACTCGACCGTTCTTCCTGGGGAGAAGGGGTCACCGTCGCCGTGATCGATTCGGGGATTGCTCCTCATCCCGCCTTTCGCGAGGGACAGATCACCCACCTCGATCTCACCACCGATGGCGGCGCCTTGAACGCCCACGGCACCGCCATCGCTTCGCTCGTCGCGGGAAATCTCGAGGGGGCCGAAGGTCTCGCCCCGGGAGCCGACCTCCTCGACATCCGCATCGCCGGGAAAGAGGGCCTCAGCGACAGCTATCTCCTCGCCCAAGGCATCCACGCCGCGATCGAACGCGGGGCCGGGGTCATCAACATCAGCATGGCCACCTACGGAGACGCCCGTCCCGTGGCCGAAGCGATCGCGGAAGCCCATCGCCTCGGGATCACCGTGGTCGCCGCCGTCGGAAACGATGCGGCCGGGATCAAAGCCTGGCCCGCCGCCTATCCCGGGGTCGTCTCCGTGAGCGGTGTCGATGCCGAAGGTCACCTCGCCTACTTTTCCAACACCGGAACCCCCAGCCTCGCCGCCCCCTCGGTCGGAGTGCCTTCCGCCTATCATGAGGGAGGGGAGGCCCGCCTCGCGACGGGCAACGGCACCTCACAGGCCACCGCCCTCGTCAGCGGAGCCGCCGCCGCCTTCCGTTCGCGCGGGCTAAACGCCGCGGAGGCCCTGATCCGGAACGCTCGTCCCGGTGCCGGTAAGAAAGAAGAGATCGGCGCGGGGGTGCTGTTTGTGCCGGCTTTGGGTGGGTATCGGGGGCGGTGAGGGGATTTCAATCGATCACGATGTTGAGATCGATCCCGGCCTCACGGGCGGCGTCTTCGATTGCGGAGAGGACACTTGGCTGAATCGTCGCGGCTTCGAAGGCCAAACTCAGGCGCTGCAAGGACGGGGAGCTTGAGAACAAGTGTCGGAACCCTTCGACCGAGAGTCCTTCGATGACATACAATCGATTCAGTGTGATCGATTCGATGCTGCTGCTCCCGCCGAGCGCGGAGACCATTTTGTTGTTGAGACGAGCCGTCTGAAACTCGAAGGTTCGGAGTTTGGGCAGATTGGAAACACTCTCCAAAAGCGCGATCAGATCGTCGTCCTTTTGCTCCTCGTAGTAATCGCCCAGCAGTCGCAGTTCGACGAGATCCTCGAACGCTTCCAGAGACGGGCCGAAGTCCGGGCCGTAGAGGTCGGGGTAAAAGACATCGAGCCTGTCGATCTTGCCGAGCAAGGCGGCATGAAAACGATTGGGAGAGTTGCGTCCGTACTGATACCGCCAACCGTGAATGGGGGGGGTCGGAGTTTCGTCGCCGAATCCCTTCTCGAAAAGCCCGTCGATCAAGCCCATTGCCCAACCCGTCCTCGGTGACCTGGAGGTGTTGGAACCCGAGTAATAGTCGAACTCCAAAGGCCGCGCGACGGATTCCTCCAGATCGACGATCCGATTCCAATGGGTGAGGAAGAGCCAGCCGAATCCTATGAAGACCAGTAGCAAAAGGACAGCAAAGAGTTTGAGCAATCGGGTGAGGGGTGGGTTCATTTCGCTACCTGGGTCGCAATCATCGGAAACTTGGTAAGCGTCGAATGGCACACACCAGAAGAGACATCTTTGCTACTCTGCTTCGTCGTCTTTCCCCCGATGCCGGTAGAGGTGGATAGCGCTGTTCGCGTTGTCGGAATCAGGGAGGTCATAAACAGCGAATACTTCCCCATCCTCTGCAGCAATATCAACCAGGGCGTTCCAATGAAATTCCTCTCGGATCATGTGCTTTTTCAGCTTTCCCGACGGCGGCACTTCTACGAGGACCAAAGATGGTGATTTCTCCGGGTTTCGCTTCGACCAACAGAAGAAAACGGTTTCTTCAACGACCACCAGACGTGAAAACGTCGGCTCCTGCAGAATCCCGTCGGTATCTCCGACATGGATGTGATGGGCCAGTTCAAGACTCACCCGGTCAAAAAGGTACAAGTGGAAATCTCCGAAGTTTACGGAGGTGTCTGACTGCTTTCCGATCAAAAAGAAAAAATGCTCGCCGGTCACGGCGAAGCTATGTGCCCAACCCAGATATCCCTTCTCTTCTCCCCACTTCGGGAGGATCAGCTCCGGCTGGTTTTCCTTCACTCTGAAGAGGCATGGCTTCCGTTCATACTCCTCGCCAAAAACGAAGGTGGTCCCGTCACTGACGATCCACGTTCCGGGCGGTGACGGCGCTTCCAATCCAGCGACTTCAGACTCGGAAAGCTCGACAGCGGGCCCCAGAGCATCCCCGAGCACGGGTGCGATCTTGTATTGGGCTTGTTTATCGGGGACACTGCGGACAGAGGTGGCACGCGAAGCGGAGCCAGTGATTTGTCAGATTAAGTTGTGAGAGCGGAGCGATCCGACAGTTCTCATTCTATAGGTTTGGTTTCTCTCTTTCAATGGGAAGCCGGAGACTTCCGGCTTTCCACTCTTCTGCCCGCCCTCCGGGCGGGCGCCCCCGCGGGGGCGGCATTTTCTGGTTTTTACTGTTTTTGTTTTTGCTTGTTCAAGCCGCCGGTTTCATGAGATCGGGACGGTAAAGATCCCACGGAGTTTTCCCGTGAAGCGACTGGTGTGGACGCCATGTGTTGTAGCGCTCGAACCACCGTTTCAACGATCGCTCGAGGTCGTGGAGGTCGCGGTAATCCCGCAGGTAGACCTCCTCGTATTTGAGGCTGCGCCAGAGCCGTTCGATGAAGACGTTGTCCACCCAGCGGCCCTTGCCGTCCATGCTCAAGCGCACGCCATGACTTTCGAGGCATTCGCGCCATGCCTGCGACGTGAACTGACAACCCTGATCGGTATTGAAGATCGCAGGAGCCCTCCCCGCCGTGCGCACCGCGTCTCGGAACGCTTCCAGGCAGAAGGCCGTGTCGAGGGTGTTGGATAGTTTCCAGGACAGCACCGTCCGGGTATCCCAATCCATGACCGCTACCAAATAGGCGAAGCCCTTTCCGACGCGGATGTAGGTAATGTCGGCGCACCAGGCTTCATCGGGACCACCCACTCCGTCGGCGAGAAGATAAGGATAGACGCGATGTTCCTCGCCCTTTCCCGGAAGACTCGTGCGAGGGCGGCGGTAGATGGCGCTGATCCCCATGAGTTTCATCAGCCGGGAGATCCGCGAACGGCCCGTATCGATTCCGTGGTGGCGTCTGAGCACATCGCGGATTTTACGCGCACCGAAGGCAGGATCCTCCAGATGGATTTCATCGATGAACCGGCAGAGCGCCGCATCCTCGTCGGTGAACTTGCCGGGCTGGGGCGTCAGCCGGTTGCGGTTGACGGAAAGGAGCTGGCATTGGCGGCGCACACTCAGGGTCGTATCGGATTCGATCATGGCCTTGCGTTGCGTCACAGTCCCAGCTCCTTGGACTTTTTTGCCAGCCACTCCACTTCCATGGTCAGCTGTCCGATCTTGCGCTCGAGGCGGGCGCGCTCGCGCTCAGCGGCCTCCTCGTCCTTCTTGTCAGCACCACCGCGCTCGAAGACGGCGGCGGCCCGCTCCAGCAACTCCTTCTTCCATTGACCGACCTGTACGGGATGCAAATCGTGTTCGGCGGCGATCTCGTTGATCGTCTTGACTCCCCGCGCTGCCTCCAAGGCCACTCGGGCCTTGAAATCCGCGGTAAAATTTCTTCGGTTCTTCTTTTTCATGGTTCTGGGTCGAAATCTGCCGAGAACGCCCCAACTCTCAAACCTCAAATCCAATCAAGCCCTTGGCTCCGTCCGCTGGGGCCACCTCTGGGGCACCCTGCGCCTGACCCACCCCATGCTAGATTTCGGTTGAAACCTCGGTTTACCGCGACTCCCGTCCACTAAACACCTACAATCTGCCATGCCACTTCTTGTTTTCAAAGACGGTCAACAATTCGGGCCATTCGAACTTGATGAATTGACCGCCCATGTTCAGGACGGCGCTTTCTTCCTGACGGACCACTGTTGGCAGGAGGGATGGGACGATTGGCATCCCATTCATTCCGTGATTCGCCTGCCCGCCCCCGCGCCTACGCTCGCTTCCATTCCCTTGCCTGCACCCACGGTGTCAACACGACCGGAACGGGTTATGAGTCATGATGCGGCTCCTCGGGTTCCGCGTCGGGCCGTTTACATCTGGGGAGGGATCGCCCTGGTAGTCCTAGCTTTGTGCTATTTTGCCAGTCCTTACTGGACGCTCTATCGCCTGAAGCGAGCAGTGGACCGGAATGATGCGATCTTTGTCTCGGACCACGTCGACTTCCCTCAATTCCGGGAAAGCGTCAAAGGGGCTCTGATGGCGTCCCTCGCGAAGGAAACGGCAAAGGATGATGCGGAAGGAATCGAGGCATTGGGAGCGGCATTCGGAGCGTTGATGGTCGGGCCCATGATCGATTCATTGGTGACGCCCGAAGGCCTCATCCAGATGATGCAGGGCCGGGACATGGGATCGATCGTGGACGGCGAATCCGGACGTGCTCAGGCCGTTTCGACTGAACCCGGTCGGGATGGCGGGGCGGGCGAAACGAGGACGTCTGGAATGGAGGTTTCTGAGATGGGATATGAGACGCTCAACCGTTTCGCCGTAACGCTTGCGGGTGAAGTGGATGAATCCACCTTGGAGAGAAAGTCGGTTACCGTCCTTTTCTCCCGACGGGGTCTTACAGGGTGGCAGCTTTCGGGCATGCGTCTTTTGACGGATTGAAGGTGTTGAACGGAGCACACGAATCTCCGCACGATCATCTTCACCCGTGTTCCGGGTCCTCTGCTTTCAAGAGAGCCTCAAACCTCAAACGATGCGCCGTCAGTTTGGCGCGGTGGAATAGCGCTACGCGCCGGACCCTCCCGAATGAGTGAAGGAGGTCCGGTCCGGGAAAATCCATCCGCACGCATGGGGCGGGTTTTCTTTAGCTGGGAGGTCCTTCGGCTCTTCAGTTCAGGTTTTCGACCTTCGTGGCACCGCCGTTCTTCTGCACGCTCTTGATCCCGTTCTCCATCGCCCGGTCGCTCTCATACATCTCGCTCTGGCCGATCACCTGATGGTTGGCCGTCTTTAGCACGAAGTAGGGCTGGTTACCCTTGCTCTTGCGGCGGTCGTAGCGGGCCGCCTCCGGGGAATTCTTCTGGACCGAGGCGATGCCATTGCGGGCGGAACGCTTCGTCTTGTAGGTCTCGCTGGCGAGGATGATCTCGCCGTTGCTCGCCTTGAGGTGGAAAAAGAACTGTCCGTTCTTGGCTTTTTGGATTTCGAATTTTCCGGGCATGATCGTGAAGGGTGACGTTCCGGATCCGAGGTAACAGATTCTTATTCTCCAGACAAGACGAAATCGATTCGATTCATCCGGGCACTGGTTCTCGTTGAGCCCCCGGCTGGTCCGACTGGCCGTTCCAACAGAGGGTTCAGTCTCGTGTGAAAGAGGTCCGGTCCGGGAAATTCTACCCGCATGAACGGGTGGATTTTCTTTATCTACGATGTCTCGCCCGACCAAACGTCCGGCGTTCCCCGACCCTACTACTCGACGACCGCCGACTCCTTGCATTCCAGGAAATCGAGGAAGCGGCGTTTGCGGATGACCCATTTCTTCCCGACCTTGATGACGACGCCCGCACTGAGTTGGCGTTCGATCTGTTCGCGAAGGGTCTTTTCTCCGGTCCCGTATTGTTCGGCCAGCTGGATTAGCTCAAGGGTCTCAATCTCTTCGTCGATCGAGATCCGGTTCCGAAGATTCTCCAAGTCGTTCCGGGCAAGATCAATCATCGACGCCATGACGGTGAATTTGTCCATTCCCACCGCTTCTTTGATGATGTGGACGGTGGAACGATAGGGAATCGTTCCCGTAGTATCGCTCATGCCCGGTCGACTAGGAGTATGTCGGGTATTTCCCGTCTGCCTCATTCCCTCCCGTCCTCCTCCCGCAGGATCTGGTCCATCGAGCGGTGGAGATCCTCGTTCAGCACCACCGTGCCCTCTGCCGCGAGCGACTCTCGCAGCGCTTTCGTCTTCCGGCTGAACGCCCGGGCCGAACCCTGCACCCCCTTGTCCGAATAGGAGGCGGTAGCGGCATTGTGAGCGTGGATGTTCATCTGCGCGGCCGTGGCGATGGCGTCCTGGTTCGCACCGAGGAAGAGGAACTGCCATCCGTCCTTCTCCTGCCGCTCCTTGATCTTCGCGGCCAGGTCCTTCCAGGTGAATCGGCTCGAGGCGTTCTCGAGTCCATCGGTGAAGATCGCGAAGATCACCTGCACGGGACGCGAGGCCAGCGGCAGGGCCGCGATGCGTCGCTCGAAGGATTCGATCGTCAGGCCGATTGCGTCGAGGAGGGCGGTCGTGTTTCGCGTCGTGTAGGTGCGGGTGTCGAGCGGCACGACCTCGCAGAGCGGAATGTTGTCGAAGGGAGTCTCGAGGACATCGTCGAAGAGCACGAGGGTGAGGCGGGCGAAACCCTCGACCTGCTGCTGCTCGGCGAGGAAATCGTTGAAACCTCCGATCGCGGCGTCAACGTGCGCCCCCATCGATCCCGAACGGTCGAGGATGAAGGCGATCTCGGTGGCGGGTTTCTGGCTCGGGCTTTTAGGTTTCGGTTTCTGGCTCATGGACCAGTCTACCCCGGGGGGTAGGACAGCGGTGGACCGACTCCCTCCAAAAAGTGCGGGGCTTCCTTTCGATCGATGTTAGAATCCCACCGATGAAAAAGAGCGCGACCGCCTCAACCCCCTCCCCTTCCGAAAACCGCCAGGGGGAAACGCGCCGGCCGATCGAGCGGATTTTTGCGATCCACCAGTCCGTCCGCCGGGACCGCTACCCGAATTGCCGGACCCTCGCCGCAGAGATCGGGGTCACTCCGAAGACGATCCAGCGCGACATCACCTTCATGCAGAAGGATCTCGGCCTTCCCCTCGCCTACGACAACCTCCGTCACGGCTACCACTACAGTCGGCCCGTGCACGACTTCCCCCTCTTCAAGGTGACGGTAGAAGACATCGTCGCCCTTTTCCTCGCCCGGAAAGCCATCGCACCGCTCCAGGGTTCCCCGCTTGAGGCGACGCTGCGAGAGAGTTTCCGCCGCCTCTCCGCTTCCCTCGCCGGAGAGGTCTCCTTCCGCTGGTCCGATCTCGACGAAGTCTTCTCAGCGCGGGATTCCGGGGTCGTGCCTGCGGATGTCGCCCTTTTTGAGAAAGTGGCCCGCGCCATCCTCGAGTCCTGTGAACTCCGCTTCGACTACCGCAAGATCGACGGCGACGAATGGGAGTCCCGGCGCCTCCAGCCCTACCACCTCACCGAGTTCGACGGCGGCTGGTATGTGATCGGCTACGATCCCGACCGCAAGGCCCGGCGCACCTTCGCCCTCCAGCGAATCCGCAAGGCTAGGCCGGTGAAAGTGCGCTTCCTTCGTCCCGCCGATTTCTCGTTGAACGACCACCTCGGTGGCAGCTTCGGGGTCTGGCACAATCCGGCCGACCGGGGCAAACGATGCCGCATCCGCCTCCGCTTCACCGGTTGGGCCGCCCGCCTCGTCTCGGAGCGCCGTTGGCATCCAAGCCAGCAGATCGAATGGAACGGCAATCTCGACGACGAGCTCATCATGACTCTCGAACTCAGCAGCTTCGAAGAGATCCGGCGCTGGATCCTGAGCTGGGGGCCGCAGGTAGAGGTGCTGGAACCAAAGGAGCTGCGGACCGAAATCCTCGAAGCCCTTACCATGAGCAGACATCTTTATGAATGATAAGCCCATGCACCACTGGATCGACCAGCAAAGCAGAACCCTCCGCGATTTTTTTAAAGTCACCGAGGGTCGATGGAATCAACTTGTGAGGCGACTTCCCGGCCGTATCGAGCCTCCACCCTCCGACTTCTACGACGAGGTCGTTTGGACGTTTCTCCTCGGCGTTTCCTATGCGGCGTCCGGGTGGGACGGAATCCGCAAACTCGAGTCCCTCCTTTCCGGAACCACGGTCGACCCTCCGGTCCAGCATCCCATCTGGCTCGAGGCCCTGCCCATGCCTCCCCGGAGCAAGGAAGGAAACACGAACGTCGATCTCGCCATTGGAGCGATCACCGATCGGCCCTCCGTAAAGATGGACACCACGGAGCATCCCGCCAAGGAAGGAGGGATCGCCTACGATCCGACGCTCGGCTCCTCGATCACCTTTTGTGAGATGAAGTGGTATTCCGACATCTCGAAGAGCGTCACCCACGACCAGCACCGCAATCAACTCTCACGGGTGATCGAGAATGCCGTCACCTTCCAGATCAACAAGAAGTGGGTGGAAGAGGTCACCGTCACCCTCGTCACCCCGCGGATCTTTGTCGGCACCGATCCGAAATCCCGGCTCTATCACTACAAGCTCGAGGAATACAAGAACCCGGAGATCCTCCTGCGCGAATGGCGACGCTCCTACCAGCGCATGCCCAAGCGGTCGCATTCCGACTGGAAGTATCCCGAGGATGACCAGCTCCTCGATATCCTCTCAAACCGGTTCACCCTGCAACACCTCAGCTTCGAGGAGCTATTCGAAAAAGCGCCCGAGTCCGCCTTCACCCCCCACCTCCAAGAGTTCCTTTCCGCTGCCAACGGTTCGCAGAGCCGCTTCGGCTGCGATCCTTCCACATGACTCCCCCCTTCGCCTTTGCTCTTTTCAAAAAGCCCCCGATACCGTAAGCTCATGGAAGATGAATCCGCCGCCCCAACCGATCCGCCCGCTCGTCTCTCCGGAGATGATGTTGGAGATCGCATCGTCGCGGCGCTCGATTTCCTCCGAGGAGTTCGACCGGCAGGTGGAGGCCCACACCGGGAAACCGACACGGCCTGCCAAAAAGCCCGTTTACAAGAATGGGCGGAAAGTGTGGGTTGCCTCCTGAACCCCGAGGTCATCCTCCCGAAACTCCGGCGTGGAGGTCAGGAGCACGACTACTTTCTCGATCTCGCGACGGGACGCTGCGTCAAATTGACCCGCGATGGAGTCTTCGGTCTGACTCCGGGCATTGATCTCGCGTTGGTTCCATCGGGAGAGGACGCCCGCCGCTTCCACCTTTGGGAAGCGACGCCCTGCCAGTATCTCGAACGCCTCCGCCTTCAGAATCTGATCACCCCGGGGCTCAATCGGCTTGAGGGGATCGTGATCCAGGAAAACGACCTCGCGCTTTGTATTTCCCAGCCCCGCCTCGACTTGATCGCCGTCACCCAGTCGGATATCGACGGGTGGTTCACCTCGCTCGGCTTCGAAATTGTGACATCCGCCGCCTACTATCGGAGCGAAGACAACCTCGGAGTCTTCGACGCGCACGACAAAAACGTCGTCCGTTCCTCGATCGATCCCGGAGTCCTCATCCCCTTCGACGTCATACCGGTCCAGCCCGATGGCGGATTTCTCGACTTCATCCGCGAAACCCTCGCCCGAGGCGAGGCAATCTCCGTTGTCAGAACCACCCATACGACCAGCCGCGCGCGGTCGTGATCATGGATCTCGGAGCTTGTTCGTGCCGATCGGTGTTGAAATCTTTGGAACGCAAATAGCCGCAAATGAAACGCGAATGAGCACCAATCCTCACGGCTCCTCTCCCCCCTTCCCCAACAGCTACTGGCTCGAGCCGGGACGCATCCTCTGCGGCGAATACCCGCGCGACTTCGACGACCTCGAGGATCACGAGGGCATGACCGCGATCCTCCAGGCCGGAGTCCGGGTCTTTCTCGACCTCACCGAGGAAGGCGAGCTGAAACCCTACCGCGAGATCGCCGGGGCCACCGCCGCCTCGCTCGGCATCGATCCCGGGGAGCTCACTTTTCTCCGCCATCCCATCCGCGATGTCTCCGTGCCCCGGCGGACGAAGGAAATGCGCGACATCCTCCGAGCGATCCGGCGCGAGCGCCACCGGGGCCGCACCCTTTACCTCCATTGCTGGGGTGGGCGCGGCCGCACCGGCACCGTGGCCGGGTGTGTCATCAACGAACTCTTCGGCCATCGTGGTGACGAGGCCCTCGCGGTCCTTGCCTCTCGTTGGCAGGCCTGCGCCAAAGCCGCCTTCTCCGAAAGCCCCGAAACCGACGAACAACGCCGCTACGTCCGCGAATGGAATCCCGCCGGCACCGTCACGCCCTCCGTCGTCCGCGCCGCCCTCCTCGGGGCCGCGATCGGGGATGCCCTCGGCGTGCCGGTCGAGTTCCAGAGCCGCGCCGCCCGCCAGGCCGATCCCGTCACCGGGATGCGCGCCTTCGGCACCCACCATCAGCCCACCGGGACCTGGTCCGACGACACCTCCATGATCCTCGCGACCATGACAGGCTTGATCGAGTCCGGCGGCTACGATCCAGCCGCGGTGATGCACCAATTTGGCTGCTGGCTGGACCGAGCCCGCCACACCCCGCACGGCGTCGTCTTCGACATCGGCAACGCCACCCGCGAGTCCCTGACCCGCGCCCGTTCCGGCAGTCCCGCGTTGGAATGCGGCGGCACTTCGGAAAGCTCCAACGGCAACGGGTCGCTCATGCGCATCCTCCCCATCGCCCTCGCCTACGCCGATGATCCCGATCTCATCGTCAAAGCCTCCGAGATCTCGTCCCTCACCCACGCCCACGATCGGTCACGCTTTTGTTGCGCCTTTTATTGCCTCGTCGCCAGCGACCTCCTCCACGGCGGCTCGATCGAAGAGGCCACCGCCTTCGCCTGGGAGATCCTCGATCATCGCTGGACCTTCTCGCCCGCGGAGCGTCTCCGCTTTAACGCCCTCCACCCCGACCGCCTCTTCGCGCGCGCCGAGGAGTCGATCCGCTCCACCGGCCACGTCATCGACACCCTTGAGGCCGCCCTCTGGGTCAACGCCCGCCACGACGGTTTCTCCGAGGCAGTCCTGCACGCCGTCAATCTCGGAGACGACACCGACACGACCGGCTGTGTCGCCGGCGGCTTGGCGGGGGTCCTTCACGGGGAAGGGGCCATTCCCGCGGAGTGGGTCGAGGGGCTCGTGAAGTGGGAGGAGCTAGTCGAGTTGGCGAAAGGTTTTGCGGGGATTTGCACCAAGGAGATGAAGAAAAAATAGGTGACCGAAAGCTAAAGGCCGATCGACAATTTGGGCAGAAATCGAGCGGTCCTCATGAGCGACCTTCCGACCCGCCTCCACCACAATGCCCTCCGGATCCGAGGCGATCACCGACCTCCTCCACGACTGACTCAATGTGTGTTTCGGAGAGTTGACCATTTCAAAATCCCCACTGATGGCGATGGCGACGTAGATACTCTCCCTTCGGTCGCAAGACCGCCTTTGGTGCAAACTGCAACGATTGCCCGTGATACTTCGCCAGAGCCAGATCTCCAGGCCCCCACTCTTGAAACCGCTCAGGCTGGACCAAGATCCTGAACTGGTCGTCCACAGACCAGAGGCCGCGATCAAAGGCCCAGTGGACATTTCGTGACAGCGCCAACCCATTGTGGACGTCATCATTGCGTGACTTAGCCCAAGGCTCGATGTGCGCGGCTTCAACCCCGGATTCGCCCGTTCGGGTGATTATCCGATAACCGGTTAACGCACACGTGTGATGGTAGCCGCAAACGACTTGCACTCCAAATCTCGCAGAGCGCCCCTGCTCTACCGCTTGAGCCGCCAGTTCGCCGATTAGCAAAGCAGAGTCTTGAACCCGGGTGCCCGCTTCCATCAACCCGACCAACCGATGATCGGCGAGCTCAAGAAGTGTCCTCGCCATGGCAGCCGGGATCTCGGCGAGGTAGGCGCCTTGGTTTCCGTATCCGTTCGACTGTATTGGCGAATACTGTCGGGGGAGCAGCGGGGCCAGTTTGTCCGCCACCGCGGTGATCTTCAAGGGACGGTAAAACTTCTGGAACGCCACATCGACCCGCCAGCCACGAAGATCCCAGAGTTCGCCGACCTTTCCGAACTCGTCTGGTCGCGGGCAGGAATAACAGGGAAATCTCGCGGGTCCGACTGCCTGCAAATGCGCGTGGGCGAAGGAGAACACGAGATCTCCGCGCTGGACCTCCCGGAGCGTCTCGTAGAAATGGTTCCGGGATCCGTTCTGCTTCCGTTTGGGGCACCAGATGTAACCCCGGCCCACTTCATGGTCGAAGGTCTGTTTATGGTTGACCCACCAGTAGCGCATCACGGTCATTCCAAATTCTGGAGGTCGACGCCGCCTCGGATGACCAGATTGTGACCATGGTGGAGATGGAACGCCATCTGTGGTGCAAAGGAGAGGGTCAATCTCGATTCGATCATTTCCGGGTGAGAGAGCCGTCGGTCGTTGCGATGATCGGACATGGGCGGCGAAGCATGTACCGAAGCGATGGCGAGCGCAAGAACGCGGTGAGGGCGTTTCTTGATCCTTCGGTAACAAGTGCCCCAAATGACCAGATCGATCTACTCGCATTCTAGCGCGCTTCTCCCATCAGAACTAATGTCTGATTTCAGGCAGATGTCTGCCCAGAACCCCGAAACAACTCCCACAAGCGCACCATCGCGAGGGTGTCGAGGTGGCAGTAGGCGTGCAGTTGGTGCTCGAGCTCGGCCCGCCGCTCAGCCGTTGCCCCCGCCGCGATCGCCTCCCGGTAGGCTTCCCCCGCCATGATGCCGTCGGCGACACCGTTGAGTTCGTCGTAGGAGAGTTCCGGACAGGCGGCGGGAAGGACTGCCTTCAAACTCCAGCTTCCATGCTGGCTGGGGGCGTAGAAATGCGCTTTCGCGATTGGGTGGAGATCGACGAGCCGTTCGGCGATCGAGGTGAGCGACGTGGCCAAATCCGGAAAACGCTGCCCGAGCTCGCGGAGCACCCTCCCTTCGAAGCCCGCGTTGTAGGCGAAGACGGGGCCTTCGTCGCCCACGCAGCTGATCAAGGTCTCGGCGAGAGATCGCGTCGGATCCGCCCCGCTCACGTCCAGGAAGGCGTCGTGATGCATCGCTCCGTCCGCCTCGACCCGGTGCAGGCTGAACTGGAAAGGGATCTGCTGGTAGGGCCTCGTGTTCTTCCAGACCGGCACCGGCAGCATCACCGTTTCAAAATCGAGGAAGCTGGCCGGGAATCCATGTCCGGAAAGAGCCGCGGCCGCTCCCTCCGCATCGAACCAGGTCTCGCCCGAGAGAGTGACCTCACGAACGTGGTTCTGATTATCGGTCAGGAGGAGGTCGGGCACCTCGCGCAGGTCGGTGATCCCGAGGGCATCGATCGCGACGCGGCGGGCCGCGCTCAGCTTTGGAAGGGAACTGAGCGGGTATTCGGCCTCGACGCGGTCTCGCCCACAATGGGCGGAGAAAGGACACTCGTAGGGATCGGAACATTGCGGCCCCATGGGAATCTCCGGCTCCTCCACGAGACCGGCGATCTCGCGGGCTTCCTCGATCCACCCCTCGACTTCAAAGCGAGGGAAGATCTCCTCATCGAGGAGATCGACCTCGCGGAAGAGCCCCCGGTAGTCGCCGTCGCCCCGGTAGACGAAGGCGTTGTCGATGTGGGCGATCGCCGCCGAAGCCAGCGACACCCCCATCCGGTCGGCGAGGTGGACCTGGATGGCGAGGTCGTCACGGTAGTAGTCCTTTACCGAAGTGGCGGATTTCACTTCGACCATGCGCCAGCCTTCCTCGTCATAGCGGGTCACCGCAGGCAACATCACGTCGGCGAAGGCGAGGACTCCCCCCTCCTGAAGTGCCGCTTCGAAGACCGGGCCTTCACGTCGCGCCAGGAGACAACCGGACCGACGGATGGCGTCTTCGTAGCCAAGTTCCTCACGATCGACAAAGGTCCCCCTTGCCTCCGGGTCATAGACCAGGCGTGCGGCATCGCCGACCTCGTTCCCGATACGGAAGACTGCCTCGGACCCGGAGTCGTCGCGGAGTTCGGGACGATGGAGTTCCAGCCAGAGCCGCTTCGGGCATTGGCGGAAGGCGATCAGTTTGGATTTGGAGAGTTGGCGCATGGGGTTGATCTGGTGACTGAAGCAATCTACCTGCAAGTGCGACAGAATAGGTCGCGATCGGTTTCCAACCCAGAATCGCTCAGGGGTAGGACATCCACGGGACCGGCGTAAGAAGATTCTTCGGAGAAGTTGCGAGATTCTGCGTATAAGAAGGCATGAATCTCGATCCGCTCGGCACGCGCGAACTCCTCGATCCTTTCCTGCAACCTGCCCTTCTCTTCACCGGACTTGAGGTGCCCGGAACGTTTTACCGCGTGCTCTCATTGCCCGCTCCTCTCGCTGGTATGACCTTGCCGCCAAGAAACACTCCGTGGGACCGCCTTTACGAACTCGGCTTCCGCCACGTCGCCTGCCTATGTAGCGAGCGCCCCCTTTACGATCCCACCCCGCTTGAGTGGCTCGTCACTGCGGAACTTTGCGACCTCGCAGAGGTGCCCCTGCCCGAAGATCCCGTCGCCGAGGAGCGTGCCATCCGCCTGATCTCACGAGCCGTTCAAGCGAAGCTCTCGGCAGGCGAAGGTGTCATCGTCCATTGCGCCGGAGGGCGCGGACGCACCGGGACCGTGCTCGGTTGTGCCATGCGTGGCTTGGGGTATCCGGCCGACGAGGTAGTAAGGTTTCTCGATGAAGTTCATCGGTTCCGCGGCAAACCAGGATGGCCCGAAGCGCCGTGGCAGCAGGAGGTGGTGGAGCGGAACCCGAGGGGCACCTGAGGGAAGTCCAAGATCGAAATCCGCGCACTTCGAACGACAACGTTCTCAAAGGATGCCGTAACGTTGCGCCAAATAGTCTCTGAGCCCCTTCCCGCAGACTCGCGCCAGTTCCTGCCAAAAGATGACTCCGCAGCTTTTCCTGTCTGTTTCCTTGCGGAGGCAGACAACGGTCTCAAAATAAGAGCGGACCAAGTCCGGGCGCCTCTCATCGCAAAGGAGGAGATGTCGCTTTTTGAGCTGGATCGCTGCCAAGAGATTCCGGATGACTTGATAATTCTCAAAGTTGTCGCCATTCCGGTGCAAGAGGTCGGTGTGAAACACGTTTTGCAGATCCGTGTAAGCTTCCACGGTGGTGACCGGCTTTTCGGTGAATCCCGATTCGGTGAGCTTGGCTTCAACAAAAACCTTATCGAGAGCCATGTCGATTTCCGTCCCGTCGCCTGTTGTCCCTTTCTTTTTTACACCGGGCTTCGTGCCAAAGTGCGGATCGATGGAGGTCACTCCGAGCAGATCCTTCACTCCCTTCCATGAACTGATTTTCGGATGGCAGAAAATCGTCATCAAGAGGGCGTCACTGCTGTTCGCGGATTGCATCTCCTTCGCGCCGGGAACCTTCTGATGGGACTTCTCGAGGCGCTCCCGCCAGAGGTGATTTCGCTCGATAGCGTCAAAGGACGCAGGGAAGAAATTGTCGCGGATCTCGTGGAAGATCGCTGCCGACCGGTAGGAATTATCGATGCGGAGGTTCTTATCCCGCCCGTAGGCCTCGGCGATTCGCTTCAGTTCTATTCTTAGTTCGGTGTGTGTCATATATGATTGAGTTAAAAACTTAGATCACCCCGCGGCCCCTTTCCCATAAGCGGCCCGCATCTCCTCGATCCTCCCCACGATCTCCTTCCGCAACCCCGCCGGCTGGCGTACCACGACGTCCGCTCCTTGCGAAAGAATCCAAAACCGGAGCTGCCACGAATCGAACACTGTCGCGCTGAGCCGGTGCCTGCCCTTTCCGCTTACGATCTTCTGGTCCGCAGACAAAGGCGTCTCCTCGAGGAGTCGCGCAAGAGTTTCCGAGATCTCTGCTTTCAACGTGATGATCTTGCCTTCGCCGAACTGCCCGCCCCCGCGGTTCAAGTAATCATCGAGGGTGAATCCCGCAGGCCGTTTCGCCTTCTCGGCCATCACCTCGACCCAGTCGAAGCGGTGAAGGGCGTAGAGGAGAGGTTTCTCGTAGTCAAAGGCAGTGGCGATGAGATAGGAACGGACACCTTGCTGGATCAGGGCGAGGGGGTGGAGATCGAGTTCGCTGGCTTCCGTCTTGCCGGCACTCCGATAGCACGCCCGGAGGCGCTTCCCACGAAGGAGACCTTCCTGCACCTCACGTAGAATCCCGGGCACCACCGTCGGCGGCAGGAAGGTGAGACCCGGCGGCAGGTATCGGACCAGCTCGCTCCAGCGGGCGCGCGGATTGTCAGGGAGATTGGCCAGCTTCTCCCGGGCCAGGCGGAAGCGGTGATCCAGTCCCTGGACGAACGATTCCGGCACAAGCGGACGCAGCACTTCCTCGAGGAGCCCGAGGCTGAGGGCCTCGGTCAGGTCCATGCCGGGGATCTCGAGTTGCGCCCCGGGTTCCCAATGCCATCCGTAGGGTTTGGAGATCGCATTGCACTGAAGGGGAAAGATCCCCGCGAGGTCGGCGAGGTC
>Ga0209573_1000297_pt1 | contig 114744 bp, 118 predicted proteins | sample TNRBio252014_DNA_FD_185870 | JGI IMG/M metagenome (GOLD analysis project Ga0209573, IMG submission 185870) | Wastewater treatment Type I Accumulibacter community from EBPR Bioreactor in Madison, WI, USA - TNR Reactor_6/25/2014_ DNA (SPAdes)... | ecosystem: Engineered > Bioreactor > EBPR >...
GCGCCGATCACGACCGCAACCGGCATTTTCTCACTGCGCGCGGCCCAGCCTCGATGGTGCTTCGCGCCGCCGCGATGCGCGAGCCAACGCAGGATCGCCCGGTCCCGTCCGAGAACCTGCATCCGATAGACACCCATGTTGTAGTGGCTGGTTTCCTCCATCCCCGCATCCGGCGGGCGGGTGATGACAAGCGGCCAGGTGATCAGCGGCGCCGGTTCATCCGGCCAGCAGGTCTGGATCGGCAGTCGCCCGAGATCGATGTCCGCTCCGAGCCGTCGCTCGGCCTGGCAGGGCGGCGCGGAGACGATGCTTGGCCGTGTCGCCAGCGCGGCGCGCACCATCGGCCAGCGCGAGAGCGCATCCCTGAGACCGTCCACCGGCGCGGGCTCGCGCAGCGCGGCGAGCATTTCCCCGAGTTCACCGACGCGCCCGCGCGCCACGCCCAGCCCGGCCGCGACACGTTCCGCCGTGCCGAAGAGATTGACGGCAACTGGCATTTCCGCCCGGCCGCGCGGCCCCTGCGCGGCGGTGAAGCAGAGCGCCGGCCCATCGTTGAACAACACGCGCCGATGTACTTCGGTCATCTCATGGACGAGATTGACGGGCGTCGTGATGGTCGCGACATCGCCCCGTCTGTCGAGATGACGGAGAAAGGCGCCAAGATCCTGAAATGTCGGAACGTCCCGCAGCGACACGACGGCTTCTCCCGCACGAGACCGGGCCGTGCCTCGCGTCTGCCTGCGCCGCCTTTCCGCTGCGCGCCTTGAGATAGCGCAAGGAGGGACGGGCGCGGCGCGCCTATGAGCCATGCATGAACGATGCGGCGCCCATTCCTCGATTTCCCCCGCTCGCGGCCAATCTCCTCAGCGGGTTGCCCGCGCCGCTGCTCGACCGGGTGATCGCGCGCTTTGTCGAAGGCACGGCGCGCCGTCATCCCTCGCTGTTCTCGCGGCTTGGGCCGCATGCCGCTACCAGTTTCCTGATCGATCCCGTCGATCTCCCTTTCGCGCTGCTGCTGCGGCCGGACAGGGCCGGCAAGCGAGTCGGGGTCGTCAAGCGCGGCGAGACGTATTGGCAAGCCCGCATCGCCGGACCTCTCGCAGCGCTGATCGGCCTAGTCCACGGTGCCTATGACGGCGATGCGCTGTTTTTCTCGCGCGATCTGACCATCGAGGGTGATACCGAGGCGGTGCTGGCGCTGCGCAACGCCATTGATGACGCCGAAATCGACCTTTCCGAGGAGGCCCTGGCCATGCTCGGCGTCCTCCGCCAGTTCGCGGAACGGCCGATCCGCCTGCTGCTGCCTTTCGCCGAGAACGCCAGCGGCGTCTGCCTCGCGCGGGCCGGTGGCTGGAAGAGCCGCCAATGAGCAGGGAACGGCTGGAACTCGTCTGCCCTGCGGGCACGCCCGCCTCGCTGCGCGGTGCGGTGGATGCTGGCGCGGACACAATTTATTGCGGGTTCAACGACGAAACCAACGCCCGTAATTTCCCCGGCCTCAATTTCTCGCGCGCCGAGATGGCCGAGGGCATCGCCTACGCTGCGGCGCGCGGCGCAAAGGTTCTCGTCGCGATCAATACCTTTCCCCGCGCCGATGGCGAGAGGCTCTGGCATGGCGCGATCGCGGATGCCTTCGCAGCGGGCGCGCATGCTGTCATCCTCGCCGATCTCGGGCTTCTCGCCCATGCAGCGGCGGCGCACCCTAGCAAGCGGCTGCATCTTTCCGTGCAGGCGGCGGCGGCCAACGCTGATGCGATCAATTTCTATGCGGAAGCCTTCGGCGTGAAACGTGTGGTGCTCCCGCGGATCCTGACGGTGCAGGAAATCGCCGCGATCAACCGCGAGGTCGATGTCGAGACCGAGGTCTTCATCTTCGGCGGGCTGTGCGTGATGGCGGAGGGGCGCTGCTCGCTCTCCTCCTACGCGACCGGCAAGTCCCCCAACATGAACGGCGTCTGTTCCCCGGCGAGCCATGTCGAGTATCGCGAGGAGGGCGGCGATCTCGTCTCGCGCCTCGGCGGCTTCACCATCCATCGCGTGCCGAAGGCGATCGCGGCGCCCTATCCGACGCTGTGCAAGGGCTGCTTCACGGCGGGCGACTACAGTGGCCATGTGTTCGAGGACCCCGTGAGCCTTGATGCCGCCCTGCTGATCCCGCAACTGGCGAAAGCCGGCGTCCGCGCGCTCAAGATCGAGGGGCGACAGCGCAGCAAGGCCTATGTCGAGGCCGTCGTGCGCGCTTTCCGCCGCGCCACGGAGGCCGAGGCACTGGGCCTGCCGATCCCTGCCGGCGATCTCACCCGCCTGACCGAAGGCCAGCAGACCACCGCCGGCGCCTATCGCAAGACCTGGCGTTGAGAAGATTTTGCGCTGGGAAGATCCGGCGTTGAGGAGACCCGCATGGAACTGACGATCGGGCCGCTCCAGTTCAATTGGCCGGCGGATGCCTGGAGCGATTTCTACGCCCGCGTCGCGGACGAGGCGCCGGTGGATCGCGTGGTAATCGGCGAGCTTGTCTGCTCGAAGCGGCTGCCCTTCTACGTGGACCGGATCCCTGCCGCGATCGAGCGGCTGGAACGCGCGGGCAAGAAGGTCGTGCTGGCGTCTCTGGCGTTGGTCACCCTACCGCGCGAGCGCCGTGCCGCCGCCGGCTTTTTCGGCGATGACGGGCCGGAAATCGAGATCAACGACCTCACGCTGATGCGCTGGGCGGATGGATCGCAACCGTTCTCGATCGGTCCCCTCGTCAACGTCTACAACGAGGGCACGTTGCGATTTCTCGCGTGCAAGGGTGCGCGATCCGTCTGCCTGCCGCCGGAACTCCCGTTCGCGTCGGTGGCGGTGCTGGCCGAGGCCGCCCGCGCGGCATCTATCCGTTGCGAGGTCTGGGCCTTTGGGCGCGCGCCGCTGGCGATCTCCGGGCGCTGCTACCATGCGCGCGTGCATGGTCTGGCCAAGGATTCCTGCCAGTTCGTCTGTGATCGTGATCCGGATGGGCTCGTGGTGGAGACGCTCGACAAGCAGGCGTTTCTGACGGTCAACGGCGTGCAGACGCTCTCGTTCAACTGTGTCAACCTTGCCGGTGATCTCGCTTCGCTTGCTGCCGCCGGTGTGACTTCGCTGCGGCTGTCGCCACATAGTGGCGATTTTGTCGGGGTAGCAAAGGTGTTTCGCTCGATCCTGGAAGGCCGGATGGCAGTCGCGAGCGCGGATGCCGAGCTTGGCGCGTTGATCCCGCCGATGCCCTTCTCGCGCGGCTTCATGTTCGGCACGACTGGCGCCGAGTAGAAGTCGTCAGGGAACGGTTTCTTCCGGCGCTTTTGCGTCAGGCAAAACAGCGTGCAACGTGCGAAATTTGCGCATGTCCTCTGCCCCGGTCGCCGCCGCGACGGCGATGGTATCGAAAAGGAGCGCGAGTTCCTCGAACACCGAATCATCGCTCTCATCGGTACGGATTTCATCGAGTTCCCGCAGGAGGTCGAGCATGGCGGCAATCTGCTCGGCCTGCCACCGGGCGTCCTGGATAAGGACTCGCAGATTGCGCCGCCGCTCCAGAACCTCGAAGCGATGCAACGCCAAGTCCAGCTTGTCCCGGCACTCACAGTCGAGGTCGACCGTTCGAATGACAGCCCGGATTCTCTCCATCGGGACAGAGCCCGTGATTGTCTCTCCGGCCATGCGCACTCCCAATTGGCATCCGCTCAAGCGTCGGGCTTTGAAGCCAGCAAGGGATAGGGACTGATGCAGCATCTTTGGCAATGATCCGCCTCAACTGGCGCGATCAGGAATACCAGAGTCGCCTGCTTCTATTTGGCGTGCGAGAATGCAGCCCAAGATTGTCAGTTCACGCACGTCAAGAACCAAGAAGCAACCCTTCCGCTAACGGCCCCAAAGCTGTCATTGCGGAATCCCCTTCCCGCCCTTCATCGTCTTCAGCTTCGCGCTGATCAGCGCCATTAGGATGGGCCCGACGGAGAACTGGCCCTCGCGCTTCTTCTCGGTGAGCGCCCGGAGATAGCCGCCGGGGAAACGCACCTCGTCCCCCTTTTGCAGGATCGCAGCGACGACAATCGAGGCATCGGCCTGCCCCATGGTTTCGACCGCATCGCGCCAGGCATCCGGCGAAATGCCGAGCATGGCCCGCACCAGCTCCGCCGCCTTCAGGAACTCGGACCAGCTTGGCGGACGAGATGTGAGGGGATCACTCCCCTGCCCTTCCAGTCCGGGAATGTAATCGAGGATATCGGGGCAGGCCTCGATCACCATCGGCAGTGGCGTGCCGAGGCTTGAGCGGGTTGCAGCCGCCTCCCCTTCCCTTGCCAGGTCGGCTTGAGCCAAACCATGGGTTTCAGGATCGGGCTGGTGTTCGTCGCTCCTGGCTTTCTCGAAAGCAGGTTCAGATTCTCGAAGGTCTGATTTTGAATTCTGTTTGTGGCGCTCGGAATGGGACTCATTGGCGCTTGAATTGGGAGAATCCGTGAACAGTTCCAGGTGCTTCAGGATCTCGGCGGAGAAGCCTTCCAAATCGCCCGCCATCGCCTCCAGATCGGCGAGGCTGGCGGAGCGCTTGAGACGGCCGATGAACGTCAGATATTGCGCGTGCAGGCCCTGCCAATTGCCCGGGAGCGCCTCTTCCATGCCGAGCAGGATCATCTTGGTGATGTCGCGGCGCGCCAGCGTGACGCGCTCGCGCGCGAGCCTCAGCGCGCGACGCTCGGCCTGCACCTCGGCAGCCAGTGCCTCGAACTCCTCGGCCCGCGCGACGAGCGGCGTCAGCTCGAACCCGAAGGCGAGGCTCACCTCGCCATCCATGCCGCGCCGCGCGTAGCGTTTGCCGTTGGGGCTGTCGCGGCGGATGACGATACCCGCCTCAACGAGCGCTGCGAGATGCCGCCGCAGCGTCGCCGGCGCGATGCCGTGGGCGCGACTGCAAAGCTTCTCGTTCGAAGGGAAGACGATCAGCGGATAACCTGCCGTCAACGCCGTCTCCTGATGGAACGACAGAAGCGCATGAAGCACGGCAATCGCCCTGTCAGGCAGGCCGAGCTTGTCCTTGGCCTCCGTAATGGCCTGGAAGACCTTCCACTTGTGGACAGTCTTTTCTGGTTCAACCGCCCTCGCCTGCTGCTGCGTGGCGATCAGGCCAAGTGACAGCGTTCGCCGCCCGAAGGGCGTCGTCACCAATCCCTGTTGCGTCATGGTCCTTGCCTCAATCAGGCAAAAGAATTGCGCCCGCCGAAATGGCAGTTGTCCGCTCGGGACTCTTGACAGCGATTCGCGGAAGTGGGATTCTCAGATTGCTTAGGTCTAGAGAAGGCTTCCGGTGGAAACGTCGGGGGCCTTTTTCTTTTGCAGGTTGCTCCTTGGATGCTTGGTTGGAATCAAGTCAACCGCCAGACCCGTCTCGCTCAAATTGAGCCAGAAGATCCGGAAGTCGGGTGGAAAGAAATTCGGCGAAGCCGGGTGCCTGGCGCTCGTTAAACCGCCAAACATGGCCTTGGGTTGAGAGGCTGGTGTAAATTACTACTTGCCCTGTGGGAGAACTGAGGACGGACAGTGGACGCTGGAATTTCTCGGATGAGGGTTCAAGCGCTTTCAACACAGCGGCAAAGCGCTGGTCGCTCTGGAAAAGGCGGAAAGAGTCAGAGCCGAGCAAGGTCTCAACCCTACGCATCGCTTTGGGCCTTGAGACTGCCTCGGCCAATGCGAGCCATCTAGCCCTTCCCGCTTTGGGCGCGGGGCCAATTGACTGGATCAGTGTCTCAGGGACGGCACGCACAACGGAAATAGCGCGAGACAAATCCGCCTTATCGATCGACAGGGCCGAACAAATAAGCGAGCGGTCATATTTCGCATCATCAAGCCGTTTGGCGAAGAGCGCCTTCTCAATGAAACTGAGATCACGGCGCTCGCCATTTTCCTTCCCCTGCGCAGTGACCAAGGCCTCGTCAGATAGTTCAGCAACAACAGCCCGGACACGAAATCCAAGTGTACGCGCAGCCTGAACACGCCTATGGCCATAGGCGGTCTGATAGCGCCCTGGCATCGTGGGACTTGGCCGAACCAGGATGGGGACCTGCTGACCAGATTGGCGAAGAGACTCGACCAGAGCGTCAAACGAAGGATCGTTTTCGATGGCAATGCGGTCGCGCACCGGTGCGGGATCGATCGTAGCAGGATCCAGTTCGACCACTGTTTGAGCACTTGCGATTTGGGCCTGAAGCTCCTCTGACGTCTTCTGGGCTGCCGTCCATTGTTGCAAGGAAGCGCCCATTGCCGCAACGGCGCCCGTGCGCACGGCTGAAGCAGAGGGGCGATCCGGATTGTTGGGAGCTCCCAACGACTCCGACGGCCGGTTGCCAAACAATGCATCAATTGTGGATTTGCGGCTCATGGGCCCACTCCTACGCCAGCGACCGAACGCGCTCTTCGCGACCCCAAGCCGTACGGATCAGGTTCTCGATCTCGAGATGCACAGATTCAAGTGCATCCGCCGCGCGGTCATAGGTGGAGCGGGTCAGGCTTTCGCGACCGATCTCATAAAGCGTTTGCTTAGTAAGCCCTGCGTCGGACATTGCTGTCGACTTGACCATGGGATTGGTCAGAACATGGTCGCCGAAGAGGTTACGCAAGAGCGCAACGACTTTTGTCTGCGGCGCATCCTGCGGCTCATACCGTGTCACGAGATAGCGCAGAAAATCATAATTCAGACGTGCTCCAGCCTCTCGCACGACCGACAGGAGGTCGCGGGTCATCAGGAGGAACTGGCTCATCGACGCCACATCAAGCATCTGAGGATGTACTGTAACAAGAACGCCGGTCGCCGCGCATATTCCGGCCAGCGTGAGATAACCAAGTTGCGGCGGACAATCGATAATGACGACATCAAACTGATCGGCCACAGGGTCAATCGCCTGCGCCACGCGAGCGAAGAAAACCTGTTCAGGCGAACGTAATCCAGCCGTGAGCGCTCGAGGCGTCTCGTGCTCGAACTCCATCAGCTCCAGATTACCGGGCACAAGTGAAAGCCCGTCAAAATAGGTCTTGCGGATGATTTCTGAGAGCGATCGACGCTTTTCGTCATAGCGGATCGCACCATAAAGGGTTTCATTGGCACCAACCTCAAACTCAGGCGCCAAACCGAACAGAGCGGTGAAAGACGCTTGCGGATCAAGATCAATGCCAAGCACCCGGTAGCCACGGAGCGCGAGATATTGAGCGAGATGCGCTGCGGTCGTCGTCTTACCCGAGCCGCCCTTGAAGTTCGTAACTGCAATCACCTGTAAGTGGTCTTCAGGCGCGCGATGCGGCAGGTACTCGAGAGCATCCTTTCGGCTTCTGGCCGAACGAGAGAGCAATTCGCGGAGCGCATTGATCTCTGAGAGTGCGTAGCGGCGCTGACCGTTAGCTGTGATCTCGGGCTGGGGGCCCTCACCTGCCAACGACAATTGGCGCAACCGCGAATCTGTTACACCGATGAGCCTCGCGGCCTCGCCTGACGAAAACTTTCGGAGGGTCTTCGATGCCGATGGCGGGAACAACGCCTCGCTAATTGTTCGCAGTTGATCGCTCAAAACGGCAGCGTGCAAGCCTATGGTGTCGTCAATAGACACCTCGGTTGCGTTTTTTTTGGCTGACGTCTTCTTCACGAGCGGCACCACAATTCACGGCATTCGATGGATTTCGGATAATTCGCCGTTAGAGTGCCATTTACACCGATTCTGGCAAGAAGTTTTTCGTTAACGAGGAGTAAACGCAAGCGCGCTGGCTGTTGGGAGCTCCCAACAAGACAGGGATGACCGCCCACCTTGCGGCGGGCGGTCCAATGCTCTCCCCTCAGTGGCGAGAGCGCTTCGCGGTGCTGCGAGGGCGGTTCCAGAGGAGATCGAAGCCACCGTCGCGGTTGACTACCAGATTGGCGAAGATCGGCTTCGGGAGGCTCGGGTCATCGATGCGGACCTGATGATATTCGCGGCCGCTCTCGCGGGCGGTCTTGGGCCAAGCGGCGCCGAGTTCGATATCGCCGGCGTAGAGGCGGAAGGAGGGTGCGCCCTTGCTCTCGCTTTCGACCGGCTCGAAGGTCGCCTGGGTGTCGAGGGTCAGGGTCTTGATTGCGCCCTGGAGGAAGCCGTCCTTGGCCAGAGAGAAGGTGCCGATCGTCGCCATTTTGAAATCTCCATCTGTCTTGAGCTTCAGGTTCGCATCCATCGCGGTCCTGATGGCGATCGAAAGACCGGTGGCGAAGCGACCGGCACCCGGCCGGGGTCCCCGTTGCGCGCCGCGCAATGGGGTGGGCAATCGGGCCGAAACGCAGTGGAGGACGGGACAGACGGGGAAATTTGTTTCGCGATGCAAAGGCGGGGCTGCCCCGCCGGCGGAAATTTCTTCGGATGGCCCGTTGCCAGGTCGAAGCGAGGATGCACAGCAGCCGGCCTCCGGTCAGATCCGCCCATCACGGACGAGAGGGACTGCGCCAGCATCTCGGGACAGGTGGTCAAACATTATGGCGCCTGAGGCACGCCTTCCCTGCCAAGGATTTGAACTCTCCGAGTGCATTCCCCCCTGCCCTCAGGCATCTGGGGTCGCTGTGGCGAAACGAAGAGGAAGCAGCGGCCCGACCAACCGGCTGTGTGTCACGGCAGTGAGAATGCAAGCCTGAGCCATGATCCAGCGAGATGTCGGCAGATCCAGCTTCGGGGACCAATTCACACCAGCCACCCCTGCCCTGCCGGACCCAATCAAGCGAGGCATTCGCAAAGAGCCTTCGCCCTGTCCCGGGCCAATTCGCATCGTCGGCAGAGCAGGACATTGACCAGTGAGAGCCTACCCGCCGATCCTGGTGCGCGGGCTCATTTCGTCGAAGTTTGAAGCCCCGGCATCAAGTTGTTGAGAGCGTCGCTTTCATGCCCGCCTGCCAAAGCGGTCCAGGCAAGGGCTCGGTCAATGCGCTGCACCGCAGCTCAAACACGCCTGCTTGGAGGAGCGGAACACACTCACGAAAGAGAGCTTCAGCGCCTCACTCGATGTGACAGGCCGCGATTGAGATGACGGCGGCGCCTACGCGCCGCCTGCCCCGCATTTCCAGACCGGGATACCGAGCTTGCGCGCTTTATCGCCGAGGTTCTCGACGATGCCTGAACCTGGAAACAGAATCACGCCGATGGGCATTGCCTCGAGCAACTGGTCGTTTCGCTTGAAGGGTGCTGCATTGCGATGCTTCGCCCAGTCCGGCTTGAAGATGACCTGCGGCACTTTCCGGTTCTCGGCCCAGCATGCGGCGATCCGCTCGGCACCACGTTTGCCGCCGCCGTGGAGCAGCACCATGTCTGTGTGCTTGGTGCGCGTCTTGTCGAGGATATCCCAGATCCGGGCGTGGTCGTTATAGTCGGTCCCGCCGGCAAAGCCGATGCGATGCCCCGCCGGGACGAGGACTGTCGTCTCAGCCACCTTTCGCGCATTGATGAAGTCCCGGCTGTCAATCATGGCCGAGGTCAGGGCACGATGATTGACGATCGAGCCGGTGCGGGGGCGCCACGTCGAGCCGGTCTCGACAGCGAAGAGATTGGCTGCGCTGTCCCGGAAATACTCGAAGGCGTTGCGGCGTTCGATGAGCGAGAGACCGAGAGCGGTCAGGCGCTCCAGTTCGACCGAGCGAACCTCCGAACCATCCTGCTGTGCTTGGGAGTTTCTCTGGGCGATCTCGTTGTCATCGAGCAGCCGGCCCATGCGCTCGGTCTGACGGTGGAAGAGATTGACGAGGCTCCAGAGAAGATCAGGCAGATCCGGCTCAAGGCGCGTTTCGGCAAAGAGACCGGTTGTGGCTTCAAAGATTGTCGCCAACGCGAGCTCAGCAGCCTCAGGCGAGGGGAGGGGGCTCGGATCGCCCTCTTCCTCCAGGGGCCGATAGCCATGAAGCTGAAGCTCATCGAGAAGGTGTGCCGAGGGCGAAACCACGGCGGTACCTGCCCTGTCGTCTCTGAAGTCCTGATCATCCAACATCGTCGCGCCTTTCCGGTATCGGCCCCGCATCCACGCAGGGCCTTGACGGGCGATAAACGGGCGCGAGGGGCAGGGCGGTGCATCCCCGAGGGGCCTTGTGCCCCGACAGGGACCGCAACGAAGAGAAGGACAGCGCCAGCTGTTGCGCCGACCTGAACCTTGTGGCCCGATCGACCGTCTCTCCAAGGCCCGGGATGCCGGGCTCTGACACTGACAAGGCGGAAGGAGGGGAGGGGGATTCAACGATGGGCAGGGGCAAGAGGTTAACGAGGCGTTAACTGCTCACGCCGCCAGCAGATCTGGCCATTGCCTCTGGAGGTTGGCCACGAGCACGTCCCTGCCGAGGAGACGTAAGTCAGCATTGAAGTCCTTCAGCACGGGCCGGAGGATCGAAACGTTGATGCCGTTCTCGGCTGTACAGCTCGCGAGTTTCCGGGCGGCGCGGAGGCCAGCAGGGTCATTGTCTCGCGCAATCAGCAAGTGTCTCACCCATCCCGGCAGGATGAACCCGGCGAGGTGAGACGCCGAAAGGGTAGCGACCATTCCGGCCGAAGGCACAAAGGCGGCGAGGGAGAGGACGGTTTCGACGCCCTCGCCGATCAGGAGCGTGCTCGATGGATGTTCCCGATGATCATGGCGCAGCCAGACACCATGGCCATGGATATGCCCCAGGGAGCGTCTGGGATCGTCAAGGGCAGCCTTCCTGCCGTCGGGAGCGAGCCAACAGCGCTGGATGCCTCTGAGGGTGCCTCCAGTGTCCCGGACAGATGCCAGCAGGGCAGGATAGGTGGCTGCCATGCGGCTCTGATTGTCGCGGTACTCTAGGCTGGGGTGGAAGCGGAGATCTCGAGGATAGGGTGGAGGCAAATGCCGAAGCCTAAGGTAAGTCTCGGCCAATGTGCCGGAAATCGGCAGCCCTTCATCCCAGATGCGCTTTGCGATCGTCGATGTATCCGTTCGGGTGCGGAACGGAACATCCCTGATGTAGCGATCCCTGGAGGCCACATCTGGCTTTCCGAGAAACCGCCGGGCCTCGGCCAGTGTTTCGGCAAGGCCCCGATATCCCTCTCTAGAGGCCAGGAGATCAAGGAGATCGCCATGTTCTCCGGTTGCGGCATCCCGCCATTTGCCCCGCGCGCCTTGGCCGTGAGGCACTCCGGTGAGCCTGACGAAGAGTGACCTGCCTCTCGTGTTTCTGGTATCGCCAACGATCCAGTATCCCCCAGACCTGTGCCCATTCGAGAGGTAGTATCGGCAGAAGGCCTCCACGCGTTCTGCCAATTGACACGCGAGGTCGCGCGCCGGAGACCCGACGCTGGAAGGTTGTCGTGACATGGACAAATCCTCACGCGGCGTTGACGCGTGCCGAAGGCACAATGCGAAGGAGAGGGTAGAGGTCGAAAAGGCGGCCGAGGATTTTGGCCGCGTCATCGCCCACGGGCACGAAGAGCCGAAGCTTCCAAGCGATGATCTCGGAGATCAGGCCAAGGGATTTCAGACGCTGGACATCGAGATCCGAGAACCCCACGAGTTCGATCCTGTGACGGCCCATCACAAGCGAACGCTTGAGCGTCAGGCCATCCCGCAGGATGAGTCCGGTATTGTTACGGATAATCGTATCCGCAGCCTCCGCCGCCGAGAGGGCAGGGGCCTCAGAAAGCAGCGTTTCCTTCAATGCTGCGGCAGTCGCAGGCGAGACCAGCCTTCCGATCAGGCGCTGGCCGCAATCGGTCTGCAAGCGATAAACCCGCGTGTTCTCCTCCGGAAACTGCTTCCAGACCGGAAGGAGCAAACCGACGACCATATGGAAGCGGGTCTCGGTGAAGGGTGGGATCTCGCTGACCTCGGTTTCCCAGGCCGAGCGGAAGCTGCCTTCGTCAATTTCCCGCCATTGGGACTTCTCCAGCACCTCAACCGGCATGACCTCCCGCGCGTTGGGACGGATCAGCCTGACACGAGGCATTACCGAACCATCATCCTGCATCAGACTCGTCGTCGGGATTAGGAGCGCGGCCCGTCCGGATTGCCGGTTGAGCATCAGCCGAGCTTTCGGGTTGGCCTCGTGCTGGGCGAAAACCTCCTCGGCCGTTGTGATCTCCGTCTGGTCTTTACGCTGGAGCGTCATCAGCGAGGTCGTGGCGCCGCTCGCCTGATGGGTCGCAATGATCTTCTCCTCCTGAACAATGAGGCTCTCGGCCCGCACGGTTTCCACGCCGATATCGAACGTGCCGGATTGCATCGCACCTTCGATCGCTGTCTCCATCAGGCTCTCGAAGACCTCGAAAAGCTGGTTCTGGAGCGCGATCGGCAAAGCGAGGATGCGATTGAGGAAGGTCGTGATAGGCGGAAGCTCTTCGAGCAGACTGCCATCCCGGTCCGTAAGATTGAGCCCAGTTGCAGCCTCGAACCGCGCGAGCGAGCACGCTTCGACCTTGTCGGCATAGATCAGCTGGTAGAGCTGGCGGAGCGCCAGGCGGCCATAGACGGATTCGAGGTTATCCTCAGCCCGGAACATGCCCTGGCCACCGGTCTGGCGCTGTCCCCGCGTGATCGCCCCGAGTGTGTCGAGACGCCGGGCAATCGTCGACAAAAACCGCTTCTCGCCCTTCACATCGCTCGCCACCGGACGGAAGAGCGGCGGCTGTGCCTGATTGGTCCGGTTGGTGCGCCCCAGCCCCTGGATCGCGTTATCCGCCTTCCAGCCGGGTTCCAGCAGGTAATGGACGCGCAAGCGCTGGTTATTCGCCGAACGCTCGGCGTGATAGCTCCGGCCCGTGCCACCGGCATCCGAGAAGACGAGTATCCGCTTCTGATCCCCCTGAAACGCCCGCGTCTCCCCGAGATTGGCCGAGGCTGCCCGCGTCTCGACGCAAAGGCATTGTGATCCATCCGGATTGGTCTTGGCGACGATCCGCCGCGAGCGCCCCGTCACCTCCGCGACCATTTCCGTCCCGAAGCGCTGGATGATCTGGTCGAGCGCACCCTGAACGGCAGGCAGCGACGCCAGATGTTCAATCAACCGATCACGCCGTTCGAGGGCCTCATGTGATTGGATGGGGTTACCATCCTCATCGAGGGCAGGGCGGGACTGAAGGTTCCCATCCTCATCCGAATAGACCTCGAAGAGTTGCGTCGGGAAGGAATGCGCGAGGTAATCGAGGACATACTCACGAGGCGTGATATCGACCGAGAGATCATTCCATTCCGCTGTCGGGATCTCGGCCAAGCGCCGTTCGAGCAGGGCCTCGTTGGTCGAGACGATCTGGATAACGGAGGCGTGCCCTGCCTCCAGATCCGCCTCGATTGCCTTGATCAGGCTGGGCGCCTTCATCGCGGTGATGAGATGGGCGAAGAACCGCTGCTTGTTCGATTCGAACGCCGAGCGCGCAGCGGATTTCGCGTTCTTGTTGTAGGATTTGCCGCCTTCGCCGGTGATGTTCGAGGCCTCAAGCGCAGCATTGAGATTGTTATGGATGATCTCGAAGGCCGACGCATAGGCGTCATAGATCCGGATCTGCTCGGATGAGAGCAGATGCTCCAGCATCTCCACCTCGACGCCGGCATAAGAGAGGGCGCGGGCGGTGTAGAGCCCGAGGGCTTTCAGATCGCGCGCCAGCACCTCCATGGCCGCGATCCCACCGGCTTCCATCGCCTCGACAAAGGCCTCCCGGGTGGCAAACGGCATATCCGTTGAGCCCCAGAGTCCAAGGCGAGAGGCATAGGCGAGGTTGGAAACCGTCGTCGCCCCTGTCGCCGAAACGTAGAGCACACGGGCCTGCGGCAGCGCGTTCTGGAGCCGCACACCGGCGCGCCCCTGCTGGGAAGCTGATTTATCGCCTCGCTGGCCCTTCTCGGCCGCGGCGTTCGCCATGGCATGGGCCTCATCGAAGACGATGACACCATCGAAACCAGAGCCCAGCCAATCGATGATCTGCTTCAGCCGGGACGCCTTGATCGTGCCATCCGGGCCCTGCCGCTCGTCCGAACGCAACGTGGCATAGGTCGTGAACAGGATCCCCTCAGGAAGAGCGATCGGAGTGCCCTGCTTGAACCGGGAAAGAGGAACGATCTGGAGCTTCTCCTGCCCGAGGGCCGACCAATCGCGCTGGGCGTCTTCGAGAAGCTTGTCGGATTTTGAGATCCAGAGCGCCTTTCGTCGGCCCTTCAGCCAATTGTCGAGGACAATGCCCGCGACCTGGCGTCCCTTGCCCGCGCCTGTCCCATCCCCGAGGTAGAACCCGCGCCGGAACTGGGAGGCCACCTCATCACCTTCAGCCGCAGCTTCCAGCGCATCGAAGGTCTCGTTGACGCGCCAATATCCTCCGAGATGCTGACCATGGGCCTCCCCGGCATAAACAACGGTCTCGAGCTGGGCATCCGAGAGCATCCCGTCGGAAATGACTGCTTTGGGCAAATGTGGGCGGTAGGAGAGCTGGGGAAGCGCCACCGACGCCATGGCAGCGGATTGCACCAGCACGGTCGGATGCGGCTTTGCGCCCTCGATCACAATCGATTGGACCGCGTAGGGCTCATAAAGCCCTGCTTCGATGGGCATCGCGGGAGAAGCCACCTCGTCGCGAGGGACATAGGCAAGTTCGGCGATCCCGGACGCAATAGCGGCAGTCTCCGGCCCCAAATCGCCCGATGACGATGATAGTGCAACCGCGGCCGGGCGGGCCGCTTCAGCCGTGGGGATCGTGATATCAGCGCTATCTAATTCAGTAAAATCTAATGGTTCTCGTGCTGATGCCGTCAACAACCCCGGCGCTGCAGCGGGACCACCTCCCGCCTCCTCGCTCGACGTCATCTGCTTCGCCGCTGGTTCATCGAGCGCCAACCGTCGGCTCCGGCCGAACGCGGAGAGGCGAGAGATGGAAGGTGTTGACGGCACCGCAACAGGCGAAGCCACAACAGGGGGGCGAAGGGGGATTACCGGCGATTGAACCCGCGCGGGAACATGTTCTTCCACGAGAGCGAGGAGGTCGCGAAGATTGGTGGCCGGCGGTAGCGGCACCGGAAACTGCGCCGGGTTCACCGCGGGAACCTTGTCGATCACCGTCAACCGGCTTTCGACATCCGTGCCGTGCCGCCGGAAGAAGCCGCGTCGAAGGGCGAAGGTCGCACGCAATACGGACGTCTGCTGGAGCGTTTCAAAGGCTCTACGCCAGGAGCGGCTATAGGGCGAGAAACTTTCGCCTGTGATTGCAACGAGACGACCATTCGGCTCGAGGCGCGCGAGGGCGGAGCGGATATGTTCGAATGTCGCCGAAGCGTACCTTCCAGCGATCATTGGCGAAGCCGAAAATGGCGGGTTCATCAGGACAACGCTCGGGCGCAACGCGAGATCGAGCCGATCCTGGATCTGCGCGCCATCGAGCCGAGTGACCGAAACCCTCGGAAACAAGCCCATCAGCAGCGCATGCCGATCCTCGGCCCATTCGTTGAGCAGAAGCTTCGCGCCTGAGATCTCCGCCTGGACCGCGACCATCCCCGTTCCGGCCGAAGGCTCGAGCACCAGATCATCCGGGGAGAGCCTGGCAGCCAGCGCGGCAACGAACGCCAGCTCAACCGGCGTCGAAAACTGCTGCAACGCTTGCGAGGCTTCCGAGCGTCGGGTCTCGGTCGGAAGGAGGGTACCAAGACGCTCGAGGATGGAGAGGATGTCGGCCGGGGAGCGTCCACCAGCGACGATCGACCTGCCGAACTGCCGGAGGAACAGGACCTGCGCCGCCTCGACCGCCTCGTAGGCCTCTTTCCAGGACCAGAGCCCTTCGGCATCGGATCCGCCGAAGGCTTCGTCCATCGCGCCACGCATCACGCCGGCATCGATCTTGCCGCCCGTTGCCAAGGTGCTGAGCAAGGTGCGCGCGGCCGCCAACAGGGCCACACCGCGATCAGATAGGGGTAGGGTAGAAAAGGGAAGGGCAGGAGTGGCAAGGGAAGGAACGCCAAGGGGTGGCGCAGCATGCAGCACGGCAACAGAAGGGGTCATCGCAAGTCTCCGGATTGGCAGGAACCAGCCCGGAAAACTCTCTCTTCACTTCCCGGGCTTCATGCGCCCGAAACCACCCCAACCTCTCACGGCATCATACCGTCCTGATCCTCCTGGAATGTGCAGAGCTGTCGCTAATGCACGACAATCGGAACGAGATGGCGATCGGTTTCAAGGCGCATCGCTGAACGCCACAACGGCGTCTTGACATACGTCTGATCAGCGCCGCGATACCCGTCCCCGATACGCTCCAAGAGACCAAGCCAGCACAGAGGTCGCAGCACCTGCCCCCAGAAACTGCTCATGATCTCGTCGTAGCCGGATGACCGGTCCGGTTCACCGAAAAGCGCGCAACGCAGTGCGAGACCTGTCGCGCCGGCGTCAGCCTCGACATTGATGACATTGAGGTAGATGTCCCAATGCCGCATCTGCATCTCATCGCCAAACCGGGAATACCGTCCGTGATCGACCTCCAGAAGGTAGAACGGTGCCAACCTCGCGAACAGTTTGCCTGGGCACCCCACCAGGCCCTTGCCCTCCGCCGTCAGACGGAACGTCCCCTTGAAATGGCGGGCGAGCTTCATGGCCAGCATGACATCGTGAAGCTCCACCAATGGATAGAAGTCGAGTTCGTTGAGAACCTTGTTCACCGCGTAGAGATCCGCTGGTCGATGGTCCGGCCAATCGAAGGCTTCAGCCGCCCACTCGACGAAATGCCGCTTCAAGCCACCGGATTTGGTGAGGCCGATCGGACCGTTTTCTGCGACAAAGGCTAGCGTCTTCTCGATGCCCCGGATCATCGGCGAATGAACAAGCGTCGGCTCCGTGTCGGCGAGTTCCCGGAAATATCTCATCGCTGATTTCGAGCACTAGCCAAGCGATGCTGCAAGCCTCGCAGCATGAGGTTAATGAGCAGTGGTGACGCCGGGTCGACCGTCGTCTAAGGGGCCGTTTGCAGACTGTCTGGATTAGATCGTTTCCCGTGAGAAAGCCGCCTGAAATGCCGATGCCACGTTGCGAGTGGTGGTGTTTGGCTGAATAGTGGCCCATCGCCAGTCTGCAACGGTGCCCATGTTATGATCTGGTTTGTCAATCGGTTCGGATCCCTTCTGTTGGGTGTCCTGGTGCTCATCTCGCAGATCAGTCCCGGGCCGGCGGAAGGGAAAACGTACGCCCCGACTGACCTCGCCAGCAGCGCAAACCGGGCATGGCGCGGTGATTTCGATGGCATGGTCAAGCGCAGGACGGTGCGGATTCTTGTGCCATACAGCAAGACCCTGTTCTTCATTGATCGCGGTCGTCAGCTCGGCGTCGTGGCCGAATTCGGACAGGCCTTCGAGGCCTGGCTTAACAAGCGTCATGCGCGCGGGCATTTGCGTCTCCATATTGCCTTTGTGCCGACACCCCGCGATGAACTACTGACTGCGCTTCACGATGGCCTTGGGGATATCGTCGCGGCCAACCTGACGATCACGCCCGAGCGACAATTGCTGGTCGATTTCGCGGATCCCTGGTTACGCAATGTGCAAGAGATCATCGTGACAGGGCCCAAGGCCCGTCCGCTTGCTTCCCTCGATGACCTTGCCGGGCAGGAAGTCAGGGTCCGGATGAGCAGCAGTTATGCGACGCACCTTGCTGCTCTGAGCCGCACTCTTGTCGAGCGTGGCAAGCCTGCCATCCGGATCCTTCCCGCTGACGAGGATCTTGAGGACGAGGACTTGCTCGAGATGGTCAATGCGGGCCTCTTGCCCTTGGCTATTGTCGATGACCACAAGGCAAACGCTTGGCAGCCCGTGTTTCCGGCGTTGACCATTCGCCGGGACCTCATCGTCCATGCCGGTGGCGATGTGGCCTGGGCGATACGGAAGGATTCTCCACAGCTGCGCGAGGCAATCAATGCCTTCCTGGCCGAACATGCGAGTGGAACCAGCTTCGGCAACACAATCCGACGGCGCTATTTCGGCGGGCAGCGCGCAACCCGCGGCGCACTGGATGACAATGAACTCACAAGGTTCAATGGACTTTGGGACTCCTTCAAGAGCTATGGTCAGCTTCATCGGTTTGATGCCTTGATGCTGGCAGCCCAAGGCTATCAGGAATCCCAACTGGTCCAGTCCCGCCGGTCACCACGCGGCGCTGTCGGCGTCATGCAACTGCTGCCTCGGACCGCTGCGGCTCCGCCAGTCAGTCTGCGCGATGTGGCTTCCAGCGCAGACATCAACATCCTCGCTGGGGCCCGTTACATGCGCCACCTGATGGATACCTATGTCAATGATCCGGCCCTCGATGAGCGCAATCGCCTGCTCATGACGCTGGCGGCCTATAATGCAGGCCCTGGAAATCTGCGGAAATTCCGGCGAGAAGCTCAGAAAATGGGGCTGGATCCAAACCGCTGGTTCAATCACACGGAACAAGCGGCCGCGAAGATCATCGGCCGGGAAACCGTGCAGTATGTCTCGAGCATCTACAAATACTACGTTGCCTATTCGCTGCTCGATAGGCTCTCGAAATAGCGTGTGATCGGAAGAATGGGTATCCGGGTTGCCCCGGATGCCCTTCGAGTGACGCCTATCCCATTTCCTTGATTCATCGCGATCAATTTTGCCGGATTTGGCGCAACCGGGCTGGGATCGCTTAATCGGTGTAGACGTAGCGGATGCTTGGATGGTTCCACCGGGGATGCTGATGGCATCGCACACTCGAATGGAAGGGCATGCCAGCCACGCGATACCGATGCACGTGACACCAGCTCAGATCGTTCGCTATCGCCGCGCTGACGGCCCCGGCATAAATCCGGTAGCGCAATCCCGGCCGCCATGGGCGCCAGCCTGGACGTCCGACGATGGGGCCCGGCGGCCTCATCCCCGGCGGCCTCAAGCCGGGAGGTCGCGATCCTGGCGGTCCCCAATGCGGCGGACGCGGGCGACCGGCAATGCCCGGACGCCCGGGTCTACCGGGTCGAAAACCGGGCCGGTTGACAGCGCCCGGTCGAAAGGCGGGGCGGCGGCGTGGCTGCATCTGGGCAACCTGCACAACAGTGGCCACAGACTCGCTCTGCTGATCCCGCACTTCCGCAGAAGGGGCCGCGACAGCGGTCCCTCCCGCTGAAAAACACAAACAGAGCATTGCTGCGGATAAAAAGGCCCTCATGTCGTTCTCCTTTATGTTTTGATGTATGGGCGATCCTGCGTGCAACGGCGCCACATGGCCGCGATTGTCTTGTGAACTCAGTACTTCACAACCAGATTGGCAAAGCCGCCGGTCCAGCCCTTGACGCGCGTCGGGCCCAGAGCTTTCTGCCCAGCTCCGGGTTCGGAATATCCAACGCCTAGGGTCAGGAAGGCGTTCTGCGTGAGCACACGGGTGTATTCGGCAAGGAAGTCATCCGAGAGATGGGCCTTGCTGACGCCTGCGACCAACCCTGGCGCCCCTCCGACAACCGTCAGGCGCGTGCCCTGCCCGAACTGGATGGGGCTATTGAGTTCATTCGCGCGGACATGGGCGTAGCGCAGCGTCAGGATATCGCGCTGGGTCAGATACATCGCCAAGGTTACGCGATGGGCGTTGACGTTGGAATTGATGAAGACAAACGAGCCATTATAGCCCGTCGCCCAGCCTGTCGGGCTGCCGTCATAGAAGAGCGGGTCGAACCTTTCGAGGCGGGCGGTATTCGGGTTGTCGCCGGAGAAGGTCTGGAATGTGTAGGATAAAGTCGGCGCAAACGGGAGTGACGTGAAGGCATAGCCGATCTCGGCGCGGGCGGCCCAGGCGCGCTGGTTGATCCGGTCATTCCATTGATAGGCGAAATCTCCTGCCACCCAGAGACCGGCCAAGGAAGGAACCGGGTTCCAACGGCCGTAGCCATGGAGGAAGGACAGGTCCTTCCGCGCTTCCGTGAGCACTGTCGGCACGCCCACCCCGCCCGGCGCGGCTTTCGGATAGGGCGCCAGCGAGGCCAGGACCTTGCCATAGGTTAGGCCGAGCATCTGGCCCGGCGCCGGAGCATAGAGAAGGTTGACGCCCGCAAGCTCCGTTTTCATGTCATTGGACGCATATTCGTTGGCATCGAGATAGAAGCCTTCGGCAGAGAATGCGCCGTAGCCGATCTTTGCAATTCCGGTCATCGACCAGGCCTGACGGGGCCCGAAGATCAGCCCACCGCGTTCAAAGCCATCCTGCGCCCCATCGGCGATGAGCATGCCGCTGCCGATCCGGTATGGCTGCGGCCCGACGGACAGATCGGCAAACAAGCCGGCACCCGGCTGCCCATAACGCAGACCGAGATAGCCATTCTCGAGGAGAATGCGTCCCCGGTTGTTGATGTCGAAGATGTCGGACCCGAGCGTCCGCGCACCAACCGTGCTGAGGCCGCCATAGAGTTTGACCGGCGTCCCGATCTGGCGCTCGAAGCTGAGGCTGGGCTTGAGATAGGCCTCGCCCCATCCGAAGGTTGTCTTGAAGTTCGAGGTCGGGGCAAAGACCTTCGACAGGTCCCAGAAGGCGCGGTTTTCCCCGACGACCTGGATACCCGCTTCGATCCCCAGCTTGATATGCCCGTCAGGAAATTCGTACCGCAACGGGTCCTTGGGCGGAGTTTGCGCGAGAGCATTCCCCAGCGTCAGGACCATGGCAGTGGAGGCAAGGGCAACCCGAACCTTGGGAGAAAGCCGTTCGCCGGGGAGGTTGTTCCGTTTTAGCATGATGCCCTCAGAAGAACCGTTTGACGGCAGCCGTCACGGAACCGCGATCCTCGCGATCACCCCATTTCCGCCCGTAGCCGACAGAGGCCGCCGTGCGCGCATCCAGCATCATGCCGAATTCGATCTGGCCCTCGACCCAGGAATCCCGCCGATTGATCGTCTCCCAATTGTATTTGGCATCGATGGTGAAAAACATGCCGCGAGGGAGAACGAAGGCCTGGACGATACGGACGCTCTGCTCCTGCACGGCACGCCGGCCGCTCAATTCATGTACCGAGTTTGCACTCTTGACGACAAAAGCGGTGATCAAGCTCGCATTCCAGGCCTGGACGAGCAGCGCGCTCGCATTCAGCTGGTAGGTGCCGCTGCCAAGCGTGCGCTCCGAGGCTGTCGGCAGCACGGTCTCCACAGCGCCGCCGATCGAGGTCTGGCCAACAGGACCTGCCCCGAGGCCAACAATATAGCGTAGCCGAACGAAGATATCGCCGATCCCGGTATCGTTCAGACCGGGGACCCCCGCCGCTATTGATGGCTGACGGAAATGACCGAGAACCGGCATCTCGATATTGAATCCGGCTTCCTGCGAAAGCCGATAGTCGAACTTCAATGTCGTGGTGAAAATCCCGGAAGAACGGGTCAGCCAGTTGTATTTGAGGATGATATCCGCGCGCGTATCATTCTCAGCCGGGTTGACGCCACGGGCCTTGATGTCCTCAGCCGCCGCGGGCGCGATCGCCGCCGTTGCGAGCAAGGCCAAGGCGAGGCCCGGCTGTCTCAGGTGTTTTTTCATACGAGCCCTGCTTCTGTCTTGTTGGCCCCTTGGCCACAGCGGTTGCCGCAGCCATTCCCTTTTTGGTCGGTCACCTGGCTTTCCGGGTGCCCAGAATTCGGTTGAGATCGTTCTGCAATCGTGTCGCGCGTCCGAGGCCCCGGTTCGACAGTTCGGCGAGGTCACGCCCGACCTGTGTGTCTTCCGGTTCGCCCACCAGACTCCAGGAGGCATTGTCGCGCTGCTCGACCCAGCCTTGTCTTGCGAGGTCCTGAAGCTTCCGGCGGACAGTCTGCCGCGACATCTTCGTCACATCGGCAATGCGCGACGCCGTCATACCTAGAGGTGGACCGCGCGTACCCGTCTCTGCCTCAATGGCCATCAGGACCTTGAGGTGGTTCTGGCCAAGAATGGCCAGAACCAGCATCGCATCGAGATCACCATTGAAGACGGCACGACAATCGACAAGGTGCTCAGTCAGCATGTGAACAAATGCGTATTGCGCATTCAGGAACTGTCCATCGACCGAGTCGTCCAATTGGTCTTTTCCTTCCGGCACCACTCTCTCCTACCGCGGCCGGAGATCGCCGCCCTTCTGCCGGGGCGGGAACTGTTCGAAAGATTGGTAGTGGTCACCAAGGATGTCGCGGATCATCCCCCCGAGGAACGCTTTCCGCATGGCCACGAGGTTCGAGCGATGTCCATCGCGCTGCTCGAAGGGATCCATGCGGAGATTGAAGATCAGGGAGCTGTCGACAAACGGATCGAAGAACCCGTTGCGTGTCTTGAAGTGCGATTTCCATGGCCCGAACCGCAGCGCAGTGAGCTGCTGCTCATTGTACATGATGAAATGATCACGGCTGGAGGGAGCCTCGCCGCGCCAATGCGCGAGGTTGTCGAGCCCATCGATCTTGACCTTGTGGCTCTCGAGCAGATCCTTGCGGACATCAGCCACGCCGGCGGCGCGGGCAAGCGTCGTGAAGAGATCCATATGGCTCTGGATGCCGTTGGAGACCGAGCCCGGCTTGATGGCCGCCGGCCAGCGGATCAGCATCGGCGCCCGGACCCCCCCTTCCCAGGTGGTTGCCTTTTCCGAGCGGAAAGGCGTCGTTCCGCCGTCGGGCCACCAGGCCGCCATGGCGCCGTTATCCGAGGTGAACAGGACGATCGTGTTGTCGCGCTGGCCGGTATCGTCGAGCTTCTTCAGGATGGCCGCGACCTGGCGGTCCAGCTCGATCATGCCCGAGCCATAGATGTCGTCGCCCGAGGAATAGGGCTGGGCGAGGAGCCGGCTTTCGGGACGGAGGAACGTGTAGATGTGCATGCGTGACGGCGCATGCCACACAAAGAACGGTTCCTTCGCTTTGGCGGCATCATCGATGAAACTCAGCGTTCGCGCGAGGAACTCGTCATCGACAGTTTCCATGCGCTTGCGCGTCAGAGGGCCCGTATCGGTGCAGCGTTGCTTTCCCCAGGCGCCGAAACGCGGATCGGCCGGAGCCGGGTTGTCCTGCGGCGTTGCCGTGCAGTCAAGCACGCCGCGCGGACGGTAGCGATCGTTGAAGCCCTTGTCCTTCGGCCAATCCGGATCCTCCGGCTCGTCTTCGGAGTTGAGATGGTAAAGGTTGCCGAAGAACTGATCGAAGCCGTGGACGGTCGGGAGGTGCTCGTTCCGGTCGCCGAGATGGTTCTTCCCGAACTGGCCTGTGCGATAGCCTTGCTTCTTCAGCACGACAGCCAGTGTCGGATCGCGCTTGTCGAGCCCGACGGGAGAGCCCGGCAGGCCTACGGTCGTCAGCCCCGTCCGGATCGGCATCTGCCCGGTGATGAAAGCCGCACGACCCGGCGTGCAGGTCGGCTCGGCGTAATGGTCCGTGAAGAGCATGCCTTCCTTGGCAAGCCGGTCAATGCTCGGCGTGGGCACCATCATGCCATGCGAATAGGCACCGACATTGGTGATGCCGACATCGTCCGGCATGATCATGATGATGTTGGGCCGCTGGCTCTGCTGGGCCAGAGCCGGCGGTGCCAAGAGCCCCAGCATGGCCGTGCCGGCCAATGCCAGCATCCCTGGAAGTCTGTAACCCATCTGTCGCCTCCCGTTATTGTGACGTTGAGTCTGATTTCGTCGTGATCAACCGCCCTCGCGGATCACGGTGCGGAACCCGATATGCGCTGTGCCCGAATCCAGGGCTGCCGGCTGCCGCGCGCTCGGGCGATACCGGAAACAGTAATTGTCCGAACAGAGATGCGAGCCCCCCTTGACGACGGCCATTCCGGCCTGCGGGCCACGGAGATCGCGGTAATCGTCCTTGGTCAACTCCCAGACATTGCCCGCCATGTCACTGAGGCCGAAGCCATTCTGGTCAAAGCATCCGACCGGTGCCGTTCCAGCAAAGCCGTCGAGCATCTGGTTGGAAACCGGAAAGCGTCCCTGCCAGACATTGGCCTGCCATTGACCGGACGGCGTCTTTTCCTCGCCCCAGACATATTCCTTCGCCTCGAGGCCACCGCGGGCAGCAAACTCCCATTCAGCCTCGGTCGGCAGGTCCCTGCCGAGCCAACGCGCGTAGGCCATCGCATCGTCCCGCGTGACATGGACAACCGGATGGTTCATCCGATCCGCAATGCTGCTGCCCGGCCCTTCCGGCTGGCGCCACGAAGCACCAGGCCGGTAACGCCACCATGCGCGGAAATCGGCAGGCGATGCGGATCCTTCAGGCTGGTGAAAGACGAATCCGCCGGGTTGCAGCAGTTCCGCGGGCGCCCCGGGATAGCGCGACGCATCGACCGGCTGTTCGGCAACTGTGACGTAGCCGGTTGCATCGACAAAGCGCTTGAACTGGGCGTTGGTCACTTCATGGCGATCGATCCAGAAGGTGCCGACATCTGCCGATCGAGCGGGCCTCTCCTCTGGGAAATGCCGGTCGGACCCCATCAGGAACCGCCCGCCACCGAGCTTGAGCATGCCGGCGCGGTTCGATGGGCCAAATCCTTGCGGAAGCCCAGCGTAGGCGCTGCAACGCCCTTCACCGAAGGCCGTCGATTCCCGCGGCCACAGGGTTGCCATCAGAGCGCCAGCCGCAAGGCCGCAGGCCACTACCAGCAAGCCTGATGTCCTCTTGATGGATCGAAATCGGGTCCGGCTGATCAATGAAAGTCTCCCGGTTGCCCTTTTTAGTTATGCCTGCATCAGTATCAGGCCGGCATAAGTTCTCAATCGTCGACCTGCTCAAATTGAGCACCCTGCGCCACCATAGGCGAGATTCCCGGTGGTTGGACTCAACTTGGGGGCCTTTGGTCTTCGGACATTCTTGAAAGTCGCGGATCCGACCAAAAATTTGCCGATCAACTCTCCACACCCTCCGCAAGAATCAGGGCATCCTCGACATCGACGCCGAGATAGCGAACCGTTGTTTCGATCTTTCTATGTCCCAGCAGGATCTGGACTGCGCGCAGATTGCCGGTTTGCTTGTAGATCAGGGACGCTTTCGTCCGGCGCAGCGAATGCGTGCCATAGTCCTGCGGGCGCAGGCCGATCGCCGTCACCCACTCATCGACCAGCCTCGCATATTGCCTCGTGCTGAGATGCCCGGATGGATCGCAGCGGCTGGGGAAGACGAAATCATCGAGCGTTCCACCGCGTCGTTCGAGCCATGCGAGAAGGCTTGATCGCGCCGGCTCCACAATCTCGAATTGAACAGGTTTCCCGGTCTTCTGCTGGATGATGATTGCACGCGGCTTCACGGAGCCGCCGCTGACGACATCGCCGATCTTCAGTTTCACCAGATCGCAACCGCGCAACTTGCTGTCGATGGCAAGGTCGAGTAAAGCGCGATCCCTGAGCCGCTGCTCGTGGTCAAGGTGGAACCGGATCGCCCAGATCTGCTTCACCTTGAAGGGGCGTTTCGCGCCCACAAGGCGACCGGCATTCCAGGGTTTGCGGTTGTCATATCCGGGGTCAAAGCGGGACCGTCCCATAACGTTCCTCCTCAAAGCCCCTCAGCTGACGACTATTGAGCGCTCGGAATGTGACCGACCGGTTTCTCTAAACGCTCGAATGGAATCGGCGTGGGAGAATGTCGGCTTCCGGGATTTCCCTTGCGCTTGGTGAATGACCGATCTGGGGGCGCTAACCAGACAGGCAGTTTCGCGCCGCCGTTCTGGTCACTCAATGGTAGGTGTGCAGACGCCGAAAGCCGACTTTGATGAGATTCTATCAGCCTCCGGCTAACCGGGGGCGGTTCACCTGCCTGTCCCAGAAGCACCCTGCTTGGAATTGCGAACCGCATTCGATAGCCTATGTTTATGCAGCTCGATCACATTTTCCTTTTTGTCGATGACCTGAAGGCCGCCGAAGCGCTCGGCCAATCGCTAGGCCTTAGCGAGACCTACCGTCGCAATCATGTTGGCCAAGGGACAGCCAACATCTGCTATTGTTTCGAAAACGCCTTCCTTGAACTGCTGTTTCTCACTGACCCATCCGAAGCCAGTTCACCGGTAATCGCCCGGACCGGGCTATTGCAGCGGCATGCTTGGCGCGAACTCGCAACTTGCCCGGTCGGGATTGCGTGGCGACTCGATCGACAGGAACCTCCACCGACGTTTCCAACATGGCAATTCCGCCCGCCATATCTGCCAGAGACCCTACACATCCCTGTCGCGGTCGAAAGCGACGATCTATCAGCTCCGCTACTATTTCAATCTCCGGGCACCGAACCTCCTATAGACTGGCCGCTCGAACGGCGTGGCATGTTGCAAAAGGGGGCTGGGCTGCGCCGCATCATTGAGGTTCTACTGACAAGCCCCGAAGGGTTTAGACCGGGCCCTGTTCTAACCACTGTGCTTGCGACCACCGGCTGCGTGCTCGAAGAGGGAAGTAGCCGCGAGTGGAGTGTGCGCCTTATCCTTAGCCAAGACATTGGAGGTGATACAACCTTGGCGATCAGAAGTTAGGGGTGCCAACACCTCCGAGATAAACGGACGGCCTAGGTGAAGATTTCTTGAATTATGCAACGCCGGCTCCGCGCCCGCATTGCGGTCGTCCAAGGCTGCACGGTCGGAGACCGGAACCGAACGTTCCGAGGAGCCTGACAGTGCTGGCGAATGACCAAAGAGGTACCGTGCTTCGGGCACAGTGGGACATCATCAGCCAACTTCATGCTGCGATCATATCGACGTTCTGGTCCTCCCAGCGCAAGCCAGTCCGATACCTCGTTTTCACCCGGCCTCCTTCCAAAGCAAAAAGATGAAGCCAGCCATTTTCAAAAAGTTGGCGAACCGTTTCGTGCTCACGCAGGACCGCAATGATTGCCTCTGTCGGTGCTTCAACCATCACCGACAACCGCAGCGCATCATGTGCCGCTTTCGCACCGTCATGGACACTCTGCCAGGGCAGCCCGGGGCGCAGTGTGCCCCCGTTGCCTTCCACCACGCCGATCCCGCCGACCACGTTGTGGATCAGCTTGTTGCCCCCGCCAAAAAGCTCCGGGGCAATGGTCGAGCCGTAATATTGCAAGCTGATCCAGCTGGCCACCACGACGGGCGCGGTGAGGATCAGTTCCAGTGTCGCAAAGTCCCTGTCTGCCTTCCAGTCATAATTGTGCAGGAAGGCGCGGCCTGAAAGGTCACGGCCGGCCGTGGCGTCCCGCGGTGCGGCGATAAAGGCGGCACAGCCAGCTAGGCCCCATTCCGGCCGGACTTCCGCCCAATCGGTTGCCCGGCGCAAGAGGCTGGCTGCCGCTGCGCCAGGCAGTTTCGGCGCCCGCTCGGCTCGCGCTTGGGCGCCGGCCTTGGCAAGCCATGTCTTCGCCCGCGCTATGTCGGTAACATGATCCGGCGCGGAGGTATCAGCATAAAGCGTGACAGTGTCAGTCACTGTATCATGCAAACCTGCCATGAAGTGGGTGTCTGCCGGCAGGATGATGCCATGCGCCGGCAGCCCTGCTCGGGTTTCGGGATCATTGAGGAGCGCGGCGAGCAGCCGCGACGAAACCTCGCCGGTCTGGCCGCAGCAGGCCCCGCAATGATAGGCGCTCCGGTGCGGGTTGTTCCGCAGCTGGGCACCGTGGCCGATCAGCAGCACGAGCCTCCCATGCCCGGTCGTCATGCTCATGGCCCGGAGGATAGTTGCAGCGGTCTGGGCTTTTTGTTCCGCCGTGAACCGCCCTTCGATACGCGGCAAGGGTTCGGCCGCCGTGCCGTTGCCACCCACGCCGAGCGAATCGCAGACCAGTTTGGCGCCATAGGCTGGACCGGCGGCCTCGACGAAAGCGAAAGACGAGACGGCCGCTTGTCGGAACCGGCCCCAAGCGCGGCTTGCCCGGGCCCGGATCCGGGTCGCCGCTTCGGTGGTCTGATCGACATGGCTCGTCGCCACCAGTGCCGGTTTGAGAAGGGCAGGAAGATGGGCGGTCACTTCATCGGTACCTTGCGGCCGATGGCCGAGCGGCAGTCCGAAAAAACCGGCAAAACCTGCGGTTTCGATGCCGACGTCCTGGCTTTCGAGGGCCCGCCGGAACACTTCGGACCGGACATCGATGCAGAAGACCGCCTGCAAGTTGGGCCTCGTGGTCCGGGTGACGGGGCCAGACAAGGCCGCCGCCAGCTTCCGCTGATGGGCACGCTCAGCGGCATCCTGCAAGATTGCGTCGATCACCTGGTCGGCATCAGGCCGGATTGGCTCGGCATGGGCATCAACCGCCTTCTGCCATGTCGCGCTGATCGAGGGCGCATGTGCCAGCAGCGCTTCTTCCCAGATCAGCCGGATGGCCAGAAGATCGGTCAACGTCGTGTCGCCACCCCCGGCCAGTTCGGCTTTCCATAGCAGCCAGCGCGCATGCTGGGCCCAGCCGCCCAGATCGATGAGAAGCCTGTGGAATACGGTTTCAGCCGCTTCCGCTGTCAGGTTGAGAGTCTCCGCTGCCCGCAGGATAGCCCGATCCGGCGTATCAGGGGCTTCGACGACATGCGCACAGAAGCCAGCAAGCCCGGCAATTTCAGGTGTAAGATCATGCGTTGCCCATTCCCGCCAGGCCGCATAGGCACCATGACCGGGCCTGGGTGTCCACAAGGCCTGGCCGCGGTCGAAATGGCCTGCCGCCCACAGGCCGAAGCTGCGGCTGACCACGGCAGGCCAATCGGTTCCTGTCATTTTGGCGGCGAGATCGGCCACGCTCGGCAAGGGCTGGGAGAGCCGCCCGGGTTGCCCCATGCTTGATTTCAGAAATTCCATCGTCGGCGGGGCCAGCGGCGAGGTGCAGGCGGCTAACGCATCCGCAAGATCGGTATCCGTGATGTCGCCGGCATCGATCAGCTGCGCATATTCCTTCCGCGCTCTGGTCAGCCGAATTCCTGCAACCCGGCTCAATCTGGCCGAGGCATGGGCCAGATCTTCGCCGATTTGGCCAAGGAAGGGGTTCACCGCCACCGTGGCATCCAATGGGAAGGCGGGGGGAATGGCACGCCCGGCCGCTTCCGCTGCATAGATGATCTGGTTGATCCGGTTCGGGGCAATCTGCATTGAGGTCGCGAACATGGGAAGCTCCTTCCGGTGGGGATCAGGGCGAGGTGCGGAAGCCGCCGATCATTCGATCGAGGACGGCATTGAGGTAAAGACCGTTGGCAAGGTGGACCCGCAGGCCCGCTGTTGCCGGATGGTGCGCCCAGAGCGGGAACAGCGCCTGGGCACCCGCGACGAGACCGAAGGACAGCACAGCGAGGACAATCAGCGCCCATTCCAGCGGCCCGGGTGCCGGGGCGGGGGGCAGGGTCGGGCCCCAGATCGCCTGTGCCACCACCTGGAAGCCGAAATAGGCGAGGGCGGCAGCCAGCGAGGCCCGGACGGTCCGCACTGTCAGCGCCCCCGGCGCGGCATCGGCCATCCCCTGCGCGATCAGATAGGACACGCCGAAGATCAGCATTGTGCCGAGCGCCACGGCCTGTGGTGATTTCGGGGCAATGACAAACGAGAAGGCAAGCGCTACGACGCCGTAGAGCGCCAGCGCCAGCGCGAAGGACTTGGCCACCGCACCAAGCCCCGGCACGGCAACGAGCCCCGGCTTGCGGATGGCATTCACGGCCATCACCGCACTGCCCGAACCCAGGAAGGCTTGGGCCTTGTAGAGCGAATGCGCAACGATGTGGAGCAGAGCCAGCGGCCACAGCCCGAGGCCACATTGCAGCAGCATGAAGCCCATCTGCGCCACGGTTGACCAGGCAAGCGCTGTCTTGACCGCGCTCTGCGTCAGCATAACCACACCACCGAACAGCGCCGTAAGGCCGCCGACCATCACCAGCGCAGCCATCGCGCCGGGGCTCTGCTGCACCAGACCGGCCAGCGTGATCAGGAGAACGCCGCCGGAATTGATGATGCCAGCATGGAGAAGTGCAGAGACCGGCGTGGGGGCTTCCATCACCTCGGTCAGCCAACCGTGGAGCGGAAACGAGGCTGTCTTCAACGCTGCGGACAAGACCAAAAAGGCTACCGCAATCTGGCCGCCCATCGAGAGGCCGACGGCGGCCCTCTGGTTGATCGTCGCGATGTCCAGCGTGCCGAAGGCGTTCCAGAGAAGGGCTGTCGCGATGATTAGCGCGGCATCGCCCGCACCCCAGACTCGGCTGAACTTGGCGGCAGCTCGCCTGGCCTCCGCGCGGTCGGGATAGAAGAGCAGCAATTGCCGCAGCACGATGCCGATGGCCACAAAGGCCGCAGCAAGGATGGCGAGGTTGGCAGCCTGAACAAGCAACAGCACAACCGCAATGCCGGCCAACGTCAGCGCGTGGAACATGCCTTCCCGCGCCTCGCCGTCCAGATAGCGCCGCGCGTAGCGCACCACGACCCAGCCGACGAAAGCCACGAGGAGCACCATGGTCAGGCTGATCGTGTCGAGCCGGAACAATGGCAGCCCGCCGATGTGCAGGGTCGCCTTGCCGGATACCCACAGTTGGGCCATGCCGGCGAAGCCAAGTCCGGCAGCCGCCAATGTCGCGGCTTCCGCCAGGGCAGGAAGTCGGCCGGGACGCCGACCGGGACGCGACAGGCAAAGACCGGCCATGGCCAGCAGCACCAGTGGCGCGAGCAAGGTCACGGGGAAGGCGGAGAACAGCAGCGGACTGGTCATGACGGCTATCCTCTCGGCGTCAATCCATCTGAAGAGTGATTGGGCTTCTAGCGCTTGCCGAAATTCCAGAAAATTACATATAATAGAGAAAATCATTCGATTTAATAGAACAATGGCTCAACTGAACCTGCATCACCTCCGCCTGTTTCGCGCCGTCGCCGGTGATGGCACGCTGACGGGCGCGGCCCGCCGGCTCAACCTGTCGCAATCTGCGCTTTCCACCCAGCTGAAGGCGCTTGAAGCCTCGCTAGGTCACGATCTTTTCGAGCGTCGCGGCCGTGGCCTTGTGCTGACAGAGGCGGGGCGCATTGCACTGGATCATGCTGAGGCCATCTTCCGCACCGCAGATGATCTGACTGCGACATTGCAGGAAACCGGCCGTGTCCGCCGTGCCCTTCGTGTCGGCGCCCTCGCCACCTTGTCCCGAAATTTTCAGATGCAGTTTCTCGCCCCGCTGATCGGCCGGAGCGATGTGGAAGTCGTGCTCCGGTCGGGCAGTCAGGCGCATTTATTGCGTGGTCTGGAGAGCCTTGCACTGGATGTGGTGCTAACCAACCTTCCGCCGGCACGCGACGCCGCTAGTTCGTGGCTGGTACATCGGCTTGACGAACAGCCGATCGGCCTGATTGGCACACCGGATCGTGTCGGTCGCCACGGGCGTCAACTGCGAGACTTGCTGGCGACGGAACCTCTGATCCTGCCGACACCGGAAACAGCCTTGCGAGCGGCGTTCGACGCGCTTGTCGCCCGCTTAGCCGTAACGCCAACCATCGCTGCCGAGGTGGACGATATGGCTATGATCCGCCTTCTCGCGAGGGCCAACGCCGGCCTGGCGATCATTCCTCCCATTGTCGTTCGTGATGAACTCGAACTGGGGACACTGGTGGAATTAACTCGGTTTGAGGGCATCGTCGAAACGTTCTGTGCCGTCACGTTGGCGCGCCGATTTCCAAATCCATTGATCGACGTTGTCCTAAAGTCTTGATCAGAGCCAGATAATATTACCGTGCGAAGATTATATAATGTCGGCGCCTCTACGACAGCCACCTCGTGATGCATTGACAAAAACTGCCCGTCTGATCCAAGCTATTTCTGTCAAATTTCTACCATTCCGCTTTCGGCCCCTGAGCGGTCGACGGATTTGCCTCGGGAAGACCCAAAGAAGCAGCCGGATTTACGACTGCGTCTCACAGATTGTCCGTCCACGGCTTTGCAACGTTCTCCAGAGTCCTGGCGACAGCCCATACGCTTTGCGGAACTGGCGTGTCATGTGGCTCTGATCGGCGAAGCCGGCCTCGCAGGCGGCTTCGGCGAGACTGGCGCCGCGCCGGATCGCTCGCCGAGCCTGATCCAGCCGGCGCATGGTGAGATACCGGTAGGGGCTTGTGCCGAAGACCGCGCGGAACTGGCGGGAGAGGGTGAAGCGATCAAGCCCGGTCTCACCTTCCAGTGCCTCTGAATGCACTGTTTTCCCCGCCATCTCATCTAGCAGCGCACGTGCCCGCTCAACTGATCGAAGACAGGGCTTGGTCCGCCGTCGTACTGGCTGCGACGGGTCTCGACCGGTGAGCGCATCCGCGAGATCGGTCAGCAATTGATGTTCCTGGAGATCTTCCATCGGCGTATCGAGATCATTGAGCGCGAGGCACAACGCCCGCATCAGCCGGGGATCCGCCATCACTGCGTCCGTTGTGAAAGGCAACGGTGCCGTCGGGTCGGGCATCGCGGCTCGTAGCAGGGCGGGTTCCACGTAAGCCATGCGATAGCGGAAACCGTTGGTATCGCCTGCGCGCCCATCATGCAGTTCGTCCGGATGGATCACGATCGTGTCGCCGGTCAGGCTTGTGGTGGTCTGCCCGCGATAATCGAAGCGCTGCACGCCATTGAGGGTAAAGCCCACGGCGTAAGTGTCATGCCGATGCGGGTCATAAGCGTGTCCGCTGAAATACGCCTCGATCCGCTCGATCCGGCCCGGTGCGCCATTGCGGATCCAGCCCCCCGGTGGAAGATCCTGGCCGTCCGATGTGCACGATCGTTCAAGACTTGAACCTTTTCCGCCGTGCATATCCCTCGTCATGCAGAACGATATCCCTGTTGCCTTTGACACACGGATCGCCATCCTCCTTCATGAGGATCTCGCGACCTGGCAGAAACTGAACGTCACCGCCTTCCTTGCAGGCGGCCTCGGTGGTTCCGACCCTGCGCTGATCGGCAATTCCTATCATGACGCCGACGGAACACGCTACGGGGCGCTGATCGTGCAGCCGATCCTGATCTTTGCGAGCGACGCAGAGGGATTGATGCGTGCCCATGCGACCGCGTTGGCTCGTGGCGCGAACCTCTTCATCTACACCCGCGAGATGTTCTCGACCGGGCATGATGCGGCGAACCGGGCCGCAGTCGCGGCGGTGCCTCGCGCTGATCTCGATCACGGCGGGATCGCGCTTCGCGATTCCAAGGCAACGGTTGCCAAAGTCACCAAAGGCCTGAAACTGCACCCCTGAGGATGCCATGCCGGATCTGCTGAGCCTCGATGCTGCCTTCGCCGACATCACCGAATACTGGTCGCCCCGCGTGATCGCGGTCGCGAACGGCCAATATCTCAAGATCGCCCGGGTGAAAGGTGAGCTTGTCTGGCATGCCCATGCCGACGAGGACGAGTTGTTCATGGTGCATCGCGGCGCGTTCGGGCTAAAGTTCCGCGATGGTCGCGACATCCAGCTCCGGCCAGGCGATGTCTTCGTCGTGCCACGCGGCGTGGAGCATTTTCCTTACGCTGAGGAAGAGACAGAGGTGATCTTCTTTGAGCCCGCTGCCACCAAACACACGGGCGATGTGATCAGCGAGAAAACCCGCTCGATTGAGGAGCAAGTGCGGCACTTCTCGCGCCCAATTTGAATATTCAGAATTTCAGCTTAAAGTTTACGCTTCTCCAGCTGCAAATGACGGAAATGGCAGCGCGAAGCAGTCCAAACCATGCCGCGTGGCTACTCCCTTGCGATCAACTGCATGCTGCGGATTTCCACGCTGCCGTCCCCTATCCTTTCCGTCACGAATTCCACCTGAAACACATCGCGCATCGCGTGGGAGGCGATAACCTCCGCGCTGCTGCCCATCGCCATGAGGCGGCCGTTCTGAAGCAAAGCAATCCTGTCTGCCAGGCGCGCAGCCATGGGTAGATCATGCAGCATCAGGATGGTCGTGAGCCTCCTCTCCCGCGTCAGGCGCGCGAGCAATTCAGCCACTTCGAGCTGATGTCTGATATCCAGCGCGCTGAAGGGCTCGTCGAGCAGCAGCACACACGGATCGCTGGCCAGCGCCTGTGCCAAGAAAACCAGCTGCCTCTGTCCGCCCGACAGCGCCGCCAGATCGCGCATCGCAAGATGAGTGATGCCAATTTCGTCGAGCACGCTTTCGGCTGAAGCAAGATCCTCATCGGTCACGCGTAATCCCAGCCGCCCCAGCCGGCCAAGCAGCACGGTTTCGAGCACGGTCAACGCTGCGCGGCTGTGATGATCCTGCGGCATGTAGCCAATCTCGGAAGGCCGCTGGATCGCATCGTCAAACCGCACCGCTCCTGTATGCGGCAGAATGCCGGCAATCGCCTTCACCAGCGAGGATTTGCCCGAACCATTGGGACCCAGCACGCCAAGGATCTCCCCCGGCATAGCCGCAAGGCTCACGCCATCCACCGCGATCTGCCGGCCATAGCGGATGCCCAGATCCTCCACCTCCACCCTCACCAGAAGGCCCTCCGGTTCGCGAGAATGAGCCAGACGAAGAAGGGCACGCCGATCAACGCGGTTACGATGCCGATGGGAAAAATCGCGCCGGGCATGATCATCTTGCTTGTGACCGATGCGAGCGAGAGCGTGAGCGCGCCAAACAGGGCCGAGCCCGGCAACAGCGCGCGTTGATCCTCGCCCACGAAAATGCGCGCGACATGCGGCGCCACGAGCCCGATGAAGCCGATGGTGCCCACGAAGGCCACGGCCACGCCCGTGAGGATCGAAACCAGCACGAAAGCGCGGAGACGCAGGGTGCCGACCCTTACGCCGAGCCCCGCCGCGCGCTCATCGCCAAGCTTCAGGGCGGTGAGCTTCCATAGGTCCCGCATCATCAAGGGGATGGACCCGGCGAGCACGATCGCGATGATCGCAGTCTTGGGCCAGGTCGCCTTTTGCAGACTGCCGAACAGCCAGAAGACGATGGACTGAAGGGCTTCGGGCGAGGCTATGAATTGCAGCAGCGCGAGCAAGGCCTGAAACAGGAAGAGCATCGCAATGCCCGCCAGCACGAGCATTTCCGGCGTCGCTCCGCGCGCCCTCCCGATGAAATAGACGCCAGCGCAGGCAATGCCCGCGAAGATAAAGGCATTGAGCGGAATAGCATAGGACTCGGGGACGGGGATCGCCGCGCCCAAGAGGATCACGAGGCCAGCACCAAAGCCGGCCCCCGCCGAAACGCCCAGCGTGTAGGATGATGCCAGCGGGTTATTCAGGATCGTCTGCATGATGACGCCCGAGAGTCCGAGGCACGCTCCGACCAAAAGCGCGATGACTGCCACGGGCAAGCGGATGTTCCAGACGATCGCATCAATCGTGGAATCCTCCGTCAGGCGGAAGACCGAGGCCGCGACCTGCCCCAGCGGTAATTGCGCCGGCCCGGTCGCGACATCGAGAAGAAAGCTCAACAGCAGCGCAAGCGTGGCGACGGCCAAAACCATCAAGCGGCGCAGCACAATCCGGCGATAGGCGGATGTGAGCGCATCCGCCTTCTCGCCCACAGCAGGGGCAAGCATCGCCATGGTGTTACGGCTTCAGCGGCAGGAACCACGTGCCGGAATATTCCACCGGCAGATATTTTGCGTGGTAATCGCGGAAGCTCTTCTCGGGGTCCACATCGGCAAAGGCCTGGGGGTAGAGGCGCTTTGCGATGTATTGCATGGCCACGAAATCGAAGAGCGTGCGGCAGAGGCCGTGCTCGACGGCGTTCACATTGCCGCTCTGCACCGCCTTGAGACCGGCCCAGCCGGGCCGGCCGGCATAGGCTGCGAGTGCGGCCCGAATAGCATCGGGCGTTGCGTCATAGCCCGTGCGAACCGCCTTTGGCCTGTTCACCCAGGAGGAGCCCGCGAGCAGGATGACATCCGGGTTCTCGGCAATCACCGCTTCGGCATTGAGCGGGGCCCAGGCGCCGGGAATACGGCCCGTCGCGAGGTTTTCCGCGCCAAGCGTGGTGATGATCTTGCCCCACATCGTGTTGTTGTAGGTGTTGCCGATCGTCTCCGCGCCGTCGCGCGCGAGTTCGACATAGACCTTCTTCTTCGCGCCTGTCTGCGCCTTGGACACGCGGGCCAGAATATCCTTGTATTGCGTCTCGTAGAGGGTCGCGAGTTCTTCCGCGCGCGCTTCCGTGCCCATCACCTTGCCGATGGCGCGTGTGGAAGCGAGATGACGAGCCAGATCCTGCGCGTTGTAGTCGATCACGACGATGGGAATACCCACGGCCGCGATCTGCTCCATCTGGGTTTTCATGGAGGAGAATCCCCACTCGGACATCAGCACCACATCGGGCTTAGCGGCGATGACCTTTTCGGCGGAAAAGGTGTTGTCCTCGACATGTCCGACATCCGGCATAGCCTGTAGGTTGGGGATCACCTTGGAATAGCGCGCGAAAATGGCCGGGCGCCAGCCCGCCCAAGGCTCGCGCGACATGGCCACAACCTTCTTCCAGCCATCCACGCCGGCAATGGCCGTGAATTCCTCATAGTTGAAGGTGGCGACCACCCGACTGACGGGCGTATTGATCGTCACCTTGCGGCCCAGCGCATCGGTGACTTCGAGAGGCGCCGCGAAGGCGGGCGCGAGCGAAAAGGCCGCAAGAGCAGCCAGAAACGTTCTTCTGAACATGATCAGATTCCATCGTAAGACTGAGAGCGCGCTGGCACGAGGCCGGCACGGCGATTGATCCGCCGGTCAGACGGATGGGCTCAGGCGATGGAAACGGGAGGCGCGCGCGGTTGGAGAACCGTTGTCAGCGCTGGCGGCGGCGCTCTACTTTGCGGCAGGGCATGATCGATCTGCGATGAGCGGGCTTCCGCCGGCAGTTCAAACGTGAAGAATGAAATGACCAGAGCAGGCGCATCCAGGGCAACGAAGCGGAGCCCCGGCAGGCAGCATTCAAGCCCGTGGCCATGCGACAGTTTCCGCTGGCCCGGTTCTTCATGGCCCGGCGCACCATCACTGAGGCAGATGACGCCAAGCACGCCATCTAGCCTTGCATGCTCCGCAGCCTGCGTCCGCAGAAACGGGCTCGCGAGAGACTGGATCAGAACCGCATAGGCAACGAACAGCCCCACGACAAAGCGTCGTGTCTTCTGCCATTCCTCGTTGACGCCACTCGAAGCCGGCACAAATCCCTCCAGCGCTTCTGGGTTGTACTGATCACAGGGAGCCACGAAAGGCAATGGCGGCCAGATTTCCAATTCCAGCGTCTTGGAAAGCTAAGATATGTGGCCTGGAATCAGGAATGTTCACCTCGGCTTCTCCATGTCCGGTTTTGGAGAGTGTAGGCTTATATGGCCAACGACCGAAACGGGGGCGGAAGCGGACAGAAAGGGTCTGGTCCTCAGGCGGAGGAACGATATCGTGTCCGCACTGTGTCCGTCGCCTTCCCGGTTTCGAACGACAGTTCGTGCCTTGTTCCGCCGTCGAATGCGCATTCTGCTCCGACTGCTCCGGGCCGGAGCGTGTGCGGCTTGCTTTCCTAGGCGACGCGAAGCTGCCTTTAGCCAAATCTGGCTCCTGCCCTGGTAAAGGTATAGCCGTTGGCCATGACGCCCTCGTCCACGGCATCGTCCGATATCTGGTACTCGTATTCATGCTCTAGTTGCCGGTATAGCCACCGCGCGAGATCGCGCAGGGCTTCGGAAACGGTCTCCTCGGCATTGGGTGTCGGCGGCTGATATCGGTCACCGCTCCGCTCAATCGAAATCTCCATTGAGTGCTCGTGGTAGTATCGTCCCCGATGGGTGAGCCGGGCTTCGAGGTCGTAGAGGTTCTTGCGCTGGATCTGTTGCAGTTGGTCGGCGATAGCAGCCAGCCGCTCATCCCGAGGCGCATAAGCGCGGATTTCGCGCGCCGCACCCTTGCGATAGCTGTACCTACCTTCGAAGCACGCCCCATCGCCCTGGCTCGAAAAGCCCGAGAACCAGATGCAGGGCTTCTGGCGGATACCCCCGCCGTAGAGGCGGACGGGTCGGGTTGCGAGATCCACACCGAGGATTTCGCAGATCCGCTCGAAATCCTCGAAGATGCACTCGTGCCAGTCATCATGGGGTAGGCCTTCGCGATACCAGTTGCGAGCGCGCTCCCTGGCGCGCTCGTCGAGTTCGTCGAAGGTGTACACAGTGGTTTCGATCACCTCAGGCATGGGGGAGCTCCCGGATCGGGGAATGGGGATCAAGGTCCACTTCTATCTTTTGCGTCCGCCCCATCCAGGGCGCCGGCTGGATGGCCCGGACCCAGTCGGCAAAGCTCGGGATGAAGCCGAGATCCTCGGTGACATGCTGTTCGCCCACCCAGCGCGTCGGGATGATGCGGCCCGATGAAAGCGTGATCGTCATGCCGAAGATCGTCTCGGCCATGAAGATGCCCTCGGCATGATGGCGAAGCGCCCGGTGGCGAAAATCCGCGATGATCTCCTTGGAGGCATCGAACCAGGCGTGGATAGCGAGATAATCCTCGACGCGGCCGCCCCATTTCTTCTGTGAGGAGAGAGCGTGGTGATAGGGATGAGCCATGGCCACCTCCGCTCAGAACGTGTGGGAATAAAATTCGGAGGCGGTGATCCGTTCGTTGTAGTCGAGGCGGATCTCGAGAGCAGGGACGTCGAAGACGAACTCACCATACGCGCCCTCGTTGTTTTCCCAGCCGCCGTGGGTTTCGCTCAGGGCGTCGTAGACGAGATGTTCGATCGCCTCGGTCACGATCATCGAGCGGGGTTCCGGTTCGGGCCTGCCCCAGACAATGGCAACGATGGCGATGGTCTCTAGCGGGAGGGACACCTCTGCACCGGAGGCGGCTCGAGCATCGATACTCTCGATCTGGCCGCTGTCGCCATAGCCGTCGAACGAGACGGTGACGGTCTTGATCCCAGCGCCGGCAAGCGCCGCAAAGACGGCGGCCTTGTTGGCAGGGCGAAGGCTCGCCCGAGCGGCATTCTCCGCCGCCAATTGGGATATGATGTCGGCCATGGTGACGGGCAACACGACGAGAGGTTTGTTGTCGGGGTCGGGATTGGTCGGCTGATTGGACATTTGAGGTCTCCTGAACGGGAATAGCCCGGCGCGAGCTTGTCTCGGCCGGGCAGGGAAGGGGATGGGGCTGGTGGTTATTCCGCGGCGACAGCGTGCGCAGCGGATTGGGGCAGTGTCTCGCGCAGGAAGGCCGGGAGTTCGACGGGATGATCATCCTCTTCCGCGACTGCCCGATCGCTCGTTATGGTCGGCAGCACGTCTGTCGCCAACGTCATCTGCGGAGGCACCGTATCCAGTGAGGATCGCAAGGGCTCGGGCAGCCAATTTGCGCCGGCGACGAGCCGTTCGGCCTCGATCGCCATATCGGACTTCTTGAGACGATCGATCATCTGAGCATGCGCGTCACCCTTCACCTCTCGAACCGTCGAGAGGATCTGCGCCTTCGTCACCTTCCCGAAATAGCTCTTCGCGGTCGCGGACCAATGCCGGCGCATGTCGAGCCCGAGGTGATCGGCGAGGCGATCGGCATGCGCGAGTTCCCGCGTCCGGCGCACATGCGGAAGACGGAGCGCGTTGAGACCCGTCGAGACACACCAGGCAAAGAGCGCCGCCAGAGAATCCGGGTCAAAGCCGACGAGCGTAGCCCAGAGATCTCCAGGGTCCTTCGGCAGCATCCCCGCCCAGCGCGTCTGTCGCGCCTCCATCCGTGCGGCGATCTCGCTTTGGCCGAGATCGGGCGCCTGCGTGTCGAGCGTCGTCGGACGAAGATCGATCTCGAGACAGGTGTCGGCGCCGGCAAAGCGATAGAAGGTCTTGAGTGCCAGCGCATGGGTGAGGGCAAGAAGTGCGGTATCCGGGTCGTCGGCCAGTGCCTCACGCAAGGCGATGGTCCGATAGGCCGTGAGTTCGGCAACGAGACGATCAGACAACCGAGTATGGGATTCCACGCCCTCGGCATCCTCCTCCGATCCGGGCTCAAGTTGATTGTCCGTGGCAGCGCTCGACATCGCACTCTCGCCTTGCCTCACCGCGCCGTCAGCAGAATTTGGTGGCAGGGACGTCCGATCCTCCGGCCGGACGAAACCGCGTTCGATGCGCAGGCGCCCGTCATGCTCGATGCTCAAGAAGACACCGGCGTGTCCGATCTCGTCCGTGAGAAAGGATTCCGGGCGTTCATCGATGCTGGCCATGATCGCTTCGAGATCAGCCATCCGCTCGTCAATCTCGTCGGGGAGTTCTTCAACGCCCTCGTATTCTTCGGAGAGGGTGTTGTACGCCGCAAGCGCCGCGGCGTAGCGCGCCTGCTCCTCGTCCGTGACCTCAGCCGGGGTGGAGGAGAGCCGCGTCAATCCGTTGAGATGCCCATAGGGGAACTGCAGCGCGGTCTCGACCCATTTCCAGCCCTCGGCGCGGATTTCCGTTGCGGCTCCCGCGAGCTTGTCGGTGGCCAGTCGCTCAAGAAGGGCGACATCATGATACCAACCGCCGCCATCCTCCGAGAAGAGATCACGCAGGATGATGCCGCCGGCGGCTTCATAGGTCTCGGCACCGACGAAGAGGACGCGGCGATCATTTCCCTTGACCGCGCCTTCGGTGAGAAGGCGGCGGATCGTGTAGGGCTCCCTGGAATAGCCATGCCGGATCTGCTCCCAGACCGCCTCCTGACGCGGGTGATCGCAGGTGACGCAGAAGGCCATGAGCTGATCGAGCGTCATCTCGTTCTCGGCATAGGCTGCGAGCAGCACGAGGCTTGCCGAGGCGAGCTTGAGGCGCTGGCGCACAATCTGCGGGGTCACAAAGAACCGCGCCGCGATGTCCTCGACGGACAGACCCTCGTCATCCGCCAGTGCCTTGAACGCACGAAACTGGTCGAGCGGATGCAGCCCCGCGCGCATCATGTTCTCCGCGAGCGAATCCTCGACCTCAATGCCGGACGCTTTGATCAGGCAGGGGATGGGATGATCCGGCGCAATTCGACCTTCGACGCTGAGTTTCTGGAGCGCCGCCAGACGTCGCCCCCCAGCCTGAACCGCGAATTGACCGGTCTCCTGACCGGCCTCATCGGTCACGGGACGGACGGAAAGGGACTGGAGAAGGCCACGCCGCGCGATATCCTCGGCCAATTCGCTGATACTCGCGCCCGATCCAATCCGCCGGACATTGGCGCCAGAGGCTAAAAGCTGACACAGCGGGATTTCCAGAGGCGAGGCCAGCGCGCTGATCGCAGAAGGTGTTTCAGGGGTACACGGGGTCGTTTCGGTCATCACCGTTATCTCCACGACGGCCGGGGAAAACCTCTCTCTTCCCCTTTCAAACCGTCACAGAACCCCGCCCACTCTCTCCCTCCGGCCATGCGTCAGGTGACGCACGCCCATGTGAAAAGGTTCACACGCAATCTAATATATTGCAGATTGTATTATTCTTGCGGCTCTGCCATCCCTCGCGGCTTCCACAGCAGGGCATGCGAATCGGGGGAGAAGAATGCCGGACCAATCGCTGGAGGACGCCGTCCCGGAGCGGGCGTCGATCGGATTTATCGTCGCCTACCTGAAGACTCGACCCAACGAGAACGTGAAGGACCTCATCGGTCGACGGATTGCAACAGGCGTCTTCCGCGGCGATACGGATGAAGTGGTCTACTGGGCGGCCGTTCACCACGCGTATCGGGGAAAGCCGCTCGAAAACAACCTCAGACAGGAAGTTCTCGCCTGCCTTTGTGATCCTGCTGCCAACGATGCTTGAAGAGGGTCACCCCGCTTCTGGTGGCATCGCCGCCTGCATGCAATCCACAATCTGCAATTCGTTATACACTATTCAGTTGCGGATTGTGCAATTTGCATGCGACCCTTGATCGTCTCTCAATCGATCAACTTCAGGCAGGCACATGGCTCCCAAAGCCGGGCGCGGCAGGACGGCAGAAAAGACACTCGCATCTGTTCTCGGAATCCGGCTCGAGCAGATCGCTGCCGAGCATGATGACTTGTCTGCGTTCCTCGCCCGAGTCGGGATCTCACCGGGGACCTACTACCTTCTCGTCAAGGGTGACGCGAACCCGACCCTTGATACACTCGAACTGATCGCCAAGGGTCTCGGCCTCTCAGTCTGGGAACTCCTCGGGCTCAACGATGGCGACGTCAAGAAGGCGCTCGACGCCCGCGACATCGATCTCGAGGCCATTCGGGCAGCCAGCCGTGCCCGAGTCGAGGCCCTCACGCAGCTTGAAAGCCAGCGGGTGGAGTTTCGGAAAAAGTCTGCAGGGCAATCGGGAAAGTCGACACACAAGGGCTAAGGCAGCCATGTTCAACACAGTTCTCTTTTGTTGAACATGCGGCGCACCGCACTGTTCATGCTCTCGGCAAGACTTCGACGCTCGCGGCTTCGCAGGCCATGACCAACGCTCGATCCAGCGTCACCAAGGGCAGTCTCTTGCGCTGCGCCAATTCCAGATAGGCGGCATCATACACCGTCAGCCCATGGCGATCAGCAAGCTGCAAGGTCGCCTTCCAAGCGTGCTGCTCCGTTTCTGGGTCGATAGCGATACCGAGAAGGCCAAGGTCGGCAAGCGCGTCATCCCGCTGCTTGATCGTTATTCTCTCCCGGCGCACCGCCACACTCAGGATATTGGCGACTTCGAGCAGCCATAGTCCAGGAACGATGGCACCCTGCTCGGCGACATGATCGAAAATGCTCTCGATAGCAGGCGTTGTTTCGTCATCGAAAACCCAAGCCAGCGTTGCCGAACTGTCGAGCACAAAACTCATCGACGACCTTCGGACTTGAAAGCAACCCATTCTTCTGCGGTCGGCATGGACTTGGCTCGATCGGATCGTCGCGCCCTGATGCGGGCAACAGCTTCACGGGCAGCGCTCCGGTCGCGCGCCTCGATCTCGGGAATAAGACGCGCAATGGGCTTGCCATGACGTGTGATCACGACTTCCTCGCCTCTCTGAACGCGATCCAGCAACGTGCCGAGCGTGTTCTTTGCTTCAAAGGCGCCGATCTCCCGCATACTGATCTCCAAACCAGCTTACCTAGCTTAAAATAGCCTTCCGATGCTGTTCGTTCAAGCGAATACATTTCAGAAGGCGGACACGAATCCCGTTGGCAAGTGCAGCCATTCTTTGCCATTTTCGGAGCGGGGAAGAGTGTTCACCATCGCTAACATGCACTTATTGTTGCCAAACTTGATAAAGGATTGGGGCGAGCCCTGCCGGTCAGTCAAACTTGGCCCCGGCGTCACCCAAACGTTTTTTTGTTGCCGGCATACGCTGCAAAGTCGCCTGCAGACGTTTCTGCCAGTTTGCGCCGCGCGATGACGCATCCTCAATGGCTTCGAGCAAATCATCCGGTCGCAACTCGGCCAGAATATCGATCAGATAGTGAGCCTGCGCTCGATCCTTCATCGCTTTCAGGCTCTCCGATCCCTCCCGGCGACGATCCGCCACGATCAGCTTGTGGATTGCAAACCGTTCAGGGCGAGGAACCTGTACCAGCACGCCGGACCGGTAGACGACAGCAACCTTTATCGGGTCCGCTATCAGGTAGTTCAGATAGTGGAGCGACTGCGCATGGACGCCCAGCGCCGCCAAAGGCCTGATATCCTCAGCCGCCTCGAAGGACGGCGTCAGGAATTCCAGCAGCAATTCGCTTCGACTTTGCTTCCAGCGCCAGACCTTGTCACGCTCCAGGGAAGGCACCGCGTCAAACTGGAACTCGGCAAGAACCTCGGTAAGCGGCTCCGAGACAATGTCATCAAGGGCAAGCGACAACCGCTCGAAACTCGCGATATCGATGTCATTGGTCTGTGCGGCCTGATCAAACGCATACTGCACACCCAGTTCACCTTCATATAGGCGGAACGCCTGTGTGCCGACGATCGTGCCGCCGAGCCGGAACACGCCAGCCTTGCTCATGGCATTCAGGAGGGAGCCCGTTGCCGCATCGACACTGCTGAAGCCTTCAGCGCGGAGGATTCGGATCAAACGCGATCGGTGCCGCCGGCTCTGCTCCCGCTCAGCAGCAATCTCGGCACTCCGCTGGAGACGATGCTGAAGCTCCGGGGAATCTTCCCCAATGTAGGTCTTGCGAACATCGGTGCCGACCCGATAGCTGTCATACCAATAGGATCTGCCGCTCCGCTCGACGCGGGTCGGCGAACCACGGATTTCTGAAACCACATCGTCCTTCAAGGAACGCAGGAGATCCTGATAGGCTGCGTGGGCAATCGGGGTGAGAAGACGGCGCATCACTGATGTTCAACATTTATGAAGTTTGTTGAACATAGCAGATGTTCAACGATTTTCAAGTTTGTTGAACATAGGATTGTGTCGACCTACACCTCCCCCGCTCGGACGACGATATCGGTCGACTCCGGCGCGGGCGGCAGTGCAGCAACAGGGCGTCCCGGCTGAAAATCTCCGGGACCCTGTTCACATGCCGGCGTGTTGGGATTGTTCTGGCAGTTGGGCGCGGTGTTGTCCTTTGCGGCTTGGGCCATATCGCAGATCGTCGTTCCGTTGGGATCAGCGAAGCCAGAACAACGCCCGGAGTTGACCATGGTCTCGCAGTTCCCGATCCCCAGTTGAATGCAGGATGCGATGAAGCTCGCGTCGACCCGCCGGCCGTCGAACACGCCCGCTCGCATGAGACGTCTCACTACGGCGCTGTTGTAGCCGTCATTGGTCAGCCGTGCCCAGGCATTGACCTGATCCTGCAGGCTCATGCAGCCAAAGGTTTCGCGATCGGTGCCGACATATTGGCGGATATTCCGATTGTTGAGCTGGAAAATTCCGGTGCAGCAGCTCCCGTTATAAACGCCTTTGTTGCCGGCCGATTCAAAGCGCCCAAGACCGCCGAGAGAACAAGACGTTGCCTTCAGTTCGTCCCGAAGGGGTGAAGCGTTCACGGCATCGGTTATCTGCTGTGCGGTGTAGTTCGTGCGCTCGCAATACTGCTGGCGCTGCGCGGCGACAGGCAGATTGACCAGCAGCAAGGCGATCAGCGTGACGACGGTCCGAGTGAAAGACCGTTCTATTTCCCGTCGAGAATGCGACATCAGGGCACCCGGAATTCGCGGAAGCATTGGGGGACCCATTGCCCTCCGACGAGCGCGCGCATCCTGACCATGCGGCGATCCGGATCGAACTGGATCTGCACGGCGTCGTGTTGATTGGCGAGCGGCGCTTCCCGTTCCGGCGGATCAAGAAAACACGCGCTTGCCTCGACCGCGACTTTGACCGAATTGCCGGAAACCACGGCAATCTTCAGCGGGCAGACAGATGCCTCGATCCCGCTTGCGTTGTGATTTGCCCCATTGTCGCATTTCCTGGAGGTCAGGATCGAGACCACGAGACGGTCACCTCCCATCGGATAGCTCGCAACGAGCGCGTTGATCCAGGCATTGCGATCACCGAGCGGGCGCTTCAGTTCGTTCTGAACATAGGCGTTCTGTTCGCGGATTTCAGCCGACCAAATTCCCGTCTGTAGGATGTCTGTCGCGGATTTTTCCCGCAGATCGCGGAATTCCATCGGTTTCCATTCTGTGCTCTGTGCGAGGGGGACGGCACCCGGCAGAGCCAGCAAACAAACGGACAGGAGGACACGACGGAAAACGCTCATCACTGGCTCTCTTTCACAGGCACGGATTGCGAACACCCCTCCACAGCCTCTCCCCTGGCGATAACGCCGAGGCGGATCATGTGGGTCGCCGGGTCATATGAAGCATAGGCAACGGGATCGACGGATCCCGCTTTTCCTGCGGCAAAGCAGCCTCGGCCCTCGCGGATCGTGGTGGCACCCTTCTCAAAACGGACAAGGCGCAGCGGGCAACGGAGAACCCCGCTGCTGGACCCGACCGATTCGCAGGCGCCATGCGCTTCGAAGAGGCTCAGTTGCAGGACAACATCTGGGCTGCGCACGACAACGCTTGCTGCCCGAGCATGGACGTTCGCCGGCAGGACGGTCGCCTTCGGCGCTTGAGTGGACATTTGCAGGCGTCCCGCCCGTTGATTGTTTGCTGCGATCTGGTCGGCCCAGATGCCAACGAGGGTTGCCTGTTGCGGGCCAGGCAAGGTCAGGTCACTGATCACCATCGGACGCCAAGCCTTGGGATCTTCCCCCGCCCGAGCGGAGATTATCAGTGCGCAAAGAAGGCTCACGGCTCCGGACACGACGACCCCTCGAAGAATGCTGGTCATGGCCTCGCCTCGGTACGGTTCGAAGATGCTGCCTGATCACGCAATGCCTTGAGGATGATCGGTCCGGGTTCCGGAAGGTCGGCAAACGCCCAGAGACCGGCTTTGGCGCGTTTGGCGTCCATTTCCGCGACAAAATACGGCATGTGCACGGGTTTGCCGTCGCGTTGGAGCGCGGCGAAGGCATACCCCGAGGCGATCAGCGCGGTGCCAAGATCGATCCGCGATCCCGCGGCCTTTCCGGACCTCGGGGATGCCAGGCAGGTGACATAGCGGATGCCCTTCACGGCGCCGCCGAGCACCGGGGCGCAGAGGGGAGTCAAGTCCCGCACAAGGCTTGCGAGCATCGCAAGGCTCGCTTCGCCGCAGTCCCGCTTCAGACCTCTGGCATTGGTGAGGAGTGTTCCCCGCAAGCATGCCTGCACGCCATAGAGCCGGAAGCGCTGCCCATCGGCCTGCCAGCTGTCGCCGGTCTCAAAAATCACGCGATCGGAGATGGCAAACCAAGGCGAGGTCTGGCCGAGGCAGGGCGCTGAAGCGAGGCCAAGCAACAAGGCGGCGAGGGACTGTCTCCATGGGGACCGTCCCCATGAGGAACGCGCGGATTTCCACCGATCCTGGCAGCTCCACACCGAGGTCATCGCTCAATAGCCCCGTAGCGAGAAGTAGAACCGCATCGTTGATCCGCCCGTGGTGATATCGACAAAGTGCGGTTCCGTGCGCTGCGGGCGGGGAACGGGCAGATCGGCCGGATCGCACACAGGACCATTGTCGCCGCCGCCCGGGCAGGAACGGTTGATCCGGGCGGGATCCGCGCATTGATCCCCGCTGGGATCGGGTCGTAACGGCTCGTAGCCACTGTCGCCCGTCCCCGAACGTCCGCCGGAATAAGCGATCATCGGGGCGGGGCAGGGAAGATAGGGATCATAGCCAAGGCCACTGGCATTGCCTTCCGAACAGATGGGCCAGGGCCGCCCACGCGCGAGCATCCGGAAGAGCTGGGTCATCACCGGCACGCAATAGGGAATCCCTGACCACGAGGGGTTTGAAGCCGCCGCACAGAGAAGAACCTTGCACCCAAAGGAAGCGTCCTGCGCCAAGCCTGCCGCGGGCGCCCCTCCTGCGATACCGGCGAAGACCACGGACACGAGCGTATGGCGGCGCGATGTCCGAAGCTGGATCAGTCGAAGCAGGAGCATGGGGATTTCCGGGTGCACCAAAAAGGAGCATCTGTTGCGTTGACTTTAATACATTGTTTATTGCATATCGCTTGAAAGAGATCACCGCAACCCCGGAACGGTGATCCCATGATTCGGAAATTCGAGATCCGCAGCGCAGCCCTGGGCCTCGCCCTCACGCTGGCCGGATCAGGAGTGGTGATGGCGCAGAACGCGACGAACCCTGACGGGCGACAGGCCGTACCGGCAGCGAAGGTGGAAACCCGCCTCGCGACCATGCGGGTCGCGTCGCGCGAGACCTCGCCCCCGCCGGCAAACGCGATGTTGGATCGGGACGGCCGCGTCGTGCCGATGCCGGCTGCCCGCATGAACAGCGAAGAAACGGCGAAGCCCTGCCGGGAGGGCGAACGTCTCCGACCCGCTGAAATTTCACAGATTGCAGTGACCGAAGCCAAGGCGATCGGGCTCCCGAACGAGATTCTGAAGGCGGTTCTGCGCGCGGAATACCTTGTTGCGCCTCGCCTCAAGTCTCCGAACCTCGCGACACATTCGGGTCGGCTCTCCGGAGGTCTGGCCGGCGCAGAGTGCAGCGTGGCAAGCGCGTTCACTCGGAAGGCCGTCGCTGAACTAGCCCGCTTGCGGAAGCTCTATCCCGCACCGGTTCATTATCTCGCGGCGTTCCGGGACGGCGAGGAAGCATTCCTTGCAAGCGGCGGGGTTTCCGATCGTGCCGAGACCCTGCGCTTCATCGTCACCGTCCTCAGCGAACTGGCAGGCCCGCCCTCCGAACTCGGGGCAATCAGCCGTCCTGTCGCTCAGGTCCATGCCCCGGCAACGCTATCCAGCGCTTCCCGACGTGAACCCTTGCCGCGTGCCGCGCCACCTTCATCCCCCGACCCGCGCTGGGTCTCGGGCTTTGTTCTCAATCTCGAGTAATGATCATGCAGCCTCAGATCCCGCGCGGGGTCCCCCGCACCAGCCCCTTCTCCCTGCGATTTGTTTCCATCGGGACCGTGCTTCTCGTCTTTGCCGGAGACGCTTTCGCGCAAGGCACGCTCCAGCCGGTGCAATCTACCCTCCAGACCCTCGTTCAGGCCCTGACCGGCCCGATCGCAACCTCACTCGCGATCCTCGCGGTGATTGCCTGCGGGTTCCTCGCGTGGAGCGGCCGCCTCACTTGGGGCATCGCCGGTTCGGTCATCTTCGGGATCGTGCTGGTTTTCGGCTCCGCCCAGATCGTCCAGTTCTTCCAGTCGGCCGTGGGACGATGACCGAGAACGATCTCGAAAAGCCCTTGATCGTGCCGCTCGTGCGGGCGCTCACGCGCGCGCCGACGCTGATGGGTGTTCCCTACATGTATTTCATGTTCAACGGCGTCGTGACGGCTGTCATTTTTCTTGCGAGCCACAACTTGGCCATGCTGCTCGTTGCGATCCCGCTCCATCTCTTCGGGTTCGTGATGACCTTGCGGGATGAGCGGATCTTCGAAATCCTCTTCGTCCGTTCCGCCAAATGCCCGCCCCGCTCCCGCACCTTCTGGGGCGCGGATAGCTATCCGGCGTAAAATCCATGGTCGCGCGGGCCCTTCTTTCCGAGATGCGCTTCGGGGCGATCGCGAGCCGTGAGCGACCGCTCTCGGCGCACATTCCTTATGCGCGCCATATCGACGACCGGACGATCCGCACGAAAACCGGTCTTCTCCTCACGACCCTCAAGCTCGACGGCTATTGCTTTGAAACCGCCGACATGAGCGAGATCAACGCGCGGATGATGGCGCGCAACGATCTCGTGCGCATGCTCGGGAATTCCCGTTTCGCGCTTTACCAGCACATCATCCGCCGCGAAGTCGAACCCGGCATCCCGTCAACCTTCGACAACGCATTTTGCGCCGAGCTCGACCGTCGCTACCACGAGACACTCGGTAAACGCCGGATGTTCGTCAACGACATTTATCTCACCATTCTCCGTCGGCCTCTCCAGGGACAAGCCGGGAATTTCGAAGGGATGCTCGCGGGGATTCTCGGCAAGCGCACCGCCCATGGCCAATCTGCCGTCGAGGCCGAGGCCTTGCGCGAACTCACCGATGTCGCGACGGCCATTCGCGAGAGCCTCGGCGCCTATGGTGCGCAGCCGCTTCAGGTCGTTGAACGCAATCATCTCTGGCATTCCGAACCGCTTGAGTTCCTGCTTCAACTCGTCAATGGCGGAATGCCCCGCCCGATGCCCTTGCCGCGCATGCCGCTCGACGATGCGCTTTCACAAAAGCGCATCTTTTTCGGGCGCAACGCGATCGAAATCCGGGGTGCCTCCGATGCTGAAACCCGCTTCGGAGCGATGCTCTCGATCCGGGAATACCCTTCCTTCTCCGGTCCCGGTTCCCTCGACCTTCTCCTCAAGGTCCCGCACGAATTTATCCTCACCCAGAGTTTCGCGATCATCGACCGGCCGGAAGCAGCCAAGCAGATCGACCGGGTCACTCGACAGGTCGATATGTCGGATGAGGCCGATTCCATCGTTGCCGACCATCTCGCGATCGCAAGGGACGAGTTGCTGGCATCCGAAGCGATCTATGGTGAGCATCATTTCTCGGTGATGCCGCTCGGGCGCAGTCTCCACGAGGTCAACGCCGCGATCACCGCGCTTGGCGCAGCGCTCACCGATCGCTCCGTCATCTGGGTGCGCGAGGATCTCAATTGCGAGCCCGCCTTCTGGGCGCAGCTCCCCGGCAACTTCGCCTATATCGCCCGGAAGTCGACGCTTTCCTCGAAGAACTTTGCCGGCTTTTCCTCGCTGCACAACTACCCCTCAGGGTCCGCGCGTGGCAATCACTGGGGTCCGGCGCTCTCGGTCTTCGAGACGAGTTCCCAGACCGCCTACTATTTCAATGCCCATATCCGCGATCTCGGGAACTTCACGGTCGTCGGCCCCTCCGGCTCCGGCAAGACGGTCTTTCTCTCGTTCCTTTCGGCGCAGGCGCAGCGGATCATGCCCAGGCCCAAGCTGCTCTTCGTCGACAAGGATCGCGGCGCCGAGATCTTCATTCGCGCCATGGGCGGCCAATACGAAGTGCTCTCACCCGGAGAGCCCACGGGCTTCAACCCGCTCGCGCTCCCCGACAATGGCGAGAACCGCGCGTTCCTGTTCCAGCTCTTCGCCTATATGCTCAAGCCCGTCGATGACCGGCAGATGTCGGCATCCGAAGAGCAGGTCATCCGCAACGCGATTTCAGCTGTCCTGACCGGTCCCGTGGAGGGCAAAACTCTTCCCGCCTTTGCAACGCTCCTGCGCGGCCGCATCCGCGCCGGGGACGGCGATCTTCTCGGCCGCCTAGAATCCTGGCTCCGACCGGATCAGCGGGGATGGCTCTTCAATAACGCAGTCGACAAGTTCTCGCTGACGTCGGTCTACGGGTTCGACATGACCCGCGTCCTCGATGACCCCGTCATCCGCACGGCTGCGCTGATGTATATCTTTCACCGGACCAACGAGCTCCTCACCGGCGATCCCGTCATGATCTTCCTTGATGAGGGCTGGCGGCTTCTCGATGATGAGGTCTTCGCGTCCTTTATCAAGGACAAGCTCAAGACGATCCGCAAGCAGAACGGGATCATCGGCTTCGGCACCCAGTCCGCCGCCGATATCGTCCGTTCGAAATCCGCGAACACGCTGATCGAGCAGACCGCGACCAATCTCTTTTTTCCGAACCCCAAAGCGGATGACGAGAGCTACCGGAAAGCCTTCCGGCTCTCGGCGCGCGAGGTTGAATGGATCCGCACCTCCGTTCCCGAACAGCGCTCCTTCCTGATCAAGCATGGTCAGGACAGCGTCATCGCCAAGCTCAATCTTGCCGGCATGAGCGATCTCATCAAGGTCCTCTCGGGGCGCACCGAAACCGTCGCCGAGCTCGAACTGCTGATCGAAGCCGTCGGCCCGGATCCTTCGGTCTGGCTGCCGATCTTCATGGGCAGAACATCAACTTCGCACGAAACCTCTCCATCGGGAGAACCTTCCGCATGACCGGGCGCAGCGCTTCATCCGGCATCATCCTCCTCGGTTGGGTTGCTTTCAGCGCTCTGCCCCAGCCGGCGCTTGCCGCGGTGCCGACGCGCGACGCCGCGATCCTCGAGCGAAAATCGCAGGAGAGCGGCTTCAAGACCGAACTTAAGACGATCCTTCGTGACCACAAATCTAAGCGCGAGGGCATCAACTGTGCCGTGACCAAGGGCGGAAAGGGCAATGTCCAGAACCCGGGACAGCAGCCAAATCCCACGACTGGCTCAAACGCGGTTCAAGGCTATGCACCGGGCATGCCGACAACGCCGCAGCAGGGCGCGATCGGGGGCACGCTCAATGAGCAGAACCTCGGCGCGGAAACCGGCAAGGTCATCTCCGGAGTGGAGGCCACCGAAGGGATGGTCAGGACCACGACGGATGCCTATCGCGCCCGCTCGGGCGAGGTGGGTTCGGCCAAGACCGTCATGGAATCCTTTGACCAGAATACGTCGATCCGCCTCCAGAACGGCATGACATGGAACCAGACGATCGCTGCCGCCAATCTCCTCGTTCAAGCCCTCAATGCGCTCAATCTCGCCAACCAGAGCGATGCCAGCCAGGGCGCAATCGTCATCACCGGCTTGAGGCGCCCGCAACCACCGATCCCGCCCGGGCGCCTGTGCCCGGTGGGCTATGCCGGATCGGGAACGAGCGCCGATCCGTGCCGACCCGAGCGATGTTCGACGACACCCGCCGGCACACCTCCCGATCCCGCCTGCGTCACGCAGCGCTATGTCGATAGCGACGGGAACATCCGGGTCTATCTCGACCTTGCCGCACGTCGCCTGATCGACCCCGGTGCCGCCACGTCTGCGGCCGGGGCGCGTCAACCCATCACGCAAGACGAGCTCCTGCAGGCTCTCGCAGCAAGTCGCGCCCATTCCCGCGCCGGTGCCCAGAACCCGACCGCAATCCCCGAGAGGAGACCCTGATCATGCTCCAGCGAATTCGACGCACTATCCCCCTTCTGATGCTTTTCGTTCTCGGATCCGGGATCGCAGCGGCACAAGTTCCGGTCAATGATGCCGCCAATCTCGCCAAAGCGCAGGAGATCGCCTCGGCGACCCGCGATATCCTCAATACCGACAAGGAGATCCTGACCAACACCAAAAAAACGCTCGAGGCCGTGACCGGTGATCGCTCCTCGGTCGCGCAAGGCTCGCTGGCGCAGATGGCGCTTGGCGGCGGCTTCTCGATGGCGAACGCACCGTCGCTCGGCTCGGTCATCTCCGGGGGCACGCTCGCCTTTGGCGGTATGGGGTCAGAGGCCCAGGGGATCGTCTCGAACCTGATCAACGGGCTTCAACTCGTCCGCTCCCTGACCGGCCTCATCAACAGCACATCGCGCCCGACCGATCAAGCCTATCAGAACTCGGTCAATGTCGCGGCCACCATCACCGGGCTCGTCTCCTCCACCCAAGGTGCGATCGCACAACGCGGTTCCGCCTTCATGCAAGGAGGCTCGCGGATCGGCTCGGCGCCGGATCTCAAAGGTTCGATCGATCAGAACACACAAGTCCAGATCCAGACCGGACAAACGGTCAACGAACTCACCGGTGTGGTCAACACGGCCGTCACAGCAACCAATCAGGCGAACCTCGATCGGCTCGCTGCAGCCTCGGCTGCCGCCAACGCGATGGTCTATCGGCCCTTCAGCGCCTCGAACACCCCTGAGGGAGCGGCGCGATGAGACGATCTTTCGGAGTTGCCCTCGGCTTTGCTGTTCTCCTCGGCGGATGTGCTCACAAGCCGCTCAAGGCCCCCTGCGAGCCGGGGGATGCGCAGCCGCTTGCCGCGCTGATCGCGCTCCTCATGCCGGAAGCGTTCTTTGCGCTCATCCCTGTTGATTCGGAATGCGGTCCCCTCCGCCCGCTCTGATCCCGCGCTCGCTCTGATCGCACTCCCGGCCATTGCCTCGGAAAGCCTACCCGATGTCGCTCGTCACCGATCTTCTCGCCAATGTCGACCGTGCCGGCACGACCTATGTCGCCAATGCCTATGGCGCGATGGCCCAGGCGTTGACGGATGGCGGAATCATCTCGGTCGGCGGATTGATGCTGACGCTCTACGTCATCTTCTGGGGGATCGGCATCTGGCAGGGAACCGCGACGGGTGGCCCCTCCGACCACGCGTTCCGCTTGTTCCGCGCTTTCCTCATCTATGCGCTCGCAACCGAGTGGGGGAGTTTCCAAAGCCTCGTTTACACCGCCATGAACGAGGGGCCTGCCGCAATCGGCAATTCGCTGCTCGCAACCGTCGGGTCGATGAACAATACCGGGCTCTCGATCAATCTCACCTCGGTCAATGCCGTCCAGACCGCGCTTCAGAACCTTTGGGACACCACGGGGAATGCCGTCGCGGCATTCGTGAAAAACGCCGGTATCACCAATCCCGGCCCTTACGTGATCGCCGCGATCCTCCTGATCGCCATGGCGATCCTGATCGGCTTCGGGCTGTTCCTCATCATCCTCTCCAAGGTCTTCATGTGGTTGCTCCTTGGCCTTGCCCCTGTCTTTATCGTGCTTCTCCTCTTCGGGGTGACCTCACGGTTCTTCTCCGGTTGGCTCGCGACGCTGGCGCAGTATTTCATCGTGCAGGTCATGGTCTATGCCTTCATCGCCTTCTATGTCGGGCTGACCCAGCAGTTTTTTGACCGGCTCAACATCGCCAATAACGGGTTTACGACGACTTTTGCCGATATCGCCCCGATCATCCTCGTCGCGATCATCGGTATCCTGCTCCTCCATCAGTTGAACGCCGTCGCCGCCTCGATCGCGGGCGGCATCCCCATGGGCTACACCCGCCTCGGGCGCTTCCTTGAGGCGACCGGCAATGCCCGGATCCCCTTCACCAGGATGCTCTCGCTCAACGAGCGGATCGCTGCGCGGCGGACGGCGCGGATGCAGAATGCCGTCGCCGGCTATCGCGACAGCGGCATGCCCGCCCCGCCATCCCCCCGGCGCGAAAACCCCGATCTCAATCGCCTCGCCAATCAATTGCGCCAGCCGATCTGATCGGCCCCGCGTAAACCCCCTTTCCTTTTCGAGATCCAGCCATGACCAGCCTTGATGCGGCCCAACTGTCGCCAACAAAGCAAAAAAAGTCGCCGCCAGCACAACCCAACGAGCCACCACCACCGTCAACTTCCCGCTACTATGATGAAGCCCGGACCTGGGAGCATGATATCGCGCGGCGCAACCGCACCTCGCGCGCGATCGCCTGGATCATCGCCAGCATCATGACGATCCTCTCGATCCTTGCGCTTTTCGCCCTCGTCCTGCTGGTGCCACTCAAATCCTACGAGCCCTATATGGTCGTCGTCGACAAGGCGACGGGCTTCGTCGAGGTCAAGCGCCCGATGGCCGAGGGTGTCCTCAATCAGGATGAGGCCGTCACAACCTTCAATGTCGTCCGCTACATCCGGATGCGCGAGACCTATGACCCCAAGGCGCTGAAGGAGAATTTCGAGATCGCCCAGCTGCTTGCGACCGGGGATGCCGCACGGGAACTCACCGAGATCTATTCGCCGGCAAACCCCAGGAACCCGATCAAGGTTCTCGGCCTCAACACGGTTGTCGCGACCACGATCAAGTCCGTCACCTTCCCGAACAGCCGCACCGCGCTGGTGCGTTTCTCCACGGAAGAGAAGAGCCAGACCAATATCGTGACCCGTCATTGGGTCTCGCTGGTGCGCTTCCGCTACACCTCGACCCCGATCCGCAACGAATACCGCTTCGAGAACCCACTCGGCTTCCAGGTCACGGAATACCGCCGCGATCAGGAGACCGCGCCAACGCCAAGCAACCCTCCGGGAGCCAAGCCATGATCCGGCTCGCACTCGTCACGCTTGCACTGCTCGCCCTGCCAATCGGCGTTCATGCCGAATCCGCGCCGCGCGCCGGGCAACTCGATCCGCGGGTGCGCGATGTCGTCTACAACAAGGACAATGTCGTCGGCGTCGATGCGAGCTACGGCGTCTCGACCATGATCATTCTCGGCGAGGACGAGAAAATCGAGACGCTCGCCCTGGGGGACTCCATCGCCTGGAAGGTCGAGCCCAACCGGCGCGGCAATATCATCTTCATCAAGCCGGTCGACAAGGATGCGTATTCGAACCTGAATGTCGTCACCAACAAACGGCTCTATTCCTTCATCCTGCGCTCGGCCTTTCGCGACCCGAAGCGACAGATCTTCAAGATCCGCTTTCGTTATCCCGAGGACGATCTCGACCAGAAGCTCCTTGCCAAGGCGAAGGAACGCGCGGCGATGCCCAACATGCGCGATTTCAACCGGGCCAATGGCAATACCGAGTATGGCTTCAAGGGCTCAACCCGGATCAAGCCGGTTCTCGCCTTCGATGATGGCGTGAAAACCTGGATTGAGTTCCGTCCCGAAACCGAGACACCGGCGATCTTCCTCGTCGACAAGGACAGGAACGAAAGCCTTGTCAATTTCCGCCGCGAGGGGAATTTCCTCGTCATCGACAAGGTCAATTTCCAATGGACCCTTCGGCATGGGGACGAGGTTACCTGCCTCTTCAATCTCCGTCTCGATCCGGACAACCAGCCCGTTGCGTCTCCCGCCCTTCAGCGCATCGGCTTTGATGCCAGAGTAACTCCGGAGGCGCGCTGATGCCGAGCCCTAGGGATTATCGCAACCTCGAACTCGATCACGCCGCAGCGACGTCTGTCGCGCGAGGCGCCACGACCTTCGGAGCTTTCCTCAAGGTCGGCGGCCCGCTCGGTGCGGTGGGGCTTGCCGCCTTCATGATCTACCAAAGCCTTTACGGGGCGAAGGGGCCGACGACAAACGCGGACCGCGAGGAATTCCGAACAACACAATTCCCGGCACCGAACCTCGAAGCGCCTCGCGCACAAGTCGATACCGGACGTTTCACGGTGCCTGCGCCGGAACCTGCTCCGCCCCCACCGCCGCCTCCCCCGATCGCACCCCCGGTTGCAAGCCTGGCGCCTCCCTTCGCGCCACCCGATGACGGGGAGGCGCGGAGATTGGCTGAACTCGAAAGGCAGAGGCGTGAAGAGGAGGAGCGCCGGAAATGGGAACGCCTGCGCGCGCCTCAGGTCGTCGCGGACAATGCGGATGCCGCCATGCCCGGCAGGGCAGGGGGTGACAATGCGAACTCAGCCCGCAGTCCCGCTGATCGCGAAGACGATCCCAATCGCCGCTTCCTCGCGAGCGCAGGAAGTGCGGGCGTTGAGGTCTCGGCCGCCACGAAGAACAACCGCATCGATGCTTTGATCGCCCAGGGCACCTTTATCCGCGGCATTCTCGAAACCGCGATCCAGTCAGATTTGCCGGGCATGGTCCGTGCGGTAACAAGTGAGAATGTCTGGTCGTTTGATGGTCGGCGCGTGCTGATCCCTGCCGGCTCGCGCCTCATCGGAGAATACAAATCCGGCATCGCCCAAGGGCAGACGAGGGTCTTTATCGTCTGGACCCGGCTCCTTCGAAGCGACGGCGTGTCGGTCCAATTGGCCTCGATCGGCACCGATAGTCTCGGGCGCGCTGGCAGCTCGGGATATGTCGACAATCACTATCTCGAGCGCTACGGCTCGGCCGTGCTCCTCAGCCTCGTCGGCGGTGTCTCCCAGTTCATTGCCGGCCTCGGCCAATCGAGCCAAAGCCAGCAGGGACGCACGATCACGGTGACCGATCCGGTCACGGGGCAGACCTCGACGACAACCATTCAGCCCGACGGCATGCTCGGCAATGCGCGCCAGATCGGCGCGCAGCAGGTCTCGCAAACCCTGACCAATCTCGCGAATGAGGCCCTGAAAAATTCCATCAATATTCCGCCGACGATCCACATCAACCAGGGCACGCCCATCACGGTCTTCGTCCGGCGCGATCTCGATTTTTCGCTGTTCTATCCAGACCCGATCCACGAAGCGCTTTCCGAGATCAAGGCTGAGATGAAGCGAGGGCCGGTCCCCGCAGCACCGGCGCCAGCGTCTATTTCGAGCGGCCGGATCGTCAAATGAGCCTTCGCGCACTCCCCAAAGCAGGGTGTTCCCACGAGACGGTTTTCATCGAGACCGCTCTGCAACCGCTCCGGCCATGGCTCGACAATCCTGACGTGGTCGAGATCTGCGCCAATCGCGCGCACGAAATCTGGGTCGAGGTCATCGGCGCGCCCGCGATGGTTCGGCACGAATTGCCAGCCCTCACATCTGGGGCCCTCCGTCACATCGCGGAGCGGGTTGCTGGTCATACGGGGCAATCGATCAACGAAGAACACCCACTCCTCTCGGCAGCCCTTCCCTCGGGAGAGCGGTTTCAGGGGGTTCTGCCGCCGGCCACAACGGAAGGTGGCGCCTTCGCAATCCGGAAACAGGTCATCAAGGAGATGCGCCTCGAGGATTACAGGCGCATGGGTTCCTTTGATCGCGTCAGGCCAAGTGGGGCAGGGGAACTCACCGATCTCGACCGCGAGCTTTGCGCTCTGTTAGATCGAGGTGAGATCGAGGCTTTCATCCGGCTCGCGGCACAAAACCGGATCTCGATGCTTGTTTCCGGCGGCACCTCTTCGGGCAAGACGACCTTCCTTAACGCCGTCCTCAAGGAGATTCCCGTCGAGGAGCGTATCCTCTCGATCGAAGACACACGGGAGTTGAAGCCCTACCAGCCGAACTATCTCCCCCTAGTGGCATCCAAAGGTGATCAGGGTCAGGCGCGTGTCACGGTCGATAGCCTCCTTCAGGCTTCGCTCCGTCTCCGACCCGACCGCATCTTCCTCGGAGAAATCCGGGGCGCTGAAGCCTATTCTTTCCTCCGGGCGATCAACACAGGCCACCCCGGCTCCATCACCACAGTTCATGCTGATAGCCCCGCCGGCGCCTTCGAACAGCTGGCCCTCATGGTTATGCAATCCGGCCTTGGCTTACGGAAGGATGAGATCATCGCCTATATCCAGGCTGTCCTTCCGATCGTCATCCAGCAGAAGAAGATCGGCGGATGGCGCGGCACAGCCGAGATCTATTTTTCGAAGATGGCGGAGTGGCGCCAAGAGAAAAACTACAAGGAGCGGGGCAGGGGATACGTTAACAGGGGATCCAAGGCCAATGTATCGGCAAAGAGAGCCAAACCTCTCACCCCAAGAGCCTGATCGATCATGGCTCGCCTCGCCGGCTCTCTCTTCATCGGGATTTTTATTGTCGTGTCGGTCGCCCTGGCCTGGGTCATTCCCTATACGGCGATCACCGGCCTGCGCTCGGGACATACCGACCGCACCAAGAAATGGGAGCTGCTCGTTCGGGTCTCGACCGAGAACCCGAAATGGGATTTTGCCAACACCCCGCCGATTTCGATGCGCCATGGGTTTCCGCTGGCGTATTGGCATGCCTGGACTTACGGGCAGGACCCTCGATACCGCCAGCGCATCCTTGAGAACGCCGGCCTCGCCTTTGGCCTTCTTGTGCTCATCGGCGGCGGAATCGTCATTTTGTTTCTCGCCAACCGCCCTTCGACCCTTCACGGCGATGCAAGGTTTGGGACGATCCGTGATGCCCGAAACGCACGCCTACTCGGCAAGGAAGGCCTGATCCTCGGCAAGCTTGGCGGGCATATTCTCCGCTCAAACGATCCCGGGCATATCCTCGTCGTCGGCCCGACCCGCTCCGGCAAGGGTATCTCTTTCGTGATCCCCAATGGCCATGCCTGGTCAGGGTCCATGGTCGTGCTCGATATCAAGATGGAGAACCACGACGCCTTCGCCAAAGCGCGGAAGGCAGCCGGGAATGCGATCTTCGTCTTCGCGCCGGGGTCGGTGAAAACCCATCGCTACAATCCGCTGGATTTCGTGCGCTCGGGACCAGAGATGGCCACGGATTGCCAGAACATCGCTGGGTTCCTGACAGCCGTTCAGAACGAAAATGAATGGTCGCTCGCCGCCCGAAAACTCGTCGCAGCGCTGTTGGGGTACGTCCTGACAAGCCCTCTCCATGAGAAAGGGCGCACCATCCGCACCGCGGTCACCGTGATCTCGACAGGCAACGATATCGCCGACGTCCTCAAAGTTCTGGTCGCGACCGAAAGGCAGTTCCTCCCGCAATGGGTCGTCGATGATTTCAACCAGTTCATCGCGATCCCCGAGCGCACGCGCGGATCGGTGTTGTTTAACGTCGCCAATGCGTTTGCGCCATGGTCATCCGAGCTGATCGCGGAAGCGACATCAGCGAGCGACTTTGACATCCGGGAACTCCGGCGCGTAAGGATGACCATCTTCATCGGCACACCCCTGGCGGATCTCGAGAGCTATCGCCCCCTGATCCGTATTCTGTTCCAGCAAATTCACGACGTCCTGATGCGCAACCTGCCGGGCAAGGACGAGCCCCATCAGGTGCTCCTGATGCTCGACGAGTTCTTTGCCTTGGGAAGGATGACGTCACTCGCCGCGAAAATCGCGGTTTCGGCGGGGTACGGGTTCCGAATGGCGATCATCCTGCAAAACCTTTCCCAGCTTGACGAGCTCTACGGGAAAGCAACCCGCGAGACACTGATCGCAGGATGTGCTGCGAAGCTGTTTGTTGCGATCAACGATAATGCCACCGCGCAATACGTCTCCGAGGCGCTCGGGAACTACACGGCCGACAATCGCACAAAGATCGTCGGCACCGGGATCACGCAATCAGCACGGATCTCGGTGACGAAAATCGGTGTGCCACTGAGGAGACCAGAGGCGTTGATGAAAATGTCGCGAGATAAATCGCTGCTTTTGATAAGCGGGACAAGGCCGATCGACGTGATAAAGGCGACCAGAACATCCGCTTGGTCAAGCACGGTCGGATAGCTTTGCGCGTGTAAGTTATCCCGCGAGGAGCCCGGTGAGTAGGACCGCAAAACTCGGCTCAAAGCTACCCCAAATTCAGAGTTTTATTCGAGAGCAAGTCTGGTGGTCAGTGGAGGATCTGACTGAGAAACAGCTTGGTCCGCTCGTGCTGCGGGTTCTTGAAGAAGGCGTCGGGGGTGTTGACCTCGACGATCTGCCCCTGATCCATGAAGATCACGCGGTTCGCGACCTGCCGGGCGAATCCCATTTCGTGGGTCACGCAGAGCATGGTCATGCCCTCTTCCGCGAGGCTCACCATGGTGTCGAGCACTTCCTTCACCATCTCGGGGTCGAGCGCCGAGGTCGGCTCGTCGAAGAGCATGATCTTCGGGCTCATGCAAAGCGAGCGGGCGATTGCTACGCGCTGCTGCTGGCCGCCCGAGAGCTGTCCCGGATACTTGTGCGCCTGCTCGGGGATCTTCACGCGGGTAAGGTAGTGCATGGCCACCTCCTCCGCTTCCTTCTTCGGCATCTTCTTCACCCAGATCGGCGCGAGCGTGCAGTTCTCGAGGATCGTGAGATGCGGGAAGAGGTTGAAGTGCTGGAACACCATGCCGACATCGCGACGGATCTCGTCGATCTTCTTGACGTCGTTGGTGAGCTCCACACCATCGACCAAGATGTGGCCCTTCTGGTGCTCTTCCAGCCGGTTGATGCAGCGGATCATCGTCGACTTGCCGGAGCCCGAGGGCCCGCAAATGACGAGGCGCTCGCCCTTGGCGACAGTGAGATTCACATCCTTCAGGACGTGGAACTCGCCGTACCACTTGTGCACTTCCGTGAGCTTCACGGCAGTGTCGGTCTTGAGCGCGGTCGGCTTCAGGTTCATGAAATCTGTCATTATGGACTACCCTAATGCGAGATGGGGCCACGCCGCTCAAGAAAATCGGCGAAGCGCGCGAAAGCAAAGGCAAGCACGAAATAGATCGCCCCTATGAAGAGGTAGGTCTCAGCCGATGGCGATGGCCATAGTGGATCGGCGAGCGCCGCCTTGCCGGAACTAATCAGGTCGAAGATCCCCACAACGAGTACGAGACTGGTGTTCTTCACCATCACGATGATCGTGTTGGCGAGCGCCGGAATGACGATGCGGATCGCCTGCGGCAGCACGACAAGGCGCTGCGTGTGCCAGTAGCCGAGGCCGAGCGACTTCGCGCCATCGTGCTGGCCATTGGGGATCGCCTGAAGGCCTCCGCGGATGACCTCTGCCAGATAGGCTGATGCGAACAGCGTCAGTGCGACCAGCGCCCTCACGAACTTGTCTGGCAGCAGTGCCTCCGGAACAAAAAGCGGCAGCATGATCGACGCAACAAACAAAATTGACAGAAGCGGCAGACCGCGGATTGTCTCGATGAACAGCACGCACATTACGCTGACGACAGGCATATTTGAGCGACGGCCCAGTGCCAGGAGGATCGCTGCCGGGAATGCGGTCCCGATCGCGATAACGGTCAGGATGAGGGTTACCGGCAGGCCGCCCCACGAGGATGTCGGCACTGGCGTGAGACCAACGCCGCCACCCATCAGCCAGATGACGGTGGCAAGCGAGATCATCCAAATCAGCCCGAGCCGCGCGTTCCAGCTCTTCGGCTGGACTGACCAACCTAGGAGCCCAAGGATCAGCAGACAGACTATCGCCGGGCGCCAGCGCTCCTCCGGGGGATAGATACCGAACAGGATTTGGCTCGATTTGGCGATCACGAAACTCCAACAGGCGCCCTTGGCGGTCTGGCAGGTCTGGGGCGCAGCTGGCACAATGGCCGCGTCGAGAACGAGCCAACGGAGAAGTCCCGGCGCGATCCAGGCAATCGCGGCGAGCAGAACCAGGGTTAGGGCGGCGTTCAACGGGGTGTTGAACATCTTGGCGAGCAGCCCTGGTGTTCGTAGGGGAGGACGCTCCACGGTCGACTTCGCAATCGGCAGCGTTTCGTTGTGGGTTGCTGCAATAGCCATGTTAGCGCTCCACTATTGCCATGTGCCGGTTCACAAAGTTTAGCACGCCCGACAGGAGCAGGTTGAGAACCAAGAATACGCCGAGGATGATGGCGATGCCTTCAATGGCGTGGCTCGTCTTGTTGATGATCGTGCCGACGATTGTCATGAAATCCTGGTAACCGACTGCGATGGCCAGCGTGGAGTTCTTCACGACGTTGACGTATTGGCTGGTCAGCGGCGGCAAGATCACGCGCAGGGTTTGCGGTACGATGACGAGGCGCAGGATCTTGCCCTCAGTCAGACCGATTGCGCGTCCCGCTTCCCACTGCCCCTTGCCCACGGCAAGAATGCCGCCGCGCACGATCTCGGCGATGAAGCCGGTCGTGTAGATCGAAAGCCCGACAAGGATCGTGGTCAGTTCCGGCGTAAGTTGGAAACCGCCTTCGAAATTTGCGCGCCCGCGCACTGGCCACTCGACCTGGGGCGATAGGCCTGAACCGATGGCTATCATTATCATGATCACAATCGATGCCAGCGCCGTCAACGGACCATAGGGAGGACGGTTGCCGGTCTTGTTCTGACGCCGCGTTGCAAGCCCATGCGCAGCGACAGTGAGAACTAACGCCGCTAGCGGCAGCAGCAATGCAGTGAATGAAAAGTCGAAGCTCGCTTTCGGCATCACCAGGCCACGCAGCGAAATGTAGACGCCCGGGAGCGGGTTGGCGGCGTCTCTGAAAGGCGGAAGTATCTTCCACCACATCGAATAGATGAAGATCAGGAGGATGATAACCGGCGTATTCCGTGCAACCTCTACCCAGACGCGCGTCATGCCGCTGACCAGCGGGTTGCCGCTCAGCCGCCCGATACCGACCAGCAGTCCCATAGCCGACGACAGTACAATGACGACCGCCGAGACGAATAGCGTGTTGACGACGCCGACGACGATCGCCCACCAGTTAGGATCGCGAGGACTGAAAGGCAGCAGGGTCTCGGAGATGGTGAAGTTTGACGGCCTAAAAAGGAAATCAAAGCCGAGCGGGATGCCACGCGCCTTCAGATTGGCGACGGTCGCCGTGATAAGCATATAGGCCGCGCCCGCAACTGCTGCAATCAGCAGAGTCTGCAAGGCAACGGCTCTATGGCGGGCATCGTTCAACATCGAACATTGTCTCCACTGCATAAAGAAGGGCGCTGCCGGGAAGGCAACGCCCCGATTCGAGAGGGTTCGTCAGTTCATCGGTATCGCAGAGAACAGTCCGCCGTCGCGCGCAAGGCTGTTGTGCTTTCTTGCGGCTTTGAGTGGGCTCTTGTCGCCGAGGTTCACCTCATAGATATCGCGGTAGCTGCCAAGCTGTTTGATGATGTTGTAAGCCCATTTGTCGTCGAGCCCGATGATCTTGCCCCAACCGGGTTCCGCACCCAACACCCGTTTGACGTCTTTCGGACCATTCGCCAAACGCTCGTCGACGTTAGCCTTCGTGACCCCGTGCTCTTCCGCCCAGATCAGCACGTTAATGGAGTAGCGGACGATATCGAACCACTTGTCATCGCCGCGAGGCACGGAGACCGCGTTCGGTTCGATCTTGTGGCCGACATAGACGATTTCGTGCTCATTCGGATTCTTTGCAGCGGACGCTCGCTGGCCAGCGGCGGCCAGTCCATCGGTTACGTAGGAGTCGCACCGTTCCGCAAAATAGGCATCGCGGGCCTGGATCGTCGAATCGAAATACACCCGCTTGATCTTGATATTGTGTTCTTCCTCCGCGCCGTCGAGCGCCTGCTCAGTCAAGCTGCCTCCGCCCTGCAGGCAGACTGTGATGCCGCCAAGGTCCTTCGGCGACTTTACGTTGAGGCTCTTGCGCACCATGACGGCATCGCTGTCATAAAGCGTCGTCGCGACGAAGCGCACAGCCATATCGCGAGAAAAGGTCCATGTCGTTGTGCGTGACAAGACGTCGATCTCACCGGTTTGGACAGCAGGCAAACGCTGAGCCGCATTGAGCGGCACAAAGCGGGCCTTATCTTTGTCGCCGAACATTGCAACCGCGACAGCACGGCAGACATCCGAGTCGAAGCCCAGCCACACACCTTTCTCATCGGGCCGCGACAGGCCGGGGACACCCTGGCTTGCGCCGCAGCTCACATATCCGCGCTGCTTAACCTTATCGACGATGGATTGCGCCGAAGCCGTATATGGCGCCGCCAGCGCCAGTATGGCGCCGGCAGCACCGCCCGCCACTATCTTCATAAGGGCCCTGTTCATTGTCGCTTCTCCTTTGTTGCATTCGCTGTCATTCTGCGGGATGGCCGAGTTGGTTGCTTGTCTGCGGCATCGCGTATGCGTCGAGAGCGGCAAGCGCCGTTGCGAGATCTGCGAGGATATCGGCACTATCCTCGAGGCCTATCGACAACCGCCAGTATGGCCCCTCCGGCAGCCAGTCGCAGAACTGGCGACCCTTGCGTGGATCGCTCGGGGCCACGAGGCTATGGGCGCCGCCCCAACTCGCGCCGATCTGGAACAACTGAAGAGCGGAAAGAGCGGCCGACTGGGCATCGCGGCAATAAGGCTTGAAAACGATGCCGAAGACGCCCGCCGCGTCTTTGAAGTCACGTTTCCATACCTTGTGTCCCGGATGACCCGGCTCTGCTGGATGCAGCACTCGAGCGACCTGTGGCTGTTTCTTGAGCCAGGTGATGACTTCGACCGCTGTCGCCGCCGACTGGCGCATACGCAACGGCATCGTCTTGAGCCCCCGTTCGCACAGGGCACAATCGTCTGGCGAAACGCCGTAGCCCAGCAATCGCGCTATGTCCTTCAAACGCCGAAACAGCGCTTCGTCACGCACCGCCAGCGATCCCATCAAGAGATCGCCATGCCCGCTCGCATGCTTCGAGAGTGCCTGCATCGCGATATCGACGCCATGGTCCAGCGGCCGGTAGAGGAGGTGCGAGGCCCAGGTGTTGTCGGCGGCAACGCGGACGCCATTCGCCCTGGCGACCGCTGCAATCGCTGAGATGTCCTGCACCTCAAGCGTCGTCGATCCGGGAGATTCGACCCAGATCAACGTCGTTCGCGGTGTGATTTGGCTCTCGATCGCGGCATCGAGCTGCGGATCGTAGACAACGACATCGACTCCAAACGGCGCGAGAATCTGGTGCGCCATGTCTTTCGCAGGCCCGTAGAGCGTATCCGGCAGAAGCACACGGTCGCCGGTGGTGGCACAGGCCAACGTCGCGACGACGATCGCCGAAAGGCCCGATGGTGTCACGAGCGCCCGCGTTCCGCCCTCCAGCAATGCAATGTGATCCTCTAGTGCACGGCTGGTCGGCGTTCCGTAGAGGCCGTAGCTGAAACCATCATAGAGACGCGAGCCGCGCTGCTCGAACGCTTCCAGATCATCGAACACAACGGTCGATGCCCGTTCGATTGCGACGCCTAATGACCGGAAGGGAGCAGCACTCCGTGCGGGCTGGCGAATGTGGTTGGTGTCGGTCTTGAACAACGTCATGAGGAGAACGCTACTGTGAAAACTCATATCGGCCTATGTCTGGGACTTACCAACATTATCCATTTTTGTTATGAGATGGTCATGAACCTCCGTGACATCGATGTTTTCCGTGCGATCATGCAGTCAGGCGGCGCCAGCAATGCCGCCGAGCTTCTCGGGATTTCGCAACCTGCCGTCAGCCGCTCGCTCGCTGCGTTGGAGCGTGACGTTGGTTTTCGCCTTTTCGATCGCATCAAGGGCCGGCTGACTCCAACCCGCGAAGGCCAGCTCTTTCACCAGGACGTCAGAGCGAGCTTCTCAGGGCTGGATCGATTGAAGCAGCGCGCAGCGCAGATCAGGGAAGTGGGCGAAGGCACCTTGAACATCGCCAGCCTGTCGGCACTCGGTCACGGCATCGTGCCACGAGCCATTGCAGCATTCGCCAGGAAACACCCCGATGTCCGTGTCGGATACCAAGTTCGCACCTCTAACATCGTCCGTGATCTTGTGGCGTCTGGGCGGGCGGACATCGGTCTGGCCGCCGATGAAATCGACACATCCGGCGTCTTGCATAGCGTCTTTACGACGCCGCGTGCGGTCTGTGTCATGCCAAAGACCCATCCGCTCGCGCAGCTTAAGGCTATCGCACCGTCGGATCTACGCGATGTGCCGCTGCTGACGCTCGCGCCTGACGATACAGTTCGCGTCGCCATGAACAAGGCTTTCTCCGATGCCGGGGTTTATCCCCGTGTTGTAGTCGAAACGCCCTACTCGCTGTCCATCGCGATCCTTGCGGCTCAAGGTGTCGGCGTTGGGCTCTGCAATCCAATGACGGTCGCGGACAACATGGTGCCCGGGCTGGAGGTCAGGCCCTTCGAACCCGCCATCTATTTCCGAACACTTATTCTTCGACCGGCAGAGAGCGCCAGCTCTGTCATGTTGAGCGATTTCCTGGCCGAATTGTATCAAGCCCGAAATGCGCTTTCGCTTCGTACGACGTGAGATTTCTTCCTGCGCTTCCCCAATTCTCGGTACAGCGCTTCGGGGGTCACCCCGAGTTCATGCGCAAGTGTCAGCCAGCGACCTTTGTCGGGCAACACGCAATCGTGAAAGAGAAGCCAAGCATCAAGTTTATCGCTGAGCCTATGCAGCGACAAAATCTCCGCACGGATGCGGGCTTGTTGGAGTCCCCTCGCAAGATTTTGTGCAAACATTGCCACCAGCCCAGAATTTGAACAAAAAACGACCTCGAGATGAGAGCGCGGAATACTTGCAACCTCCGACTTTGCTTCTGATCGAGCGTCACAATGGTAGCTTTGGGCAAAATATGAAGCTTCTGCTACAATATCGCCTGCCTTCGCTCTTTGGAGGATCAGGCGACTTCCACTGACAGACATTCGTTCCAAGACGATCTCGCCAGTTAGTACAAGGTACAACCGTTCGACAGCGTCGCCCGCGCGAAAAAGCGGTTCTCCAATCGCGAGTGGCCGTCTTGCTGTTGCCAAGTCTCGGAGGCAGAGGAAGAGCTCAGACATGATCCTAATCATGTGCCCCGCCAAGCGATCATGCAATTGAGATCGCCACCCAATCTGGAGATCTCGATGAAAAAGTCAGTTTGTTCGGCCCGAGGAGCGCTGGCCCTTGGCTGGCTGGTGCTGACAACACATGCATTCGCGCAGCATGCGGGCCACCACCCTCCAACGACTTCTTCGCCGTATTCTGGATTGGAAACCCGCGCCATCAAGGCGCTGTCGGATAGCAAGATCGCTGATCTGAAAGCGGGGCGCGGCATGGGACTGGCTCTTGCCGCCGAACTCAACGGCTATCCCGGCCCGCTGCACGTGCTGGAACTTGCGGATAAGCTCGCACTGTCTGACGAACAGAGAACCCGTATGCAGAGTTTCATCCATGCGATGAAGCAGGAAACCATCGCCATCGGCGAAGAGGTTATCGCAGCGGAAGTCGCGCTCGACAGGCTGTTTGCGGACAAGCAGGTTGACTTGGTTTCACTCGCGAAGGCAACGATGACAGTGGCGGAAGCGCAAGGGCGCCTTCGGACGGCGCACCTGCGCTACCATCTAAACACGCGGGCAGCTTTGAGCCCGGCGCAGACCGAACACTACGTCCGGCTGAGGGACTATGCGGCCCGGCCCTAACGCTCAGAGTTTCAAGGCCCGGAGGCGCAGCGCGTTCCCAATCACACTGACGGAGGACAGCGCCATCGCCGCCGCCGCAATGATCGGAGAGACGAGGATTCCGAAGGCGGGATAGAGAACACCCGCCGCGATCGGAACGCCGGCAGCGTTGTAGAAGAAGGCGAAGAACAGGTTCTGCCGGATATTGCGCATCGTCGCCGCGGAGAGGCGCCGGGCCTTCGCGATCCCTGCGAGATCGCCCTTGAGCAAAGCGACGGAAGCGCTTTCGAGCGCGACATCGGTCCCATTTCCCATGGCAATGCCGACATCCGCCGCGGCCAAGGCCGGCGCGTCATTCACGCCGTCACCAGCCATGGCAACGACGCGCCCTTCAGCCCGGAGCGCCGCCACCACCTCCTGCTTGCGCTCCGGCGTGACCTCCGCCTCGAAACGGGCGATGCCCAGCCGGCCAGCGATCGCCGCCGCCGTTCCCTGCGCGTCCCCGGTGAGCATCATGATCTCGACACCCGCTTCCCGAAGCGCAGCCAGCGCCGGCTCGGTGGATGTCTTGACCGGGTCCTCGATCCGAAGAATGCCCTCGAAACGCCCGTCAACCGCGACAAAAACGGCGGTCGCGCCCTGTGCGCGCATCGCGGAAGCGCGGTCGGACGGCACCGGGATGCCGCGCTCGGCGAGGAAGCGCTCCTGACCGATAATGACCTCACGGCCGCCCACCCGGCCAAGTGCGCCCTTGCCGACAGGGGAATCGAAATCGACCACCGGATCCAGCGTGATCCCCCGTCGGGTCGCCTCCGAAACGACGGCCTGCGCGAGGGGATGCTCGCTGAGAGCCTCGACCGATGCCGCCATACGCAATAGATCGGGCTCTGACAGAGCGCCGGACGTGTCGATTGCGGTCACGCTGGGGCGTCCTTCCGTCAGGGTGCCGGTCTTGTCCACGACCAAGATATCGACCTTCTCCATCCGCTCGAGCGCTTCCGCGTTCTTGACCAGCACACCGGCCCGCGCGCCAGCACCGACGCCGACCATGATCGACATCGGCGTTGCGAGCCCGAGCGCGCAGGGACAGGCGATGATCAGCACGGCCACCGCGGCGACGAGCGCGTAGGAGAATTGCGGGGCCGGGCCCCAGATGTACCAAGCTGCGAAGGCCAGGGCCGAGACCAGCATCACCGCTGGAACGAACCAGCCCGACACCGTATCCGCGAGGCGCTGGATCGGCGCACGCGAACGCTGCGCCTGAGCCACGAGCTGGACGATGCGCGCCAGCATCGTGTCGCTGCCGATCGCGGTGGCCTCGACCACGAGCGCGCCGGTGGTGTTGATCGTGCCGCCGATCACGCGGTCGCCCGCCTTTTTGGCCACGGGAACGGGTTCGCCGGTCACCATCGCCTCATCGATGTTGGAACGCCCCTCGACGACGAGCCCGTCGATCGGAATTTTCTCGCCGGGGCGCACGCGCAGGCGGTCGCCGAGATGGACATACTCGAGCGGAATATCGCTTTCGGTGCCATCCTTGGCGATCCGCCGCGCGGTCTTGGGCGCGAGCCCGAGCAGCGCCTTGATTGCGCCGGACGTCTGCTCGCGTGCCCGCAATTCCAGAACCTGCCCCAGCAGGACCAGCACCGTGATCACCGCCGCCGCCTCGAAATAGACCGCGACCGAGCCATCGGCCTTGCGGAAGGCCGGGGGGAAAAGCTCAGGCGCCAACGTCGCGACTAAGCTGAACAGCCACGCCGCGCCGGTACCCAGCGCGATCAGCGTGAACATGTTGAGGTTGCGGGTGCGCAGCGAGGCCCAGCCGCGCTCGAAAAACGGCGCTCCGGCCCAGAGCACGACTGGTGTCGCGAGCGCGAGTTGCACCCAATTCGCGACCTTCGGCGCCATCAATGCATGGATTTCAAAGAGATGCGCGCCCATTTCGAGGAAGAAGACCGGCAGGGTCAGCGCAAGGCCAATCCAGAACCGGCGCGTCATATCCGCGAGTTCTGGACTCGGCCCATCGTCGAGGCTGACAGTCTCGGGCTCGAGCGCCATGCCGCAGATCGGGCACGCGCCGGGTCCGATCTGGCGGATCTCCGGGTGCATCGGGCAGGTGAAGACCGTGCCCTCCGGCACCGCAACGGCGGGCGCAAGCGGCTTCGGGGCGAGATAGCGCTCGGGATCGGCACTGAATTTCGTGCGGCAACCGGCGGAGCAGAAATAATAGTCTTTCCCCGCATGTTCCGCATGGTGCTTGGCGGTCGCGGGATCGACATCCATGCCACAGACCGGGTCCTTCACCGTGCCCGGCCGGCCGGAAGGCCCATGCCCTTGGTGATTGTCCCCATGGTGATGATGCGCATGGTCATGTGCCGGTGACGCGCTCCCGTGTCCTCCGCAGCAACTCCCCTGCTTCGGCGCAGGGCGATGCGCGTGTCCGTGTTCGTTGTCGCTCATGCAAGCCTCCAGATTACTGCTTGAATGAAGCCTGCACCTTCCCATAATTGGAAGGTCAAGCGGTTTGAGGAGAATGTCCATGCAGATCGGGACAGCGGCGAATGCGAGCGGCGTTTCCACCAAGATGATCCGCCACTACGAGACGATCGGCCTAATCGCGAACGGTGCCCGCCGGGACAATGGTTATCGCGATTACGACGAACGCGATATCCATGAACTCCGTTTCATCCGCTCGGCGCGCGATCTCGGTTTTTCGCTGGAAGAGATCCGCGCCTTGCTCGATCTCTGGCGTGACCGGGCGCGATCGAGCCGCGATGTCCATAGCCTCGCCGCCCGCCATCTCCACGAAATCGAGGCGAAGATCACGGAACTTCAGGCCATGGCCAGCACGCTCCGCCAGCTCCTCGGCGCCTGCCATGGCGATACCCGCCCGGAATGCCCGATCCTCGACGGCCTTGGCGGATCGACGACACGCTTCATTCCGTTAGCGAGGAAGTGAAAACCCGTTCGGATAATCCAGAAACACGTCCTGCTCCCCGCCCTTGGCGAAAGATATAACCTTGAACGGCTCCGGTTTCATCCCGAGAACCTCCATGCCCGGCGAGCCGCCCGGCATGTCTGGTACAGCGATCCCAAGGATCGGTGGCCTAGACGCCAGCATTTTTTCGATCGCCTCAATCGGCACGTGTCCTTCCACCACATAACCCTCGATGAAAGCGGTGTGGCAGGAATGCAGGCTCTCCGGCAGGCCAGCGCGCAGCTTCACCGGCGCAAGATTGCTTTCATTGATGATCGTCACCGGAAAGCCAGCACGGCGAAGGTAGTTGGCCCAGGCACCGCAACAGCCACATGTTGGCGAGCGGTGAACCGCGACCGCAGGGCGCGTTTTTGCCCCGAGCGGCGTGGCGACGGCCGCAGCGATAAGCCCGATGGTCAAGCGGCGGGTGATCATGAATGCATCTCCGATTTGTCATCGCTCGAACTCGTCAACGCGAGACTCCAGAGTGCAATGAGGTTGACCCCCGGCACAAGCGCCAGCACCGACCAGAACGGCGAAAACCCGAGCCGCTTCAGAATCAGGCCGATGGGATAGAGAATGGCCGCAGCCATCACGGCGAACATCAGCCAATGGCCTAAGCCCCAACTGGCAACCATCATCCAGCCATAGCCGTCATTTCCAGAATAGAACATGGTTCTTCTCCTTCGTGTCTTGCGTCACGAAACCGAAAGTTCGGTCATCATGCCGGTCGCCATGTGATAAAGGTGATGGCAGTGCAGAAACCAGCGCCCGGCCTTGTCCGCGTCGAACGCGACCATTACGGGCGTATGCGGCGGAACGACTACGGTATCGCGGACAGGCCCTGCAAACTGGCCCGCGCGCGATCCCACCACCTGAAAATGGTGCCCGTGCAGGTGCATGGGATGCATCATGGAGGTCGGGTTCATGAACATGATTGCGATCCGCTCCCCGCGCCTGGCTTCGAGCGGCTGATGCTCGCCATGCACCTTACCGTTGATTGTCCAGCGATACCCGGCTTCCTCCCCGAGCATCAGGCGGAAGGTCCTGTCCGGCTTGCGCTCGGATAGGGGTTCGAGGGCTCGCAGGCGTTCGTCGAGCGCCAGTGTCGCGTTGGGTGCGGCCTCGTGCGCGTTCTCGCCGATTTTCGAGATGGTCGCGCCGGCCGTGGCGAGCACGATGCCGGTCTGGCGCGTATCGGCTTCGACCTGTGCGAGAATAGGGAAAGCCCCGCCGTCGCCGGGAAGCGCCAGCAGGAGATCCAAGCGCTGCCCCTGGGCCAGCGGAAAACGCCGCCCCTTGAGCGGCTGGCAGAGCGATCCATCGACCGCGATGCAGGTCGCCTCCACCAAACCTGTGTCAAGAAAGAAAGCCGTCGCAGTGGCGGCATTGATCACGCGAAGCCGAATACGACCACCTTTTTCGACCCGAACCACCTCCGGGTCGTCCAATGTTCGGTCGTTCGCGAGATAGGCATCATAAGCTACATCATTGGCATGTATCTTCATACCTTGGCCCATCCCCGGCATCATGCCCATGCCAGGCATCATCCCGGAGGAGCCAGGACCATGGTTCATCCCGCCATGGTTCATGCCACTCGGGCCGGATGCCCGCGGCGCCGAAGCTGGTGCCCCTGCATGCCCCCCATGAGCAGTTGAACCACCGAGACCCGCGAGGATCTCGGCAGGTGAGCGGAATGCGAAATCATGCAGCATCAGCACGACATCTTGGACGTCGCCGGCATTGCGTTCCCGCGTGATCATCGGCGCGGCGAGCAACTGCTGTTCGGTGAGCTGGTGCGAATGCATCCAGTGCGTTCCGGGCGTAAGCAGGAAGTCATGGACGTCATGGGCTCCTGGCGGTAGGGCACCACCATCGGGTCGTGAACGATCCTGATCAGCCGCAGCATGGATCTGGCCATGCCAGTGCATGATCAGCGGCTCCACAGTGGCATTGCGAACTGCCCCGGAAAAGCGGTCGCCCTCTTTTGCGAACAACCCCGACTTGCCACCCGGACCATCAATGCCGAAAACCTTTGCCGCCTTGCCCTTTACGTCAAGGGTGCGGCTGGCAACGCTGAGCAGCGGAGCTTCCGCTCGCACGATGTTGCTTGTCCAGGGGGTCACAAGGGCGGCGGCGCCAGAGCTTGCAAGGAAAGAGCGGCGGGAAATCGACATAGAGGCCTCCGTATCTGTCTGTTTGACTGGAGTTCACAATAATGTCGCTACCGAGGCCCTGTTCTTGATCCAGCGCACTGAATTTGTGACAAATTATTTCATGGGCAGGCAGAATTCAGCGCTGGAAAGGCAGCTTGACGCCCATACGGGCCAACAATCCATCCCGCCACACAACAACGTGAATAACAACTCCGATCAAGTGAATAATGAGCAACGCATAGAGAGCCTTTGTGAGAAGCACATGAACCGGACCAGCAGAAGCGACAACGTACATTTTTAAAAACCCAGTGATCGGCAGAAGGATCAGCGTCGAATAAATTGCGACATGAACCATCTTCGACAAAATGGCGTACGTTGGGTATCGAAAAGTCGGCGGCATGATCGGATATCGATACCGAATCCAGAGCCGCAACAGCACAAAAAGCAGGATCATCCCACCGGCGATTGCATGGATGTAATGCAGCAGAAGATCAAACGGGTCGATGGGCACTCCGTAATGCGGAGCATGGTGTGTGCGACCAATCGCGGGGTAGGTCCAGAGTTGCACCAGAAAGAGAGCAAAGGTGGCCCAGTGGAGGAATTGGTGCACTCTGGAATATGTCTGCCGCATCAGATTTCCTCCCTTGTGATGAACGCTCTCGCCCAAGCTGGCCGCGAGAAAAGAAAACCAAGCCGCCTGCCTCTCACCGCACGCTCGAGAACGAGAGGAACAAGAATTGCGATAAAAAGGACGAGGACCATCATAAGATCAGGGTATTTTACAGAATCTGTACGCGCCAGAAGTTCGCGACTTGCCGCCATAGGAATGACAAAAGCCAAATAAATCGGTAGCGAATACCGCCCACAATAAGCGAGCCAACCAAAGCCATTGGCCCGATTGAGCAGCAGAGCCAGAAACGCGACCGCAAGCCCGCCCAGCAACCCAAAAAGAATGGTTAGACCAGGAACACCGGCTATGCCCAAGTGCAAAGAATAGGAATGCAGGCCGACCCAGATTATCAGCGTCACAACTGAGAGGAACGGACTACGGCCCGCCATTGTCAGCAAAGCATCAATCGACTGACGTCCGAGGTATCCGGCTAGAAAGAAAACAAAAAACAGCGCGAAGCTATTGATGGACGTCGAAGCTGTCGCTTGCGAGATCATGGCGTAGGCACCACCAACGGGGTACGCCGCAGCCCAGAGATGCAAAAGGATCGCGCTGACTCCGATGAGATAAGCGTGCCTTCCTTTAGCCAGTTTCGCCGCCAGCATGAAGAACGGTAGAATGTAAATGAACCAAAGAGTAGAAAACGGTTCGATCAACCCAAATGCAAAGGCAGAGACAAGATTGGCCGGCCCCGAAAGTGGTGTCGTGCCGGCTTTCAAAGTTGTCAAAATCGCCAGCCAGAGCACGTAAAAATAGACATAACGCAGCACCTTGCGATCAAGGAAGCTGCGCCAATACAAAGCTCCAATCCCCGCTGCGAGATAACCAGACAGCAGAAAAAAATCGGGCATCCTGAAGGGTTTGGTCCAAGCGACGATCGCATGCAAAAACCCGGTCTGCCCGATCTCCTTCTCGACGCCGAGCGCCGTGTGCATCATCACCACAAGGATGATGCACATGCCCTTCGCATGGTCGATCCAACCTCGTCTCGGCGGTGCTAGAGGGTGCGCCTCGATCAGAGACTTTTCGTTCAAAGCGCAATCACTTTGATTTCTGAAGCTTGGTTACGGTAATTTGGCCGTTGACGCGGTCAGCGTCGAACTTGATCTTGTCGCCAGCCTTTAGTCCCTTGAGCATTGCCGGATCGCCGGCGCGGAACACCATCGTCATCGAATCCATGTCGAGATTTTTGATCGGACCGTGATCGATCGTTAGCTTGCCTTGCTCAGCGTCGATCTTTTTCACGGTGCCATTTATGGATTGCGCCTGAGCAGCGGAAACCAATAACACAAGCGCGGATGCGCCAACAAATGCATGAGTTTTCATGGTTTTCACTTTCACAGGTTCCAGCAGATGAACAGTTGGGCTCGGGTCACTTCACAATGATTTTGCCGGTCATGCCAGCTTCCCGATGGCCGGGAATTAGGCACGAAAAATCGAACTCGCCTGTCTTGGTGAAATGCCAGACGATATCGCCGGCCTTCTTGGGTGCGAGGCGCTTGGCGTTCGCATCATCATGTTCCATATCCGGGTTCTTCTGCATCTCAATGGCGTGCTTGAGATTTTCCTCAAGCGTGGCGATGACAAGTTCGTGGTCAAGTTCTCCTCCATTGAGCAGCTTGAACCGAACCTGTTCGCCTCGCTTGATTTCCACAATTGGAGGGGTAAAGAACATCTTGCCGTCGCCTTCGCCCATCCGAATTTGGACGATCCGAGCAGGCTTTTTCGGATCACCCGGCTTGCCGTAAGCGGTTTCACCTCCGTGCCCCGGTCCCGCAACGACGGGCAAAGAAAAGATCGATATTACCGCGGCGGCGATAAGCACTGATTTGATCATGTCATTCTCCGTGAGTTGACCTGTTAGTGGTTCGAATGCCCGCCGCCTTTCGGCGCGAGAAGCGGATTGCCATCCGGACCAAGGACGGGCTTGCGGGGGTCTTTCACCCGCCAGTCTGCGGACTGCGGCCCAGGTGATATGGATGGTGTGACTGCGGCGAGCTTGCCTTTGTATTCGTAAGCAACCGTTCCTTCCGGATGCTTGAACCAGCCAGGATCTTTGTAGTCGTTCTTGGCGAGACCTTCGCGAACCTTCACCACTGAAAACATGCCGCCCATTTCGACAGGGCCGAACTGTGCGAAGCCTGTCATCATAGGGAGCGTGTTGTCGGGTAGAGGCATCTCCATGGAACCCATCTCGCCCATGCCGTTCGAGCCCATCGGCATATAGCCCGGTGCGATCTTGCGGATGCGCTCCGCCAGATCCTTCTTGTTGACGCCGATATAGGTCTTAACAGAGTGTCCCATCGCATTCATCGTGTGGTGCGATTTATGGCAATGAATGGCCCAATCCCCGAGCTCATCTGCGACAAAATCGAAAGCTCGCATCTGACCAACGGCACAATCAATCGAGACTTCATCCCACGCGGACGCTGGATCAACCCAGCCACCGTCTGTGCACGACACCTTGAATTCGTAGCCATGCATATGGATCGGGTGGTTCGTCATCGTCAGATTGCCAAAGCGAATTCGGACCTTGTCATTCTTGCCGACGACGAACGGATCGATCCCCGGGAACGCCCGCGAGTTCCAGCACCACATGTTGAAATCGAGCATGGTGTTGACCTTGGGCACGTAGGACCCCGGCTCGATGTCAAAGGCGTTCAGCAGAAAGACGAAATCGCGGTCAACGCGGCGAAATGTCGGGTCCTTTGGATGCACGACGAAGAAGCCCATCATGCCCATCGCCATCTGGACCATTTCGTCCGAATGCGGGTGGTACATGTAAGTCCCGGAGCGGCGGAGCAGGAACTCGTAGACGAAGGTCTTGCCCGGGGGGATGTGCGGCTGATTGAGGCCACCGACGCCGTCCATTCCGTTCGGCAAACGCTGACCATGCCAGTGGACGGCAGTGTGCTCGGGCAGTTTATTGGTGACGTAAATGCGCACCTTGTCGCCTTCAACCGCTTCAATGGTCGGGCCAGGTGATTGGCCGTTGTATCCCCAAAGATAGGCATTCATCCCTGGCGCAATTTCTCGCACCACGGGTTCAGCTACGAGATGGAACTCCTTCCAGTCGCCATTCATCCGCCAAGGGAGCGTCCAACCATTTAACGTCGCCACAGGTTGATAATCCGGTCCCGTTGTTGGGACGAGCGGAGTCTGCGTCTTTGGGTTTTTTGTTGTCGGCGCTTCCGGAACACCAGCAAAAGCCGATCGCCCAGACACCATCCCAGCACCTGCGAGAACGAGGCTCGATGCACCGACAAAACTTCGACGAGAGACATCCATGCTATTTCTCCTCAATGACCTGGCTCGCCGCCACCCTGGGGCGCGGCACCCCCACTAGCAGCAGCGCCGGACACTCCGCCGCCGATCAGAACGTGTTTGAAGTCCACATCAGCAATAAAGAAATCTCGCTTTGCGTTGATTGCTGCAACCTGGCTCATCATTCTGCCGCGGGCATCCGCGATGAGCTGCGTTACATCAATCAACATACCATTGTATTGGAGTAGGCTTTCTTCCTGAATCACTTTCCGCAACGGAAGAACTTGGCTTTGATAAAGCCGGGAGACGTCATAGGTGCCACGCCATACCTGGTAAGCTTCGCGCGCCTCAGAACGAATATTGACAGCCTTCTCAGCGAGCTTGTTAGCCGCTTGCATGTAGGTTTCTTCTGCCTGCGCTACTCGGGCCTGTCCAAAGTCAAAAACGGGAATTTCAAGCTCCAGTTCAAGAGTCCGAGAACGGCGGGTTTCCCGATCAAACCCACCAGCACCATTGTCCTTGATCTCGCGGTCATAGGTGCGGCGCCCGAGAAGGTCGATATCAGCGATGAGACGGGTCGCTTGTGTAAGTCCAAGCGACTTGGCAAGGGCATCAAGGTCAGCTCGCGCCATCTGAAGATCAACCCGGCGCTTGAGAGCTTCCGCTTCAACCTCGCGCACGGAGGCCAGCCGCGGCATCGAAGGCAGGGAGGCAGGTAGCTTTAAGACCGTAATGTCCTGACCCCAAAGCCCCATAAGCCGAATGAGCTTTTCGCGCTCAATGCGCTGCTGAATTCGGGCTTGAGCCAACTGGGCGCCCGTCTCGGCGTAAAAGACGAAATCTCGTGCTTGATTGAGCTTGTTGACACCGCCAGATTCACCGAGCCGTTTGAATAGCTCAGCTGTCGCCTCAGCCGAAGATTTAGCTTGGACGAGCGCTGCAACCTGCTGATTTGCAGCTACCGCCCGGAAATACTGCCGCCGTGTATCTGCCGCAAGCTTGAGCACGTTTTCGAGCGTCCGCAATTGGGCAGAGCGAAATCGGTCATTCGCGATTTGAGTACGAGCGGGTAAAGTAGCGAGAGCCAAAATGGAACCGGAGATTTGGCGTTCAATCTCGAGCGCCAGTGAGGCCGTCGTCCTCGCTATCGAAATGCGTGGGTTCGGTGGAAGGCTTGCCTGCATCCTCTGAGCATCAGCGATCCCCAACTCGTTGAGCGCCGCCTGGAGGCCACGATTGTTCCAAAGTGCGATTTGAACAGCAGCATCAGCACTCAAGGATCGCTTCAAAAATGCATCCACTCGAGCCTTGGCGGTTGCCGCATCATCTTCGGATCCGATTTTTGCAACCTCCTTGCCGAGGTCGGCCGATGTACTTGCCTGGAGGATGGCGATACCGTTCTCTTGCTGGACGGTAACGCAACCCGCTAGAAGAACTGCCACTCCGCCGAGCAATGATGCTCGAATTGAAACACGGCGTAGCGCGCGAAAATCAAACTCATTCATCGTTTTTAATGTCATGATTTCGGTGCCACGCGACGGTTAAGTTCTTCCCACCCCTTCGGGCCAACGGGCCTGTAGGTCTTTGTTTCTGCCGCAACTGGAGTGTACCGGAGCGGTGCGATCCGCTGAGAGGGATCAGCGGGCTTCTCAAGGTAGGGCGGCACGGCTGAGCACGCAGCGAGAGCCAAAGCCGGAAATATAAAGACCAATAATCGCCGCATAACCCCGCCTCATCTGAACATTCTAGATGAAGCGGGTAGCAAGAAGCGGCGCGATCTGTCTGTTACAAATTGTTGCGGACGCCGACCCGCAACATGTTGCGAAATATTTCGAAAATCTCATGAAATGAAGAGGTTACAGACTGCGCTGATCCTAGACAACGGCGGCAATTTTGCCTCCGGACATCTTGATCGTCGTGGAAGGCGATTGACAGTTAGGAGAAACGATATGAGCAAGTTCAGCGGTTGGTTGTTGGTGAGCCTTATTCTCGGAATCGGTTCGGCTTCGGCCAATAACGGAATTCTGTTTTCAAATACCAACGATCCATACTTCACCACGCCAGCCGAGTTTGTCGCCCTCGGGCAACAGCTGAAGGGCAAGGTGGAGATGGACCGAGGAGTGGCAGTCGTCGCGGCTCAGAACAAAGCCGTTACGGATCCTGCACGAGGCGGATCGACTGGGAAGTAACCTAAGCCGCCCTGCCGCGATTGGCAGTGAGTCAGTTCGGCAGGGCGGAATTCAGAGGTTCTCATGGAAAATTCGGAAGTAATTCCTACAAATGATCACGGTAACGTCCTCGTTGTTGATGACGATTCCGAGATAAGGTTGCTGATAACAAAATTTCTTCAGCGTCATGGATATCATGTCTATTCGAGTGCCGATGCCAGAAGCGTTCTTGAAACGCTCAAGAAGTTTACGATTGATGCGATAATCCTCGATGTGATGCTGCCTGGGACAACTGGAATAGATGCATGCCGGCAAATCCGCCGGACCTCGCCAGTACCTGTCATTTTGCTCACAGCTCGGTCGGAAGAGGATATTCGTGTTTCGGGGCTCGAGGGTGGAGCTGACGACTACATAACCAAACCGTTTTCACCCCGCGAACTTCTGGCCCGACTTCGTTCCGTCCTGCGCAGAGCCAGAAATGGGAGCGTTAAAACTTCGTCATTGGCACAAGGAAATATCCTATTTGACGGCTGGACCCTCGACACATTGCGCCGTGAATTGACCACGCCTGAAGGGGTTTTGATCGACCTTTCAACAGGAGAATACAATCTTCTCGTCGCATTCTTGGAACATGCTAACCGCGTCCTTTCCCGCGAAATGCTGATGGAGCTCGCAAAAACTCGGACCGCCGATCCTTTTGACCGGACCATTGATGTGCAAATAAGCCGATTGCGGCGTAAGCTCGAAACCTCGGAAACCGCAGGTCTCATCATAAAGACAGTCCGCGGGGCCGGCTATATATTTGTCCCCAAGGTCACATTTGGATGAAATCGGGCCGATTTAGCTGGTTGCCTGACACAATAGTCGTCCGCGCCGTTTTAATTTTGGTCGGCGCTCTAATTGCAATGAGCCTTGTGGGCTATTGGGTCTACCGCGTTGGAGCAGAAGGGCTTGCAACGAACGCTCGCGATCGTGGACTCGCTGAGCGTATTGTCTCTATCAAAAGGGCCATAAGCGCCATCCCTGACGAAGTCGAGCGTGATAAAGCTGCGCACGCTCTGGCGACCGCCTCGCTCGAGGTTCACTGGAGCAAAGTCAGTCTTGTTCTTAACAACGCTCCAGTGACGGAGCGTTCGCGAGCTATGGAGGATCGGCTCAAGGAATTGGTACCTGAATTTGGTACGGAATCGTTCAGGGTAGGCTATGCCGACGACGGAGCCCTCAATGCAGGCGAAGGTGATGCTTATCGACACATGCTGCTAGTCTCGGTGAAGCTTGACGATAACACTTGGCTCAACTTTGCCTCGCCAACCTTCGGCACAGCGCATCATCTAGCCGGAAACATTCTGGCAATCGCCGCGATAATGGGGTCGCTTATAATCCTTGTTGCAGTCTTGCTGCTTCGATGGGTTACTCGACCATTGCGCAATCTGGCGATCGCAGCCGAACGATTTAGCCTCGATGAAGCCGGTGACCCCGTTGCTGAAATTGGCCCCGCCGAAGTACGGCGCGCGGCAAAGGCTTTTAACACAATGGGGGATCGGGTACGTCGTCTTGTCTCGGAGCGTACTATGGCGCTGGCTGCCGTGAGCCATGATCTGCGAACGCCAATTACCCGGTTGCGGCTTCGCTCAGAAATGCTTGATGATGAACAGACGCGAAATTTGATCGACGACGATCTATCCGAAATGGAGTTGATGATCAATTCAACGCTTGAATATCTTAGCATGGGCGTTGCCAATGAACCTCCAAAGGTTTTCGACGTGTCGACCATGATCAGGACGATCGTGGACGGCGAGGCTGATCATGGACATTCAATCAGCCTGGACGACATGGATCATGCATCAGTGCTGGGCAGACCTGTCGCAATGAAGCGCGCGGTATGGAACATAATTGGCAATGCGCTGAAGTACGGATCCAAGGTCGTAGTTCGTATTAAGCGAGAAGGTGCACAGGTACGTGTTGAAGTGCTGGACAATGGCCCTGGCATTCCCATTGATGAAATTGAAAAAGTATTCGAACCCTTTTACCGTGTCGAGAATTCTAGAAGTCGGCAGACGGGCGGAACAGGCCTCGGACTGACAATTGCACGATCAATCATTACCGAACATGGCGGCTCTCTCTCTTTAAAAAATCACGCACTCGGTGGGCTAATCGCGTCAATCGAACTTCCAATATTTCCTTTTTCAAAGACTAGCAGGCCACTCACAGGTACAGACACGGCTCTGGCAACACGTCTACAGCCGCCGAATGCCCACTGAAGTGATCGATTTTGGCGTATATGGTGGTTTAATTTTCACCGCCTTTTTGGCCGCAACCGTCTTTCCAGCCCAATCGGAGGCCATAGCTGCCGGTTTTCTGGCTGCGGGACAATACCCCACCTTACTACTACTTGTTGTGGCGAGCGCGAGGAATGTGCTGTGCTCGTTTCTGAACTGGCTTCTGGAGCGGGGGATCGAGCGCTTCCACCATCATCGCTGATTTCCCCCTCGCCAGGGCAACTCGACCAGACCACGCCCCTTGATGAGAGCGTAGACCGCCGGGATGACAAGAAGCGTGAGGATGGTCGAGGAGACCATGCCGCCGATCATCGGCACAGCGATGCGCTGCATCACCTCCGACCCTGTGCCGGTGGACCAGAGAATCGGAACCAGACCGGCCATGATCGCAACCACTGTCATCATTTTCGGCCTAACCCGTTCGACTGCGCCTTCCATGATCGCGGCGTCGAGATCGCGCCTTGTCAGCGCACGCTCCTCGCTTGATGCCAGCTTAATTCGTTCTTCGAGCGCGTGATCGAGATAGATCAGCATGATCACGCCGGTTTCGGCGGCGACGCCCGCGAGCGCGATGAACCCGACAGCCACAGCAACCGAGAGGTTGAAGCCCATCCACCACATCAGCCACAGCCCGCCGACCAGTGCGAAGGGGAGCGAGAGCATGACGATCAGCGTCTCCGTCATCCGCCGGAAGTTGAGGTAGAGCAGCAGCAGGATGATCAGGAGCGTGAGCGGCACGACGATGGTGAGGCGCTTCTTCGCCCGCTCGTAGAACTCGAACTGCCCGCTCCAGATCACAAAATAGCCCGCCGGAAACTTCACTGTTTCCGCCACGGCCTTCTTCGCGTCCGCAACATAGGAGCCAAGGTCACGCTCGCGCGCATCGACGAAGATATAGGCGGCAAGCTGGGCGTTCTCGGTGCGGATTGAGGCCGGCCCTTGTACCAGGCGGATTGTCGCGACCTGCCCCAGTGGGATCGAGGCACCGTTGGCGAGCGGCACCAGCACCTCGCGCGCAATTGCCTGTGGGTCGGATCGCACATCGCGCGGATAGCGCAAGGAGACGCTGTAGCGTTCGCGGCCCTCGACCGTGGTGGTCACGGTTTCGGCGCCGAGTGCCGAGGCAATGACCCGCTGGACGTCGCCAATCATCAGGCCATAGCGGGCAAGTTCGGAGCGGTTCGGCTCGATATCGAGGTAATAGCCGCCGATGATCCGCTCGGCGAAGGCGCTCGATGTGCCGGGTACCGTTTTGATCGCGCTTTCGATCTCACGCGCGAGTTTCTCGATCACATTGAGATCCGGGCCGATCACTTTGACCCCGACCGGTGTACGGATGCCTGTCGCAAGCATGTCGATCCGGGCCTTGATCGGCATGGTCCAGGCATTGGCAACGCCGGGGAACTGGAGCGCCTTGTCCATTTCCTGGATCAGGGAATCAACGGTGACGCCGGGGCGCCATGCACTTGGCTGCTTGAGGTTGATCACTGTCTCGAACATCTCGGTCGGCGCCGGGTCGGTTGCGGTGCCAGCGCGGCCCGCTTTGCCGAAGACGCTCTCCACTTCGGGAAACGTCTTGATGATCCGGTTCTGGGTTTGCAACAATTCCGCCGATTTGGTGATCGACAGCCCCGGCAGCGTCGTCGGCATATACATGATCGTGCCTTCATTAAGGCTCGGCATGAATTCTGAGCCGAGCCGCATGGCGGGCCAGACGCTGGCGCCCAGGACCACGATCGCCGCGAGAATGGTCATCACGCGCGCCTTAAGGACCCCCCGAATGAGTGGGCGATAGAGGAAGATCAGCAGGCGGTTCACCGGGTTCCTGTGTTCAGGAATGATGCGCCCTCGGACGAACACGACCATGAGCGCCGGAACGACTGTGATCGAAAGCAGGGCGGCGGCGGCCATCGCGAAGGTTTTGGTCCAGGCCAGCGGCTTGAACATCAGACCTTCCTGCGCTTCCAGCGCGAAGATCGGCAGGAAGGAGACGGTGATGATCAGCAGCGAGAAGAACAGCGAAGGACCGACTTCGGTGGCGGCTTCGATCAGAACCTCATGCCGCGGTGTCCCCGCCGGGGCGCGCTCGAGATGTTTGTGCGCATTCTCGACCATGACGATCGCAGCGTCGATCATTGCGCCGATGGCGATGGCGATCCCGCCAAGGCTCATGATGTTCGAAGAAAGACCGAGCGACCACATTGCCGCATAGGCCATCAGGATGCCAAGCGGCAGCGTGATGATGGCGACGAGCGCAGAGCGGGCATGGAGCAGGAAGACGAAACAGACCGCTGCAACGATCAGGCTTTCCTCGATGAGCGTCAGTTTCAGCGTCGCGATGGCGCGTTCGATGAGCTGCGAACGATCATAGACCGATACGATTTCCGTTCCCGAAGGCAGGGCGGCGGTGATGTCGGCAAGCCGTGCCTTGACGTTGTCGATCACAGTGAGTGCGTTCTGACCGTAGCGCTGGACCGCGATGCCGGAGACGACCTCACCCTCACCGTTGAGTTCGGTGACGCCGCGCCGTTCGTCTGGCGCCAGTTCGACCCGTGCGACATCCTTCAGCAGCACCGGCGTGCCGGCCTCCGCCTTGAGCACGATCTGTTCCAGGTCCGATATCGATCGGATATAGCCGCGCCCGCGCACCATGAATTCGGTCTCGGCAAGCTCGACAACGCGGCCCCCGACATCCATGTTTGAATCGCGGATGGCGTCGCGGATGGCGGTGAGCGGCAGGTTGAAGGCGCGCAGCCGTCGTGGATCGACCACGACCTGATACTGGCGGATGAATCCGCCCACTGAGGCAACCTCTGCAACCCCTTCGGCCTTGGCGACACCGAATCGGACCTGCCAGTCCTGAATGGCGCGTAGTTCGGCAAGCGAGCGCTGCTTGCCCATCACCGCGTATTGATAGACCCAGCCGACACCGGTCGCATCCGGCCCGAGAGTCGGTGTCACGCCGGCGGGAAGCGAGCGGCCCGCTGCGGAAAGATATTCGAGCACGCGCGACCGCGCCCAGTAGATATCCGTGCCTTCTTCGAAAATCACATAGACGAACGAGACGCCGAAGAAGGAGAAGCCGCGCACCACTTTCGAGCGCGGCACCGAGAGCATCGCGGTCGAAAGGGGGTAGGTGACCTGATCCTCGATCACCTGCGGGGCCTGCCCGGAATACTCGGTGTAGACGATCACCTGTGTATCCGACAGGTCCGGGATCGCATCGAGCGGCACGCGTGTGACCGCATAAAGTCCGATCGCCGTCACCAGCAAAGTGAGGAGGAAAACAAGGCCGAGATTGGTCGCCGACCAGCGGATGATGCGTGCGATCATGGCTTTTTCCTTTCGGCTTCCCTCGATAGCTTCTCGGCAACCGGCGCAGCGCTCTCGCCCGGTTTCGGTTCTCCAGGCTTGCCGGCATCGGTGGTGAAGGCGGAAAGCGCCGCCTTGAGATTGCTTTCGGCGTCGATCAGGAAGGTTGCGGCAATGACGACATTTTCGTCCGCCTTGATGCCATCAAGGATTTCGACATGACGATCGTTGCGGCGCCCTGTCTTCACCGCGCGCGGCTCGAACCGGCCTTCGCCACGATCGACCAGCACAACCTTGCGGCTGCCGCTGTCAATCAAGGCCGATAGCGGTACGGTGACCTCGTTTTGGCCGGCATCGATCCCGATTTCCACGTCGGCGAACATCTCGAAGCGAAGGCGCCAATCGGGATTGGCTACCTCGATACGCGCCTTGGCCGTTCGGGTTGCCATCTCAAGCGTGGGCTGAATGAACGTCACGCGGCCCTCGAAAACCTCGCTCGGGAACGCCTTGAACCGCACATTCGCCGCCGCCCCGATGCTCACCTCGCCGATATCCTGCTCGGCGATATCGGCGATGACCCAGATGCGCGAAGGATTGGCGATGAGCATCATCTCCTCGCCCGAGCGCATCATCATGCCCTCGACCGCCTTTCGGCGCAGGACCACGCCGGAGACTGGGGAGGGCCAGTCGAAGCTGATCACAGGCTCCCGTGTTCTCTGGAGTTCCGCGACGACAGGCGATGGGATCTGGAGGTTCTGGAGGCGTTGCAGCGCGCCACGCTCCTCGCGACTACCGGTTTCGACATTGGCGATGCGGTAATCGACCTGCACCCGAACCATATCCGGGGAATAGATGCGGAACAGCGGGGCGCCTTTCTCGACCTTCTGGCCGAGTTCGTTCGCGTGCAGCTTCTCGATGAAACTGTCAGCCCGCAACACCACCGAATGCAAGGTGCGCTCATCCGGTTTGGCGACACCAGGCGCCCGGATCGCGCGCGAAAGACTGCGCAACGCGGCAGGCTCCGTGCGCACGCCCGAGCGCTGTACCTTGTCGAGACTGACCTTGACGCTCGACCCATCCTCCTCCTCGCCCTCGTAGACGGGAAGATAATCCATCCCCATCCAGTCCTTCTTTGGCACGGGCGATGTGTCGGGCAAGCCCATCGGGTTGCGGTAATAGAGCAACTTCCTGCCGCCGCCCGCTGGCGCTTCGGCAGCCTTTACCGGCGCCGGATCAAAGCTGGTCTCCTCGCTCTGACGCACGGCGATAAAGTCGCGGCCATCCGCTGTCTTTCTCGGCTCGGCCGAATAGACCGGCTTGCCGCCGGGATCGCGATAATAGATCACCGGGCCGCTCGGTTCCGGCTTTGGCGCGGCAACCGATGCTTTTGCGCCGATCCATGCGCTCACGGGTGCTGGAACCCAGCCCGGAAGAGGCAGGTCGCTCCGGCCGAGCCAAAAGCCAGCGCCGGCTGCGCCAGCGGTAAGAGTGACGAGCAAAAGGGAGCGCGCGGCCCGCATCCACGCGGGCCGCCGCCCCGGGCCACTCTCCCCGGCATGATCGGGAAGAGGGCCCGGAGCGGTGCTATTCACTTGCGCACCGCCTTGAGGATGAGGCGGTTTTCGAGTGTCCCGGTCTCGCCCTGAACCTTGGCGCCGAGCGAGAGTCGCCAGCCGCCCTCCATCGTCAGGTCGGTCCTGAACCGGTAATGGCCGGGCCTGTCGGCCGGAACGGCATCGATCTTCGACGCCATCATTTCCATGCCGTCCGGTGCCATGTCGATGCGCTTGGCAATGATGACGGCATCCGGGACCGGCGCGCCGGTCTTCTTGTTGACGAGGCGGACCTCAACAAAGACACCGTTCGCCTGATTGACCTCCGGCGTGACGAGTTGGAACTCGTAGTCCCGGATATCAGCAAGGACCGGAGTTGTTGAGGCGAATGCGAGTGATGCCGCACCCCAGGCGGCGAGAAGAAGAGCTTTAGACATGGAGGATATTCCCTGAAATGTGAAACCCGGCACACGCATCACGCGCATGCCGCGATGCACGCTTTCCAGTGCCAGAAAGCGTGTTGAAGGCGCCTCGAGCGCCTGATGTTTCAGCTTCGGGGTGGTGGGATATCTGGCGGGATCGTCCGTTTCCCAACCCAAATCGATGGCGAGGAGCGGTAACTCAATGACGAAGCCAGCCGCTGTGGCAAGGGTTCATTGTCCCGCACAAAACCGGCAAGACGCTGGGCGGCGCAAAGGGCCTGAAGCGGGCAGATGTCAGCGCAATCTGCCGGCAAATTTGTGTCCGACAGACAGTCCGGCATCCCGGCCATCATATCCATGCCGATCATCGTGCTGCTCGCCGGTTTCGCCACGGCATACCCCGCCGGCGCTAGCGGCATGAGCGCCGCAGCAACCAGCAGGCAAAGGCCGAGGAAACGGCGCATAGTGCGGAAAGCATGCATGCGCCCAAGAACCCTGGATCGGGGAAGACCGCAAGCCCCCTTGCCTTCACATTTCCGAAAAGAGTGAACGGTTGGGCGACAGGCAGTGCCGGACACCTCTGCCGGAACCATTCGATTGCTGGCGCGGCGGTCCGGATGACCTTGCCCGCCATATCGGGACGAGATGAAACTGAGCGCATCACCCGATCCGGAGCCGGTCGGGCGCGAGAAAAACATAGGGAGGAATCACCAGATTCCTTGGCGCCGGCCCCCGGCGAATCCTTCCGAAGGAATCGAAGACGGAACCGTGGCAGGGACAATACCATCCGCCGTAATCCCCGCGCGGATCGACCGATTTCTGACCGAGCGGTATGCAGCCGAGATGGGGGCAGACGCCGATGACAATCAGCCAATCGGGATTGCGCAGCCGCGCCGTCACGGGTTCGGGATGACGCAAGCCCGAAGGATCGTCATCCTTGTCCCTGGCGATCTGTTCGGCCGTCCGCCTCACAATGAAAACGGGTCGACCGCGCCATCGTACGGTGATGCGCTGGCCGGGTTCCATGGGAGCGAGGTCGACCTCCACGCTTGCCAGAGCCACGACATCGGCGCTGGGGTTGAGGCTGGTGATCATCGGCCAGATTGCGGCGCCCATCCCCACCGCTCCGGAAGCCGCTGTTGCCAGGTAGAGAAAATCCCGCCGCGTCGGCGCGACATTTTGCGGCTCGGGGGCTTTGCTCTCCATGACGTCACCCAATCGATTGCCTGTGAATTGTGCTCCAATCAACGCCGATGGGACAGGTGACGAAGGTTACCGTGTCCTTTTCATCTGCGGTTTTGGCAGGTGGGCATTGTTGATCAGCCCATTGATGTAGAGGTCCATGTTTATTGGTTCGAAGCGGAGCCCGTGAAACTTGGCCGCGAGGCGGCCGCCGCGATCGATGACATGCGTCACGACGCCATGCACCCACAGGCCATCTCTGGTCTCGGTGAATTCGAGCTTGTAGCGGCGCGCCAGGGCGCGGGTTGCATCCGCCGGTTCGCCCGATTTCATGGTCAGGAACATCCAGTTGGCCGGATCGAGCCCGTGCGATTCGCCGTAGCCTTCGAGAACCTCCGCCGTGCCGCGCTCCGGATCCGTCGTGATGGTAATGAATTGCACCCGCGCCTTCATCGGCGATTGGTTGATGAGTTTCTGGATTTCGGCAATCTTCTCCGATTGCAGCGGGCAGACATCGAGGCATCCTGCATAGATGAAATTGAGGATGACGATCTTGTCGGCGAAGTCCGCCAGGCGAACCCGATTGCCCTTGGCGTCGATCAGGTCAAACTCGGGAGCTGGCTCGTCTATGGCCTGGAAAAACTGTTCCTTGCTTCCCATGACCCTGTCGAGATCGGCACCCGGATGGTGCGCCTGGGACGGGGCCGCGAGACCCGGCAGGGCGATGCAAATCGCGGCGATCAATTGCAAAGCACGCATGGTCTATTCCTTGATCCTGACGTTATTCGGGTTCGAGACCGGATCCATGTCCGTCCGCGGCTGCTCCGGATCGGAGATCCCGCTTTCCACCTTCTCCGAGGCACAGGCCCGACCGGTCTTCCGGTTCATGCAGAAGCCGAGCGCGCACATGGCGAGGCAGGGCATGGCCGACAGTAGTAACGGTGCAATTCCCGCCGCAACCAGCCAGTCCCATTTGACGGCAAGACTGCCGATGAGCGCGACGGCCGCAAGGAGCATCAGGCCACGGCGACCGCCGGGATAATGCCGAAGCACGTAAGAAACGCTGCGACCGGGCGAGCCGTCATCTTCATTCAGTTCTCGTGTCGTGGACATCGAGCATTCCTTTTCAGTTCGGTTTCCGATGGGCTTCAAGAAACCCGATCATTTCGGGCGTGTCCCACACCGCCGGGCCGACGAGCCGTCCGAGTTCGCGGCCTTGTGAATCAATGAGGAGCGTCGTCGGCAGGCCGAATGCCTGAAGATCGAACGAGGCCCGGACCGAGGCATCGATAAAGAGATCGAGATGCCGGATGCCGATCCTGTCATAGAACCTCCGCACCGCCTCGGACCCGGCCCGGTCGATCGAAAGCGCCAGGACCTGAAAACCGGCGCCTCCGAGTTTTGCCTGAAGGGCATCGAGTGTCGGCATTTCCTCGCGGCAGGGCACGCACCAGGTCGCCCAGATGTTGAGCAACGCGGTCTTCTCCTTGAAGCCGGTCAGCGTGAGGGCCTGCCCCTTTTCGTTCTCGAATGCGAGGTCGGTAACCGGTCGCGGTGTGTCATGCATGACGAAGCCTTGGGGTGCGAGAGGACCGGCCCGCGTTCCGTGGCTTTCGTTTGAATCCGGAAGCTTGCCGCCCTCGGCCAGGATGAAGAGAGCGACCGCAGATGCGGCCAGAACAAGTATCCCCGTTGACAGAACAGCAAACTTCGCGCGTCGTCCCTGCAGGAAGCCCGTCATTTGCGCTTCTCCTGTCCGGCGGTCTCCCGTTAGCTCTTACGGGCGGTGATCCTGGCCTGATATTCCCGCTCGCGTTCCGGCCATGTGCTTTTGATAAAGGCGAGAACGAGGGCGATCTCCTCGTCGCTCAGAATGTCCGTGAAGGCCGGCTGTCGCTCTCGTAACCTGGGACAACGGCGCTGACACCGCGTTTGGTGATGGTGAAGAGGTCCTGGTCCGCGTGAAGCCAGGTATGTCCGCTCGCATCATGCGGCGGCGCTGGCATCCGTCCGTTCTCAAGGCGGCGCTTCCAGTCCGGCTGGCCTTGGAGTCTGGCGCCATGACATGAGGCGCAGCTTTTCGCGTAGACCCGCCCACCGAGGGCGATCTGCCTGCCCGTCATGGATCTGCCCAGAAATTTCACCTCCTGCGCCCATACGCCATTCCCCTGCAGAGCCGCGAAAGCGGCGATGCCTGCCAGGCTCGCCCCGGCGACGGCGGAAAGAATGATCGTGTTCCGCTTCATTCCGAGCCCCTCAGGTATTTTATCAGCGCGAAGAGGCCGAGTATCAGCACGGCAAGGATCAGAAGCGCCACGAGACCGCCTCCGCAGCAAAAGCGGCGAGCAACACGATCATGAAAATGCGAATGCGTCGCGACATGAGCAAAAGGATACCCCGCCCCTCCATCCCGGTAGAGAGTGAATTACCGGTAATTTCTCACGAAGTGGTGAGCGCAATCTAGAGTTTGTCAGTGTCCGTCCGGAAAGATGTTGAATCGGGTGAATCCGATGTGATTCAAGGGGTGCGGCCTGACTCTGGAGAGGCCGCTGATGTGGACCACCGAGAACCGCCTCAAAGACGACCGCGCCCAATTGCGCCATCCTTCAGATCTCACCGACGCCGAATGGGGGCATATCGCGCCGCTGATCCCGCCTGCCAGGCGTGGCGGGGGCAAGCGCTCGGTGAACCTGCGCGAAATCGTCAACGGTCTGATGTATGTGCTGAGCACGGGCTGCCAGTGGCGCTACGTGCCGAAGGATTTGCCGCCGCGCAGCACGCTGTTCGATTATTTCGACCTGTGGAATTGGGACGGCACGCTCGAACGCATCCATCACGCGCTCTATGTGACGTGCCGCGAGGTGATGGGGCGCGAAGCCAGCCCGACCGCCTGCGTCATCGACAGCCAGAGCGTGAAGGGCGCGGAAAAAGGGGGCGCTCGATCGATCCGAACGGTTACGATGCGGGGAAAAAGATCAAGGGCAAGACGCGCCATATCCTCGTCGATACGGTGGGCCTGCTGCTGCACGCGGTTGTGCATCCGGCCGACATTCAGGATCGTGATGGCGGCAAGCTGTTGCTGTCGACCCTGTTCGGGCTTTATCCGTTCCTGAAGAAGCTCTATGCCGATGGCGACTATCAGGGGCCGAAATTCCGCGCCTCGAGCCAGGCGCAAAAATCCCCAACCGCTCGGGCATAGGATCGGCGGGTATGCGGATTGCGGATCCGGGCCGTGAAGAACTCGAGGAAGCGGTAGGCAGCACGTTCGCCGGCAGCGGTGATCACGGCCGGCTGGCTCTGCAACGAGGGCAGGGGACCGGATGCCGGAAGGGCTGAACCCGGGATGATCTCACTCACGGATTGTGTTCTCCCGGAGAAAGGCCTCGTATCCGGCTTCATCCAGTTCGCCGCCGGCAAGGCCCATCACGGCAAAGGCTGCGGATTCCTCGCTGGCCGTGAAGCGGTATCCATTCAGTTCCAGGAACAGCACTCCAGTCACAAAGCCCGTGCGCTTGTTGCCATCGACAAAGGGATGGTCGCGGACGATCGCGAAAGTGAGGGCCGCGGCGAGGCGGACGATGTCGGCCTCGGGTTCGTAGCCCGCGATCTGGCGCGACCGCGCGAGGGCAGAGTCCAGAAGCGCCTCGTCCCGCACGCCCCGCGCACCGCCATGCAGCACCAAAGTGCGTTCGTGGATCATCAGCGCCAGAGGGCGATCGATGAAATCCGGCTCACTCAGTTGGCGAGCGTGTGAAGCGTGTTCCGGTAGCGCCGCATGATCGCCTCGGCCTTTTCCATCTTCGCAGCGAAGGCCGGATCATAGGGCGTGAGGTGCAAACCCCCATCGGCGGTCTCCACCGCGTAGAGTGTATCGCCCTTGGCGACATTCAGGCGGGCCAGCAGATCCTTTGGAATGACGAGGCCGGTCGAGGTGCCGATGGTCGTGAGCTTCAGGGCGGTCATCGCGGGTATCCGATTGATATCGGGATTATAATGGAAGCACTGATCCTGAGTCAAACTCCATCAGAATGACAATACGAATGGTGGGGCCGGAGTCGCGCGCGGCGTCGAGTCTCTCACATCTGATAAAGGATATTATCATATATAATAGACCAAGAAACTGAATTCCAGTCTCGCAAAGTTATTTCATCGAGAAGTGAGCATAGCATCAGTCGCCGTCGTTACCGCGCTCATTCCCCTGGATGCCAGTTCCTCACCCCAGTTTTCCATGATTATGATGGCATTTGCCGTGATCAGCCAGAGCCTCGATGATGGCGCAATCGCAGGCTTTGGCACCACCGGTACAGGACATCGCGATCCGTTCGAGTTCGCCTTCGAGCAGCCGAAGCCTGGCAATCTTGTCGCGGACATCGCCGAGATGCGCGATGGCGATGGCGTGCGCATCATCGCAGGCCATGTCCGGCTTGTCGGAGAGCCTGAGAAGTGCCCGGATGCTCTCGACCGTGAACCCGAGATCGCGCGCATGCCTGATGAAGGCCAGCCTCTCGCGGTGTCGACGCCCATAACGCCGCTGATTGCCTTCCGTCCGCTCCGGTTCCGGCAAAAGACCAACCTGTTCGTAGTAGCGAATCGTCTCGACCTTGACACCGGTTTGCTTGGCCATTGCGCCGATCGACAAAACGCGCTCGAGGAGAGGTTTGGCTAACGTCATGAATGGAATTTTCTGCTTGAACCTCTAGTGGCATCAGGAATTATCTAATCGATCAGGTTGGTTGTTGCAATGCCCGTGGTGCAATGTCGGGGGCACAAAGGGGCGATGCAGCATGGATCGGTGGCTGACGTTGGCGGACAGAATTGACGGGCTGAACAGCACGGTCGCCCGTTTCGCCCGCTGGGGTCTGCTCGCCAATGCGCTAGTGATCACATTCAACGCCATCGCGCGGAAGTTTTTTTCGCTTGCTTATCCCTCGGCGTTCGACCTGCAATGGCATTTCTTTGCAGTGGTCGTGCTGCTGATGGCCGCCTACACGCTCCAGCGCAACGAACATGTGAGGATCGATATCCTGGCGGGGCGGCTGGGGCCGAGCCGGCTTGCCTGGCTCGACCTTTTCGGGGCGTTGCTGGTGCTTATCCCGATTTGCATCCTTATGGTCTGGGCGAGTGGCCGAGAGTTCGTCGCTTCGCTTCTGCTCGGCGAAAGTAGGGCCACCCGCGAGAGCACCAGCGATATTCCTGCCTGGATCATGAAAGGCCTGATCCCGCTGGGCTTCCTTCTTTTGAGCCTGCAGGGTGTCGCGGAAGCTATCCGATGCATCGCACATCTGCGCGGCGCACAAAAACGCTCGCCCAACCATCAACCCCTGATCGAGGCGAGGCAGAATGATTAGCATCGCACCCCCAGCGATGCTGCTGTCGCTTCTGGTGGTTCTGCTCGCTGGCTACCCGGTCGCGTTCTCTCTGGCTGCGGTCGCCGGCGTGTTCGGCATGATCGGATTTGCGACGGGTGCTTTTGACGCGCCATTCCTGCTCGCGATGCTGTTCCGCGTCCAGGGCTTCTTTGGCAACGACAATCTTCTCGCCATTCCCATGCTCATCTTCATGGGCGTGCTGCTGGAGCGGACCGGTCTCGCGGAGGATATCTTCCGGACATTGAACCGGCTATCGGGACGACTGGCAGGGGGGATGGCCTGCGGGACAATTTTGGTCGGCGCCCTGCTGTCCAGCCTGACCGGCTTCGTTTCGGCGTCCGTCATCGCAATCGGGCTGATCGCTCTTCCGGCAATGCTGCACGCCAAATACGATGAAAGGCTCGCGACCGGCGTCGTCGCGGCCTCCGGCACGCTGGCGCAGATCCTACCGCCGAGCCTCGTCCTGATTGTCCTGGCCGAGCAGTTGGAGGTCTCCTTGCAGGACATCTACCGCGGCGCGGTCGTGCCAGGTCTTCTGTTGATCGGCGGCTATCTTGCCTATGTGCTGATCGCCGCCTGGCGGAACCCGATGCTCGCTCCAGTAGGAGCCCTGGCACCCGATGCCGGACACTCCCGCACGTTATGGATCGATGTTCCCCTTTCCATCGGCACGCCACTCCTGCTGGTGGGGATCGTGCTCCTGTCGATCGCGTTCGGCGTGGCGACGCCGAGCGAAGGTGGGGCGATTGGCGTGTCCGGCGCATTGCTTCTGGCGTTGGGCCGCCGTCGTCTCACGCTCCCGCGCCTGCGAGAGGCGATGGATGTCACCGGTATCCTGTGCGCCTGCATCATCTTCCTGCTTTTAGGCGCATCGTTCTTTACATTGGTATTCCGGGGCTTCGATGGTCACCTCTGGGTCGAACACCTTGTCTCTTTGCTCCCAGCGGGCAAGACGGGATTCGTTGTAGCCGTAAATATCGTGGTATTCCTGCTGGCCTTCTTTCTCGACTTCTTCGAGATTGCATTCATCGTCCTGCCGCTGATCGGACCGATTGCCCACAAGATTGGCGTCGACATGGTCTGGCTCACGGTGCTGCTTGCCGTGAATCTGCAGGCGTCCTTCCTGCATCCCCCGTTCGGCATCGCGCTCTACAATCTGCGCAGTGTCGCGCCCCGCTCGGTGCCGACCAGCGCGATCTATTGGGGCGCGGTTCCTTTCATCGTGATTCAGTTTGCGGTCTTGACGATGCTCATTCTGTTTCCTCAGCTCGTTGTGCGCGCACGCGAGGTAGTTAATGGTCCAGTCGACATCACCATTCCGGTTCCCGAAACCGCGCCGCCGACGCTTCGATTCTGAAGGGCGGGAGCCGTCTAGCCTCCGCCACCGGCAGGACCTCGGGCAGATCCGCACATATGCTCTTGAACCTATAGCGGCTATAGATTCTAAGAAGGATGCAGTGATGTGACGAGGAGAAGAACGATGGCCGTTGCGATGAAGGAGCCGATCGGGGAGGCGCTTGCCTGGAAAGTCAGCGGCATGGACTGTGCAAGCTGTGCCGCAAAAATCCGTGGCGCGGTGGAGCGCATGCCGGGCGTTTCCGATGTTCGTCTCTCCGTGATGACCGAAACGCTCACCCTGTCGCTTGACGAGAGCCAGACCTCGCGGGCAGTGATCGAAAAGCAGATATCCGGACTTGGATACTCCGTTAAAGCTATCGAAAAGCCTTCAGCAAGAACGCCGGGAGCCGAACCGCCCTCGTGCGGGTGCGGCCACGATCACCACAAGAACGATGGGCACAACCACGGCCACACACACGAAGAAAACGGTAAATCGTTTGCAAAGTCCGACAAAGGCCCAAAACCTGATGTAGGCCACGGCCAGCCCGGCCATGTCCATGAGATCACGCCGGAGGGCATCAGCTGGTATCAAACCGGCAAGGGCCGTCTGGTGCTGGGCACAGGTTCACTTCTGGCGGCAGCCTGGGGCGCCAAGTTCCTCGAGCCCGGCATCGCCAACTGGGCGTTCATCGCAGCGTGCCTGATCGGGGTCGCACCGATTGCACTACGGGCATTCGCGGCGCTGCGCGCCGGAATGCCTTTCACCATCGAGATGCTGATGACCATCGCCGCCGCCGGCGCGCTCGTGATCGGGGCCGCCGAAGAGGCGGCCTTGGTGGTGTTCCTCTTCGCAGTGGGAGAGGTGCTTGAAGGCGTGGCGGCGAACCGCGCGCGGGCGAGCATCAAGGCGCTCGGCGAGCTCGTGCCAAAAACCGCAATCATCGAAGAGGGCGGCATGACGCGTCAGATCGATGCCGCGACGCTCGAAATCGGTCAGATACTTCTCGTACGACCCGGAGACCGGATCCCGGCCGATGGTGAGATCAAAGAGGGCACTTCGGGCATCGACGAATCTCCTGTGACCGGCGAATCGGTGCCAAAGACGAAATCTGTTGGCGAACCGGTCTTCGCCGGCTCAATCAACCGCGAAGCCGTGCTGAGGGTGAAGGTTACCAAGACGGCAGAAGACAATACGATTGCCCGCATCATCCGGTTGGTCGAGGAAGCGCAGGAGGCCCGCGCGCCGACCGAACGCTTCATCGACCGCTTCAGCCGCATCTACATGCCGGCAATTGTCGGCCTCGCGATTCTCGTCGCGCTGGTGCCGCCCCTCGCGCTCGGCGGAGACTGGAACACATGGATCTATCGCGCGCTGGCGCTTCTCCTGATCGGCTGTCCCTGCGCGCTGGTTATCTCGGTTCCGGCCTCAATCGCTTCTGCGCTTTCGGCCGGGGCTCGCCGCGGCCTGCTGATGAAAGGGGGCGTTGTCATCGAAGTACTTGCGCGTGTGAAGACGGTGGCGTTCGACAAGACAGGCACCCTGACCGTCGGCAAGCCCGTGGTGACGAATATCCGCGCCTTTGGAGTTGAAGAAAACTTGATGCTCGCCCTCGCTGCGGGCGTCGAGACCGGGTCGAGCCATCCTTTGGCGGAAGCCATTCTTGACGTCGCCGAGGCGCGGGGTGTCAAGGCCCGTCCCGCAACCGAAGCGCGCGCGATAGTCGGACGCGGGGTAGAGGCCAGGATCGACGGAGAATTGGCCTTTGTCGGATCGCTGCGTTTTGCGGCCGAAATCGGTTCCTTGTCCACCGAGGTCAAAACAGTGGCGGAGACCCTCGAAGCCGAGGGCAAGACAGTTGCCGCGGTCTTTAAGGCAGGCCATGTGATCGGCCTGCTCGCGCTGCGCGACGAGCCGCGAGAGGACGCCAAAAGCGCGGTCGCTGAACTTCGGGCACTCGGCATTGGCTCGGTGATGCTGACGGGCGACAATGCTCGCACAGGCGCGGCGATTGCGGGCAGCCTCGGGATGGAGCACAAGGCCGAGCTCATGCCGGATGACAAAGTCACCGCGATTAAGGCGCTGGCTGCGGCAAATGGTGTGATGATGGTGGGCGATGGCATCAACGATGCGCCTGCGCTTGCCGCAGCCTCGGTCGGTGTTGCGATGGGCTCCGGGACGGATGTCGCTCTGGAAACAGCCGACGCCGCGCTTCTCCGCAGCCGTGTGAGCGATGTTCCACGCTTGATCAGACTGGCTCGGGCGGCGATGGCAAACATACACCAGAACATCTGGATGGCTTTGGGCCTTAAGGCCGTCTTTCTCGTGACCAGCGTGTTCGGCATCACGGGCCTCTGGATTGCGATTCTCGCCGATACCGGGGCAACCGTAATCGTGACACTGAACGCATTGCGCCTTCTGTCCTTCAATCCTGATGCACGCGGCTGATCGCAGAAGAGGAGCGCTGCCATGATCGCGATGGAAGCTGTCAGTTATCTTCTGTTCTGTGTCTATCTCGTGAGCTTTTTCGGCCTGAGCGCTATGGCCGCACGGGAAGCGGGGCGCTCGATTTGGCTTTTCAGCAAAGGAAAGGAGCCGCAAACCCTTCCTGCCTGGTTGTTCCGCATTGCCTTTGCCGGCGCCGCCATCCTTCCGCTGATTAGGGCGTTTGCCGGTGGCCCTCTCTTGCATGACCCCATCTCATCAGCGCTCGACGGTGTTGCGGGCGACGTTGTCGGCCATCTGCTGGTTGCGGTTGGAGCCATGATTGCGGCCACTTCACAAATGCATATGGGTGCATCATGGCGTATAGGTGCAGCTGAAGGAGAAACCGGAGCTATCGTCGATACCGGGCCGTTCGCGCTCTCGCGCAATCCAGTATTCGTCGGGCAGATCATCCTGTTCGTCGGGCTTCTGCTAGTCTTCCCCGACCTCTTACAGGCGGCGCTTACTTTCGCGCTGATTATCGCGATCCGACTTCAGATCAAGATCGAGGAGCGCGTTCTCGCGGCGACGCTGGGCGAAGCTTATCTCGCCTATAGCCGTCGCGTTGGTCGATGGTTCGGCCTGAGAAAAGCCTGATGGAACTGGTTCAATCCTTCATTCGCGACTACGGAATTGCAGTCTATGCGATCCTCTTTGCCTATTGTGCGCTGAAAAGCGGCTCCCTTCCGCTGTTTGCAGGTTTTGCTGCGCATACGGGAAGCCTCGATCTCGCGACAGTTAGTGCCGCGACCTTCATGGGCGGCTACCTTGGAGACGAAGCCCGATTCTGGATTTCGCAGCGTCTCGGTAGCGGCATCTTTGAAAGGCACCCCAGGATCAATCGCCTGGTCGAGACAGGCAAGCATTTGCTTGAGCGGTATGGCGCGGCCTATATCTTTCTCTACCGCTACCCCAAGGGCATGCGCACGATCGGCGCGCTACCGCTTGGCCTGACAAACATCCGCTGGCGCACTTTCACATTTCTCAATGCGGCATCAGCCGCAGTTTGGACGATACTCCTTGTCGGGGCCGGATATCTGTTCGGAAGCGCAATCGAGCACGTGGTTGTATCCAATTGGGGGCTCTACAGCGTTCTGGCGCTCGCGCTTTTCATAGGCATGACACTCTTCGCCTGGCGATATGCGATGCGCATTCAGACATAAGATGGCAAATTCTGGAATGGACCTCGAGAAACGAATGACTGCAAGGCTCTTGCAGATTGCCGCAATCCTGTTGGTTTGTTTCATGATCGACCAGATCAGCAAATGGATCATCCTCGAAAAGGTGATGGTGCCAGCGCGCGTGATCCATGTGACGTCGTTCTTTAACCTGACATTGGGATTCAACACCGGGGTCAGCTTCGGATTTTTCAAGGATACGATCGCGGAACGGCCCGGCATGCTTGCCACGATCAAGGCAATGATAATTGTCGGGCTCGTCATTTGGGCCGCGCTGACACAAAGCCGAATGGAAAGCTCGGGTCTTGCGATGATTGCGGGCGGCGCACTCGGAAATACCGTGGACCGTTGGCGGCAAGGAGCCGTGACTGATTTTCTCGATTTTCACTGGGCCGATTGGCATTGGCCAACCTTTAACTTGGCAGATGTTGCGATTGTGGGGGGAGCTACCCTCATGTTCGCTGCCGCCATGCTTCCGGCGCCACCCCCCGATATGACGCCATCCGAGAACGCCCAGTCAGAAAAACCGCGGCAATCATGACGATGTGGCAGATTGCCGAGAGAATAGGAATAGCGCTTGTCTATGGTTCCGTCGGGGCCTTGTTCGGCTTTCTCTTCGGGTATTTTTTCATTCGCCCGCTGCTACAGGCAGGATTCTCACCGGACTTTGTGAAACCAGTGGGCTATTGGGCGCCGCATTTTTTCACGGGCCTGACAGGATGGCTTGCAGCGCTCGGCTTTCTGAAAAGCGAATCTGCCAACAAGTAATCTTGCAAAAAAGAGAACCGCTGACGCGCCTTTGTCATCGGAGGACAGCGAGAACTACCCATCAGAATAAAGTAAACAGCACCTAAAATTAATTGAAAAAAGCCGATTGTCAAATTTCGCATGAATTGAACGCGTGTTTGGTAAGTTACCTTCCACAACAGGGACAACAGCGAAAAGCACCACGACAATGCATCATTCATGGAAGCGACTGATTGCCACTCTCGGCTTCGTTGTAGCTGGGCCGTTTGGTGCAGCAATCGCAGATAGTCAGACGGATCTTGCTCATCTGCATCCTGGCCAGAGGTCAGCACCCCCGATCGGTTGGATACAATTTTGTCGAGAAATACCTGCCGAGTGTCTAACACAAAAAACCCCGGTCAGGCGCGTAACTGTTTCCGAGACGCGTTGGCGCGAACTGGTCGAAGTCAACCTGCATTTCAACCGATCAATTGTCGCGATCACAGACCAAGAGCAATACGGCCTCATGGAAAATTGGACCTATGCCAAAACAGGAAAAGGAGATTGCGAAGACTATGTGCTTGAGAAGCGTCGAGAGTTAGTGCGCCGCGGTTGGCCCGCCTCGACGCTGTTGATCACCGTCGTTTTGGATAAGGAAGGCAACGGACACGCGGTCCTTACAGTGGTCACCGACCGGGGCGAATTTGTGCTAGACAATCAGACCGACCAAATCCTGCCGTGGTCAAAAAGCGAATTGACGTTCATCAAGCGCCAGTCACCCACTGATCCTAACGCCTGGGTCGAGTTGGGGCGAACGCTGGGGCGGCCTGATATCGTAACAGCGGGCATCCGCTGAACCTTACGGTTTGGGTGCCAAAAGAGGTGTCAAGATCTTGTCGAACTGCTCAAGCGTCAACGCGCCCGTGTGCTTCTCACCATTGACGAAGAAGGTCGGCGTGGAATTCACACCGAACTCCTTAGTCGCGCGTTGAGCGGTCGACATGATCCCCTTGTAGAGTTTTTCATCGCTAAGGCAGGCTTCGAAGGTCTCTTTCGTAAATCCGGCAAAGCGAACCGAATTCAGCAAAGCCTCCACTGGCTTTTCTGAATGCCCCCACGTTTCCTTGGTTCGATAGAGCAAATCGAGCGTCGGATACCACCGCTGTTCCCCCGAGCATCTCGCAAGCATGAAGCCTGCCGTGGCGAGCTGATCGAGCGGAAATTCACGCATGATGAACCGAACTCTCCCGGTATCGATGTATTTCTGCTTCAATGCAGGCCAAGTCTCGGTATGAAACCGCATACAATGGTGGCATGTGATCGAGGCGTATTCGACAATGGTCACGGGAGCTTCGACATTCCCGAAGACCTTGTCAGGAAGATCGGTCGGCTCCAGCAGTCGGGATGCAATCGAAGGCGTCGTCTGCGCAAGCCCGAGGGATGGCACGGCAAGCAGCGAAACCACCGCGAGAGTTGGCAAAAAATATCGGCGATTCATGCAGGGCTCCCATGATTTCGGCCTCTTATAATTGTTGTAGCCACTTGAGGTTCAAGAGGGGGGGAAGCAATCGACCGTCAGAATATCAAAATCGCGCGAGTTCAGCATTTCGACCTTGAACCCTCGCGCCGTTCGGCCATTAGGAGTCCCTTCAGGCTGTTTCTTCATGGCCTGTCAGGCATAGCTGAGCTAAATACCCAACATGAATTTCAGTTTTCCAAGGAACCGGAAAAGTCTCGCTGCGACGCTCGTTGCCGCCGCGCTGCTGCTCTCGGGTTGTGTTACCACCGAAACCGACAACAAGCACTTGCAGCCTATTCCGCCGCAGCTCTTATCGAGCATGTCCGAAAAGGGAATGAGCGCCGCAGACCCAATCCTGGTTCGAATATTCAAGAAAGAGAGCGAGCTGGAGGTCTGGAAACGCAACCATTCCGGAAAATACGCTCTCCTGAAAACCTATCCAATGTGTCGATGGTCCGGACAACTCGGCCCAAAAAAGCGCGAAGGTGACCGGCAGGCCCCTGAGGGGTTCTATTCTGTCGCACCGGAGCTAATGAACCCGCGTTCTCAGTTTTATCTGTCGTTCAACCTTGGTTACCCCAACGCGCTCGAACGTTCGCTAGGGTACACGGGCTCGGCCTTGATGGTGCATGGGGCATGTACCTCATCCGGCTGCTTTGCGATGACCGACAATGGCGTCGCGGAGATCTACGCTCTGGCGCGCGAGGCGTTTTCTGGCGGCCAGAAGAGTTTCCAAGTTCAGGCACTTCCGTTCCGGATGACCCCGGAGAACATGGCAAAACATCGTAACAACGCGAATATCGCCTTTTGGCGGAACCTCAAGGAAGGTTCAGACCATTTTGAGGCGACAAAGCAAGCACCACGGGTCGCCGTCTGCGGTCGACGCTATGTCTTCGATCCCAAGGAGGGTGCCGGACCATTTGTTCCAGGCACCGCTTGCCCACCCTATGAAGAAGATCCGGCGATTGCCGCAGCGGTCGCCGACAAGAAGGCGCAAGATGAAAAACAGCTTGCTGAACTTGTGGCAAAGGGAGTCCCTGCACTGAGCTTCGCGCATGTCGATGGCGGGATGCACCCAAGTTTCCGGTCTCTTCTCAAATCGCTTGGACCGGAACGCTTGCAGGCGATGACTTCAGGGCGCGTAGAAATCAGCCGTCCGGATGCAGCATTGCTGGATCCCTTCACTGCGCTCGAGTGAAAAAGCGTTAGCACTCATTTAGTCTTCGGTCTCCCATAGAGCTCCAACCGGTGCCCGGTGAGTTCATAACCCAGCTTTTCAGCGATTTCAGTCTGCAATCTCTCGATTTCTTCCGAACGAAACTCGATCACCCGACCGCTTGTCGTATCGATAAGATGGTCGTGATGCGGACCTTCTGCGCGCTCGACGCGGAAGGGGCCTCCTTCAAAACTATGCTGTTCGATCAAACCGATCTGCGCAAAAATCTTGAGGGTTCGATACACGGTTGAAAGCGATATGCGCTCGTCCTTGCGCATTGCTCGGCGATGAATCTCGAGCACATCGGGATGATCATGCGCCGATGAGATGACTTCGGCGATTATCTTTCGTTGGCCGGTGATCCGCCGTCCTTGCGCTTTGCACAGTTCGACAAGGCCTGGCAATTTCTGGGTCATGGCACTCTATTTCGGAATGATTTGCAATTGCATTGACAAGAACCGTTTCGAAGATAAGCTTATCGTTAATGCAAACCATTTGCAATAAGGATTGGCTTCATGCTTGATCAACGCCGTTTCGCGGGGGGCTGGCGCCGCGATCGAGGTGAAGCTTCACTTTCCGATGTTCATCGCTCAATCCCGGTGAGGGCAACCGGGTCTTCCTGGCGTCGCGCAGCCGCATTCGTCGGCCCCGGTTATCTTGTTGCAGTCGGCTACATGGACCCCGGCAACTGGGCGACCTCGCTCGCGGGCGGCTCAAAATTCGGCTACACTCTGCTGGTCGTTGCGCTTGTCTCGAACATCATGGCCATTGTGCTTCAGGCACTGTGCGCGCGGCTCGCCATCGGTTCAGGGCGCGATCTGGCGCAGGCCTGTCGTGACGCCTTTCCAAAACCGGTTGCTCTGACCTTGTGGTTTCTGGCCGAAATCGCCATCATTGCTACTGACATCGCGGAAGTCATCGGCACCGCCATCGGCCTCAACCTGCTTTTTGGCATTCCACTTGAGATCGGTGTGATCATCACCGCGCTTGATGTGTTCCTCATTCTTTATCTGCAAAAGCTTGGCTTCCGATGGGTCGAAGCGCTGATCATCACCTTGCTTGGTGTTATCGCGGTCTGTTTCGCAATCCAGATCGCACTCGCAGATCCGGATTGGGGCGCTGTTATCAAGGGGTTCGCTCCAACCACACAGATTGTGACGAACTCGGAAATGCTCTATCTCGCGCTCGGCATTCTCGGCGCGACTGTGATGCCGCATAATCTCTATCTGCATTCTGGCATCGTGCAGACTCGTGCATACGGGGAGAGCTTGCCGGAAAAGCGCGAAGCTCTGAAATTCGCAACCATCGACTCAACAGTCGCACTGATGTTTGCGCTGCTGATCAACGCGTCAATCCTAATCTTGGCAGCATCAACTTTCCACAAAACGGGGCAGAACAGCGTCGCAGAACTCGGCGAGGCGCATAAGCTCCTTGCACCGCTGCTTGGCCTCGCGATCGCGCCGACCCTGTTCGGTATCGCGCTTCTCTGCTGCGGCATTAACTCGACCGTGACGGCGACGCTCGCGGGGCAGATCGTGATGGAGGGCTTTCTCGATATCAAACTGCCACCGTGGCTGCGGCGTCTCATCACGCGGGCCATCGCAATCGTTCCCGCAGCAGTGGTCACAATATGGTATGGTGACAGTGGGACGGCGAAGCTGCTGATCCTGACGCAAGTGGTGCTCTCGCTTCAGCTTTCGTTCGCGGTGTTCCCCCTGATCATGTTCACGGCGGACAGAAAAAAGATGGGTGCGCTCGTTGCACCTCGCTGGCTCATCGTTTTCGCACTGCTGATCGGCATCGTGATCGCCGTGTTGAATATTAAGCTACTCTTGGATTTCGGCATAGGATCGTGAGATGAGAAGCGATTGCCAGCGCACGCTTGGAATCTTTGCGATCTTGTCGTAGGTCTCGGCCTATGACGATCAAGAAACTGATCCGAGACGCGAGTGCTGCAATCCTTTGCGCGATGCTTGCGTCGTCAATGGTTTTTCAGCTCGCGCTCGGAGCGGCAGCGGGCACGATACATGCAACCAAACAAGCTGAAAACTTCAATCGTATCGGGGTTTTTTGCGCAAGTTTTGACGAGCGAGACTCTCAAAACCGGTCCGCTCCAATAGCTGGCCATCATGGCGAAGACAGGTCCGCATGTTGCACATGGGGCGGCAGGGACACTCACCCTGGCTTTACCTTCCTGCCGCACCTAGCAGCCTCGTTTGACACCCATGTCGGCGATGTTCGAGGCGCCAGCTTTGCTCGACCTTTAGGAGCTTCGATAAAGCAGTCCCGCGGTCTCCGGCCGCAAGCGCAACGCGCTCCACCGAGCTTCATCTGACCACGGAAACGACGCAGCTTTTGGCTGTTTCGATAAACACCGCTCAAAGCTTTTGAGCGGAATGATACGTGAACTCAGATCAAGGCTTTTCCAATGACACGCCTCCGCTTGCGCGCTTCGAATTCTGTCGACGGTCACTACAAGATTTTATCAATTTCAAATAAAATGTTCTGGCTCATTAGAATTTTTACAATACTTTTTATCGCTGGACTTCCTCATCTTACAATTGCGCATGACTTTAGCGTTGGTGACATAAACATCGAGCATCCGTGGACCCGTGCTACACCTGCGGGAGCGAAAGTCGCAGGTGGCTATGTCACGATAGAAAATTTTGGCAGCAAACCGGACCGCCTGCTATCGGCCACGATGGAAGCATCGAAGCAGGTTGAACTACACGAGATGTCACTCACAGATGGTGTGATGCGGATGCGCGGACTACCAAATGGCATCCCATTGCCGGCGGGCGGACGTATCGAACTGCAGCCTGGCGGATTCCACATCATGTTTCTCGACCTTCAAAGACCGCTCAAGCAAGGGGAAAAGGTTGGAGGGACGCTGGTTTTCGAGAGGGCCGGCGTTGTGCAAATTGAGTTTCAAATTGACGCCATAGGTTCCCAAGGTTCGGCCAGTGGCGACCACCAGCACTAAGGCTGTCGTATGAAAACGCTCATGGTTATTCGGTATGCTGCCTGGACAATATTGGCTGCCTTAGCCTTCTTGACCGCTGCGATCGCGCTAGGTTGGTGGCGTGTCGACGGTCCTGGTCGAGCCCAAACGGATGGAGGCGTCGAAATCAAAGGTCTGCCTCAAATTGGCGGCCCGTTTACTCTGGTCAACCAGCACGGGAAGATAGTCTCAAATAAGGACTTTCTCGGCAAGCCAAAGCTCGTTTTTTTTGGATTCACGCATTGTCCCGATGTGTGCCCAACTACGCTTTTTGAAATCACCACGCGGCTTCAAAAGCTTGGAACTGAGGCAAGCGATCTCCAAGTACTCTTCATTACCGCAGACCCCGAGCGTGATACGCCCGAGCAGTTGGCCCTCTATCTCCAGTCCTTTGATCCAAGAATTGTGGCCCTCACCGGCACACAGGAACAGGTCGATGCAGCCGTGCTGGCCTACAAGGCCTACGCCAAAAAAGTTCCCTCTGAAGGGGGTGGTTATACGATGGACCATACGGCCTCTGTCTTCCTGATGGATCGGAATGACCGTTTCATGGGGCTGATCGACTACCATGAACAGGAAGCTTCTGCTCTCGCAAAAATGCGGCGGCTGATCGCGAAGTGACGAGTGATCTGGATGTCTGACGTCGCGGCCGTACCTCTCGTTGCCATGCTCGCGGCATGAAACTCTGGGCCATCTATGTGACGGCGGCTTTTGCCGAGATCGCGGGATGCTTCGCGTTCTGGGCTTGGCTGCGCAATGGACGATCAATGCTCTGGGTCGCGCCCGGGATTGTGGCGCTTGTCGCTTTTGCCTGGCTGCTGACGCTCGTGCCGACCGAGGCTGCCGGCAGGGCCTATGCCGCTTATGGTGGCATCTATGTCGCGGCCTCGCTGGTCTGGCTTCGCTGGGTCGAAGGCGCGATACCGGATCGATGGGACATGATTGGTGCCGCGGTCTGCATCCTCGGGGCCGCCATCATTCTTTTTGGACCGCGAACAACATGAGCGCTTGAGCATTGGCAATGCTGACAAACTGTAGCGCAGAGATAGCGGACGGAACTACCCAACCTTTTTGTTGAACCAGGCTCGGCCTGGCTTCTCAACAAACGTGAATGTGGCCCAAGAAACGCCGACAACCGCCAACAGGTAGAGGAGTGTGTAGAGATCGTTGATCAGAAGGTGGCCAAAATCATAGTTCATGTGTGGATTGCCGGCCCCGACATGTTCACGCACGATGTTTAGACCGACTCTATCGGCAGCCAACACTGGCACACGGTTAAAAGGCAGGCTAACGAGCAGAGCCGTCATGTAAATCGAGTAAGACAGGTCGCCGAGCAGGTGCCCGAGTTTGCCGCTTAGAACAGCCGAAATTCGTCCGGATTGGAGGGCGAAGACAAGAACCAGCGTCGCAAAAACAAATGGAGCGGCCAGCGAAACCAAAGTTCGGCCGGCCCATGAAACGAAAAACAGAGCCGAGATGATCGCGCCGATTTCCAGCATTGTCCCCAAGAGTGGGGCGATGCTCTTGGATCTGAACCACGTCAGCCAAACATAATAGGTCAATACGCCAGAAAAGAAGCCTGCTACACATCGGGCAAAGCCGAAATCAAACGTCGTATCCATGCCTTTTGGTGAGAAGGCGCCAACAACCGCTAGCCCCGCGACGATCAGAATTGCGGCAGCGACGGCAACAAAACGACGCCCGCCAAAGCAGAGAATTGCGAAAACGATGTAGGTCCAGAACTCGGTCGATATCGACCAGGCTGGCGTATTCCAAAGCGTCACACCTGTGAAACCAAGCGCCTGAACAAGGAAAAAATCCCACAGGATGGTAATTGGTTCCCGCTGCTCCACGAAAACACTCGTCGGAGAGGACTTAACGATCCCCGAAAGACCGCGCGCGAGCTCAAGCGCTACGAAAACGCCAAGCAAGACAACATGAAGCGGCCATACTCGACCAATGCGCCTCACGACAAAAACAAGCGTCTCACGCTGTGTGCCCAACTTTCCAAGATAGGCATAAGCGATCACGAACCCCGAAAGGACGAAGAAGAAATCGACAAATAGCCAGGCATTCTGAACAATCGGCAAGGCATGGAGCCAGCCGTCGGCCTCTAGCCTGTACAAAGCAACAAGCAGCGCTGCGACGCCGCGCCAAGCATCTAATGCGACAAAACGGTGAGGGAGGCTAGTTTGCATTGGGCCATAATCCTGATGAAGGGAAGATGTGGGTGCGACCAATCCGAACAAAAGCGCTCGAACTGTCTTCATGCGTCCTTATCTTGGCAAAACGGGCAGATACCCAAACCAGCCACCCCATGTTGAAACCACGAATCCCATTAAAACTTGATTGCTGTATCCTATCGGGGAGGATAGGACTTTGTCCTGGTTTTCGGCTGGAGATCCATTTCCATGTCAACGCACCAATCCCATCCCGACATCATCAAGCGGCTGAAGCGCGCTGAGGGGCACCTTCACTCGATCATCGGGATGATTGAGGCCGGGCGGTCCTGCCTCGATCTCGCGCAACAACTCCATGCGGTCGAAAAAGCCATCGCCGAGGCGAAGAAAACCCTGATCCGCGATCACCTCGATCATTGCCTTGATGATGTGGCCGGCGCGCTCTCGCGGAACCAGCGCCATGTCATCGACGAGTTCAAAGCCATCACCAAGTATCTGTGAGCCCATGCTTGGCGTGCTCGCGAACCGCACCTACCGGCACCTGTTCCTCGCGCAGGTCGTGGCATTGATTGGAACGGGCCTTGCCACGGTCGCCCTGGGCCTGCTCGCTTTCTCGCCGGCGGGAGAGAATGCAGGGGCTGTGTTGGGTACTGCGCTCGCGATCAAGATGATTGCCTATGTCGGCTTGGCCCCTGTTGCGGCCGCTTTCGCCGAGCGCGTGCCCCGGCGGGCGATGCTCGTGGCGCTTGATCTCGCGCGGGCCGGGGTCGCGGTGTTCCTGCCTTTCGTTACCGAGATCTGGCAGGTCTATCTCCTGATTTTCGTGCTGCAATCCGCCTCAGCGGCCTTCACACCGACCTTTCAAGCCACGATTCCCGATGTGCTGCCGGATGAAGCGGAATACACTCGCGCGCTGTCGCTCTCGCGCCTCGCCTATGATCTCGAAAGCCTGCTGAGCCCGATGCTGGCAGCCTTACTGCTCACGGTGATCAGCTTTCACACACTGTTCGGCGGAACGGTGATCGGCTTTCTGGCATCTGCTGCGCTCGTGCTGTCCGTGGCCCTGCCAAGTCCCAAACCCACGATCCTGCGCGGAATCTATGACCGTACCACGCGCGGTATCCGGCTTTATCTCGCGACCCCAAGGCTTCGCGGGCTTCTGGCGATCTCCTTGGCTGTCGCCGCCGGCGGCGCACAGGTCATCGTGAACACGGTTGTCTTCGTGCAGGCGAAGTTCGGGATGACGCAAGCCGATACCGCCCTGGCGCTTGCGGCCTTTGGCGCCGGGTCGATGACGATCGCTCTCGCCTTGCCGAGACTTCTCGACCGGCTGCCCGACCGGCCCGTGATGCTGGCAGGGGCAAGCCTTCTCGGCCTTGGCACGGCGCTGGCGGCTTTGCTACCCACCTATCTCTGGTTGTTACCACTCTGGCTCGTGATGGGTGCGGGCTATTCGATGGCGCAGACGCCATCGGGACGCCTGCTCCGCCGGTCGTCGGCGGCGGAGGATCGACCGGCTTTGTTTGCGGCGCAATTCGCCCTCAGCCATGCCTGCTGGCTCATCACCTATCCGCTGGCTGGCTGGGCAGGCGCACGGTTTGGCCTGTCGGTCGCGGCACTTCTGCTGGCGATCATCGCGGCAGGCGGGGTGTTGGCAGCCCTTTGCCTCTGGCCATCAGAAGAACCGCTGGAATGAACGATATCGCGGCCTATGGCGGGTTATTCCTTGCGGCGTTTCTGGCCGCGACGATCCTGCCTGCGCAATCGGAGGCCGTGCTCGCCGGGTTGCTGATTGCGGGGCATCACCCCGCCTTCCTGCTGCTAGCCGTGGCGAGCGTCGGGAATGTGCTGGGCTCGCTTCTGAACTGGCTTCTGGGGCGAGGGATCGAGCGTTTTCGCCAGCATCGCTGGTTTCCCGCATCGTCCGGGCAACTCGACAGGGCCGCGCGTTTCTATGCACGCTGGGGTTACTGGTCGCTGCTGGCGAGCTGGGTTCCGCTCATCGGCGATCCCCTGACCGTGATCGCCGGCGTCCTCCGGGAGCCGCTCTGGCGATTCCTCCTGCTGGTCTCCATTGCCAAGGTCGGGCGCTACCTCGTGCTGGCCGCCATCGTCCGACAATGGTTCCAATCTCATTGATTCGTTCGAAGCGTTGCAAAAGGAGAGGCCTTTTGGAGCTCAAGCCGAACATTCCGCTTCGGCATCAAGTTAAGCGTCAATCCCGCGATTCATGCCCTCGCTCGCGGTCCCTCGACTCCTGTCGCTCTTGTGCAAGCCGTTCAAGCATTTCGGTCTGTTGCCGCCTGAGTTCGGCCATCGGATCGATTGGGACTTGTTGATCGGGTGTGGCCTGAGCCTGATCGCTTACAGGTGATCGAAATGTAGCCTGCACGCCAGCCGGCACAGGCGACTTTGCCTCTAGCGCGCGCTGCTGGTCGATACGCTCGGCAATCTTTTCGAGGTAGCCAGTCGCCTGCTGCGTGAACCGCTGTCGCGTTCCCTCGGGAAGGAGGGAGGTGACCTCAGCAATCCGTTGGTTCATTTGGCGGAGGTCTCGCAGCATGGCATCAGCGGACTTCTCGGCGTTTTCCGTCATCTCAGGCGCTCGAACTTTGTTGATGGGTGAGGTGTGGGATAGGGCGACCTGCTTCGGAGATAAGACAGCCCTGAGGGCGTTGATCGCATCCCCTGCTTCCTTCGCCACGGAGAGCCGGTCGACCATGGCTCTCACCGTTTTATGGGCTGGATTGTCCTTCGCCAGGCCTTGCCAATGCTCGAGACTTTCCCGCAAGCTGGCACGCTCGCGCTTGGTCATCGGAATGCGAACGGGGTTGGCGCGGGCGATTGCCATCCGCTCCTGCGCGTTCCGGATGAGGTTGGCGTTCCGGGGATCGCTGGCATAGGCGCGATCCTGTTCCTTCCGCTGCGGCCTCGGATTGGTCGCAACATCGACAATGGATTTATCCCTCGGGCCATAGGAGCGGGACGAGGCCTGCTCTGCTGCGCGCGTTGACACAACCTGCAAGCCATGCTCGCGGGCATGCGCAGCATAGTTCACCCGCCATTGCGCGAGATCCGCTGGGCCGGGATGGAGCTTGGTTCCCCTCTCGCTTCGCACAGCCAAGATCGCATGGGCGTGGATATGACCAGCCTCAGCCTTGTCCGTGTGCACGCCGAACATGAACTTGTGATCGGCAAACTGCTGGTGAAGGAACGAGCGGACGGCATTGGTGAACGCCTTCACATCGGTGCCCGCCTTGGCCGAAACCACCATATGCATGGTGTCACGCGGACTTTGCGAGCGGAGATGACGACCCCAGTCTCGCGTGACGTCCCGGATATCCTCGGCGGTGCGGATCGGCCGCTGGAGATGGTCGAGGGCAGGAGCCTTCGAGACGAGCGTTGAGAGCCTCTGTCCGAGAGCATCCCGCCCATGGCCTGGCGTTGCCGGCTCGATGCTGATGCCGTGCGGCGGATAGCCCGTTGCCGTTTCGATCCGCACCTTCATGACTGCTTCAGACCGCGCATCGAATACCTTACGCATCGGCGCATCCTCGGTCGTTCCCATACGCTGCTCGACCACACGAATGCGTGAGGGCAGGGCAGAGCGCGACCCACCATTTGCACGCGCTTCGCGATTGGCGGCCTTCTCATCAGGCGAGACTGTCCTGGCCAAGGCGACAACGGCACGCGCTTCAAGGTGGCCACTTGAGAGCGCATCAATCCGGAGAGCATGTCGGTGCCCGTCGAAGGCGGCGGCAACAGCAACACCAAGCCGCTCCCGATCTTCGGAGTTGTCACGCAAACCGCTGAGCTGGACTCGAACTGTCACGACATCCTGGCTTGGCTGACGCTTCTCGAAGCTCGAGGACCAGGCCTTGATCTCATCAGCAACGGCCGCCTTGTCCGGAAGGCGCAAACCGTTATGCGTCTCGAGTTCGACCTCGTCCCGTTCGATGTATTGGGCTGACGCTGTCGCCCGCGTCGCCCCATGGGCATAGGAGACGATCTTCACCACCGCTGGCTGATAGCCCCGAGCGAGGAGGGCAGCAGTCGAAACGGGAGCGACGACTGCACTGTCGCGGTATGGCAACCCAAAAACACCGGCTCCATCACCCGCCATTCCGCCGAGCCCAACAGAAACGCTCGCTAACTGCCGTCCCCCACGCGCTGCGATGGTCGGGAGTCTGCGACGTCGCTCTTCATCGCGATCAGTAGTGATCGTCTGCCCAAGGCGAGATGAACCAGCATCCAACCCTTGGATCCCCAACAAGCCAGCGCCACGACTGCGCTCCCTGCCAATGCGCGCAGCCAAAGCCGCATTCGTTGCCAACCAAGGCGAGGGGTCAAAGCCGGGGGAGGGCACCGCACTCATTCTGCCACGACACTCGCTTCAGGTTGGGCAGATCCGGAGCTTTTCAATCCAGCCCGTTCGCGCAAGCCAGCGGATTGACGGGTCGTCGCTTCACTGAGCGCGGAAAGCTCGACATCAAGAGCGTCGATCAGCTCATGCAGCCCGCGCCAGACCGGCTCGCTCTCGGCGATTCCCACAGCCTCCCCGCGATGAATGGCCTTGAGCACTTGCATGAGGTTGCGCCCGACGATCCGCACCTGACCCGCGAGATCTTTAATTTGCGCAATGCTCTCGGTCGAGAGGGCAGGGCCGACCTCTACCGAAGCACGCACCAGGCGGCGCACGAGATCGGATTTGCCGACACCAAACACAGCCGCAGCTTGCTCAAGCAGCTCGAAATCCGCCGCGCTCATCTCGACCCGCAGAGAGCGCTTCTCGTCACGGCCTGCCACCGGTCGCTCCATACCAAGCCACTCCATTCGTTTGCAGATTCTATTTCCATCGACAGCGCGAGCCTATCGGACAACCCCGCGTCAGCACCCTCTGGTTTGAACAATAAACCGGTATCTTGTCAATACATAACAAACAATATACTGCATGATATAGAGCGCAACCTATCCATCGCTATCCGGCCTGAAAAAGGGGCGTCAGATGCAGCAGAGCAGTTCTCCGTGGTCGATGATGCGGCGCTGATCGTTCTGCTTCCGTGACGCGTTAAGCGCCTATGGTCATTTGCAAATTCGACAGATGTCGATATAAGATCATTGAATTGATCTAAATTGAACGCGCGTGAGACAATGCTTCAAATTGCCGAAGCCGACATCCTCCAAAGCCTTCAGCGGGATAACCCATGGTGGGAAGGGAAGATTGCAGAGCTGCAATCCAAGTTTCCGCATCGGCGAGCCTATTTCAGTGGCTTTCGCGAACTCGTCCTGAACTGGAAAATTCGCCGATCCACGATCCTCATGGGACCCCGCCGCGTCGGCAAAACGGTGATGCTGCAACAGCTCATTCTCGACGCAATTGCAGAAGGGCTACCGCCGCAGAACATTCTTTTCGCCTCGATCGATACCCCGCTTTACAGCGGCATGCCTCTGCAGCGTTTACTGGATCTCTTTCACAAGCAGACTGCGTGCGAGCCCTCCGCAAGGCGATTGATCATTTTCGATGAAATCCAGTATCTGAAAGACTGGGAGGTTCACCTGAAGGTGCTGACCGACCAGTATTCTGAAACCCGCTTTGTTGCGTCCGGATCGGCAGCTGCGGCGCTACGGCTCAAGAGCCAGGAATCGGGGGCAGGGCGCTTTACAGACTACTTTTTGCCCCCGCTCACATTCTCGGAATTCCTCGACTTCTCTGGCCTCGAGACCAAACTCATTCTAGCGAAGGATGTAGGTCGGACCCAGCGGTACGAAACAACTGACATCGAGGCCTTGAACGAGGCCTTTGTCGATTACCTCAACTTCGGGGGATACCCGGAAGCCGTCCTGAACCCGGATGTCCGCTCCAACGTGCAACGGTTCCTCGGGCGCGACATCGTCGATAAGGTTTTGCTTCGGGATCTACCCAGTCTCTACGGGATCCAGGATATCCAGGAGCTCAACCGCCTGTTCTCGACCATCGCTTATCACTCAGGCAACGAGATCAGCCTTGAAGGGTTGGGGAAGAGCTCAGGCGTCGCGAAAAATACAATCTCCCGCTATCTCGAATATCTCGAGGCCGCGTTTCTTATCGTCCGCGTCACCCGAGTTGACGACGCCGGACAAACCTTTCAGCGCATGCGGAATTTCAAGGTCTACCTAACCAATCCCTCTATGCGCGCCGCGCTCTTCGCGCCCATCGGGCCGGACGACCAAGCCATGGGACCGCTCGCCGAGACGGCTATCTTCAGCCAGTGGTTTCACTCGGATGAGCTTCGCCAGCTGCACTACGCGCGCTGGAAATCCGGTCGAAAAGACCTGGAGGTGGATCTTGTCAGGATCGACCCAGCTACCCTGCGTCCGACCTGGGCCTACGAAATCAAGTGGTCAGACCGCTTCATCGACCAGCCCGGAGAACTGCGAGGCCTGATTGAGCTCGCGAAATCGAAGCGCGAATTCCCCGTCCATGTCGGAGCGACAACGCGGACGAAGCACAGTCTGAGCGAGATCGACGGCATTACGATCCGGCATTTTCCATGCGCACTCCATTGCTATCAGATTGGGAAGAACCTCACCGAGGGCAGGCCGCCATAAATTATCTCAACGCTCTAGCGCTCTGATTTGCCGGGCAAAATTGATGTTTGTTCAGATAAGATCAGGCGCCAAGGCCTAATGCGACAGCAGCTTTGGACTCACGAACCATAATAGCGGATTCGCATAAGGATAATTATGGAACTAAATATCTGATATAATTATGTTTTTTGATTAACGCACCGATCAAACCCACGGATTGATGAGCCGGACGCCCGTTTTGTCGAAATCCGCGATATTGCGGGTGACGACGCTCAGGCCGTGAACGAGCGCCGTGGCCGCAATCAGAGCATCGCGTTCGGATCTCGGATCCGGAACATGCAAGCCGGCGCAACACCGCGCGACATCGGAGTCGATTGGCAAGGTCCGCGAAGAAAACTCCGGCATCACCTGACCATCAAGCCAAGCGCGCAGTGCCATGCCTTGCTTGGCATCCCGACGTTCAACCCGCAAAACGCCTTGCTCGAGTTCGAGCACCGTGATCGCCGAGATGAAAAGCAAGCTGGCCTCGACGCTGTTCGCCCAGGCGACAACCTTCGGATCAGCCGCTCGCGCTTTGCGCAATTCCGAGATGACATTCGTATCAAGCAGAAACATCAGTCAATATCAGCCGGGAGCGTTACGATGGCCGCCTTGGGCGGATCGAAATCGATCGTCTCGGCCGCTGGCATGGCCAGTACATCGACGATGCGCCGCCTACCGACTAGACGCTGATAATCCTCGATGCTCAGCAGCACGTGCTGCGGTTCGCCACGGTCCGTGATGAACACAGGGCCGGCTTTCGCCGCGCGTTTGGCCCGGCTCGCATCCTGATTAAACTCGCGACTGCTCATTGTCGTCGGCATCGTGCCACTCCATTGATGTAGGCACGTTACTACATCAATGGAGCGGCCTCAAGAGCCACCTTGCACCCCCTACCCTCGCGGAACCAAAGTTGGCGCTATCGCCTTTCAGCGATCGGCCGCTTCGCGCCCCCATTACGGTCATTTCCAAGCAGATTGACTGACGCGGATAGCGGACATTGGACTGCCCTATGTTTGGCCCTTTCCGGCTCCTGTGAAGCGTTGGAATTTGAATAAAATGGCAAATTTCATCTGATGCCATAAATTCAACCATGCGGTTGACTATTTGGGGCGGCTTCCATATATTCAACCGTATGGTTGAATTATCTCCTCCGCCCCTCGACACCATTTTTCACGCGCTCGGTGATGCGACGCGCCGCCGGATGCTCCGTGAACTCACGGGAAGCGAACGGACGGTGAGCCAGCTTGCCGAGCCCTTCGCGATGTCGCTTGCAGCTGCATCGAAGCACATCAAAGTGCTGGAAAATGCCGGGCTTATCCGCCGCGAGGTGCGCGGCCGCACCCATATCGAGGGCATAGCGTTGGTTTCTCGCTAAACAACGCGAGGGGTGAACGTGAGGGGAACATTGCTCAGGCGGCGGTGTAGGTGGCGGGCAGGATGAGAGCCTTGCGCGCCGTTGTCTGCGCCGCGC